>Ga0214473_10000932_pt1 | contig 39865 bp, 35 predicted proteins | sample RVTome_7_FD_203509 | JGI IMG/M metagenome (GOLD analysis project Ga0214473, IMG submission 203509) | Soil microbial communities from uranium-contaminated site in the Upper Colorado River Basin, Wyoming, United States - RVT98D197 | ecosystem: Environmental > Terrestrial > Soil > Contaminated >...
GCCGCCCGTGGATTACTACGGCCAATCCGTCGCCTACACGGTCACGCTCGAACCGACCGGCCAGCGCATGCTGTTCGCGCTCGACATGGTCGAGCAGTGGCCCCCAGGGATCGCCGATCAATCCTGGGACTACCAGCTCCGGACCCGGAACCCGGTGCACGCGGTGATGCAATATTCGGCGCGCTCCTACCCGCGCTATCAGGCCGGAACGCGGCTGTCGGCGGCGCTGCGCAATCTGCACCTGCAGCTGCCGGCCGGACGCAACCCGCGCACCCGCGAGCTCGCCCTGCGCATGCGTGCGGCGGCCGGCAACGACCGCGAATACTTCCGGTCCGTGCTGCAGATGTTCCGCGACCAGGACTTCTATTACACGCTGACGCCGCCGGGTCTCGAGCGCGACTCGGTCGACGACTTCCTGTTCAACACGCGCCAGGGATTCTGCGGGCACTTCGCCTCGGCGTTCACGATGATGATGCGTGCCGCAGGCATTCCGGCCAGGGTTGTCGGCGGCTACCAGGGCGGTGACTGGAATCCGGTCGGCAGCTACCTGATCCTGCGCCAGTCGCACGCCCATGCCTGGTCCGAGATCTGGCTGGCGGATTCCGGCTGGACGCGCGTGGACCCGACCGCCGCGGTGGCCCCGGAACGCGTCGAGCGCGGACTCGAGGCCGCGTTTCCGGGCGAGGAATTGCTGCCGGGCCAGCTGCTGCGCGGATCCGAATGGCTGTGGCAGGCCGGCATGATCTGGGACAACGTCAACGCCCGCTGGAACGACTGGGTCGTGCAGTTCAACCGCATCCAGCAGGAAGACCTGTTGCGGGACTTCGGCTTCGACGACCCGGACTGGCAGGACCTGGCGCTGGTGCTGGGAATCGGGCTTGCGACCGGGCTTGCGCTGCTGTCGGGGTGGCTGGCCTGGGAATTCAGGCCGCGGCGGCCCGATCCCGCGGCCGCGAGTTACCGGCGCTTCGTGCAGCGCCTCGCGCGCCAGGGAATCGAGCGACCGCCGCACGAGGCGCCGCGCGACTTCGCCGCGCGTGTGCGCCGCCTGCGCCCGGACCTCGATCCGCTGGCGTCGGCAATCACCGAGACCTACCTGAGGCTGCGCTACATGCCGGCGCCCTCCCCGCGCGACCTCACGCTGCTGCGCGGCCTGGTCCGGCGATTCGATCCGTGACTCCTGCCATCGGGCTCGCGATCGCGGGCGGCGCAATCATGATTGCCTGGATCGTCGGCCGGCCGCTGATTGCCGCGCGCCGCCGGGCAGCGCTTCGTTCCCGCTCGCTGGACGATGAGCAGCGCGAACTGCTGCGCCACAACTGGCCGGGTTACCGGCGCCTGCCCGCGGCGCTCGCCGCACGACTTGACGAATTGACCGCCGTGTTCCTGGGCGAAAAGGAATTCGTCGGCTGCCGCGGCCTGGTCGTCACCCCGCTGATGCGCCTGGTCATCGCAGCGCAGGCCTGCCTGCTCGTGCTCGCCCATGGCCGGCTGATTTACGACCGGCTGCGGTCGGTGCTGGTCTACCCGTCGCAGTTCGTCGTGCCTGAACAGTGGCAGGACGAGGACGGCGTCGTCACCGACGACGAGCGCGTGCTCGCGGGCCAGGCCTGGGACGTCAGCCGGATCCTGCTGTCCTGGGAAGACGTGAGGGAGTCGGGCCGTGGCGGCGATGCATACAACGTCGTCATCCATGAATTCGCACATTACCTTGACCATGAGACCGGGGGCGCGGACGGCGCGTCGTGGCTTGGCGCGTTCGCACAACGGCGGCGCTGGTCGGCAATCCTGCAACGGGAGTTCGAAAGCCTGCAGGCCGCAGTCGACGGCAATGCGGAGACATTCCTCGACCCCTACGGCGCCGAGGACATCGCGGAGTTCTTCGCGGTTGCGAGCGAGGCATTCTTCGAGCAGCCGCGCGACTTCGCCGACGAGCGGCCGGTGCTGTATCGGGCGCTATGCGACTATTACCGCCTCGATCCGGCCGCCTGGTGAGCCGCGAAAATCAGGGACTCGCCGGTTCGACGCGCGATCGCGCGAGCAGCGCGGCCCCGCCGGCGAACAGCAGCACGATCGACAGGATGCCGGCCCGCGTGCTGCCAGTCACGAGCGCGGTGGTGCCGACCAGGAGCGGCCCCAGCACCGCCGCGAACTTGCCCATCATGTTGTAGAAACCGAAGAACTCGCCCTGCTTGCCCACCGGCACCAGCGCGGCGAAACAGGAACGGGACAGGGACTGGATGCCGCCCTGCACGAGTCCAATGACGCATGCGAGCAGGTAGAAATGCGCGATGGTCTGCATCCAGTAAGCGGCCACCGTCGCCAGCGCATAGACGCCGATCGCCACGAAGATGCCATTGCGCGCGCCGATGCGACTGCCGAGCCAGCCGAATGCCAGCGCCGCCGGAAATGCGACGAACTGGGTGATCAGCAGCGCAAGGACAAGGCTCTGCTGGGGAAAGCCGAGCGAGAGGCCGAAATCCACGGCCATCTTGATGATCGTGTTGACCCCGTCAATGTACATCCAGTAGGCGAGCAGGAACCACACCAGCGGCCGCAACCGGCGGATCTCGCCGATCGTGGCTCGCAGTTCGCTCATGCCTGCCCGCGCCGCCGCGGCGAGCGGCAACGGCCGCGCCGGCTTCTGCTCCTTGATCCAGAACAGCGAGGGCATCGCGAACAGCAGCCACCAGCCGGCGACAATCAGGAATGACAGCCGCACCGCCTGCGCGGGATCTGCAATGCCGAAGGATCCGGGGCTGCTGACCATCGCCGCGTTCAGCAGCAGCATCAGGCCGCCGCCGGCGTATCCCAGCGAGTAGCCATAGGACGACACGAGGTCGTACTCCGCGGGCTGGGCAACGTCGACGAGCAGCGAATCGTTGAAGGTAACGCCCCCGGAAAACCCGAACCCGGCCATGGTGTAGACGAGCGCCGCGACGACCCACTCGCCCTGTTGCACCCAGTACAACCCGGCGGTCAGCGCGGCGCCGAGCAGCGTGAAGAATGCGAGCATCCGCAGGCGCACCCCGCCGCGATCGGCCATGGCACCCAGGAGCGGCGCCAGCAGCGCGATCAGCAGGCTGCCGACTCCGTTCGCGAGCCCGAGCCGGAAGGTGCTGATCGCCGATTCCGCGCCCGCGCTCCAGTACTGCTTGAAGAAGATCGGGAAGAAGACGGCGATGACCGTGGTCGCAAACGCCGAGTTCGCCCAGTCGTACAGGGCCCAGGCGACGACCGGCCGCCGCGCGAGCGGCGTGCTCACGCCGCCACCGCCAGGTGCTCCCGCGTCTCGCGGAACACGAGGTCGGGCCAGCGCTCGATGGTCAGCTCCAGGTTGATGCGAGTCGGGGCCAGATAGACCAGCAGCCCCGCATGATCGAGCGCGAGGTGCTCGCGGCAACGATCGCGAAACTGCGCCAGCTGCGCCGGATCCGGCCCGTCGACCCAGCGCGCGGTTGCGACATTGACCGGCTCGAAGCTGCAATTGACGCCGTACTCGTCCGCGAGCCGGAAAGCGACCACGTCGAACTGCAGCGGACCGATCGCACCCAGGACATGGCTGTTGTTGGCAAGCGGGCGGAACAACTGGGTCGCGCCCTCCTCGCACAGCTGGTCGAGCCCCTTCTGCAGCGCCTTCATGCGCAGGGGATCCCGCAGCACGGCGCGCCGGAAGATCTCCGGTGCGAAGTTCGGGATGCCCGTGAAGGTCAGCGCTTCGCCCTCGGTGAAGGTGTCGCCGATGTTGATCGTGCCATGGTTGTGCAGGCCGATGATGTCGCCGGCCCAGGCCTCGTCCGCCTGCTGGCGGTCCGCCGCCATGAATGTCAGCGCATCGGCGATGCGCACCTCCTTGCCAAGACGCACGTGGTGGAGCCGCATGCCACGCTGGTAGCGCCCCGAGCAGATGCGCAGGAAAGCGATGCGATCGCGATGCGCGGGATCCATGTTGGCCTGTATCTTGAACACGAAACCGCTCAGCGCGGGCTCGTCGGCACGCACTTCGCGCGTCGTCGTGGCGCGTGCCCGCGGCGCCGGTGCATGCTCGACGAAGGAACCGAGCAGCTCCTCGACGCCGAAGTTGGCGATTGCCGACCCGAAATGCACCGGCGTCTGCCTGCCGGCCAGGTACGCCGCGGAATCGAAGGCCGGCATCGCACCGCGCACCAGCTCGACCTCCTCGCGAAACGCCCGCGCCGACTCGCCCAGCAGCTCGCCGGCCTCGTCGCTCGCCAGGCCGTCGATCGTCCGGTTGCGCCCGACGCGGCCGCCCTGGCCCCGGTCGTAGACGTAGATCCGGTCTTCGGGAAAATGATAGATGCCGCGCAGTTCGCGGCCCATGCCGATCGGCCAGGTCACCGGTGTGCAGGCGATGCCGAGTACGCGCTCGATCTGGTCGAGCAGCTCGACCGGCGGCCGGCCGTCGCGATCGAGCTTGTTGATGAAGGTCATGATCGGGGTGTCGCGCAGGCGGCAGACCTCCATCAGCTTGATCGTGCGCTCCTCGACGCCCTTGGCGCAGTCGATGACCATCAGCGCGGAATCGACCGCGGTCAGCGTGCGGTAGGTGTCCTCCGAGAAGTCCTCGTGTCCGGGCGTATCCAGCAGGTTGATGGTGCGTCCGCGGTACGGAAACTGCATCACCGAAGAGGTCACCGAGATGCCGCGCTGCTGTTCCAGGCGCATCCAGTCGGAGGTCGCATGGCGGGCGGCCTTGCGACCCTTGACCGCGCCCGCCATCTGGATGGCGCCGCCGAACAGCAGCAGCTTCTCGGTCAGCGTCGTCTTGCCGGCATCCGGGTGCGAAATGATCGCGAAGGTGCGGCGGCGGGTGATTTCGTCGGTCGGTGTAGTCATCAGGTGTCGCGCAGCGCACCCAGCTCGAGACGGTAGACCAGGGCGTCCTCGCGTCCCTCATGCGCCTGGTAGTAGCCCCGGCGCTGGCCGACGCACTCGAAGCCGATCTCGTGGTAAAGCGCGATCGCGGCCCGGTTCGAGCGCCGGACTTCCAGGAATGCGTCGCGAATGCCGCGATCGCGCGCGTGGCGGAGCAGTGCGAGCAGCAGTTCGCGCCCGATGCCGTGCCGGCGCAGCGCCTGCTCGATGCAGAGATTCAGCACGTGCGCCTCGCCCGCGCCCATCGACAGCACGCCGTAGCCCGCGATGCCGGCCGGCGCGTCGACGACGACGCAGTGGTAACCGACCCGCAGGCAGTCGCTGAAGATCTGGTCGTTCCACGGAAATGCGTAGGAAGCGCGCTCGAGCGCAGCCACCTGCGGCAGGTCCGGCGCTGCCATCGGCCGGAACCGCCACGCAACACCCATGGCAGCGTCACGCGCCGTCGCCACCGGCGAGCACTTCCATCATGAGTTTGAGGTCTTCCCAGGACTTGCGCTTCTCGGCCGGCGAGCGCAACAGGTAGGCCGGGTGATAGGTCACGATCACGGGAATCCGGCCCAGCCGATGGACGTGGCCGCGCAGGCGCGCAAGCGCATCATCGCATTCAAGCAGCTGATGTGCAGGGACGCGGCCGGCGCACAGGATCGCGGCCGGGTTGACCAGCTCGATCTGCCGGCGCAGGTACGGCAGGCAGCGCCGCGTTTCCTCGCCGCCGGGATCGCGATTCCCGGGTGGGCGGCACTTGAGGACGTTGGCGATGTAGACCTGGCTGCGCTCGAGCCCGGCGGCCTTCAACATCGAGTTCAGCAGCTGGCCGGCACGGCCGACGAATGGCTCGCCCCGCCGGTCCTCGTCGGCGCCGGGCGCCTCGCCGATCACCATGAGCCGGGCGCGAATGTCGCCGGTGCCGAACACGGTCTGGGTGCGCGTGGCGCACAATTCGCACAGCGTGCAGCCGCGCACGGTCGCCGCAAGCGTGGCCCAGTCCATGCCGGCAACGCCGCTTGCCGCCCCCCGCGCCGCCGGCACCGTTGCAGGTCGCGCGCGCAGGGCATAGGCCACCACGCCAAGCGCATCCAGCACCTCAAGCCGCCTCGGGTCCACGCGCTCAGGCACCCTGGCCCGTGCCACCCGTCGCGCGGGGCTTGCGGCGGATCTTCAGCCAGCTCCAGACCAGGGGCCCGGACAGCGCGAATCCGCCGAACAGCACGAACAGCACGACCGGTGGATCGATCGCGATCAGCGCGATGGCGAGCGGCACCAGCAGGAGGCGCGAATAGCGCACGCGCTCGGCCGCCGCGCGGTCTTTGAAGCTGCGGTATGGGAAGCGGCTGACCATCAGGATCGCGGCGAGCGCCGTGATCACGAAGGCGATGATCAGGCCGGTCAGTCCCGTCACCTCGTACTTCTGTGCGAGGCCCACGAAGGCGGCGACGACCGCGGCCGCCGATGGGCTTGGCAGGCCCTCAAAATAGCGCTTGTCCTGCACTGCCGAGCGCGCGTTGAAGCGCGCCAGGCGCATCGCGGTGGCGGCGGCGAAGAAGAACGCCGCGATCCAGCCGAACCGGCCCCAGGCGGCGCCATATTCCGAAATCCGCGCGACGCCCCATTGGTAGCAGACGACCGCAGGCGCGACTCCGAATGCCACCATGTCGGCCAGGCTGTCGAATTCCTTGCCAAAGGTCGTTTCGGTGCCGGTCAGGCGCGCCACCCGCCCGTCCAGCCCGTCAAAGATCATCGCCCCGAAGATCGCGATGGCCGCGCGCTCGAAGTTGCCGTCGATCGCGACGATGATCGCGTAGAAGCCGCCGAACAGGCACATCGTCGTCAGCAGGTTCGGCAGCAGGAAGATGCCGCGGCGCGTGCGAATGTCGTTGAGGTCCATTTTCATGCGGATGCCATGGCAAGCCCGGTGGGCAGCGCCTAAGATACCGCGCTTTGGGGCCGGCGACACGGGCCGCGCCACGGCGGTGATCCATGCGACTGTCCGCGTACCCGATCCAGAACCTGAAGGAAGTCCCGGCGGACGCCGAGGTCGTCAGCCATCAGCTGATGTTGCGTGCCGGACTCGTCCGGCGCGTCGCGAGCGGCTTGTACACCTGGCTGCCGATGGGTCTGCGCGTGCTGCGCAAGGTCGAACGCATCATCCGCGAGGAGATGGACCGGTCGGGCGCGTTCGAACTCTCGATGCCCATCGCGCAACCCGGGGAGCTGTGGGTCGAATCCGGGCGCTGGGACCGGTTCGGGCCTGAGTTGCTGCGCTTCAAGGATCGTCATGACCGCGACATGGTGCTCGGCCCGACGCATGAAGAGGTGATAACCGATCTGGCAAGACGCGAGCTCAGGAGCTACCGCCAGCTTCCGGTCAACTTCTACCAGATCCAGTTCAAGTTCCGCGACGAGATCCGACCGCGCTTCGGCGTGATGCGGGCGCGCGAATTCGTGATGAAGGATGCCTACAGCTTTCACGCCGACGCAGCGTCCCTCGCGGAGGGTTACCGGCGAATGTACGAAACCTACACGGCGATTTTCACCCGGATGCGGCTGCGTTTCCGCGCCGTGCATGCGGACACCGGGGCGATCGGCGGCAGCGCCTCGCAGGAATTCCACGTACTCGCCGATTCCGGCGAGGACGCGATCGTGTTCTCGGACAGCGATGATTACGCGTCCAACCTGGAGCTCGCCGAGGCCCCCGCGCCGCAGCAGCCCCGCGCTGCCGCCACCGCCGCCCTCAGCGAGGTTTCGACCCCCCGTTCACGGACGATCGTCGAGGTATCGGCGTTCCTTGGCGTCGCGCCGGCACGCATGGTCAAGACGCTGGTCGTCGACGCGAAGGACGGCGGACTGGTCGCGCTGGTGCTGCGCGGCGACCACGAACTGAATGCGCTGAAGGCGCAGAAGCTCCCCGGTGTCGCAGCGCCGCTCAGGATGGCCGATGCCGGGCGCATCGCCGCGCTCGCCGGTTGCGAGCCCGGGTTCCTCGGCCCGGTCGGCCTGATGCTGCCCATCGTCGCCGACCGCTCGGCCGTGGCGCTCGCCGATTTTGTCTGCGGTGCCAACCGCGCAGACCGGCACCTGACCGGCGTCAACTGGGGTCGCGACCTGCCGGAACCGGCAGTCGCGGACTTGCGCAACGTCGTTGACGGCGACCTGGCACCCGGCGGGCGCGGCCGGCTCTCGGTTGCGCGTGGCATCGAAGTCGGTCACATTTTCCAGCTCGGATGCAAGTACAGCGAGGCCATGGGCGCTACCGTGCTCGACGAGCAGGGCCGGAATATCGTCATGCACATGGGTTGTTACGGCATCGGGGTCACGCGCATCGTCGCCGCGGCGATCGAGCAGAATCACGACGAGCGTGGCATCGTCTGGCCGGCGCCGCTGGCACCGTTTCAGGTCATCCTGGTTCCCCTCAATTGGGCCAAGTCGGAACGCGTGCGCGAGGTGGCCGAGTCGCTCTACCAGCAGCTGCTGGACGCCGGCATCGAGGTATTGCTCGACGATCGCGATGCGCGCCCCGGCGTCAAGTTCGCCGAGGCCGAATTGATCGGCATTCCGCACCGCATCGTCGTCTCCGAGCGCGGTATCGAGGCCGGCCGGCTCGAATATCGCGAGCGGCGCGCGAGTGCCAGCGAGGAGTTTCCGTTGCCGCAGGCGCTCGCGTTCATTTCATCGCGACTCGACACGGAGCGCTGAGGGCAGGATACCGGCAATGAACCCGATGCCGCGCCTGGCGCCATTCCTGCTCGCCGGCCTGTCGCTCGGCGGGACTTGCCATGCGGATGCACAGCGCGACCCGGGCCTGCGCCAGGTCATCGCGGCCGCGATCGACAGCCAGTCCTGTTTCGAGGACAAGTTCGACGACGTCGTCTGGTATGCAGTGATGCAGCCGCGCGTCGAGAACCGGCTGCGCCAGCAACCTGCGGACCTGCGACTCGGCACGGAGATCGATGCGGCCGCGCAACGCATCCTGCGCGCCGTTCACTGCGAATCGACCAAGCACCCCATGTTGCGCGATCGCCCGCAGCTCGTGCTCGCGGTCATCGACGTTGAGAGCGCCTTCGACCCGTTCGCGGTGTCGTCGGCGGGCGCCGTGGGACTGATGCAGGTGATGCCATTCTGGCCACGCGAACTCGGGCTCTCGATCCGCGACCTGCTGGATGTCGAACTGAACGTCCGCATGGGAACCAGCATCCTTGCCTATTACCTGACGCGCGAGGGCGGCGACTATCGCCGGGCGCTCGCGCGTTACAACGGCAGCGTGGGGCGGCGCAGCTACCCGGACCTGGTGCTGGGCAGGCTGCAATCGCGCTGGCAGCGCTAGGGTGAAGCCACCGTCCGCTCAGCGCGTCATGAACCCCGTCGGCCACTCCGTCGTCACCGGATCGAAAGGCTCGACCGCCACCGAATCGACCCGGGCCATGGGCGGGCCCTCGTGCAGCCAGCGCACCAGTTCATCAAGCGACGCGACCGAACCCGCCGCCAGCACGAGGACGCTGCCGTCGGGCTCGTTACGCGCAAAGCCGCGCAATGCCAGCGCCCGGGCGTGATCCGCGGCGCTGGCGCGAAAGAACACGCCCTGGACGCGGCCGCGCACCCGGATGCGCCGCGCGGCAATCGGAGAGGAGCTAGAATTCACTGTAAGAATTGTTCGTAACTATATAAGAATATTGATACAATTTTAGACAATCAAGCGACGCATGACAACAGCCGTTGTTTCCGTGCAGGCTGCCAGCATGATCGACATTCTCGTTCTCTACTATTCGCGCCACGGTACGACTGCGGAATTGGCGCGCCAGGTCGCGCGCGGCATCGACGGGGCCACCGGCGCCAGGGCGCGGTTGCGCACCGTGCCGCCGCTGGCGGCAGCCGGCCCGGCGACGAACCTGCAAGCCATGCCCGCGGACGGGGCCCCCTACGCAAGCCATGACGACTTGCGCGAGTGTGCCGGCCTGCTGCTCGGCAGTCCCGTTCGCTTCGGCAACATGGCGTCGCCGCTGATGGCTTTTTTCGACGGCACCTCGAGCCTCTGGCTCACCGGCGTGCTGGCCGGCAAGCCGGTCGGTGCATTCACCTCGGGCAGCACGATGCACGGCGGGCAGGAGACGACCCCCCTGTCGATGCTGCTGCCGCTGCTGCACCACGGCATGCTGATCGTCGGCCTGCCATTCACGGAGCCGGCCCTGAGTTCCACCACGAGCGGTGGCACGCCGTATGGCGCGAGCCGCGTGGTGCCAGACGGCGCGCCGCACGCGCTGACCGATGCGGAGCGGCAACTGGCCCAGGCCCTCGGCCGGCGCGTTGCCGAGCTCGCGGTGCGGCTCGCCCAGCCTGCGCGATGAACGGCGAGCGCGTGCGACGCGCGCGGCTTGCCTTGTTCGCGAGCTGGACGCTCCTGATCGCCTCGATCGCGGCCTGGCCCTTCGTCGATGCCGGCGTCGGCCTGATCGGGACTGCATTCGCGCTCGCACCGCTGCTGCTACCCATTCCAGGCCTGGCGCGGGGAATCCACCGTACGCTGCGCTGGTCACCGCTGACACTGGCGCCGGCGCTCATGCTGGCGCTGACCGAACTGCTCGCCAACGCGCCAGCCCGCGTACCGATGATGTTGAGCCTGGCGCTGATCCTGGCGGCATTCGCGGCAGTCGTCGCGACGCTGCGCGTCAGTCCGAAGGCCGGGTAGCTACTCGCCGTCGCTGCGCTCGAGTACCTGCCGCACGAATGGCACGGTCAGGCGCCGCTGTGCTGCCAGCGCCTCGGTATCGAGCTCGTCCAGCAGCCTGCACAGCGCGGCGAAGTCGCGCGGCGCCCGGCGCGTCAGGTAGTGGAGCGTCTCATCGGGCAGTTCCAGGCCGCGGTGCGCGGCGCGTCGTTGCAGGGCCATGCCCTGGTCGCGCTCTGCAAGCGGCTGCAGCCGGTGCACGACACAGGCCGACAGCCGCGAAGCGAGATCAGGAAGCGCGAACGCAAGGGCCGCTGGGGGCAGTTCGGCGGCACAGACCAGGCGCCCGCCCTGCTCCGGCAATTCGTTGTAGAGCGTGAATAGCGCCTGTTCCCACGCAGGCTTGCCCGCGACCGCATCGACGTCGTCGAGCGCGACGAGGTCGAGGCGCTCGCAGCCGGCAAGCATGCCTGGGACCAGGGAAGACTCCGCCAGCGGCAGGAAGGCGGCGGTCAGCCCGCGCTGGCCTGCCATGGCACAGACTGCTTGCATGAGGTGCGTCTTGCCGACCCCCACCGGCCCGTACAGCCAAAGCGGAGCCTCGCCTGCCTGATCGACCAGTTGCCGGAGGCCGGCGATGGCCAGCGCGTTCACGCCCTCATGATAGGTCTCGAAGCGCAGCGACACGCCGAGCTGGACGCCCAGTGGCAGTTGCCGCACGCGGTCACGCCGGAGCGCGGCGCGCGCGGCTGACCGCGATCGCCTTGCGCACGTAAGTCGCCACGTAATCGAGTCCGCTCACGACGGTGGTCACAAAGACCAGCCCGCCAAGGGCGATGATCGGCCACTGCGGCGTGCCGGGATAAGCGGCCCGCCCGACGACCGCGATGACGAACAGGATCTGCACCAGCGTATTGAACTTGCTCACGAGTGTCGGATGGCCATCCACGGGACCGAACAACTGCTGGTAGGTCCAGGCCCCGATACCGATGACGAGGTCGCGCGTGACCGCAACCGCGGCAAGCCACATCGGCACCAGCCCGAGCCAGGCTAGTGTGATGAATACGCTGACCAGCAACAGCTTGTCCGCCACTGGATCAAGCACCTTGCCGATATCGCTGGCCCAGTCGAAGGTCTTGGCGAGATAACCGTCGAGGGCGTCGGACAATGCGGCGATGGCGAACAGGATCAATGTCGCCTGGTACCGGTCGTTTGCAAGCAGCCAGACGATTGGCACCGCCAGCGCGATGCGCAGCAGGCAGATCAGGTTCGGGACCGTCGCGAAATTCATGGTGACAGTGAAAAAACCATGCGCGACGCGTCGACGGCATGCAGGCGGCCGTCACGCAGGATCGCCTGGCGCAGCGCCTCCGGATCGCCGCGCAGCGTCAGCGCAAACGACACGGCGTCCGGCGTCACCTCGTCGACGGCAACTGCGCGCACGGGTGACAGACGTGCCAATGCGCGCTGCGCCGCCGCGTAGGCCTCGAGCGTGTCGATTCCCTTGACCGTGACGATCTGCTCGCTGCGCTGGCCGGCGGAGGATGACGCGTGCATGGCCGCGTAACGGTCCGCTGCCAGGTTCGGACCGGACTCGAGATTGCCGGCCGCTTGCGCGGAAATTCCGGCCGCAGCGAATGTCCACTCGACCGCTGCTTCGCCGGACGTCGTGGCGACCGCGCGGCCGATCAGCACGCCGTCCGCGCCATAGCGCCTGGCCGCAGCCACCAGCGGCCCATGGTCACCGGACCAGGTCTGCTGGAATCCGCGCCCGAGGTCGTCACCGGGTCCGGGCCACGCGAGCGGGATGCCGCGGCGAGCGGCGGCCGCCTCGACCCGAAGTTTTTCGTCGCTGGTACTCCCCGCACCCTGCAGACCGCGCCGGCCATCGCCGCGATCGACTGCGAGCCAGATCAGTGTCAGTGGCCGGTCCGCTCCCCAGAATGGCAGCCCGGCCGCATCGATCGCATTCTCGATCGCCGGGCCGTTGAAGGTGACCGCGAGCTGGTTGCCGGCGGCACGGCGAAAGCTCACGACGTAACGGGCCGCGTTGCTGACGAGCGGTGCCAGGCTTTCCAGATCGGCGGCGTCGGCGCGCCCTGTCGTCCGCACCAGGATGTCGCGCATCGCCTCGCGAAACGCGCTCAGTTGCGAGGCCTCTCCCGAGCCCGCGACCGGCACTGTCACCAGGTACAAGTCGCCAAGCGAAACCGCGCCGCCCGGCGAGGCCAGCGCGGCGAGAACCAATGCAGCAAGCCAGCATCGTGTCCGGTTCATCCGGTTACAATAGTACACCGCCCGGCACCCGGGCCCGCCGCGCACAGCGCGACCCGGACCGATGACGCCACGTTCTCCGCTCACCTACCGGGATGCCGGCGTCGATATCGATGCCGGTGACCTGCTGGTGGAGCGAATCAAACCACACGTCGCCCGAACGCACCGCCCGGAGGTGCTCGCGGGCATCGGCGGATTCGGCGCGATGATCGAGCTGCCGGTCGGCCGCTGGCGGCGACCGATACTCGTGGCGGGTACCGATGGCGTCGGCACCAAGCTGCGACTCGCGATCGATACCGGCCGGCATGACGGCGTCGGCCGCGACCTCGTTGCCATGTGCGCCAACGATGTCGTCGTGCAGGGCGCCGAGCCCCTGTTCTTCCTCGATTACTATGCGACCGGCCGACTGACGGTCGAGGTCGCAGAAAGGGTGATCTGCGGCATTGCCGAGGGCTGCGTGCTGGCCGGCTGTGCGCTGGTGGGCGGCGAGACGGCGGAGATGCCCGGCATGTACCAGGACGGCGACTATGACCTCGCCGGTTTCTGCGTCGGTGTCGTCGAGAAGGACCGCATCGTCGACGGTTCATGCACGCGCGCCGGCGACCTCGTGCTGGGCCTCGCTTCCTCCGGACCCCACTCCAATGGCTATTCGCTGATTCGGCGGCTCATCGAGGAGACCCATGCCGATGCCGGGATGCAGATCGGCGGCGAGCGGCTGTTCGACCTGCTGATGGAACCGACGCGCATCTACGTCAAGTCGGTGCTGCGATTGCTGGAGTCCTGCGATGTCCATGCCGTGGCGCACATCACGGGCGGGGGCCTGACCGACAACATCCCGCGCGTGCTGCCGCCGGGTCTTGGCGCGCAACTGGATCCGCGCGCCTGGCAGCGCGCCGCCTTATGGGATTGGATCCAGCAGAGCGGCGACATCGCCGACGCCGAGATGCACCGGACCTTCAACTGCGGCATCGGCATGGTCGTGATCGTGCCGCCGCAGGCGGTGACCACGGCGACCGGGTTGCTCGAGTCCTGCGGCGAACGGGTCTCGGCGGTCGGCGAGATCGTGCCCGGCGAGGGCGTGCGGATCGGCTGATGGAAGGCGCACTGCCATTTGCCGTGCTGATCTCGGGGCGCGGCTCCAACATGGTGGCGCTGGCGCAGGCCGCGGCAGAGGGGCGGATCAACGGGCGCGTGGCGGTCGTGATCAGCGACCTGCCGGGTGCCACCGGCCTCGTCGAAGCGCGGCGTCGCGGTCTCGCCACCGAGGTCGTCGAAGCCGCCCGCGATGCCGACCGGGCGGCCTTCGGGCGCACATTGCATGAGGCGATCGCGAGAAGCGGCGCGAGGCTGGTCGCGCTCGCGGGATTCATGCGCATTCTCGATGCCTCGTTTGTGCGTCTGTGGCAGGGCCGGCTGCTGAACATCCACCCTTCCCTGCTGCCGGCCTACCGCGGGCTGCACACCCACCGGAGGGTCCTGCAGGCCGGCGAGCCGCTGCATGGCTGCACGGTCCATTTCGTGACCGAGGAACTCGACGCGGGTCCCGCGATCATCCAGGGCCGGCTTGCGGTGCAACCGGGCGACAGCGAGGATTCGCTTTCAGCGCGCGTTCAGCGACTGGAACACATGATCTACCCGCGTGCGGTCGGCTGGTTCGCCGCCGGTCGCCTGTCGGAGCGGGACAGTGCGGCCTGGCTCGACGGCAAGCCGTTGCGGGGCCCGGTCATCGAGGAGGCGCAATGAAGTCCACTGCGATCCTGGTGTTGGCAGCGCTGGTCGCCGGTGTCCCGGCTACCGCCGGCGTGGCCGACACGCAGCTGTCGCCGTTCGTCGCCAATTACGACGTCCGCTACGGCAGCATGTCGGTCGGCACGAGCCGCACCGAAATCGCGCGCGGAGCTGAACCGGATCAATGGCTCATCGAGTCGCGCTCGCATGCGAGCGGCCTTGCAAAGTTGATTGCGGGCGGCATGCTCACCCAGCGTTCCATCTTCCAACTCGACGGTGCAGACCTGCGTCCGCTCCGCTACCGGTTTGACGACGGCACGCAGCGTTCATCCCGCGACGTGACCCTGGACTTCGACTGGAATTCGGGCCGCGTGAAGGGCCGCGCGGAGGGCGCCGCCGTCGACGTGCCGGTCGAGCCGGGCCTGCAGGACGCTGCCTCGCTGCAGGCGTTAGTGCAGCTTCGGCTGCAGAACGGCGCCGCCCCCGGAACGATCGCGATGATCGAGAAGGACCGCATCAAGTACTACCGCTATACCTTGCTGCGGAGCGAGCGTCTGTCGACCGCGCTCGGGGTCCTGGACACCGTTGTCTATCGCAGTGCCCGCGACGGCAGCCGCCGCGAGACGCTGATCTGGTACGCACCGGCATTCAATTACCTGACCGTGCAGGCCGAGCAGCGCCGCGACGGCAAGCGGCTGTTCCAGACCTACATCAGGCGCTACCAGCCGGGCAGCTGACTGGGCCGCAGGCGGATCAGGTGCGCGGCAGGGTCACGCCGGTCTGCCCCTGGTACTTCCCCCCGCGATCACGATAGGACGTCTGGCAGACCTCGTCCGACTCGAAGAACAGCATCTGCGCAATGCCTTCATTGGCGTAGATCCTGGCGGGCAGCGGCGTCGTGTTGGAAAACTCGAGGGTCACATGGCCCTCCCACTCCGGCTCGAGCGGCGTCACGTTGACGATGATCCCGCAGCGCGCGTAGGTACTCTTGCCCAGGCAGATGACCATCGTATTGCGCGGTATCCGGAAATACTCGACCGTCCGTGCCAGCGCGAAGGAGTTCGGCGGAATCAGGCAGACCTCCGCTTCAAGGTCGACGAAGTTGTTGAGGTCGAATTGCTTCGGATCGACGATTGTCGAGTTGATGTTCGTGAAGATCTTGAACTCGCCCGCGCAGCGCACGTCATAGCCGTAGCTCGAGGTGCCGTAGGACACTATCTTCCGTCCATCGGCGACCCGCACCTGCTCGGCGGCAAACGGCTCGATCATTCCCTTTGCGGCCATGCGCCGTATCCACTTGTCAGACTTGATGCTCATCACCCGTCCTCGATGCTGATCACCGGCATCGTCACGGCGCCCTGTCGGGCACTGGCAGCCAGCCTGCCGGCGGCGCGCCGGGCGATCGCTTGAAAGATGGCCGCTGCCGGGGACGCGGGATCGGCGACCACGGTTGGGGTGCCGGCATCGACCTGCTCGCGGATGCGCGCCTCGAGCGGCAGCTGGCCGAGCAGCGTCGTGTCGTAGGACCGGGCAAGCTCGGCACCGCCACCCGCGTCGAAGATGTGCGATTCGTGGCCACAGGCCGGGCAGCGGTGAACGCCCATGTTCTCGACGATGCCGAGCACTGGCACGCCGACCTTGCGAAACATCTGCAGGCCCTTGCGCGCGTCCAGCAGCGCGATTTCCTGGGGCGTCGTCACGATGACCGCGCCGCTGACCGGCACCCGCTGCGTCAGCGTCAGCTGGATGTCACCGGTCCCCGGCGGCATGTCGACGATCAGGTAATCGAGCGGGCCCCAGCGCGTCTCGGAGAGCAATTGCGCCAGGGCCTGGGTGACCATCGGGCCGCGCCAGACCATCGGCTGGTCCGCATCGATCAGGAAACCGATCGACATCACCGGGATCCCATGCCCGCGCGGCGGATCCAGGGTCTTGCCGTCCGCCGTGGTCGGACGCTGGCCCGCGAGACCCATCATGCGCGGCTGGCTGGGGCCGTAGATGTCGGCGTCCAGCAGGCCGGTACGCGCGCCCTGCGCGGACAGTGCCAGCGCCAGGTTCGCGGCCACGGTCGACTTGCCGACGCCACCCTTGCCGGAGGCGACGGCGATGATATTGCCGATGTCCGGCAGCGGTCGCAGCCGCGGGTCGGCCACGAATGCCGGGATCTCCGAACGAACTTCGACCACGAGCCGGCCCGGAATACCGGCGGCGGCTACATGGGCGGCGAGCGCCTGCTGGAGCTCCTGGCGGTAGCCCTCGATCGGAAAGCCGAGCACGATGCGGGCAACAAACCCGTCACCGGCTGGCCCGAGGGACTCGATCGCGCCGGCGGCCGCGAGCGTCAGCCCCAGGTTCGGCTCGACATACCGTTCCAGCGCGTCTCGCAGGCGGTTTTCCAGGCCAGGGGACATCGGCGAGTTCCGGATCAGGGGGCCGGCATTGTAGCCCAGGGGGCAAGCTGCGACGGGAGCCGGCAGGGTGTGTGGCATACTTTCGCCCTGCCAGATTGGTCCCAACGGCAGCCGGGGTGGGATGGCCTTATTCAGTGGGTATCGCGCCGATCGCCTGATCGCCGAAGTCCGTGAGAGCGGCGATCCCGGCAGCCCGAAGGCGAAACAGGCGCTCGTCAGACTGCAGGGGCTCGGCGCCACCGCCGTCAAGCCTATCGTCGACGCGCTGTCCACGGCCGACAAGCGCGAGACCGTCGCCTTTGTCGAGGCGCTATCGGGGCTGATCGACAACAAGACCTTCCCGATCCTGGCCAAGGCGCTTGCCGAGGAGAACCCGCGCGCCGTGGCCGGCGTGGCCTGGGCGCTGTCGACCTCGCGGGCCTTCTCACCGATGCTGTTGCTCGACCTGCTGAGCCAGCCCGGGATCTCCCGGCCGGCCGTGCTGGACGTCATCGGCGCCCACAAGACGCGCTTTCAGCTGCGCGACCTGCTGAATGCCGCGTACCTGCAGGACCCAAACGAGAAAGCCGCGCTGTTCCGGATCGCAGCTGACATCGTCGACGAGAGTTCGGTCGACGAACTCATCTCCCGCATCGAGGGCAAGGATTCGATCGCGCGCATGCACATCATCGCCTTGCTCGCGCGATTCAGCGTGCCGAAGGTCCGCGATGCATTGCAGGCGACGCTCAAGGACCCGAACAAGATGGTGCGCTCGGCTGCGCTGCAGGCGCTGGCGAGCATGACGGGTCCGGTCGACCCGGCGAAGATTGCGCCGTTGCTGCGCGACCCCGAACTCGATGTCCAGAACCGGGCCGTCGACGTGCTGTGCCGCAGCCGCCACCCGGATACGGTGCGCCACCTCGTCGAAGTGCTGAAGGACGAGTCCGAGTACGCCCGGCGCGCGGCCGTCGAGGTGCTCAACGTCGTCGGCGACGAGAGTTCCGTCAAGTTCCTGCTGCAGGCCATCAAGGACGTCGACTGGTGGGTGCGCAGCCGCGCGGCCGATGCGCTTGGCAAGATCGGCGGGCCGCAGGTGATCGGCGCGGCGCTTGAGCTGGTATCTGATCGTGACGAGGAAATCCGCCGCACCGCCGTCGAGATCCTCAACCAGACCAAGGACGAGCGCGCGGTCAAGCACCTCGTGGAGGCGACCAAGGATTCCGACTGGTGGGTCAGCGAGCGGGCCATCGACGCACTCGGCGCAATCGGCAGCCCCACAGTCGTGCCGCGGCTGCTCGATATGTTGCAGTCGAACCCGAAATCGGTGCCGACCATCGTGCGCGCGCTGGGCAAGATCGGAGACCACGGTGCGACCGACAGCATCCTGGGGGTCCTCGATCGCCCGGAGACCGACATCCGGATCGAGGCCCTGGCCGCGCTGGTGCATCTTGCCGACGATCGCACCATCGACCCGATCCGCGCCCGGATCGCCCCGCTGGTCTCGGCCGCGGACCAGAATGTGAGCGGCGCGGCGCAGCGCGCACTGACCGAACTGGAAGTGCGCTTCGGTGGCAAGACCCTGGCCGGCACGCCGGCGCCGGGCGCAATGCCGCGGGCCGGTGCCGACATCACCCGGACCATGCTGATCGAGTCGGCGGACGTCGGCGCGATCATGCGCGCCGCGGAGGCCCAGGGCCGCCTCGACATCGCAGCGCTCAAGGACGGCGACGTGCTGGAGGGCCGCTACAAGTACATCGAGCGCATCGGCAAGGGCGCATTCGGCACGGTGCTGTTGTTCGAAGACACGGTCGTCGACGAGCGCCTCGTGCTCAAGTTCCTGAACCCGAATATCTCGCAGGACGAGGAGATGATGCAGCGCTTCGTCCACGAGCTGCGCTACAGCCGCAAGATCACCCATCCGAACGTGATCCGGATCTACGACTTCCTGCACATCCGCGGCAATTACGCGATCTCGATGGAGTACTTTCCGTCCCACACGCTGGGCGGCGAGGTCGCCGACGGCAAGCCGATGGCACTGCGCCGGGCGATCCGCTTTGGCATGGATATCGCCAAGGGCATGGCGGTCGCCCACGGCGTCGGCATCATCCACCGCGACCTCAAGCCGGCCAACGTGCTGATCAACGACGAAGGAATCCTCAAGATCGTCGATTTCGGCGTTGCGGCGGCGCAGCACCAGGGCGATACCCAGTTGACCAAGACCGGCTACGTGATCGGTTCGCCGAAGTACATGGCGCCCGAACAGATCCTCGGCAAGAAGGTCGACGAGCGCGCCGACATCTACTCGGTTGGCGTCATGATCTACGAGATGCTGACCGGGATGCCGCCCTATCACCGCGGCGACCACATGTCGGTGATGTACCAGCACGTGCAGGGCCGGGCGCGCCCGCCGGTCGAGCTGAATCCCGCGCTGCCGCAAGGACTGTCCGACCTGGTCATGAAGGCGATGTCCGTCGACAAGGACAAGCGCTTCGCGACCATGGACGAACTGCAGGTGGCGCTGGAACGATTCTTGTGATTCACTCGCGCGGCAAATGCCGCGCATTGATGCCTTCCTGAAGCTCGGTACGACCCAAGGGTGTTCCGACGTCCACCTGGCCGTCGGCGTGCCGCCCATGCTCAGGATGAACAGCGAACTCGTGCCGATCCGGTTTCGCGACCTTGCCGCCGCCGAGCTCGAGAGCTACATCACCGAGATCCTGTCGCGCAACCTCGGCGAGCGGTTCCGCGCGGGCCATGACGTCGATTTCTCGTACGTGTCCGAAGAGGGAAGCCGATTCCGGGTCAACGTGTTCCGCAAGGATTCCGGGGTCGGCGCGGTGTTCCGCTCGATCCCGAACGAGATCCCGACACTCGACTCGCTGCATCTGCCGGCCGTCGTCAAGAAGCTGTGCGACTATCACCAGGGCATGGTCCTGGTAACGGGCTCGACCGGCACGGGCAAATCGACGACCCTCGCGGCGATGATCGACCTCCTCAATTCGACGCGGAAGCTCAACATCATCAGCCTTGAGGACCCGATCGAGTTCGTGCATCGCAGCAAACAGAGCCAGGTCGTGCAGCGCGAACTGGGCACCCATCTGCCCTCGTTCGCCGATGGCGTGCGTGCCGCGATGCGTGAAGACCCCGACGTGATCCTGGTCGGCGAGCTGCGCGATGCGGACACGATCTCCATGGCGATGACGGCGGCGGAAACCGGTCACCTGGTGCTTGGGACGCTACACACCACGAGCGCGGTCAAGACGATCGACCGGATGATCGATGCGCTGCCAGCCGACCAGCGCGAGCAGACCAAGAGCTTCCTCGCGCAGAGCCTGCTCGCGGTCATCACCCAGGTGCTGGTCCGCAAGCCGGAGAACCGGGGGCGCAAGGCCATCTGCGAGGTCATGATCATGAATCGCGCGATCGCAAAGCTGATCCAGACCGACCAGACCCACCAGATCCCCGCGCAGTTGCAGACTGGCCGTGACGCCGGCATGCAACTGATGGATCAGTCGCTGCTGACGGCAATCAAGGGCAAGGAGATCGATCCAGACGACGCTTATTCGTTTGCCACGGACAAGCGCCTGTTCACCAAGTTCGTCGTCGACCGCAGCCTGCTGCCGCGCTTCGACACCCAGGATCCGGGCTGACCCCGCATGGCGCGCGTCGACGACTATCTCGAGGAAATCCTGAAGCAGGACGGCTCCGACCTGCATTTCATGGCGGGCGATCCCCCGCGCATCCGCCAGTACGGGAACCTGTCCAACCTGAGGGTCGAGCGGCTGGCGGCCGACTTCGTGCGCGAGGCGATCTACGAGATCATGCCGCGCAAGGCGCTCGAGCGCTTCGAGACGATGGACAGCACCGACTTCGCGTATGCGCTCGGGGACAAGGCGCGCTTCCGCGTCAATGCCATGCGCCATCTTAACGGCATGGGCGGCGTGTTTCGCGCCATCCCTTCGAAGGCACAGACGCTCGAACAACTCAAGATGCCCGAATCCGTGCGCAACCTCTGCAAGGTGTCGAGCGGCATGATCCTCATGACCGGCAAGACCGGTTCCGGCAAGTCCACGACGCTCGCGGCGATGATTGACGAGCTCAACACGCAGATCAAGGGTCACATACTGACGATCGAGGACCCGATCGAATTTGTGCATCCGCGCAAGAACTGCCTGATCAGCCAGCGCGAGGTCGGAGTCCACGCCGAGTCGTTCTCGAGCGCGCTGCTGTCCGCATTGCGGGAGGATCCCGACGTCATCCTGGTCGGCGAACTCAGGGATCTCGAGACCATCAGCACCGCGATCACGGCCGCCGAGATGGGCATCCTGGTCATGGCGACGCTGCACACCAATGGCGCGGCGGCGACCGTCGACCGCATGGTCAATGTGTTTCCGCCCGAGAAGCAGGATCACGTGCGCACCATGCTCTCGACCTCGCTGCGCGGCGTCGTGTCGCAGCAATTGATCACGCGCAAGGGTGTGCCGGGTCGCGTGGCGGCCCTCGAGGTGCTGATCAACACGTCCGCAGTCGCCAACCTGATCCGCCAGGGCAAGATGGACCAGATCGAAACTGCAATGCAGGCTGGCGCGTCCATCGGCATGCGCACCATGGACGCGGCGATCCAGCAGCTGCTGGACCAGGGCGTGATCAGCGGCCGGTCAGCCTTCGAAAAGGCCATCAACAAGGCCAAGTTCGAGGATTTCCGCACATTCAACTAGCGGCGCCGGCCACCTGGCGCGGGGGACGGATCACGGCCTGAGGCATAATGCGTGGCTGATCCCCGGACCCGAGTCATGTCCCGCAGAATCCTCGTCACCAGCGCACTGCCATACGCGAACGGTCCCACCCACCTCGGCCACATGACCGAGGCGGTGCAGACCGACATCTGGGTGCGCTTCATGAAACTGCGCGGACATGACTGCCTGTACGTCTGCGCCGACGACACTCACGGCACGCCGATCATGCTGAAGGCGGAATCCGAGGGGATCACACCCGAGAAACTGATCGAGCAGGTCGGCGCCGAGCGGCGCCGCGACTTCGCCGATTTCGGCATCGACTTCGACAATTACTATACGACCCATTCGGAGGAAAACCGCAGGCTGACGGTGCGCATGTACCAGGCGCTCGCGGCCGCCGGCCACATCACGCGACGCACCGTCCGCCAGGCCTACGATGAAAAGGCCCGGATGTTCCTGCCCGACCGGTATGTCAAGGGAACCTGCCCGCGCTGCAACACTCCCGGCCAGTATGGCGACAGCTGCGAGAACTGCAGCGCTGCCTACACGCCCCTGGAATTGAAGGATCCGGTTTCCGTCGTCACGGGTACCCGCCCGGTGGAGCGGGAGTCGGAGCACCTGTTCTTCAAGCTCGGCGACTTCGAGCCGATGCTCCGCAAGTGGACGCGCTCCGGCACATTGCATCAGGCCGTCGTCAACAAGCTGGAGGAGTGGTTCGACGTCGGCCTGCGGGACTGGGACGTATCGCGCGACGCACCTTACTTCGGATTCGAGATTCCGGACGCCCCCGGAAAGTATTTCTACGTCTGGCTCGACGCGCCGGTCGGGTACATGGCGAGCTTTGAGAACCTGTGCCAGCGCCGTGGGCTGCGCTTCGACGACTATTGGGCGCCGGGCAGCCAGGCCGAACTCCATCACTTCATCGGCAAGGACATCCTGTACTTCCACTCGCTGTTCTGGCCGGCGACACTCGAGGGCGCCGGGTTCCGCAAGCCAACCGCGGTTCATGTACACGGCTTCCTGACGGTCAACGGCGAGAAGATGTCCAAGTCGCGCGGCACCTTCGTCACAGCCCGCCGTTACCTGGACCTGCTGCCGCCGGAGTACTTCCGCTATTTCCTGGCAGCCAAGCTGACCTCCGGCCTGGACGATATCGACATGAACTGCGACGAGTTCGCGACGCGCATCAATGCCGAGCTCGTCGGCAAGCTGGTCAACATCGCCAGCCGCTGCGCAGGCTTCGTCCACCGCGGCCACGGCGGCAGGCTCGCCGCGGCGCTGCCCGAGCCGGCCCTGTATCGCGAATTCGTCGCGGCTGCCGAGAATATTGCGGCAGCCTACGAGTCACTGGAATTTGCCACGGCCGTGCGCGAGGTCATGGTGCTCGCGGACCGCGCCAATCTCTACATCGACCGGCACAAGCCCTGGCTCGCGGCAAAGGATCCGGCCCGCGCCGCGGAGGTCCAGGCAGTCTGCACGCAGGGCCTCAACCTGTTCCGTGTGCTGATCGCCTGCCTGAAGCCCGTGATGCCGGTGACCGCAGGCCAGGCCGAGGCCTTTCTCGGCGCGCCGCTGGCACGCTGGCGCGATATCGACGAACCGCTGCTGGGGACGAATATCCAGGAGTATCGCCCGCTCGCGACGCGCATCGACCCGACTCAGGTACACAAGCTGGTGGAGACACCGATGACCACGACGGCAGAAACCGACACGGCCACGCAGCCCGCTGAAATCGGGATCGCCGAGTTCGCACGCCTCGACCTCCGGATTGGCCGGGTCGAGTCGGCGAGCGTGGTCGAAGGCGCAGACCGGCTGCTCGCGCTCGTCGTCGATATCGGCGGCGGGCGACGCACGATTTTTGCGGGGATCCGCGGGTCTTATGAAGCTGCCGCACTGGTCGGGCGGCATGTCGTCGTGGCCGCGAATCTCAAGCCCCGCAAGCTGCGATTCGGCATGTCCGAGGGCATGGTGCTCGCGGCCGGCGGCGATGGCGGCCTGTTCCTGATCGGTCCGGATGCAGGCGCCGTTGCGGGCATGAAGGTCAGCTAGGCGATGCTGGCGGAGCGCATCGATGCGCTGCTGCCGCAGACCCAGTGCAGGCGCTGCGGATTCGACGGCTGCCGCCCCTATGCCGAGGCGCTCGCGGCGGACGCAACCGGATTGAACCGCTGCCCGCCGGGCGGGCCGCAACTGATTGCCAGGCTCGCCGCGCTGCTCGGGCGCCCCGAACTGCCGCTCGACGGGACTTGCGGCCAGGAGGGACCGCCGCAGGTCGCGCTGATCGACGAGGAGGCCTGCATCGGTTGCGCACAGTGCCTCGACGATTGCCCGACCGACGCAATCGTCGGCGCCCGCAAGCGCATGCACACGGTCATCGCCGCGGACTGCTCGGGCTGCGAGCTCTGCCTGCCAAGCTGCCCGGTCGATTGCATCCACATGGTCGCGGCACCCGGTTTGCCCGCAGCACCGCTGGCGGCATCGATGATCGAGTTGCGGGCCTTCCATTACCGGCTCCTTTACGACACGCGCCGGGCGCGGCTTGCGCGCGAGCAAGCCGAGTGGCGGGGAGCATTGCGTGCGAGCCTCGGCACCGAATGAACGTGCGCGCACGCAGGCAACTCTTCGAGCGGCTGCGCGCGGCCAACCCGCGTCCGGCGACCGAGCTTGTCTACCGGACGCCCTACCAGCTGCTGGTCTCGGTCATGCTGTCGGCCCAGGCCACCGATCGCAGCGTGAACCAAGCGACGAAGCAGCTGTTTCGCGTGGCGCGAACGCCGGCTGCGATGCTGGTTCTCGGTGAGGAAGGCCTGGCCGCGTACATCCGGACCATTGGACTCTGGCGCGTAAAGGCACGTCATATCATCGCGACCAGCCGCATCCTGCTCGAGCGTCACGGCGGCCGGGTGCCGCACGACCGGGCGGCCCTGGAAGCCCTGCCGGGCGTCGGGCGCAAGACGGCCAACGTCGTGCTGAATACGGCATTCGGAGAGCCGACGATCGCGGTCGACACGCATATATTTCGCGTGGCCAATCGCACCGGGCTCGCGCCGGGTGCCAACGTCCGCCAGGTCGAGGAGCGCCTGCTCGAGGTCGTGCCGGAGGAATTCCGCGCGGACGCCCATCACTGGCTGATCCTGCACGGGCGCTACGTCTGCAAGGCCCGCAGGCCTGCATGCCAGATCTGCCTGATCGCCGATCTTTGCCGCTACCCCGACAAGCCGGCAGGTCGCCTTGGTGCCGGGTCGTAGTTTCGCGGTTATTGCTCGAAAACTACGAAACTGCGACCCGGCACGATTCAGGACTTTTTCGGCATGTAGAGATCGGTCAGGGTCCCGTCGAAGGCCTCCGCCGCGAACGCGATCGTTTCCGACAGCGTTGGATGCGGATGAATGGTCAGGCCGATGTCGGCCGCATCGGCACCCATCTCGATCGCGAGTGCGACCTCCGATATCAGGTCCCCGGCATTGCTGCCGACGATGCCCCCACCGACGATCCGGCGCGTTTCCTCGTCGAACAGCAGCTTGGTGAACCCGTCGTCGCGATTCAGTGCCAGTGAGCGGCCACTGGCCATCCAGGGAAACAGGCCCTTGCCCAGCTTCCGGCCGGCGGCCTGCGCCTCGGTTTCGGTGATGCCCGCCCAGGCGATTTCGGGGTCCGTGTAGGCAACCGACGGAATCACGAGAGCGTCGAAGGCCCGTTTATGGCCGGCGACGACCTCGGCCGCGACCTTGCCCTCGTGGGTCGCCTTGTGCGCCAGCATCGGCGGGCCGACGATGTCGCCGATGGCATAGATGTGGGGGACATTCGTGCGCTGCTGGCGGTCGACCGGAATGTAGCCGCGCGCGTCGACGTCGACGCCCGCCGATTCGGCATTGAGCACCCGCCCGTTCGGCACGCGGCCGACCGCGCATAGCACACGGTCGAACGGCTGTTGCCGGGGGACGTCCGCACCTTCGAAGCTGACCTGCAACTCCTGGTCCAGTGCATCGACGCCCAGTACGCGGGTTCCGGTCATGATTGCCGCGTAACGCGAGCGCAGGCGCTTCTCGAGCGTCCGCACCAGGTCGCGGTCGCAGCCGGGTATCAAGGTGTCGGTGAGTTCGACCACGCTGACTTTCGAGCCGAGCGCGTCATAAACACAGGCCATCTCGAGCCCGATGATGCCGCCGCCGATGACCAGCAGGCGCCCAGGAATGTCCCGGAGGTCGAGCGCACCGGTCGAATCCATCACCCTCGGGTCGGCCGGCAGCCCCGGAAGGCGCGCCGGCTCGGAACCCGCAGCGATGATGCAGCTGTCGAATCCGATCACGCGCGTGGCGCCATCCGGGTCCCGCACTTCGACCCGGTGTGGCGAGATGAACCGCGCGAAACCGCGCAGCACGTCGATCTTGCGTTGCTTGGCAAGTATCGTCAGGCCGGCGGTCAGCTTGCCGACGATGCGATTCTTCCACTGCTTCAGCGCCTCGGTGTCGATCCGGAGTTCCCCGAACCGGATGCCGTGCGCGGACATCGATTCCGCATCCTCGATCACGCGCGCCGCGTGCAACAGGGCCTTTGACGGGATGCAGCCGACATTCAGGCACACGCCGCCCAGTTGCGGCCACCGATCCACCAGTATCACGCCGAGGCCCAGATCCGCGGCGCGAAACGCAGCCGTGTAGCCACCCGGGCCGGCACCGATCACCAGCAAGGGCGTCGTCAGGTCCACCGCCGGCTCGCCCGCGGCGATGTCAGTAGCGCCCGCAGCCTTCGGGCTGCCATCGCCCTTGCCGGGCGGCACGACGGCCTGTCCCTGACCCGGCATCACGACCGTCTCGGTCAATGCCGGCAGGCGCACGGTATCCAATGCCGGCAGCCGCATGGTATCGCCGCCCGCAGCGGCCACCAGCGCGATCAGCGCTCCCTGTGACACCCGCTCGCCTTTCGCCACCAGGACTTCCTGGATGGTGCCGCCCGCGGTCGCCGGCACGTCCATCGTCGCCTTGTCGGTCTCGAGCGTGATCAGCGCGGATTCGGGTTCGATGGTGTCGCCGGCCTTGACCAATACCTCGATGATCTCGACATCCCGGAACTCGCCAAGGTCCGGGACGCGCTGCTCGACGATGCGGCTCACGGAACGGCCTCGACCAGCCTGCCGGGTTGGGCGAGCGCATCGGCGAGCGCGACGACGAAGCGCACGGCCTCGGCACCGTCGATGACCCGGTGGTCATAGGACAGCGACAGGGGCAGCATCAGCCGCGGCTGGAAACCGCCGTCCTTCCAGACCGGTCGCATCTGCGAACGCGAGACGCCCAGGATCGCCACTTCCGGCGCATTGATGATCGGCGTGAATGCCGTGCCGCCGATGCCGCCCAGGCTCGAGATCGTGAAGCAGCCGCCCTGCATTTCCGCCGCCGTGAGCTTTCCCGCGCGGGCTTTTTCGGCAAGCGCGCCGAGATCCCGCGCCAGTTCGTAGATGTCCTTGCCGCCTGCATCGCGGATGACCGGCACGACCAGGCCGTTTGGCGTGTCGGCGGCAAAGCCAAGGTGCAGGTATTTCTTGAAGACCAGGTTTTGCCCCGATGCATCGAGCGAGCAATTGAAGACCGGGTGCTCGGCGATGACGCGCACACAGGCGCGCACGATGAATGCCAGCGGCGTCAGCTTGATGCCAAGTCCGGAGGCGCGGTCCTTCAGCGATGCCCGCAGCGCCTCCAGTTCCGTGATGTCAGCCTCGTCGTGCTGCGTGACATGCGGCAGATTGACCCAGCTCGCCTGCAGCCGCGCCCCGGAGATTTTCTGGATGCGTCCGAGCGGACGCAACTCGACCGGGCCGAAAGCCGCGAAATCGACGTCCGGTACGCGCGGCAGGGTGGCCTGTCCGGCTGCGGTGGACGGTCCCGACATCGTCTGCTTTACGAAGGCCTTGATGTCGTCCTCCGTGATCCGTCCCTTGACGCCGGAGCCCTTGACGCGGCTCAGGTCCACGCCGAGTTCGCGGGCGAATCGCCGTACGGAAGGGCCGGCGTGCGCGCTGGAGAAGCCTGCTTCACTGGCGGGCGCGACCGGCGGTTGGCGGGAATCGGCCGCCGCCGGTCTTGCGACAACAGCCATGGTGCTGCCCTGCACCTTCGCCACGAGGTCGCCGGCGTTGACGCGCGCGCCCTTGGCCAGGTGCAGCGTCACGATCGTGCCCACCGCCAAAGACGGCACATCCATGGTCGCCTTCTCGGTCTCGAGCGTCAGCAGCGGCGACTCGAGCACAACCGTATCGCCCGGCTTGACCAGCACTGCGATGACCTCGACGTCCCGGAAATCACCGAGGTCGGGCACACGAACCTCAACGACTGCGCTGGTGGCGGGCGCTGCCGGAGTCGCAGCGGCAGCCGCGGGTCCCGTCTGCGACGTCGCGCGCTTCGAACGTGACCTGGCGACAGGGCGCGCGGACTCCAGCACCGCAATCGGATCGCCTTTCGAGACCCGGTCGCCTTTCCCGACCCGCAGCTCGGCAATACGGCCAGCTGCGGTCGATGGGACGTCGATCGTCGCCTTGTCGGTCTCGAGCGTGATCAGGGGAGTGTCGACGGAAATCTCGTCACCGGCCGCAACCAGCACCTCGATGACCTCGACGTCCTTGAAGTCGCCAAGGTCCGGCACGCTGATGGTGATGCGCTCGGCCACGGTCTCGCTCACGACACCAGCGGGTCCGGTTTCGACGGGTCGATGCCGAATTTCTTGATCGCCGCGCTCACCGTGGCCTGGTCAATCCTGCCATCGTCCGCGAGTGCCTTCAGCGCGGCCAGGGCGATCCAGCGCCGGTCGACCTCGAAGAAGCCGCGCAGCGCCGCACGTGAGTCGCTGCGGCCGAATCCGTCGGTGCCCAGCGCGACATAACGGCCCGGCACCCACTGGCGAATCTGGTCCGCGACGATCTTCATGTAATCGGTCGCTGCAATGAACGGTCCGTCGCGTCCGCCGAGGCATTCACGAACATACGGTTGTGCGCCCTTGCCACCGGGATCCAGCATCGCCCGGCGCTCCGCTGCGAGCGCCTCGCGCCGCAACTCCGAGAAGCTCGTGACGCTGAACACGTCGGCCGGGATTCCGAATTCCGACTCCAGGATCTCGGCGGCAGCCAGCGCCTCGCGCAGGATCGCGCCGGAGCCCAGCAGGGTCGCCCGCACCGAGCCCCGGCCACCGATTTGCAGCAGGTACATGCCGTGCAGCACGCCCTGCTCGACGCCTTTCGGCATCGGCGGCTGCGCGTAGTTCTCGTTCATGCAGGTCACGTAATAGAAGACGCTCTCCTGCTGCGCGTACATCCTGCGCAGGCCGTCCTGCATGATGATCGCGAGTTCGTATGCGTAGCAGGGGTCGTAGGCGATGCAGTTAGGGATCGTCGAGGCCAGCAGATGGCTATGCCCATCCTGGTGCTGCAGGCCCTCGCCTGCGAGCGTCGTGCGCCCGGCGGTCGCGCCAATCAGGAAGCCACGCGCCTGCATGTCGCCGGCCGCCCAGGCGAAGTCGCCGATCCTCTGGAATCCGAACATCGAATAAAAGATGTACATCGGGATCATGTTGATCCCGTGATTCGCATAGGCCGTGCCCGCCGCCATCCACGAACAGAATGCGCCGGCCTCGTTGATCCCCTCCTCGAGGATCTGTCCCTTGCGGTCTTCGCGGTAGTACATCAGCTGGTCCGCGTCCTGTGGCGTATACAGCTGGCCGACCGATGAATAGATGCCCACCTGGCGGAACAGGCCCTCCATGCCGAAGGTGCGCGCCTCGTCCGGCACGATCGGCACCACATGCGCGCCGATATTCTTGTCTTTCAGCAGCTGCGTCAGGATCCGGACGAAAGCCATCGTCGTCGAGACCTCCCGGCCCTCGCTGCCGTCGAGCAGCGACTTGAACGCCGCCAGTGGCGGAATGGCCAGCGGCTTCGCGATCGCGCGGCGCACCGGGAGGTAGCCGCCCAGTCCTTTGCGGCAACTGCGGAGGTATTGCATCTCCGGGCTCGCCTCGTCCGGCCGGAAGAACGGCAGCTGCGCGATCTCGTCGTCGGAGATCGGGATGTTGAACCGGTCGCGGAACGCCTTTAGCGCCTCCTCATCGAACTTCTTCTGCTGGTGAGTGACGTTCAGGGCCTCGCCGGCCTTGCCCATGCCGTAGCCCTTGACGGTCTTTGCCAGAATCACCGTCGGGCGCCCCTTGTGGGCGACCGCAGCCGCATAGGCGTTCCAGACTTTCTGCGAGTCGTGGCCGCCACGGTTCAGGAGCGAAATCTCCTCGTCCGACATGTTCGTGACCAGGTCCATGAGCTCGGGATACTTGCCGAAGAAATGCTCGCGCGTATAGGCACCGCCCTTGGCCTTGAAGTTCTGGTACTCGCCGTCGACCGCCTCTTCCATGCGCCTGCGCAACAGGCCGTTCGTGTCCCGCGCGAGCAGCGGGTCCCAGCGGTGACCCCAGATGACCTTGACGACGTTCCAGCCCGCACCGAGGAACGCGGCCTCGAGCTCCTGGATGATCTTGCCGTTGCCGCGCACCGGCCCGTCGAGCCGCTGCAGGTTGCAGTTGATCACGAACACCAGGTTGTCGAGCTTCTCGCGCACCGGCATGGTCAGTGCACCCATCGATTCCGGCTCGTCCATCTCGCCGTCACCGAGGAAGCACCAGACCTTCTGGTCCGAAGGCCCGACCAGCTCGCGGTGCTCGAGGTAACGGATGAAGCGGGCCTGCATGATCGCCTGCAGCGGCCCGAGGCCCATGGAGACGGTCGGAAACTGCCAGAAGTCCGGCATCAGCCAGGGGTGCGGATACGAGGACAGCCCGTCGCCGACGATTTCCTGGCGGAAATGCCGGAGCTGTTCCTCTCTCAGGCGACCCTCGAGATAGGCACGCGCGTACAGGCCGGGGCTGGAATGACCCTGCACGAAGAGCAGGTCGCCGCGGTGATGCTCGGAGGGCGCGCGCCAGAAGTGATTGAATCCGACCTCGTAAAGCGTCGCTGACGAAGCATAGGTCGCGATGTGGCCCCCATACTCGGAACTGACGCGGTTGGCATGCGCGACCATCGCCATCGCATTCCAGCGGATCAGCGCCTCGATCCGGTGCTCGATGGCGCAATCGCCCGGGTACGGCTTTTCGCGCGAGACCGGGATCGTGTTCAGGTAGGCGGTGTTCGCCTTGAATGGCAGGTACGCACCGGAGCGCCGCGCATGGTCGATCAGCCGGTCGAGCAGGAAATGCGCACGCACCGGGCCATGCACCTTGAGCACCGCGTCGATCGATTCGAGCCACTCCCGGGTCTCGAGCGGATCGAGGTCGTCGGTCTGCGGGCCGTCGGACATCAGCACTACTCCAGGTTCGGCCGGGCGGGGCATCGCATGCGGGGTGAACTGGCCTCGGGCAATTGCTAGGATGCGGGCCCGCGCAGCCGCTTTTCTCGAGCTCGGACCGGTCCTGTGGCCGGCCCGATATGATCCTAGCTGCGGTGCCTGCGGGTCAAGGTTGTATTCCCCTGCCAAGCCAGATGAAGACACTGACGATCACCCGGCCGGACGACTGGCACCTGCATCTGCGGGACGGCGCCGCGCTCGCGGCCGTGGCCGGCTTCAGCGCGCGGCAATTCGGCCGCGCCGTCGTGATGCCGAACCTCCAGCCTCCCGTCACGACGGTCGAGTCCGCGGCGAGGTATCGCCAGCGGATTCTGGCTGCATTGCCGCCGGGATCCGGCTTCGTACCGCTGATGACGCTGTACCTGACCGACATCACGCCGCCCGGCGAGATCGACCGGGTAAGTGCGGGCAGCTTCATGTGCGGCGTCAAGTACTATCCGGCGGGCGCCACCACCCATTCCGCCGCCGGCGTCACCTCGCTGACGCGCTGCCTGGGCGTGCTCGAGCGCATGGAAGAGCTCGATGTGGTGCTGCAGCTGCACGGCGAGTCGACCGACGCAGGGGACGATCCATACGATCGTGAGGCGCACTTCATCGAGCGCGAACTGGTGCCGCTGGTGCGACGGTTCCCGGGGCTGCGCATGGTGCTGGAGCACGTCACCAGCAGCGCCGGCGTCGAGTTCGTGCGCGCGCAGGGCCCGCGCGTCGCCGCCACGCTGACCCCGCAGCACCTGCTGCTGAACCGCGGCGCAATGTTTGACGGCGGCCTGCGGCCGCACCTGTATTGCCTGCCGCTGCTGAAGCGCGAACGCGACCGTGAGGCGCTCGTCGCCGCGGCGACGAGCGGCGATCCCCGCTTCTTCCTCGGCACCGACAGCGCGCCGCATGCGCGCGATGCCAAGGAATCCGGTTGCGGTTGCGCCGGCGTCTTCTCCGCGCACGCCGCGATCGAGCTGTACGCGCAGGCCTTCGAGCAGGCCGGCGCGCTCGGGCGCCTGGAAGGGTTTGCGAGCCATCACGGCGCGGATTTCTACCGCTTGCCGCGCAATGCCGGGACCCTGACGCTGACCCGCGACGGCTGGAGCGTGCCTGCGACCTATCCGTTCGGAGACGGCGAGGTCGTTCCGCTGCTGGCCGGCGAGCGACTTGCCTGGAGCATGGCGCCGACGGACGCGAAGGCATGAACGCAGCCGTGCCGGTCACGATGCGCGAACGCTTCCGCGGCTTCCTGCCGGTCGTCGTCGACGTGGAAACCGGCGGCTTCAACGCGGCGACCGACGCCTTGCTCGAGATCGCGGCCGTGCTGCTCGCGGTCGATGCACAGGGCCGGGTGGTCCGCGTCATGACGGTCCGCGAGCATGTCCAGCCGTTCGAGGGAGCGCGCCTCGATCCGGCCTCGCTGGCCGTCAACGGCATCGACCCATGGCATCCGCTGCGCATCGCCACCAACGAGGCGGATGCGCTCGGCACGATCTTCAAGGAAGTGCGCCGGGTCACCCGCGAGCAGGAGTGCACGCGCGCGATCCTGGTCGGTCACAATGCGTCGTTCGACCTGGGATTCCTGAATGCGGCCGCGGCCCGGGCCGGCATCCGTCGCAACCCGTTCCATCCCTTTTCGTGCTTCGACACGGCGACACTCGCCGGTGTCGCCTACGGCCAGACAGTGCTGTCGCGAGCCGTGCTGGCCGCGGGCCTGGAATGGAATTCCCAGGACGCCCACTCGGCGGTTTACGATGCGGAGCGGACCGCCGACCTGTTTTGCGCCGTCTGCAACCAGTTCCAGCCGCTGTTCGAGGCGGCGACGCGCCGCCTCAGGGACACCGTGGATGACGATCCGGGCAACCCGATGCTGGAGCCGGCACCGGAATGACGCGGGCGCGGCGCGATCAGGCGATCGCGCCGGCCTCGTGCAACAGCGACTGCAGCTCGCCCGAGCGATACATCTCGACGATGATGTCGCAGCCGCCGACCAGTTCGCCATTGACGTAGAGCTGCGGGTAGGTCGGCCAGTTCGAGTAGGCCTTGAGTGCCTCTCGCAATTCCGGCTCCTCAAAGATGTTGACGTGGCTGAACTTCGCATTGAGGGCGCGCAGTGCCGCAGCCGTCTGCGCGGAGAAGCCGCACTGCGGGAAGTCCGGCGTGCCCTTCATGAACAGCACCACCGGAGCTGAATCCAGGCACTGCCTGATACGCAGCGTCATGTCGTTTTCGCTCATCGTTGACTCCGCTCGGGCACGCGTTGAATTATGGAGTACGCTGCCCTATTCTTCAATGAAACGAGGGGGACACCCATGAATCCGCTCACGAGCGTCAAGGGCTCCGTCATCACGGGATTCGCGCTGGCGGTCCTGTTCGCAGTGGTCGCTGTCGACGGCGGCTGGAACGAGCTCGGGCTCGCCCGCTGGCTGCACATCGTCGCCGGCATCACCTGGATCGGGCTGTTGTACTACTTCAATGCGGTGCAGATCCCCGCGCTCGCGGACGCCGCGGCCGACAAGGGCGGACCCGGCGGCGCGGGCATCGCGAAATACGTCGCACCGCGCGCGCTGTTGTGGTTCCGCTGGGCGGCGGTCGCCACCTGGCTCACCGGGGCCTGGTACCTGCTGCGGGTGGGCAATTTCCTCAGTGCATTCACGCTCAGCGAGGGCGCGATCGTCATCGGCGTCGGTGCCTGGCTCGGCACGATCATGCTGTTCAACGTGTGGGTGCTGATCTGGCCGAATCAGAAGAAGGTGCTCGGCATCGTCGCCGCGACGGACGAGCAGAAAGCACGGGCGCGAAAGGTCGCGATGCTGGCGTCGCGCGCCAACTTCGTGCTGTCGATCCCGATGCTGATGTGCATGGGCGGCGCCACGCACGGCCTGCCATTCTAGGCTGCGCTTACGCGATGGCGGCGCGCTGGACGCGCTGCGGCTGCGATACGCCGTAGCCCTGCGCGTAGTCCACGCCGAGGCCGCGCAGGACCTCGATGATCTCGGCGTTCTCGGCCCACTCCGCAATCGTCTGCTTGCCCGTCAGGTGGCCGATCTCGTTGATCGAGCGCACCATCTCGCGGTCGATCGGGTCGTGCAGCACGCCCTTGACGAAACTGCCGTCGATCTTCAGGAAGTCGACCGGGAAGTGCTTCAGGTAGCCGAACGACGATAGCCCGGTGCCGAAGTCGTCCAGCGCGAACTTGCAGCCGAGTTCCTTCAGCGCCTGGATGAAGCGGCTGGCCTGCGAGAAGTTGGCGATCGCAGCGGTCTCGGTGATCTCGAAGCAGATCTTGCTGGCGTCAATGCCGCTGCGGTGGAACTGCTCGATCACGTACGGCAGGAACTTGTCGTCACCCAGGCTCTGGCCCGACAGGTTGATCGAACACATCGTCAGGCGCCGCCGTTCGTCGGCCTCGGAGACCAGCCAGCGGAAGGCGCTGTCGATGACCCAGCGGTCGATGCTGGGCGTGATGCCGTAGCGCTCGGCGGCCGCGATGAACTGGTCCGGGGCCACGATCTTTCCGCTTTCGTCGCGCATCCGCAGCAGCAACTCGAAGTGCTCGCCGTCCTCCTCTTTCTGCAGCGGCTGGATCGTCATCCGGAACAGCTCGAAGCGCGATTCCTCGAGCGCATTGTTGATCCGGGCGGCCCACTGCATTTCGCGGCGCCGCCGCATCAGGTCGATGTCGTTCTCCTCGAAGCAATGCACGCGGTTGCGCCCCGATTCCTTGGCCGCGCCGCAGGCGGAATCCGCGGCCGACAGGACCGAGGCCACGTCTTCGTTTTCCGCCGTGATCGGCACGACGCCGATCGAGGCGCCCAGCCGGAACGTTCGATCCTCCCAGCTGTACCGGAAATTGCGGACCGCCTCGCGCAGGCTCTCGGCCGTGCGCAGTGCCTCCTCGAGCGAACAACTCTCGAGCAGCACGCCGAATTCGTCGCCGCCGAGCCGCGCGAGCGTGTCGCGCCAGCGCACCTTGGATTTCAGCAGGGCCCCGACCTGGCCCAGCAGGGCGTCGCCCGCACTGTGGCCGCTGGTGTCATTCACGATCTTGAACTGGTCGAGGTCGATGTAGCAGAGCGCGTACGAAGTCTCACGAGCCTTGGCGCTCTTGAGCGCCCGCTCGAGCCGCGTTTCGAATTCGCGCCGGTTCACGAGCCCGGTCAGCACGTCGTGGCTCGCGTGGTAGGACAGCCGGCGGTTCAGCTCGCGGGACTCCGACACGTCGTGGAATACCAGCACGCCGCCCGTGACGGTTCCGCTGCCGTCCCGGATCGGCGAGGCGGTGCTCTCGATGTAGAGCTCGTTGCCGTCGCGGCGTATCAGCAGCATCGGGCGGACCGACTTGATCGACCGGATCCGGCGCACGGCGACCGCCAGCGGATTCTCGAGCGGCTCGCAGGTCTCCTCGTGGAAGGCCCGGAAGATCTCGTCGATCGTGCGGCCCAGGCTGTCCTCGAGCCGCCAGCCGGTCAGCTCCTCGGCCACGGGGTTGAGGTATTCGACCCGTCCGTGCGCGTCACAGGTGATCACGCCGTCGCCGATCGACTGCAAGGTGATCTGGGCGCTTTCCTTCTCGCGGAACAGCGCCTCCTCATAAAGCTTGCGCTCGGTGATGTCCAGCTCGACGCCGATCAACCGGCGCAGCCGTCCCTGGTCGTCGACGCGCGCGCAGGCCCGCCCGATGACCCAGCGCCACTCTCCGTCCGTGTGCTTCAGCCGATGCACACTCTCGAACATCGGCGTCTTGCCGGCGATGTGGTCGCGCATCGCCGCGGACACCCGCGCGAGATCCTCGGGATGCACCATGCGGTGCCAGTCCGGTGAGGTGATGATGTCGTCTTCCGCGAAGCCGAGCATCGCCTTCCAGCGCGGCGAGAACCAGGTGCGGTTGCCCTGCGCGTCGTAATCCCACAGGCCATCGTTGGCGCAGGGCAGTGCCATCTCCTGCCGTTCCTGCACATCGGCCAGCCGGTCGGCCAGCGAGACCCTCTCGAGCCCGGTTGCGAGGCTGGTGCCGACGAGCTTCAACAGGAGGTGCAGGTTGACGTCCCAGCCGTCGCGCGGGGTTGACGAAGCGAATGCGAGAAAACCCCGCACGGTGCCCTGGACCGCGAAGGCGATCAGCAGCAGCGAGCGGATGTCGAGGCCCGCGAGTCGCGCGGCGTCGCTTGCCTGTTCCGGCCGTACCGCAACGGTGTCGCGCATCTCGAGGATCCGCACGTGCTCGAGCCGCGAACGGATCCAGGGCAGCGATTCCAGCTGCTCGCCCTTCAGCACTTCGGGGCGGCACTGCGCGAAGGGTCCCTTCGATGTCGCGAGCGAGTCGATGCGCTCGCCATGACCGTCGAACAACGCCAGGAAGACCGCGTCGGTATTGGTGGCCTCGCGCAGGATGTCGAGGTTCTGGCGGATGACGGCGTCGGCGTTGCCGGCGCTGATGTTCTGGAAGTCGACTGCGACCTTGGTGCAGGCGATGTCGATGCCAAGCGGCGGGCGGTCCGGCCGTGGCTGCCACAGCTTTGGGGACAGGACGTCCGAGGCGGTGAATTCGGGGAGCTTGTCGCTTTGCACCGTTGGTACCTTGATCGGATCCCCCTGAATTCCCGGCAGTCTGGCAGCTCGGGATTCGGCGACCGTAGGAACCAGTTAACGGTTCGCCCCTGCCCGTCCCATCGGCAGTTGCGCTGCATTTTGTCAGAAACGTTTAGGAAAGCAAGCTAAGCGTATGTATTTACTATAACTCGTCCTCGTCCACCGCGACCGACGGCCCCACTCGATTTCCTTCAGCGCCCATCCAGCACCTCGCGTGCCGTCCGACAGAGGGAGTCGAGTTCGGCCTTCATGCGGCCCTGCCATTCTTCCAGGCCCCTGGCATCGAGGCGCTTCGGCACGACCCGGGGTTCCCCGATCGCGAGCACGGCAGAGGTAAACGGCAGCGGCAGGACGAACTGGTCCCAGGTCGGGAAAACATAGGCGTGCCGCGCGGCAAAGGCCATCGGCACGATGGGCTTGCCGGAAAGCTGCGACAGCAGGATGGCGCCAGGCTTGAACTCGTGTGCCGGACCACGCGGGCCGTCCGGCGTGATGGCAGGGGAAATGCCGTCACGAGTAATCGCCTCGTAATAATCGCGCAGCGCCCGGGCGCCCGTGGCGCTCGATGAACCGCGGATCGCATGGGCGCCGGCCTTTCGCACGAGCATGGCGGGCATCTCGCCATCCACGGACGGGCTGACCAGGAAACCGAGCTTCAGTCCCGCGCTCCGATGCTGAAGCAGGTAACGCACCGACAGCAGCTGGTGCTGGTGCCAGTACGCGGGAATGACGGCACCGTATTCAGCAATCGCCTGCGCGAGCCTGTCATCGCCCTGCACTGCGACGACGCGCGTCATCGCCCACCAGGCACGAATGACCATGCCCGCGACGGGCATGCCCAGGCGATAAAGCGCGAGCCGCGTACGGGTGAGGCGCCGCCTGGACCGCGTGACCTTGCGGTACAGCGTGTTGCGCAGCCTTGGTTGCGGATCGTTCAAGCAGTGCTCCACAGTGTGGACGCATCGACCCAGTGTATCGCCGGCTTGGCCACGCGGACCGAGGTCGCGATGGCGAGCATGAAACTCCCGGCGAGGCCGATCCGTTCGAGGTGGTAATCGCGGTCCGCATGACGCCCGACGTCGCCCTCGATTTCCACCTGACCGACCGCGGCAATGCCATGACCCGCGGCCTTCAACACGGCTTCCTTGCAGGTCCACAGGGCGGCGGCCGAGAGCGCACCGGCCTGCACCTGTGCCCGCTCGGCCGCGGAAGTGACGAGTCGCAGCGATTTCAGCCGCACGCCGTCTTCAGGCTCCAGATCCACGCCGATCGCGACGCCCGGCGGCGCGACCGCGCAGGCCACGCGGCCGGCCGCGTGCGCGATGCTGAAATCCGGACCCTCTGGCCAGCAGGGCTTGCCGCCGGGAGGCGTGGCCAGCTGCGATAGTCGCGGCAACGATCGCAGACGCGCGCAATCGACAAGCAGCGCAAGTCCCGTGAGGGTATCGAGTCCCCGTCCTGCCTCGAGTTCGCGTGCAAGCGACGTCGCCCGCGCGCGCGGCAGGCGGGCCAGCCAGCGCGCGATCGCGTCGGCGGGCAGGGTCTCGGGAGCGTCCGCGCAATGTAGTAGGATCATCGGCACCGAGTCTACGCGACCGCCCGCAACGTCGACGAGCCCACTGGATGATCGCAGCCGAAACCCTGGTGGAGCTATTGATCGGCAACCGGCGGGCCGATCGGCACATCGGCTACCTCGAGGCGGAAGACGTCGAGCGGCGGGTCTCCTACGCCGAACTGCACGAACGTGCGCTTGGAATCCTGTGGCGGCTGCGGCGCCTCGGGGCCGCGCGCGGCGATCACCTGATCATCTTCCTGAACAACAACGAGGCGTTCATCGACGGTTTCTGGGCGGCGCTCGCCGGCGGCATCGTGCCGGTGCCGCTTGCAGTCGGCATCAGCGACGAGCACCGCTTCAAGCTGCTGCGCGTCGCCAGGCAGCTTGGCGCGCCCTGGCTGTACACGGATCGCAAGGGACTGGATCGGCTCGGCGAATTTGCCGCCGCGAACGGCGAGACGGCGACCTTCGAGCCGCTGCGCGCGCGCGCCTTCCTGATTGACGATGTCGATGATGTCGGCCGTGCGGCCGATCCGGTTGCCGTGGGACCCGGGGACATCGCCTTCATCCAGTACTCGTCCGGCTCGACCAGCGATCCCAAGGGCGTCGTGCTGACGCACCGCAACATCCTCGCCAATGCGCGCGGCGTATCGGAGGTGACGCGGTTCAGCGACCGGGACGTTTCTGCGTCGTGGATGCCATTGACCCACGACATGGGCCTGATCGGCATGTTCATCATGATGTTTGCGAACCGGATGCAGCTGAACCTGATGCCGACGGAACTCTTCATCCGGCGGCCGCTGCTGTGGACGACATTTCTCTCGCGCAAGAGTGCGACGCTGACTGCCTCTCCCAATTTCGGCTATCGCCATTACCTGAAGGTGCTGGGAGATCGCACGATCGAAGGCATCGACCTGTCATGCGTCCGCCTGATCTTCAATGGGGCCGAGCCGATCAGTGTCGAACTCTGCGACGAGTTCATGGACCGCCTGGCAACCGCGGACCTCGCGCGCGAAGCCATGTTTCCGGTCTACGGGCTCGCCGAGGCCTCGCTGGCGATGACATTTCCCGGACCCGGCCGCGCATACCGTCACGTGAGCGTCGATCGGCATCAGCTGCGCGTCGGAAATCATGTTCGCGAGTTGCCCGCGGGCGCGCCCGGTGCGCTCTCCCTGATGCTGCTGGGACGTGCCATTCCATACAGCGAACTGCGGCTGGTGGATGAAGCGGACGGACCCGTTGCCGACGGCTGCATCGGCCATGTGCAGATCCGCGGCGACAACGTCACCTCCGGCTATTACCGCGCTCCGGAGGCCAACGCGGCCGGCTTCACCGCGGATGGCTGGCTGCGCACCGGCGACCTCGGTTTCGCGCACGAGGGTGAACTCGTCATCGCCGGGCGCGCCAAGGAGATCATTTTTGTCAACGGCCAGAACTATTTCCCGCACGACATCGAGGCGATCGCGCAGCATGCCCCGGGCCTGGAGCTCGGCAAGGTGGCCGCATCCGGCTGCCGGCCACCGGGCGCCGATACCGAGCAGCTGGTGCTGTTCGTGCTGCACCGCGGGTCCCTCGAGGATTTCCTGCCGGTGGCGCGTGAAGTCACCCGGCTTGTCAACGAACATGCGGGACTCGAGGTCGCGCGCGTGGTGCCGATCCGCCGGGTGCCCAAG
>Ga0214473_10000933_pt1 | contig 39837 bp, 37 predicted proteins | sample RVTome_7_FD_203509 | JGI IMG/M metagenome (GOLD analysis project Ga0214473, IMG submission 203509) | Soil microbial communities from uranium-contaminated site in the Upper Colorado River Basin, Wyoming, United States - RVT98D197 | ecosystem: Environmental > Terrestrial > Soil > Contaminated >...
CGGGGCCATGGGGGGTGTCTGCCACACGGCGGGGCCGTGTGGCACGCCGGTCGCGTGAGCGGGAACGACGAGGGGCGCCCGAAGGGCGCCCCTCGTCACGACCCGATGCGGTCTTACGCGGACCGAGCGAGCTCGGTGCGGAGCGTCTCGCCCGTGAGCGACTCGCTGCGCGCGCGCAGGTCGATGTACAGCAGGATCGACACCAGCGCCGAGAACGGGGCTGTGATGATCTGGCCGGCGGCGCTGAAGATCCACTGGAGGATCCAGAAGTCGCCGAAGATCGCGGCGATCGCGCCGATCACCAGGTTGACGACGAAGGTCACCAGCCACGCGACGACGATGACGCCGAGGGCGTGCCCGAAGAAGCCCTTCGTGATGTTCCAGGACCGGCTCATCGCGTCGGTGCCGCGACGGTCCTCCACGACGAGCGCCGGGATGCTGACCGAGAACTTCACCAGGAAGATCACCCCGGGGACGATCAGCAGGACGAACCCGAACGCGACCGCGAGCCCGACCAGCAGCGAGATCAGGATCACGCTGCCGAGGCGGCGGAACCCGTACCGGTAGCTGGCCTCGACGTCGAGGGCGTCGCCCACCGACGCGAGCGCGGCGCCCCGCATGATCGCCGCCTGCAGGACGGCGGAGATGATCACCGCGATGAGCGCCCCGATGATCGCTCCCGCGATGACGAGCCCGACACTCGTGTCCGAGATCTCGATCGTCTGGCCCGTGAAGATGTCCGTCGACTCGATCTTGTCGGGGGCGAACACGACGCCGGTCAGGAACGCGCCGATGAAAGACAACGGCACCACGACGATCGCGACGATCGTCAGCAGGCTGGTCGCGTTCGCCTTGTAGATGTCGAACGCCGTCGAGATGATGTCACCGATCCCACGTTGCGGGATCTGACCACCTCCGCCGGCGCTCGGTGGCGGTGGCGGTGGGGGCGGAGCCCCGAATCCACCTGAATCGTCCATGGCCATTCCTCCCTATGGTCGGGAACGGCCGGATACTACGCCCGGGTTCGCCGAGAACCACGTAGGCGCGCCGAACTCACGCGGGGACGAGATCCCAGGTGGGAGGCAGGCTGGGAGGCTCCCACGACGGATCGGGGCGCCAGTCGGCCCAGTCCCGGTCGAACGGCGGCTCGCGCAGCAGCACGTGCTCGACGGCCCGTTCACCCCAGTACCGGAACCAGGAGGCGTCCTCCTCGGTGAACAGGCCGCGGGCGACGGCCTCCTCGAGCTCGTCCTCGTCCTTCCACGTCCAGCCCGAGCGGTCCGGCGGGATCGTGACGTCGAGCAGGTGCTCGACGGTGTCGAACCCGGCGGGGGAGCGCTCGAGCGGGGTCTGGAGGTTGACGTAGTACTCGAAGAGCACGTCGGCGACGTCATAGCCGAGGATCACGGCGTACGGCGTGTCCGGGAACGCGAACGACAGCATGCTGTTCGAGCTGCGATCGACGTCGGCGAGGGACCAGTCCTGGGTCGGGATCCGCAGCGACGTGCCGTCGGGCCCCACAGGTTCCTTGCAGCGCACGCCCGGTGGGACGTGGAGCATCGTGAGGTTCGGGTCGTCGCGCACGACCGTGGCGGGTCGGACGTACCAGATGCGGCCGTCCCAGATCTCCCGGATCGCGACCGCCTCGCCGGGCTCACGGGGCCCGGGAACGGGCTCGAGAGCGCCCTCGAGGTTCGCGATCCCTCCCATGCGTTGAAGCGTACCCGAGCGGCGAGATCGGCCTTGACGGATGTCGGAGGCGAGCGGTACCTTCACCTCCCTGTCGAACATATGTTCGATTCATAGATACACGTCTGTGAGGCCGATCACGTGACGAAGCGGTTCGACGAAGAGGTCCGGGTCGAGCGCGACGGCGGTCTGCCCTCGGCATTCGAATGGCGGGGGACGCGCTACGAGGTCCGTGACGTGATCGGCAAGTGGCGCATCGAGGGGCGCTGGTGGGCCGACGGGCGGGACCGCGAGTACTGGCGGGTCGAGGCCCGCGGGGGCGCCGTGTGGGACCTGTATTTCGACCGCCAGAAGGACGTCTGGCACATGGAACGGCTCTGGGATTGAGGCCGGTGGTCGCTGACGACGTCCTCACGCAGGCGGTTCGTGCTGACATCGTTCGTCGTCTAAGGGACCGTCTCGAAGCCTGCCTTTGCGAAGTCGCCATCGAACGCGAACGCTCGCCGCACACCTTCGGAACGCATCAGTTCGAAGCTCGTCCGGTCGACGAAGGAGACCCGGCGGTCCAGCCCCGCGAGGAACGCGGTGACGGCGTGCCCGTGCAGCTCCTCGTCCACGAACCGGACCTCGAGCGCAGGCACGACATCGTCCAGCAACATCCGGACGGCAGAACCTCCCAGCCGGGCGTGCACCAGTGCGATCGTCTCGGTGACGGCGTAGCTGTGCGTGAGCAGCGCTTCGTCCTGGTCGAGCACGATGCCCTCGAGCCACGCGAGCGCCCGGTCGTGCTCGGGATCTCCCTCGTCGACGAGCGCGAAGAGGGCGGACGTATCGACGAACGTCGTCATCGCTTCCGAAGGTCTGCTTCGTAGATGTCGGCCAGGTACTTGTCGTGCCGTGCGGCGACATCGGTCTTGCCCTCGATGTCGCGGAACCCGCCTTGGCGAACAGCGGCGAGCGCCCGTGCGTACCGCTCGGCACGGTCGTTGTGGTCGGGGAGTCCATCGACGGCCTCACGGATCACCTCGGCCATCGAGACGTCGCGCTCGGCGGCCAGTCGCTTGAGCTTCGCCGCCTGTTCCTCCGTCAGCTGGATCTGTGTCCGGATCATCGTGCCCACACGATAACACTTCTTTCCATCATGATGGCATCCTTCGTGCATCTCGACGTGCGGTCGTTCTTCTCCTTGAAGGAGGGGGCGTTCTCGCCGGAGCAGCTGGCGCATGCCGCCGCGTCGCTCGAGATGCCGGCCGTCGCGCTCACCGACCGCGACGGGCTCTACGGGGCCGCGCGGTTCGTGAAAGCCTGCCAGGGCGAGGGCGTGACACCGATCCTCGGCGCGTCGCTGACGGTGAGGGCGCCGAGCCCTCCGCCGATCGACGGGCATGTCGTCCTGCTCGCGCTCGATGACGCCGGCTACGCGAACCTGTGCCGGCTCACCACCGACGCCCACCTGCTGGGCGAGCGCGGCGATCCGTGGGTCGCCGCCGAGCAGATCTGCGCGCACGCCGGCGGCATGGTGGCGATGCTCGGGCCGCGCTCGCACCCGGGACGGCTCGCGCTCGCCGGTCGCGTCGACGCCGCCGCGCGCCTGGCCGCGCCGTTCCGTGAAGCGTTCGGCACCGATCGCCTGCGGGTCGCGGTCGAGCACCGGGTGGAAGCACGGAGCGCCGACGAGGTCAGGGCGATGCTCCGCCTCGCCGAGCGGCTCGAGGTCCCCGCCGTCGCCACGAACGCCGTGCGCTACCTTACGCCCGACGATGCGTTCCTTGCCGACGCCCTCGAGTGCATGCGGAAGATCGTCCCGCTCGCCTCGAACCACGTCAGCCGCGCGAACGCCGAGACCTGGCTGAAACCACCGGCTGCGATGCGTGCGCTGTTCGCCGAGCACCCCGACCTCGCCGACGAGACGCTCCGTCTCGCCGAGCGCGTGACCTTCGACCTCGGGCTGAAGCGGATCCATTTCCCGGACTTCCCGACACCGGCGGGGCGAAGCGCCGACGCGCTGCTCGCCGAGCGGTGCTGGCGGGGCGTCCACGAGCGCGGGCTGCACGAGACCGAACGTCTGCGCGAACGGCTCCACCTCGAGCTCTCGATGATCCGGCGGATGGGCTACGCGGCGTACTTCCTGACGGTCGCCGACATCGTGGCCGATATCGCGGCGATGGGGATCATGGCGGCGTGCCGGGGCTCGGCCGCCGGCTCGCTCGTGTGCTACCTCACCAGGATCTCCGACGTCGACGCGCTGCGGCACGACCTCGCGTTCGAACGGTTCCTCAACCCGATGCGCGACGAGCTCCCCGACGTCGACATCGATGTCGAGTCGGCCCGGCGCGAGGACGTCTACGACATGATCCTGTCGCGCCACGGTGAGGAGCGGGCCGCCTGCGTCGCGATGATCGACACGTACCGGGCACGCGCCGCGATCCGTGAGGTCGGCAAGGCGCTCGGGCTGCCCGAGGTCGAGGTCGGCGTGGTGGCGAAGGCCTTCCCGCACATCTCGGCCCGGCACCTGCGCGAGGGGATCGAGCGCCTGCCCGAGCTCCGCGGGATCAACCTGCCGATGCCGCAGCTCGAGCTGCTGTTCCGGGTGGCCGAGCGGCTCGACGGGTTCCCTCGGCACATCGCGCTGCACCCGTGTGGGATCGTGCTCGCGAGCCACGACCTCGTGGAGCGCGTGCCGTTGGAGCGGAGCGCGAACGGTCACCGCATGGCCCAGGCCGACAAGGACGACGTCGAGCTGCTCGGATACCTGAAGCTCGACATCCTGGGCGTGCGGATGCTCTCGTCGATGCGCCACGCGCTCGACGAGATCGCGCGCACCACCGGCGAGAAGGTCGATCTCGAGAAGGTCCCGCTCGACGACGAGCCCACGTTCGAGCTGATCCGCGCCTCAGACACGCTCGGGTGCTTCCAGATCGAGTCGCCGGGTCAACGGGAGCTGCTCCAGAAGCTCCAGCCCACCCGATGGGAGGACCTGATCGTCGACATCTCGCTGTTCCGACCAGGCCCGGTGAAGTCCGACATGATCCGGCCGTACCTCGCACGCCGCGGCGGGCGCGAGCGTCCGGTCTATATCCACCGCGACCTCCGCGCGGCCCTCGGTGAGACCTTCGGGGTGATCGTCTACCACGAGCAGGTGATGCGGACCCTCGCCGCGCTCGCCGGTTACGACCTCACCTACGCCGACCACGTGCGGCGTCACCTCGACGACGACGAGATGCTCCCGGGGCTGCGAGCCGGCTTCCTCGCTCGCGCCACCTCCCGTGGCGTGGATCCGGACGCCGCTGCAAGGACATGGGATGCGGTGGCCCAGTTCGCGTCGTTCGGGTTCTGCAAGGCGCACGCTGCCGCGTTCGCGGTGCCGACCTACCGTTCCGCGTGGTTGAAGGCCCACTACCCGGCGCACTTCCTGGCCGGGATCCTCACCCATGACCCCGGCATGTATCCGCGGCGCCTCCTGCTCGACGATGCGCGGCGTCGCGGGATCCCGATCCTGCCGCTCGACGTGAACCGCAGCGAGCCCGACTACGTGGTCGAGGAGACCGGTCCCGCCACCTTCGGGATCCGGCTCGCGCTGCAGGACGTGCACGGGATCTCCGACGCGGAGATCCGTTCGATCCTGGCGGGACGCGCCGAGCGGGCGTTCCGCGATGTCCCCGACCTCCTGCGCAGGACCACGGTGGCACGGCCCGTGGCCGAGGCGCTCGCGCACGCCGGCGCGTTCGACGGGCTCGCGGGCAGAAATAGGCGTGGCCACCTGTACGAGGCGATCACGGTCGAGGCGCCGCGGGAGGGTGACCAGCTGACGCTCGCGGAGGCCGCCGCTCCGACGTACGACTTCGCCGGGTACACGGACGCCGAGGTCGTCCGGGCGGAGCTCGAGGTGCTCGGGCTCGACGCCACCCGTCACCTCGTGAGCTTCTTCGAGCCTCTCCTGCACGACCTCGGGGTGACGCGCGCGAGGGACCTCGCGACGAAGCGTCAGGACGAGCGGGTGATGGTCGCCGGGGTGAAGATCGCCTCGCAGACCCCGGCGGTGCGCAGCGGCCAGCGGATCATCTTCGTCTCGCTCGACGACGCCACCGGGCCGATCGAGGTGACGGTGTTCGAATCGGTCCAGCAGAAGGTCGCCCGGATGGTGTTCCACGCCTACGCGCTCGCGGTGTGGGGACAGCTGCGCCGGACCGGGGTGAAGGGCGTCAGTATCATCGCCGAGGAGGTCTGGGACCTCACCGCGCTGCACCGGGCCCGCCGGGAGGGACGGCTGCGCGAGGCGATGGCCGCGCCCACGGAGCCACGCGCGCCCTCGCGACGTCTGTGGCACACGAGCCCCGGGTCGGCGGGCTGAGCCGGCTCCGACGCCGACTCCGAGGAAGGAACCACCACCGTGACGGAAGAGCGGGAGCCCGGCGAGCAGGCGTTCGTCGAAACGCCGTTCGTCGCCCAGGGCGACGCCGTCTCCGCCGCGCCGGCGCTGCTGCCGGGGCCGTTCCGGCGGATCGTCGCGGCGAACCTGTTCGGCTCGCTCGCCTTCTGGTCGTTCTACGGCACGGTGTTCTGGGAGGCGTCGAATCGCTTCGGCGCAGATCAGGCCGACATGGCCGTGTTGGGCGTGGCGCTTTCGGTGCCGTTCATCTTCGGCTCGCTGATCCAGGGGCTCGCCGTCGACCGGTGGAGCCCGAAGTGGCTGCTGCTGCTCGGGTACGTGGCCCTGCTCGCGGCGGTCCCGCTCGCATGGGCCGCGACGTCGCTCCCGTGGCTGTGGGCGTCCTCGTTCCTGATCGGCGGCGCCTTCGCGACGATCGAGCCGGCACGCTCGGCGCTCACCGGTCTGCTGGTCCCTGAGGAACGGCTCGTGGCCGCCAACGGGGCGATCGCGACCGCGTTCCAGGCGGCGATCGTGATCGGGTCGCTCGGCGGCGGGTGGCTGATCGACGCCTACGGCGCCGACACCGCGTACGGTCTCTCGGCGTCGGCCGCGCTCGTGCCGATCGCGCTGCTCGTCGGGCTGGCCGACATCCGCCAGCACGGGGAACGCCCGGCGATGTCGGTGCGCGACCTCCGCCGCGGTGCCGCCGCCGCGTGGCGGCAGCCGCAGCTGCGGATCCTCCTGGTGATCACGTCGGTGAGCTGGACGCTGATCAACATGTTCTTCATCCTCGAGCCGCTGTTCGTGAAGGACACGCTCGGGCGTGAGGACGCGGCGTTGCTGTACCTGTGGGCGGCCCACGGCGCCGGGGCGTTCGCGGGCGCGATCTGGGTCACTCGAGCGCGTCGCTTGTCGGGTCGCGAGGCCGCGCTCGTGTGCGCCGGGGTCGCGCTCGTCGGGTCCGGCATCTTCGTCTATACGGCCGTGGGGTCCTACCCGGTGGCCGTGGGGGCGAGTGCGCTGTCGGGCGTGGGGTTCGCGCTGTTCTTCCCGCCGCTGCTCGCGTTGATCCAACGGGTGATCCCCGAAGACCAACGCGGACGCGTCACCAGCGTGTTCGTGGCGCTCCAGGAGTCTGCGGGGCTCGCGAGCTCGCTCGCGGTGCTCGGGCTCGGCGCGATCGTCGTGGTGGGCCCGACCCTCGTCGCGTCGGGCGCCCTGATCGCCCTGCTGGGTGCCGGCGGTCTGCGCGCCGAGACCGCCGCGTCGCGGGAGGTGGCGGCGCGTGACCACGAGGCCGCCTGAGCCGATCCTGCACGTCGACCTGGATGCCTTCTACGCGGGCGTCGAGGTCCTGAAGGATCCCTCGCTCAAGGGGAAGCCCGTCATCGTGGGCGGCACCGGCTCGCGCGGCGTCGTTGCGAGCGCGTCGTACGAGGCGCGCACCTACGGCGTCCACTCGGCGATGCCGGCCGTTCGCGCCCGGCGCCTGTGTCCGGACGGTGTGTTCGTCTCGTCGGACTTCGAGGCGTACCGCACCCATTCGAACCGGTTCCGTGAGGTGCTCCTGTCCTACACCCCGCTCGTCGAGCCGGTCGCGCTCGACGAGGCGTTCCTCGACGTGGGCGGAGCGACGCGGCTGTTCGGCGAGCCGCCGGAGATCGGCCGCCGGATCCGCGAGGACGTCGAACGGGAGGTCGGCGTCACCTGCTCGGTCGGGGTGGCCGCCACGAAGTTCGTGGCGAAGCTCGCCTCGGACCTCTGCAAGCCGGACGGACTGCTCTACGTGCCCGCCGGCGGGACGCTCGCGTTCCTCGAACCGCTGCCGGTGGGCCGGCTGTGGGGCGTCGGGGAGAAGACACGCGATCTGCTCGGGCGCCTCGCGATCCGCACCGTGGGTGACCTCTCGAGGACCCCCGGGACGGTCCTGGAGCGCTTGATCGGCGAGGCGTCGGCGCGGCATCTCGTCGAGCTCTCGCACGGCGTCGACGATCGCGAGGTGATCCCGTACGAGGCCCCGAAGTCGGTCGGGCACGAGGAGACCTTCGATCGGGATCTCGACGACGAGGACGAGATCCTCCGGGAGCTGCTGCACCTGTCGGGTCGCGTGGCCGCCCGGCTTCGGGAAGATGGCTATCGAGCCCGGACCGTGACGCTGAAGGCCCGTCTGGCGAACTTCACGACCCTCACACGGGCCCGGACGCTGAAGGATCCGACCGAGCTCGGCACCGACCTGTATCGCGTGGTGGCGGAGCTGTACCGGGCCCTTCCGGGCGATCGGCGCCGGATCCGGCTCCTGGGCGTGCAGGCGAGCGGGTTGGTCTCGGCGGGCGCCGAGCAACTCGCGCTGCTCCACGAGGAGCGATGGGGCGACGTGGAGCGCACCCTCGACCGGATCGAGCGCCGGTTCGGCCGCGGTGCCGCGACACAGGCCGCACTGCTGGACCGCGATCGATCCGACGAACGCGATCCTGGGTTCCGTCGATCGCGGAAGCCTCCCTATAATCGCTGAGGAGCCGTGCCCCCAACGGCCGTCAACGACCATGCCGCTCAGCGACCACGAACAGCGCATCCTCGACGAGATCGAACGCCGTCTCGCGGAAGAGGATCCCCGGCTCGTCGAACAGGTCGGGCGCACCGACCTGTACACGCACCTGTCGCGTCGGATCCGTCTGGCCGCCGGCGCGTTCGTGGTCGGCGTGCTGATGCTGCTGCTGTTCGTCGTGTCGATCTGGATGGCGGCGGCGGGGTTCGTGATCATGCTCGTGTCGGCCGTGGTCGTGTATCGCTCGCTCGGTCAGCTCGGACGCGACCAGCTCCGTCAGCTCCAAGATGAGGGCGGGTTCTCGCTCACCTCGCTCCTGGGTCGTCTCGCCGAACGCTTCCGCGGCGTCTGACGCGTCGGCAGATAGTCCGACCGGGTGATTCTTCGGGCCTTCTATGCTCGGCGCTTGCCAGTGTCGCGCCGGGCGGTGTACACAGTGGTTCCCCTTCCCCCAAAGGCGCGCGATCGCCTCGCGGCGGTCACGCCCACCGGTTCGGCCCAGCGGTTGGGTGAGGAAGCGAAGACAAGGAAAGGCGCGCGTCCGCATGGAGGGGTTCACGGCTCACCAGGCCTGCAAGTTCACCGGGTGTACGCCGCGTCAGCTCAGATACTGGGACCAGATCGGTCTGGTGCAGCCGTCGGTGCAGAGCACGGGGGGACGCCCCGGCATCCCACGGCTCTACGCGTTCCGCGACCTCGTCGCGCTCCGCGTCGTCAAGTCGCTGCTCGACGGCGGCATGTCGCTGCAGCGCGTGCGTCGATCCTGGGCGTTCCTGAACAAGAAGGCCGGGCTCGACAAGCACCTGTCCGAGGTGCAGCTGGTCACCGACGGCCAGAGCATCTTCAAGATCTGCCGACGCGACGGCGAGGTGATGGACGCGCTCAAAGAAGGGCAGATGGCCTTCTTCGTCGCGATCGACGACATCGCGACCTCGGTCTCGACGAACGTGCGGTCCTTCGAGGACGATCGTGACCGGTTCGTCCGGGCGCTGCGCGAGGCGGCCGCCCACACCGCGACCGGTAGTTAGACCGACCGTCGCGCGAATCGGCCCCGAAGCCGGCGCCCGAGCGGCGTCGCCTTGCGGAGCTCCTCGAGCGCGACCCGCGCGTCCGCGACCGCGTCGAGTGCGTCGTCGTGCGACGGTTCGTGCGGGGCGTAGGCGGCGCGTGTCGTGAGGGTCGTGAGCCGTCCCACCTCGCCGTTCGCGAGCCTCCCGTCCTCACGGATGCGCCCCGCGTACTCGCGCGGGGTCTCGCCGACACCTCGTCCGAGGCCGAGCTCTCCCGCGCGTTCGGCGAACACGTCGTAGGTCACGAGGATCAGCGCGCGCGGGTGGCCGGCGGCCTTTCGAAGGCGCCGACGCCTCCGGAGCGCTCGCCATGCAGGCAGCGTCAACCCGAGGACGAGCGCGAGCCCCCCCAACGCCAGCGCGGCCACCGCCTGCCACCCGAAGCGCAGACCACGGTCCCCTCCAGCGACGGCGGGCGGCACCTGGCGGGGTGCAGGCGGCGTCGGCCTCGTCTCTCCCGGATCGCGAGGAGCGCAGTTGGGGTTGCGCGGATTGGGACGGATGCAGGTCTCCTCGGGGGAGCCGTCGGGGCCGCCCGGGGTCCTTGGCGCATAGGTCGCCTCGAGCGGGTTGTCCCTCCCGGGGGTCGGCTCGAAGGGCAGCCACCCGTAGGTGGGGAACTGGACCTCCACCCATGCGTGGAGGTCGTCGGTGCCCACCCTGTGCGTCTCGCTGCCGCCGACGATCGTGCCCTGCGTGTAGCCGATCGCGACCCTCGCCGGGATGCCCAGCGTGCGGAGCATGACGGCCATGGAAACCGCGAACTGCTGGCAGAACCCCTCCCGGGTGATGGTCAGGAACTCGACGAGTGACTCCGAGTCCTCGCGGGGCGACACGTCCAGCGAGTAGCGGAACTGCGTGATGTCGTTGAACCGGCGCTCGATCGCGACGATCGCGTCGTACGTGGTCTCCGCGTCCTTGGTCCAGTCCTCGGCGAGCGCGTGGATCTCGGGCGGGAGCCCGTCCGGGAGCTGCACGAGCTCCGGGAAGAAGTCCGCGGAGGGGAAGCGCTCGTCGCGGAGCTCGGCCGCGGTCGGCTCGGGATAGGTCGAGACCGCCTCGTACACGGCGCCGGCGTCGAGCGGACCGTCGGTCGTGAGGGTCTCGGTGCCCGGCGCCCACGTGAGCGGCTCGTCGACGGTCACGGACGCCGGGTGGGTGCCGACGGGGAGCCAGTCGTACCCGAGGTCGTTGAGGATCGTGAAGGACGCCTCGACGGTACGATCCTGCCCCTCGGCCAGGTCCTCGCCCGACGCGACGGGCACCGTCTCCTCGTCGGCGGGACCCCACTCGATCCCGTCGAAGCGCTCCAGCGCCGTCATCCGCCAGTAGCCGGGTTGCTCGGTGGTCACCTCGAAGACGTCGACGGGGTCGCTCCGCCCCAGCTGCGCCGCGATCGAGACGAGGGGGCTGATGCGGATGCGGTCGTCCTGGTTGACCGCCGAGATGTCGATCACCGCCTGGGCGCCGAACCCCGGCACGACGAAGGGCGCGAGCACCGCCACGACGACCGCCGAGGCCGCGATCCGGCGGGCGCCCCGTCCGTTCGACGGCAGGAGGCGGTTCGCGCGTCCTGGACCGGTCCAGATCGGGCCCCACCCCTGCATACGGCGCAGCGCGTCGGCGAACACCACGGCGAGCGCCGCCACCAAGAACATGATGCCGTAGACGGGTTTTATGAACTCCTCGAGCACGCTGTCCGCGAACGCGACGAGCGCGACGGGCGGGACGAGGGCGAGCAGGGGGCTGCCGGCGCGGAACGCGAGCGCGTGGCACGAGAACACCGCCGCCCATGACGCCACGACCCCCGCCAGCAGGAGCGGGTCGACCGGCTCCGTCGGAGAGACCCGTAGCCGGGCCTCCTCGCCGACCTGGGCGGCCGCGGCGCCGATATGGCGCAACGTCTCGAGCGTCGGGAGGCCGTACCAGGTGGTCTCGGGGAACACGAGCACCGTCACGGCGAACACGAGGGCGGCCGCGCTCACCACGGTCGCGAGCAGGAGGCTCCGTCGTTCGAGGACCCACGCGAGCGCCCCGGATGCCAGCCCGGCGCCCACGAGCGTCAGCGTGGTGGCCTTGCCCTGATAGACGCGCCCGAACGCGAGGCCGACCGCCACCGCCACGAGGCAGATCGCGACGAGCGACGTTAGGCGTTGGACGCGAGTCGACGTTCCCTGGGTGTGTGCCATCGTTCGGCCAATCGGGTGGACGGGGACAGGAGCAGCACGTCCCAACTCGAGCGCGAGAGCGCGAGGACGGCCTGGGTGGCGCGACCCTCGATCTGCGTCCGCCGGCTGGGCGGGACGCTCGTGGGGTCGGCCGGGTGCACCAAGATCGCGAGCTTCGGACCGTAGCCCGACGCCGCCCGGACCAATCCCGGGAGCTCCTGGGCGGCGGGCGGCGCCCCGACGAACACCAGGGACGCTTCGGGTGACGCGGCGATCCGCAGGTTCACCAGGGCGGTTGCGAGCGACCGGAGCTTTCCGGCCCCGAGCCCGGCGAGCGCATCGAGGAACCGATCCTCGGCCGTCGGGGTGGCGACGAGCTCAGGGGTGGCGAAACGGAGCGTGAAGTGCTCGTCGAGCAGGAGCATGCCCACGCTCGCCGCGCACGACACGGCCCGCTCGAATCCGGAGGTGTGGGCGGCTCCCAGGCCGGTCTCGCGGTCGTCGAGGAACAGCACCGCGCTCGCTCGACGTGACGATTCGTTCTGGCGGATCATCAGCTGGCCGGTGCGCGCCACCGACGGCCAGTGGATCCGGCGCAGATCGTCGCCCTCCTGGTAGCTGCGCATCGTGAAGTACTCCTCGCCGGTGCGCATGAGCTGTCGCGCGCGAGCGGCTCCGACCCCGATGCCGCTCGCGGCCTCCGGCGGGGTGGTCAGGTCCTCGATCTCCGGAGTGACCAGGAGTTCCTCGCGACGGTCGACCTGCACTCGCTGGCGCGTGAGGCCGAAGGGGTCGGTGACGTCGACCCATAGCGGGCCGATGCCGTAGCGGCCGCGTGCCTGTGGCAGCAGCGAGTACGAGACCCGCTGGGTGCCGCGCGGCTGGATGCTCGTGACGACCAGACGCGCCGGCCGGCCAAGGGCGGCCGGCAGACGGTCCTCGAGCAGGAGCAGCGGGGTGCGGACCGTGGCGCCGTTGCGGATCTCGAGCTCGACGTGCACCCGTGTGCCGGGCGCCACCCGCGTCTCCGAGAGCCGGCGGCGGATCTCCAGGCGTCGCGGCGTGAAGCGGACGAACATCGCGGCAAGGAACGGCAGCAGCCCCAGGCCGATCCCGACGACCTCCATCCCCGGTGAGCCGAGCAGCCGCGCCGAGAACCACATCGCGAGGCCCGCGAGGGAGACGCTCACCCCCCGGGGCCCGAGCATCAGGGACTCTCCGAGACCGCGACCGGGACCTCGTCGAGCAGGTCGCGCAGGACCACGGCGGGGGTACGACCGGTCATCGCGGCGTCGGCCGTGACGATGATGCGGTGCGCGAGCGTCGGGACGACGAGCACCTTCACGTCGTCGGGGATCACGAAGTCGCGTTCGTCGGCCGCGGCCAGCGCGCGCGAGGCTCGCAGCAACATGATCGACGCCCGCGGGCTGGCGCCGAGGTGGATGTCTTGGTGACGGCGCGTGGACTCGACCACGTCGACGATGTAGCGGCGGATCGCGGGGGCCGCGTGGACGGACCGAGCCTGCACGATGAGGTCGGCGACCCCCCGCGCGTCGGTCACCGGCCCGATGTCGTCGAGGGGATGGCCGCTGCCGTGGGTCGCGAGGATGTCGGTCTCGACCTCGATGCTCGGGTACCCGATCGCGAGACGGAGCATGAACCGGTCGAGCTGCGCCTCGGGGAGGGGATAGGTGCCCTCGTGCTCCACCGGGTTCTGGGTCGCGATCACCATGAACGGCGTCCCGAGCGGATGGGTCTCGGCGTCGATCGTGACCTGGCGTTCCTCCATGCACTCGAGCAGTGCCGACTGCGTCTTGGGGGAGGCGCGGTTGATCTCGTCGCCGAGCACGATGTTCGCGAACACCGCGCCGGGCCGGAACTCGAAATCGCCGTGCTCCTGGTTGAAGACGTTCACGCCGGTGATGTCGGTGGGGAGCATGTCGGGGGTGAATTGGATCCGCCGGAACGAACAGTCGATCGAGCGGGCCATCGCCTTGGCCAGCATGGTCTTTCCGACACCCGGCACGTCCTCGATCAGGAGATGTCCCTCGGCGACGAGCGCCACCATGGCCAGCCGGATCTCGTCGCGCTTGCCGCGAACGACCCGCTCCACGTTCTCCTCGATCGCACCGAACCGGGCCGCGAACGCCTCCCAGTCGCGCGAACGTTCCCGTTGCTCCACGAGTCCTCCCATAGGCGGCCGGCCACGGCGTGGGCCAGGGCGTTGCGGTCATGGTACGGCCACTGGGCGATTCCGTTCCAGGCATCTCGCGCGAGGACCGGCGAGGAGGAGGAAGGAGGACCCGGACCGGGCGGCGGACGCCCCGCGCGGCCCCTTTCGCAACTCCAGGCATCCCGTCCGGGCCGGGCCCTCGGCGACGAAGATTACACGCTTGTGATCCGTGTGCCAGGCAGGCTCGGTCCGCCCTGTCGAAGCGCGGCGACCGCGTACACTCCCGACGATGGGACGGGCCCTCGTCCTCAACGTGACCGACCTGCCGCTCGCGGTCGTCCCCGCGAGGCGGGCGGTGGTGCTCGTCCTCAAGGAGAAGGCTGAGGTCGTCGTCTCCAACGGCGCGATGTTCCGATCCGAGCGCATCGAGCTCGAGGCACCCTCCGTCGTCAGGCTCCGCCGGTTCGTGCACGTGCCGTTCCGCGCGCATGCCCCGCTCACCCGTCGGGCCGTGTTCGCGCGCGACGGGTGGTCGTGCCAGTACTGCGGCGGGCCCGCCGAGAATCTCGACCATGTGGTGCCGCGTTCGCGCGGCGGCCTGCACGTGTGGGAGAACGTCGTCGCCGCGTGCCGACGGTGCAACGCGAAGAAGATGGACCGCACCCCGGCCGAAGCCGGGTACCACCTCCACCGGCATCCGTTCGCGCCCAGCGACGGGTTCCGGCTGACGCTCGGCCAGCCCGAGCCTGGGTGGGAGCAGTACCTGATCTGACGCCGTACCGGATGGCGTCCCCCTCTTCGCAGCCCCGCTGTTGCTGGTCGAACAGCAGTTCGGGCACATCTTCCGTTGACGTGGGTGGAGTGTTGGTGGCATAAACATGGCCCACTGTGGAGGAAAAGGGAGGACGCGTGACCGAACTCCTCGGCACGCACAGCTATCAGCTCGACCCGAAGGGGCGTCTGTCCCTGCCGGCGCGGTTCCGTGAGGCCTTCGCCGACGGGGCCTGGCTCACGATGGGCCAGGACGGGTGTCTCTTCGCCTTCCCCAGGGCCGAATGGGAGCGGCGTTCCGACGAGGTCTCTGCGTCCCCCCTTTCCGACACGGATGGGCGCGCGTACGCCCGGCTGTTCTTCGGCTCGTCCGACGAGGCGAAGCTCGACGGTCAAGGACGTCTCACCATCTCGGGACGCCTGCGGGACATCGTGGGCATCACCAAGGATGTCGTGGTGCTGGGTGTGCGCGACCGGATGGAGATCTGGGACCGCGGAGCGTACGACCGCTATCTGGCGGCCTTCGCCGGCGCGTACCAGGCGGGAACGCTCGAGCCAGGGAGGTAGTGCACGGATGGAACCGCAAGGGAAGCTGGGCGCGGAGGTTCGCCAGAGCCTGTCGCTGCTCGCGATGATGACGCTCACGCTGCTCGCGTCGATCGGGTTCGGTCTGTTCGTCGGGCAGGCCGGGTGAGCCGGGACGATCCGGGTGCGCTCGCGCACGATCCCGTCATGGTCGCCGAGGTGATCGAGCTGCTCGGCGGTCGTGATCTCGTCGTCGACATGACCCTTGGCGCCGGGGGCCATGCCGCCGCGCTGCTCGAGGGGGGCGTCCGCCGGGTGGTCGGGATCGATCGCGACCCGGAGGCGATCGCGGAGGCGGGGGAACGGCTCGCGCGGTTCGCCGGCCGGGTCCGGCTCGAAGGCTCGGTGTTCTCCGAGGTCGATGAGGAGGTCGTCGGGGAATCTGCCGACGGCGTCCTGTTCGACCTCGGCGTGTCGTCGATGCAGCTCGATCGTCCAGAGCGAGGATTCTCGTACCGACAGGATGCGCCGCTCGACATGCGGATGGGTGATCCCGCGGGTGACGAACCCACGGCCGCCGATCTCGTGAACACGCTCCCGGAGCGGGAGCTCGCCGACCTCATCTACCGCTTCGGCGACGAGCATCGGTCTCGCCGGATCGCCGCCGCCATCGTGCGCCGGCGTCCGCTCGCGACCACCGACGAGCTCGCCGCCGCCGTCGTGAGCGCCGTTGGGAAGCGTCCGGGGGGCCCCCACCCCGCGCGTCGCACGTTCCAGGCGCTCCGCATCGCGGTCAACCGGGAGCTCGAGGAGCTCGCCGCCTCCCTGCCTCGGGCGGTCGGCCTCCTCGGCCCCGGTGGCCGCGTGGTCGTGATCTCGTACCACTCCCTCGAGGACGGGCTCGTGAAGCGCGCCTTCCGCGCGGACGAGCGCCTCGACATCTTGACGAAGAAGCCGCTCGTCCCGACCGACGACGAGGTCGGCCGCAACCCTCGCGCGCGCAGCGCGAAGCTCCGCGCCGCCGAGCGCCGAGCCGATCGGGAGGCCGCGTGAGCGTCCCCGCCCGAAAGCTCGACGCGGCGCCGGCCCGCGCCCCGCACGCCCCGCAGGTCACCAGCCCGGATCGTGCGCGCCCCACGCGCACGCCCGCGGCGCGCCCGCAGACCTCTTCCCCTCCTTCCCCACGCCGGCGGGCGCGCCGCGGGCCCACCCCCGCCTTCTGGGTCCTCGCAGCGGTGGTCGTGGGGGGGATGGTCGTGGGCATCGTGTCCGTCTCCGCGCTGCTCGTGCAGGGCAGTTTCCGTGTCGATGAGCTGAACGGGCGCATCTCGGCGCTGCAAGAAGAGCGGGAGGTCCTCACGGAGGACGTCGCCGAGCTGTCGTCGCCGACACGGGTGCAGGTGTGGGCACGCCAGGCCGGTCTGGTCATGCCGGAGAACGTGGTGGTGCTACGGGTGCCGCCGGTCTCGACGTCGTCACCGGGGGATGCGCAGGGGTGAGCCGGCCGCCGGTCCGCCGTCTGCTGGTGCTGCTCGGTGTCTTCATGCTCGCGTTGGGCGGCGTGATAGGCCGCCTCTCCGTGCTGCAGGTTCGCGAGTCCGTCGCGTACGCGGCGATGGGGCAGGAGCAGCGGATGCGAGTGTTCGAGCTCGACGCGCTGCGGGGGCGGATCCTCGATCGTGCCGGCACCCCGCTGGCGATGAGCCTCGAGGCGCGGGACGTCTACGCGGATCCAACCCAGGTGACCGACCCCGCCGGCGAGGCGAGCAGGGTCGCGGGTGTGCTCGGGCTCGAGGTCCGAGCCGTCCGCCGTGCGCTGTCGCAGACCGATACGACGTTCGTCTTCCTCGCGCGCCAAGTCGATCGCGAGGTCGCCGACCGGCTCACGGCGTTGAACCTTCCGGGGATCGGGACGTTGCCGGTGCAGAAACGCTATTACCCCGCCGGTGGCCTCGCCTCCCAGGTGCTGGGGTTCGTCGGGGTGGACGGCGCGGGCTTGAACGGTCTCGAGCTGCGATACGAATCCGTGCTCGCGGGCCGGCGCGGGGAACGCACGGTCGAGGTCTCCGCTCAGGGTCAGGAGATCGTGGGCGGGGACGACGCGCTCACCGAACCGGTCCCCGGCAGCGATCTGGTGCTCACCACCGACCGGCAGATCCAGTTCCAGGCGCAGCGCGCGCTGCAGCAGGCGGTCCGTGAGAACGGCGCGAAGGGCGGCACGATCGTGGTGATGGACCCGGTCACAGGGGACATCTACGCGATGGCGTCCGCGCCGTGGTTCGATCCGAACAGGTTCGGCGACTACCCCTCCGCCAACTGGGCGAACCGCGCGGTCACGGACACCTGGGAACCTGGCTCGGTCAACAAGGTCATCACGGCCGCCGCCGCCTTGGAGACCGGCGCCGTGTCGCCGACCGAGGAGTTCAGCGTCCCGGACACGCGAGAGGTGGACGGCGTCACGATCCACGACGCGCACGAGCACGCGCTCGAAACGATGACCCTCGGCGACATCATCGCGGAGTCGAGCAACATCGGGAGCTCGCTCGTCGCGGACCGTGTGGGAAGCGCGTCGATGGCCGAGACGTTCTCGCGATTCGGGTTCGGGGAGCCGACCGGCGTGGGGTTCCCCGGTGAAGCCGCCGGTCTGATGCCGCCCGAGGGTGAGTGGAGCGATCTGACGCGGGCGACGGTCTCGTTCGGCACCGGCGTCGCCGTGACGCCGCTGCAGATGTTGTCCGTCTACGCGACCGTCGCCAACGGCGGTGTGTGGGTGCAGCCGAGGCTCGTGCGGGCCACCGTCGACCCCGGCGGCGAGGTGCATGAGATGGAGCCCTCACCGACGCGGCGCGTCGTGCAGGCCGAGACCGCCGACGTCCTCACCCGCATGTTGGCCTACGTCGTGCAGGACGGCACCGGCGAGAACGCGCAGATCCCCGGGTACCAGGTCGCGGGGAAGACCGGGACCGCGAAGAAGCTCGACGACACCGGTCACTACACGAACCGGTACGTGGCGTCGTTCATCGGCTTCCTGCCGGCGTCTCGGCCGCGCATCGTGGTCGCTGCGATCCTGGACGAGCCTCGGACGATCTACGGGGGGGTGGCCGCTGCCCCGCTGTTCCAGGAGGTGGCCCGCTACGCGATCCAGCGCCTCGGCATCGAGCCGGCGCCGCCGGTCCGGCTGCCTCCGCACGTGCTCCAGGTTCCATGATCGCGGCCGGCGGGCAGGTAGGCTCGCGGCCGGTGGACCCATCCTTCCCCCCCGTCTCGCTCGGCGCGGTGGCCGCCGTGGGCGGGGCCGTCCTCACGGGCGACCCCGAGATCACGGTGGCCGAGGTCGCGTACGACTCGCGCGACGTGGTGCCCGGCGTACTGTTCTTCTGCGTCCCCGGTGAACACGTCGATGGCCACGACTACGCCGAGGCGGCGCTCGCGGCTGGCGCGGGGGGATTGGTCGTCGAACGATCGCTCGACCTGCAGGCGACGCAACTCGTGGTCCCGTCGGTCCGCGTTGCGATGGGCCCGATGTCGGCGATGGTCTTCGGTCAGCCGGCGGCAGGGCTCACGATCGTCCAGATCACCGGCACGAACGGCAAGACCACGACCACCTATCTCCTCGAGGCCGTGTTCGCGCGTGGAGGGATCGTGCCGGGAGTGATCGGGACGACCGGAGCGCGGGTCGACGGGCGGACGATCCCGCTGGCGCGGACGACTCCGGAGGCGCCCGACCTCCACCGGTTGCTCGCGCGGATGCGTGCCGACGGGGTCGGCGCGGTCGCGATGGAGTCGTCGTCGCACGCCCTCGCCCAGCACCGGGTCGACGGCGTCGTCGCCGACGTCGCGGTCTTCACGAACCTGTCGCAGGACCACCTCGACTATCACCCTTCGATGGACGCGTACTTCGAGGCGAAGGCCAGGCTGTTCACGCCCGCGCTCGCCCGGCGAGGAGTCGTGAACGCCGACGACGCGTTCGGCCGACGCCTGCTCGACGAGCCGGCGATCCCGATCGGTACGTTCGCGGTGGACACGGCGGCGGACCTTCGCGCCCGGGACCTGCAGGTCGACCCCCGCGGCGTCGGGTTCCGCGTCCACGACGTCGAGGTCCGCTCGCCCCTGCGGGGCCGGTTCAACGTGTGGAATTGCCTCGGGACGCTCGCCGCTGCCGAGGCGTTGGGGTTCGATCTCGCCGAGGCGGCGGAGGCGCTCGCGAACGTTCGCGATGTGCCGGGCAGGATGGAGCCCGTGGATGCTGGGCAGGACTTCCTGGTGATGGTGGATTACGCGCACACGCCGGATAGCATCCTCGGTGTGCTCCGGGGTGCACGTCCGCTCGCAGCGGGACGCCTCATCGTGGTGTTCGGTTGCGGCGGCGACCGCGACCGGGCGAAGCGTCCCCTGATGGGTGCGGCGGCGACGTCGGAGGCGGACCTCTCGATCGTGACGAGCGATAACCCGCGGGGTGAGGACCCCCTCGCGATCATCGGCGAGATCGTGCCGGGGGCGGACGCGGGCGGCGGACGCTTCGTGGTCGAGCCCGACCGGCGGGCCGCGATCGGGCTCGCGATCGCGGAGGCGGCCCCCGGCGACGTCGTGGTGATCGCTGGCAAAGGTCACGAAACCTCCCAGGAGATCGGCGGCGAGGTCCTTCCGTTCGACGACCGAGTGGTCGCGCGCGAGGCGCTCGCGGCGCGCGGGGCACCGGCATGAGGGCCCGGATGCTCTCCGAGGTCGCGCGCGCGGTCGGCGGGCTCCACCTCGGCGATGACGCGCGTGTCACATCGGCCGCCACCGATTCTCGCGAGGTCGTCCCCGGCGCCCTGTTCGTCGCCTTGCCCGGGGACCACGTGGACGGTCACCGGTACGTGGGGGAGGCGTTCGAGCGTGGCGCGACCGGCGTGGTCGTCCGCGACGGCGCCACCGTCGGCGGGCCTGCCGTGCACGTGCGGGCGACGGGCGAAGCGCTGCTGCGTCTGGCTTCCGACGAGCGCGACGGCTTCGGGGGCACGATCGTGGGGGTGACGGGTGCGAACGGCAAGACCTCCACGAAGGACATGGCAGCGGCCGTGTGCGCCGCGACGCTCCGCACCCACGCGAGTCCCGCGTCGTTCAACAACGAGATCGGGTTGCCGGCGACCCTGCTCGGGGCTCCCGCCGACACCGAGGTGATCGTGGCCGAGCTCGGCGCACGCCACGTCGGCGACGTGGCGCTGCTCTGCCGGATCGCGAGACCCCGCGTCGCCGTCGTGACGAACGTCGGCGTCGCGCACATGGAGGTGTTCGGTTCCTGGGACGCCATCGTCGAGGCGGCGGCGGAGCCGGTCGACGCGCTCGGGTCCGATGGTGTGGCGGTGCTCAACGCGGACGATCCGGTCGTGGTGGCCTTCGCCGAGCGGTGTCGCGGACGTGTGGTCACGTTCGGGCATGCGCCGCACGCCGACGTGCGTGCCGATCGGATCGCGCTCGGCCCCGACGGCCGCGCATCGTTCGACCTGCTCGCGGACGCCGATCGCGGGCGCGTCACGCTCGCGGTCCCCGGCGACCACATGGTGCCCAACGCGCTCGCCGCCGTGGCGGTGGGGCGCGAGCTCGGCGTGCCCTTCGCCGATGTGGTCGCCGCGCTCGAGCGCACCGGAGTCTCGCACTGGCGGATGGAGACGTTCACGACCGGCGACGGCATACGCGTCGTGAACGACGCGTACAACGCGAACCCGGAATCGGTGGCCGCCGCGCTGCGGACCGCCCGGTGGATGGCCGGCGACGCCGCCTTGATCGCCGTGCTCGGGCCGATGGCCGAGCTCGGCGACATCGCCCTCGAGGAACACGAGCGGGTCGGCGAGCTGGCCGCGCGCCTGCGCGTCGATCGTCTCGTCACCGTGGGCGCCGACGCCGAGGCGATCGCGGTCTCGGGGGTGCGTGAGGGGGTGCCGCCCGACGACGTCGCGAGCTACCCCGACGCCGAAGGGGCGCTCGCCGACGTGCGTGCACACGCACGGCCCGGCGATCTCGTCCTGGTGAAGGCGTCCCGGGTGGCCGGGCTCGACCGGCTCGCGGAGGCTCTGCGATGATCTCGATCCTCGTCGCCGCCGCGATCGGTCTCGGCGTGACGCTGCTGGGGACCCCGATCGCGATCCGCGCCTTCACCGTGTGGGGGTGGGGCCAGCGGATCCGAGAGGACGGTCCCCACACCCACATGGAGAAGATGGGGACCCCGACGATGGGCGGCATCGTCATGCTCTCGGGCCTCGTGCTCGGATACCTCGTGTCGCGCGTGACGACCCAGCGGTTCACCGTCACCGGGATCGCGCTGGTGCTCGCGGCGGTCGGATTCGGTGTCGTCGGATTCCTCGACGACTACACGAAGGTGCGCCGCCGGCGCTCGCTCGGCCTGTCGAAGTCGCAGAAGTTCCTCGGGACCGCGGTGGTGTCGATCGCGTTCGCGGTGATCGTGGTGCTCACGAAGGACGAGACGGGCGTCTCGACGAACCTGTCGTTCGTCAGGCCGGCGGCGATCGGTCTCGGCGTCTTGTTCTTCCTGTGGGCGTTCTTCGTGCTGACGGCGTCATCGAACGCGGTCAACCTCACCGACGGCCTCGACGGTCTCGCGGCGGGCTCGTCGATCCTGGTGCTGACCGCGTACATCTTCATCGCGTTCTGGCAGTTCCGGCACACGTGCGAGCTTCTCGGGAACGCGACCGGCTGTTACGCGGTGAACGGAGTCGACCTGCAGGATGCCGCGATCGTCGCCGCCGCCATGATGGGTGCCGCCACCGGGTTCCTGTGGTGGAACGCCGCCCCGGCGAGGATCTTCATGGGCGACACCGGCGCGCTCGCGCTCGGCGGTTTGTTCGGCGCGCTCGCGATCGTCACGAACACCCAGCTGCTGCTCGTGATCCTCGGCGGGCTCTTCGTGCTCGAGACGCTCTCGGTCATCGCGCAGGTGATCGCCTTCCGCGGGTTCGGACGGCGCGTGTTCCGGATGTCGCCGATCCATCATCATTTCGAGCTGGCGGGGTGGCCCGAGTTCACCGTGATCGTGCGGTTCTGGATCGTGGCCGGGTTGTGCTCGGCGATCGCGATCGGGCTCTTCTATGCCGACTTCATCGCTCGAGGAGGCCTCGAGTGAGCGGCGCGTTCGACGGCGAGCGCGCGCTCGTGGTCGGAGCCGGTGTCGCGGGGGTGGCGGCGGCCGAGGTGTTGCGGGCCGAGGGCGCCGAGGTGCGGGTGACCGACCTGCGCCCGCCCGAGGGGCTGGCCGACGCCGCGCGTCTGCAGGCACTCGGCGCCGAGATCCGCGCCGGCGGCCACGATCCCTCGGACCTCGACGGCGTCACGGTCGTCGTGGCGAGCCCCGGGGTTCCACCGTCGGCCGAGGTCCTCGCCTGGGCCCGCGAGGCAGGTCTGCCCATCTGGGGTGAGATGGAGCTCGGCGCACGGGTCGCGAGGGGTCCGTACCTCGCCGTTACCGGCACGAACGGCAAGACGACCACCACCGGCCTGCTGGCGGCCTGCTTGCAGGCCGCCGGGATGGATGCGGTGGCGTGTGGCAACATCGGCCGTCCGTTTCCCACCGCCGCTCGTGCCGGGCACGGCGCGCTCGTGGTCGAGGTCTCGTCGTTCCAGCTCGCGATGCAGACGTCGTTCCACCCTCGGATCTCGGTGCTGCTCAACCTCGCGCCCGATCACCTCGACTGGCACGGCGATCTCGAGGCGTACACGCAGGCGAAGGCCCGCGTGTACGCGCGACAGGGCGAGGGCGACACCCACGTGGGCAACCGCGACGACCAACTCGCGGCCGGCGTATCCGCCCACGCCCCCTGCGCGGTGGCATGGTTCCGAGACGGCGAACCGGCCGCCGGGGAGGTCGGCTACGTCGGCGACGAGCTCGTGGCGCGGATCGATGGCGAACACGGCCTGGGGCCCGTCGACGCCACGCGGGCGGGGTTCCGCGCCGACGCGGCCGCAGCCGCGACCGCGGCGCTCGTGTTCGGGGTCCCGCCCCACGCGGTCTCGCGCGGCCTCGCCACCTTCACCCCGGCGGCGCATCGCGGGGACGTGGTCGCCGAGATCGGCGGCGTCCGGTTCGTCGACAACTCGAAGGCGACGAACGTCCACGCCGCACTCGCCGCACTCGACCGGCTCGAACGCGGGGTGCTGATCGCGGGCGGCCGCGCGAAAGGCCAGGACCTCTCGGCGCTCGCCACTCGCGCAGACCGCCTGGTCGCGGTCGTCGCGCTCGGCGAGAGTGCCGGCGCGGTCGCGGCCGCGTTCGAGGGCGTCGTTCGCGTGCGGCGCGCCGCGTCGATCGAAGAGGCGACCCGCGTCGCCTTCGGCGCCGCGTCGCCCGGGGACACGGTGCTGCTCGCTCCCGCGTGCGCGAGCTGGGACCAGTTCCGCGACTACGCGGAGCGCGGCGACCGGTTCGCCGCCGCCGCGCGATCGCTCAGGGAGGAGGTGGGGTAGGTGCCCGATCGTGAGGCCGCCGTCGCGCGAGGCGCCAGGAACGTGTCCCCTCGACGCACGGCAGCCACGCCGCGCCCGCCGTTGCGGCTCGTCCGCCTGCCACGCGCCGGCCGTACGACCGACGCCGTCCATCTCGCGCGACGGGACATGATCCTTCTCGGCGGGTCGGCGGGGTTCCTCACGATCGTCGGGCTCGTGATGGTGTTGTCGGCGGGCTCCGTGTCGGCCGCCCAGGGGTACGACGGCAACAGCTTCTGGTACTTCCAGCGGCAGGTCGTCTACGCGTTGGTGGGGCTCGGGGTCGCGATCGGGCTCGCCAGGACGCCTCCCACGATCTGGAAGACACTGAGCCTTCCGCTGCTCGTCGTCACGTCGCTCCTGATGCTCGTCGCAGCCCATCCCGCGTCAGGTACGTCGCTGTACGGTGCCTCTCGCTGGATCGACCTCGGTCCCGTCACGTTGCAGCCCTCGGAATTCGCGAAGCTCGCGCTCGTGGGCTTCACGGCCACGATCCTCGCGAAGAAATGGGTGAAGCTCGACGACATCGGTCACCTCCTGATCCCGCTCGGCCCCGTGGTGGCGATCGTCACGATGCTCGGGGTCGCACAGCGCGACCTGGGAACCACCGTGATCCTGTGCGGATCGGTCTTCCTCCTGCTGTTCGTCGCGGGTGTGCGCCTCCGGTACCTCACGGTGGTGGGCATCCTCGGTCTCGTCGGCGCGATCTACATGATCGTGGGGGAGGCGTATCGCCGAACCCGCTTCTTCGATGCGTGGCTCGACCCGTGGGCGTCAGCCGACACCTCCGGCTACCAGCTGATCCAAGGGCTGATCGCCTTCGGCTCCGGCGGCTGGCTCGGGACAGGGCTCGGGACCAGCCGTGCGAAGTGGGATTTCCTCCCGAACGCGCACTCGGACTTCATCTTCGCCGTGATCGGGGAGGAGCTTGGCATGGTCGGCGCGCTCGTCGTCCTCGTCGCGTTCGGCGTCCTGATCTGGGCCGGGATCCGGATCGCCGTGCACGCGTCGGGGACGTTCGAACGGCTGCTCGCCGCGGGCGTGATCGGGTGGGTCGGCTTGCAGGCCGTCATCAATCTCGGGGCCGTCACGGGACTGCTCCCGATCACGGGCGTGCCGTTGCCGCTCGTGTCGTTCGGTGGGACCGCGCTCGTCGTGACGCTCGCCGGGGTCGGGGTGCTCGCGAGCGTTGCCCGCGCCTCGGGAAGGGCCGGGGCGCAGAAGGCCTCGTCGTGAATGTCGTCCTCGCGGGCGGCGGCACGGCGGGTCACGTCTTCCCGGCGCTCGCCGTCGCCGACGAGCTCCGCGACCGCGGGGCGGAGGTGACCTTCGTCGGAGCGGCCGACGGTCAGGAGGCGTCTCTCGTGCCCGCGGCCGGGTACGCCTTCGTCCCGGTCCGGGCGATCTCGGCGCAGACGCGCGTCTCGCTGCGCTCCGTGCGTGCCGTCGCGATCGCGCTCCGCGCAGCGCGAGCCGTGCGACCGTTGGTCGACGCGGCCGACGCGGTGCTCGGCATCGGCGGGTTCGCCAGCGCGCCGGCCGTGCTCGCCGCGCGCTCGACCGCCACGCCGTTGGTCTTGATCGAGCAGAACAGCGTGCCGGGCGCCGTGAACCGGCTGGGCGCCAGATGGGCTCGTGCGGTCGCGACGACCTTCGAGGCCACCGCGGCCCGGCTCCCGGGCGGTCCGCGGATCGAGCGGACCGGCAACCCGATCCGCCGCGAGATCGCCGCGGTGGCGGCGGGTCGCTCCACGCTCGCGGCCGAGGCGCGCGAGGTGTTCGGGCTCGAGGACGGACGCTCGACGGTCCTCGTCGTCGGGGGCAGCCAAGGTGCTCTGCACGTGGACGAGGTGGTCGCCGGGTCGCTCCCACTGTTGTCCGAGCGCGCCGACCTGCAGCTCCTCGTGAGCACCGGGCGCGCGCACGACGCAGTGGTCTCGGGTGCCGTGGATCCGAACGCGTCGCTCGTGGTGCGGGTCGTTCCGTTCATCGAGCGGATGGATCTCGCGCTCGCCGCGGCGCGCCTGGCCGTCTCCCGGTCGGGGGCGAGCGTGGCCGAGCTCGCCGCCTGCGGGGTACCGGCGATCCTCGTCCCGTACCCGCACGCGACCGAGAACCATCAGGAAGCGAACGCGCGCGAGGTCGTCGAGGCGGGCGCCGCGACGATGATCCTCGAGGCCGAGCTGTCGCCGTCCGTGCTCGTGTCGGGCATCCTGGAGCTGATGGACGACGACGACCGTCGCGCCGCGATGGCCACCGCTGCGCTCGCGTGGGCGAGGCCGGACGCGGCGTACCGGATCGCCGATCTCGTGGAGGAGGTGGCCGGGTGAGCGCGTGGCGGTTCTGGACCCCTCCCGCGGACTCGATCCCGACGCTCGAGGTGCCCTCGCTCGACGGCATCCGCGCGGTGCATCTGATCGGGGTCGGCGGCGCCGGCATGAGGAACCTTGCCCGGCTCCTGCACGCCAGAGGCATCGAGGTGAGCGGATCGGACATCAAGGACTCCGTGTACCTGCGCGAGCTCTCTCGCGCCGGCGTCGCCACTCACGTGGGACACGACGCGACGAACCTCGGCACGCCGGACGCCGTGATCATCTCGAGCGCGATCCGCCACGGGAACCCCGAGCTCGAGGCCGCCCGTGTTCGGGCGATCCCTACCTGGAAGCGGCAGCAGGCGCTCGGCGCGCTGGTGCGCGGGCACCGTGCGGTCTCTGTCGCAGGGACGCACGGCAAGACGACGACCACGTCGCTCGTCGCGGCCGCGCTCGAGCGCGCGGGCCTCGATCCCAGCTACCTCGTCGGTGGCGACCTCAACGAGAGCGGCAGCGGCGCCCGTCACGGCGAGGGGGATCTGTTCGTGTTCGAGGCGGACGAGAGCGACGGGTCGTTCCTGCTCGCACCCGCATGGACGGGCATCGTGACCAACGTCGATGTGGATCACGTCGACTTCTATCCCGGTGGCCTCGACGAGATCGTGCGGGCGTTCGCGGAGTTCGCGGCGCGCGCCGAGCACGTGGTGGCCTGGGGGGACGACCTCTCCTTGCGCCGTGCCCTCGATCTATCCGGGGTCCCTGCCGTCACGTACGGCGAGGGAGCGGACAACGACGTCGTGCTGACGATCGGCGGGCTCGGCCCCGACGGGGCTCGGGGTTCGCTGCGGTTCGCCGACTCCGCGCAGGAGGTCGAGATCGCGCTGCGGGTCGACGGGCCCCACAATCTGTTGAACGCCGCCGCCGCGATCGCCGCCGCGCGCCTCGCCGGTGTCGACCCGGCCGAGGCCGCCGACGCACTCCGTTCGTTCGAGGGGGTCCATCGGAGGTTCGAGTTCCGGGGATCGGTCCGCGGCGCCGACTTCTACGACGACTACGGTCACACCCCGCGGGAGATGGAGGTCACGGTCGGGACCGCGCGTCGGCGCCAGCCTCGACGGCTCATCGCGCTGGTGCAGCCACATCGATACGCGAGGGTCCAGGCGCTGTGGCGCGAGCTCGGTGCGAGCGTCACCGGCGCGGACCTCGTGATCGTCACGGATGTGGACGGTGCGGCGCAGGACCCGATCCCGGGGGTGACGGGCAAGCTCGTGGTCGACGGGGTGCAGTTGGCCGCGCCCGGCCGGCGCACCGTCTACCTGCCGCATCGCCGCGACGTCGTGGGCTTCCTCGATCGAGAGATCCGGGAGGGAGATCTCGTGGTGACGATGGGGTGCGGCGACGTCTGGATGCTCGGCGATGCCGCCCTCGCGCAGATCCGTGAGCACGATGCGCGTTCGCAGGAGCGGGACGCATGAGCCTCGCCGTCGAACGGGCCGCGGAGATCCTGCGTGAGACCTGCGGGCCGCGCGTGCGGGAGTCGTTCCCGATGGCGCCGCTCACGACGTTCCGGATCGGGGGCCGCGCGGCGATCTACCTCGAGCCGGAGGACGACGACGACCTCGCGGCGGTGGGACGCGCGGTGGGGGAGACGGGGGTGCCGGTCTCCGTCCTGGGGAAGGGATCCAACGTCCTCGTCCCCGATGACGGGTTCCCGGGGTTGGTGCTGCGGCTGGGGCGAGGGTACCGGTGGGCGGCTCATGTCGGCGACCGGCTGCGCGCCGGAGGGGCGATGCCGTTGCCAGCGCTCAGCGGGGTGGCGCTTCGCCACGCCCTCACGGGTCTCGAGTTCGGTATCGCGATCCCGGCGAGCCTGGGGGGCGCCGTGCGCATGAACGCCGGCGCGCACGGTCGGGAGATGGCCGATGCGCTCGAGACGATCGAGGTCTACCGGCTCACCGAGCTGGCGCGCGTTGAGCTCGCCGTCGCGGACGCCGGCTTCGGCTACCGCCGGTCGGCGTTGCCGGCCGACGGCCTGGTGGTCGGGGCGACGGCGCTGCTCGTGCCCGGTGATCCGGCCACGATCCGTGCCGCGATGGAGGATGCGCGTGACTGGCGCCGGCGGACCCAGCCCTTGGCGGAGCCGAACTGCGGCAGCGTGTTCACGAATCCTCCCGGCGACCATGCAGCCCGGCTGATCGACGCCGCCGGCCTCAAGGGCCTCCAGGTGGGTGGGGCGCGGGTCTCCGAGAAGCACGCGAACTTCATCGTGGCGGGTCCCGGCGCGACCGCGCGCGACGTGGTGGAGCTGATCGAGCAGATCCGCGCGCGCGTCCTCGACGCCTCCGGGATCGAACTCCAGCCCGAGGTCCGGTTGCTGGCGGTTCGCGACGATGGGTGAGACGCGCCGATCGTGGCCCGGGAGGGCGATGGGGGTTCTCCTGGCAGGGATCGTCCTGTTCGCCCTGGCGACCGGATCGACGTTCACGCCGCTGTTCGCGGCACGACACATCCGTGTGGAGGGGAACCGGACGCTGAGCCCGGACGACGTCTCCATGCTCGCCGGCGTCAGCGATGCGACCAACGTGTTCCACCTCGACATCGCCGCGACCGAGGCTGCACTGGAAGACGATCCTTGGATCGCGTCGGCGAAGGTCACGCGCGACCTCCCGGCCACGGTGATCCTTCGGGTCACCGAGCGGACGCCGGTCGCGGTGGCCGGTGCGGCGGTTGTGGCTGCCGACGGAACGGCGCTGCCGGGAGCGAGCGCGCAGGGCCTCCCCAACATCGGTGTGCTGGCGGGAGCGCTCGATCCCGAGGAGCGGACGGCGGGGGCCGGGGCCGTCGGCGCGATGGCTCCGGTGGTCCGCGACCGGGTGGAGTCGGTCCTCGTCGAGCCCGACGGCGACCTGGTGCTGATCCTTCGCGACGGGGCGACCGTGCGCTACGGCCAGCCGGAGGAGACGATCGCGAAGGCCGAGGCCCTGCGTGCGGTGCTGCGGTGGGCGGGGGAGCACGACGTCGCGATCGCGTCGGCCGACGTGAGCGTTCCCAACGCTCCCACTCTCCAACCGGTCGACGGGTCGACCGTCACGCCGTGACTGTCATCGGTATGCATAACCTTCATCAAGGTGTGGGGGATCTCCACGCTTGACGACCGGCACCTTACCTAGTAGTTTCCATGGCTCGACTGGAGGTAGATATAACAATAAACCTCCCGTTGAAGGTGAGAGTTCAGCGAGAGGAACGGCGTTTCCCCAGGTGGGCGGGCCGGGACCCGCCGGAGGACCGAGGATCATGATGGACGCTCCCCAGAACTACCTCGCCGTCATCAAGGTCGTAGGCATCGGTGGCGGCGGTGTGAACGCGGTGAATCGGATGATCGAGGCAGGCCTCCGAGGCGTCGAGTTCATCGCCGTGAACACCGACGCGCAGACGCTGTTGATGTCAGACGCCGAGGTGAAGCTCGACATCGGCCGCGAGACGACACGAGGGCTCGGCGCGGGCTCCGACCCGGAGGTGGGGAAGGAGGCCGTCGAGGACCACAGCGACGAGATCGAGGAGATCCTCAAGGGCGCCGACATGGTGTTCCTCACCGCGGGCGAGGGCGGCGGCACCGGTACCGGTGGTGCTCCCGTGATCGCCGAGATCGCGCGCAACCTCGGAGCGCTCACGATCGGCGTCGTCACGCGGCCGTTCGGATTCGAGGGTCGGAAGCGAGCGACCCAGGCGGACCTCGGGATCACCGAGCTGAAGAAGGCCGTCGACACGCTCATCGTCGTGCCGAACGACCGGCTCCTTCAGGTCGCCGACCCGTCGATGCCGATGGTGGATGCGTTCCGGATGGCCGATCAGGTCCTGTTCCAAGGCGTCGACGGCATCACGTCGCTCATCACCACACCGGGTCTGATCAACCTCGACTTCGCCGACGTGAAGTCGGTCATGTCGGGCGCCGGCTCGGCCCTGATGGGCATCGGGATCGGTTCGGGCCAGGATCGCGCGACCGAGGCCGCGAAGGCGGCGATCTCGAGCCCCCTCCTCGAGTCGTCGATCGACGGAGCGAAGGGCGTGCTGCTGTCGATCGCGGGTCCCACCGACTTGACCCTCCACGAAGTGAACGCCGCGGCCGACGCGATCACCCGGGTGGCGCACCCCGATGCGAACATCATCTTCGGGGCGGTCGTCGACGACGCGCTCGGCGAGGAGGTTCGCGTCACCGTGGTGGCGGCGGGCTTCGACAAGACGAGCCCCGTCGCCGGCGACAATCGCTTCGAGAGCCGGCTCTCGCGGCTGCTCGAGGAGCCCGTGCGGGTCGAGGAGGCGGAGGCGGGGTCGGACCTTCCCTCGATCCTGCAGGACGAGGGCGAAGTGTTCGCCGCAGACGCCGACCTCGCGCCGGTGTCGTTCGACGCCGAGGAGGATCTGGACATCCCGGACTTCCTCAAGAGCTGAGCGGTCCCGCCGCTCCCGCGCGGCCCCGCGCAGGTGGGGGCGGGCGGACCCGGGCCGAGGAGGCGACCTTCCCCCGCCTCCCCGCCGAGGGTCTGCCCGCCCCCTTCTCTATGCTCGGCTCGTGGCCGATCCAGACGACGTGCGGACGAACCTCTCGACGATCCGCGCGACGATCGAGGCCGCCGCCGCACGCGCGGGGCGGGACCCACGCGAGGTCACCCTCGTCGGCGCGGCCAAGACCGTCCCGGCCGAGGTCGTGGGATGGGCCGTCGAGGCCGGGCTGACCGCGGTCGGCGAGAACTACGTGCAGGAGCTCCGCACCGTGCGTCCGCTCCTCGCCCAGCACGCGATCCGCTGGCACTACATCGGCACGCTGCGGTCCGGCACCGCGCACCACGTGGCCGACCTCGCCGACGTCGTGGAGACGGTCGCGGGCGCGAGGGCCGCCCAACGTCTCGCCGGACGCGCCGCCCGCTCCGGACGCACGCTCGACGTCCTGCTGGAGGTCGACTTCACCGGCGAACGGGCTGGGCTCGCGCCCGACGAGGTGGGGGAGGCGGCCGCCTCGATCGGGGCGCTCGACGGGCTGCGGATCCGTGGTCTGATGACCGTTCCACCGGTCACGGTGACCGCCCAACTGGCGCGTCCGTGGTTCGCGCGCCTCCGGGATCTGCGCGACGGCCTCCGCGAGAGGTTCCCCCAGGTACTGGACCTGTCGATGGGGATGTCGTTGGATTACGGGGTTGCGATCGAAGAAGGCGCTACCATCGTGCGCATCGGGACGGCGTTGTTCGGCCCGCGGACGTCGTAGCACGGGAAGGAAGACGCGAGGATGGCCGGTGTGTGGAAGAAGACGCTGAACTACCTCGGTCTCGTCGAGGACGAGGAGGAGTTCGTCGACGAGATGCCCGAGGCCGAGCCCGCCCCGGTTCGGCGTATGAAGCCGCAGGCCGTCCGCGAGATGCCGGCCGAGACCGAAGCGGTCGTTCGCACGATCGCCTCACCGCGTCCGACGCCGGTGGCCGCGACCCAGGCGATCCACAAGTCTGAGCCCAAGCGCTTCAACGAGGCGCGCGAGGTAGCCGACCGTTTCAAGGAGGGCACCGCGGTCATCATGAACCTCCAGTCGACCGAGGACTCGATCGCCCGGCGTCTCGTCGACTTCGCATCTGGGCTCGTCTACGGCCTCGACGGCAAGATCGAGCTCGTGGCGAACCGCGTGTACCTGTTGACGCCGGCCAACGTCGAGGTCTCGGCCGAGGAGCGCGAGCGGATCGCGGGCGGCGCCTTCTACAACCAATTCTGAGCGCGCCGGCGCCTTCGCCGGGTCGCGTTCACGAGCGACCCTCCTGCCCGAGAGACCTTCCTGCTAGCCTTCCCGGCCGATGGTGGCGGTCACCAACCCGTTCCTGCGTGTCTTCTGCGTCGCCCTGACGGTCTTCTGGATCGTGCTGCTGGCGCGGGTGATCATGTCGTGGCTCGAGGTGTTCGGCGTGCGACCGCCGGTGAGCGGACCGCTTCGATCGGCCTATGACTTGCTCCACGATGTGACGGAGCCGGTGCTGCAGCCCCTGCGCCGCGTCGTCCCGCCCGCAGGGATGTTCGACCTGTCGGTCGTCGTGGCCTTCGTGGTCATCTTGGTGCTGCAAAGGGCGCTCTGTCAGTGAGGGGACCGAGGGAGGCGTGATGGCGAAGGACACGACCAAGGGCCCGGCGCGCGCGGGGACGCCGCGCATGGTGACACCGCTCGAGATCCAGCAGAAGGAGTTCGCGGTCTCGCGCTTCGGCGGATACCGCATGAAGGACGTCGATGAGTTCCTCGACGTGCTCACGGAGTCGGCGCAGGCGATGCTGGCCGAGAACGAGCGCCTTCGACGTCAGGCGGGCACCGCGGCGCCGATCGTGGGCGCGCCGGATCTCGACGACGTCTCGCGGCAGGCCGACGAGATCATCCAGCGCGCCCGGGACGAAGCTGCCCGGATCGTCGCCGAGGCGAAGGAGCGCGCCGCGAGCATGGCCGGGACCTCAGCCGCCACCGCCGCCGCACAGGTGACGAACGAGGAGGAACGCGCCGCCGTCAACGTGTTCCTCGCGCAGGAACGGGAGTTCCTACAGAGCCTCGCTGCCCTCGTCCAGGGTCATGCCGAGTCGGTCAAGGGTATGGCGCGGCGCGCCCGCGAGGCCCCGTCGACCCCGGCCGTGCCGACGCCCGCGGCGGAGCCCCCGACGGTGAAGCCTGCGACGGCAGCCCCCGCGAAGGCTGCCCCCGCGAAGGCTGGGCCCGCCGAGGCAGGTCCGGCCGAGACGTCCTCCCCTGCGCCGGACCCCGACGTCACGCAGGCGCTCCCCAAGCCCGAGGAGCCGATCCGGATCGATGAGCCCGAGCGGACCGGCGCGCCGCGCAAGGACGAAGGCGACCCGTCGCTGCGAGAGCTCTTCTGGGGCGAGGACGACTGAGGCCCGATCGAGCGTGGGGGCGGCTCAGGCTCGGCGCACCGTGATCACGACCGGCTCGCCCTCGATGCCGGCGTCCTGGCGGAACGCACCGTCCTCGACGCCCGTGCGCACCTCGACGGCGAGCACCTCGCCCGCCACGTAGTCCCGGTAGCCCTCCAACGCCTCGGCGAGCTCACCCGTCGCCTGCACGCCGAGCACGATCCGATCGGTCACGTCGAGGCCTGCCGCCTTCCGCGCGTCCTGCACGAGGCGGACCAGCTCGCGAGCCAGCCCCTCTCGCCGGAGGTCCGGCGTCACGGCCAGCTCGAGCGCGACCGTTACGCCCCCGTCCGAGGCCAGCCCCCATCCTTCCAGCACCTCCTGCGCGAGCTCCACGTCGCTCGGCCCCAGGGTCACGGCCGGCCCGCCGTCGACCTCTACCGCGACCTCCTCTCCGCGGGCGAGGGCGCCCGCGAGCTCACCGTCGTCCGCGGCGAGCGCGGCCGCGACGCTCTTCACCCGGGGTCCGAGGCGGGGGCCGAGCACCTTGAAGTCGGGTTTGGCGCGCCAGCGCCCGAATGCATCCGCGGACTCCGCGAACCGCACCGTCTTCACATTGAGCTCCTCGGCGACCACGTCGAGCAGCTGTTCGAGATCACCTCGCCGCCCGGCCATGTGGACGACGGCCTCCAGCAGCGGCTGGCGGGTTCGCGTCCGGGTCTCGACGCGGACCCGCCTGCCGAGTTCGACGAGTTGCCGAGCGGCCTCCATCGCCTCGTCGAGTCCGGGATCGACCGCGGCCTCGTGCACGCTCGGATAGGCCGAGAGATGGACGGAATCCGGACGACCGTCGCGCTCGGCGGCGAGGTTCCGCCACAGCGCCTCGGCGAGGAAGGGCGTGAACGGCGCCAGGAGCTGCGCCACGGTCACGAGGCACTCGTGCAACGTCGCGAACGCGATCATCGTGTCCGTGCCGCCCTCGCCCCTTGGATCCCAGAACCGCCGTCTCGACCGGCGCACGTACCAGTTGGAGAGGTCGTCGACGAACGTCTGGATCCGGCGACCCGCCGCGGTGGCGTCGTAGCTCTCGAGCCCTTCGCGCGCGTCCCGGACGGTGCCGGCGAGCTGCGAGAGCACCCACCGATCCATGGACGGCCGGTCCGGGACGGGTGTCGCGATGGTGTCCCCGGGTTCGAATCCCGCGGCGTTCGCGTACGTGACGAAGAACGTGTAGACGTTCCACAACGTGAGCAGGAGACGGCGCACGGCTTCGTCGAGCACGTCGTGGCCCACCCGGCGCGATTCCCACGGAGAGCCGCTCACCAGCATGAACCACCGGAGGGCGTCGGCTCCCTGGCGGTCGAGCGCCTCCCACGGGTCGAACTGATTGCCGAGGCTCTTCGACATCTTCCGGCCGTCGGCGGCCACGAGATGTCCCAGACAGACCACGTTGCGATACGTCGTGGAGTCGAAGTGCAGGACCCCTTCGGCCATCAGCGTGTAGAACCACCCGCGCGTCTGGTCGATCGCCTCGGAGATGAAGTCGGCGGGGAACGACGATTCGAACTCCGCGACGCCTCGGCCCAGGTCCGGGTGGTAGCCCCACTGGGCGAAGGGCATCGCGCCGGAGTCGTACCAGGCGTCGATCACCTCGGGCACACGTGTGGCCTCCGCCCCGCAGTCGGGGCAGACGATGCGGACCTCGTCGATCGCCGGGCGGTGGGGATCGACATCGGCGACGTCGCGCCCCGCGAGCCGTCCGAGCTCCTCGAGCGAGCCCACCGCGGTCGCATGGCCCTCGTCGCAGCGCCAGATCGGCAGCGGTGTTCCCCAGTACCGCTCGCGCGAGAGCGCCCAATCGACGTTGTTCTCGAGCCAGTTGCCGTAGCGGCCGCGCTTGATGTGCTCGGGGTACCAGTGCACCCCGTCGTTCACCTCGAGCAGTCGGTCCTTCACCGCGGTGGTCCGCACGTACCACGAGGTCCGTGCGTAGTAGAGCAGGGGAGTGGAGCAGCGCCAGCAGAACGGGTAGGCATGCTCGTAGGCGCTCGCGCGGATCAACACCCCTCGGTCGCGCAGGTCTTCCACGATCAACGGATCGGCGTCCTTCACGAACAGTCCGCGAACGAACGCCGGCGCCTCGTCGGTGAACCGACCGTCGTCGCCGACGGGCCGGAACACGGGCCAGCCCTGTGCGCGTCCCGCCGCGAGGTCTTCGGGGCCGAACGCGGGCGCGAGATGAACGATGCCCGTGCCGTCGTCCATCGACACGAACGGCGCGCCGATCACCGTGTGCGCGCCCTCGACGTTCGGGTAGGGAGGTTCGTACCGGAGCCCGACGAGATCCTCCCCGGGGAGCGTCCGGACGACCCGCGTGTCGTCGCCGAGGACCGCGCCGAGGAGCGCCTCGCCGATCACGAGTCGCTCGCCGGCACGCTCGACCTCCGCGTACATGGCGTCGGGATGGACCGCCGCGCCCGTGTTGGCCGGGAGCGTCCACGGCGTGGTCGTCCACACGGCGAGCGCCGCGCCGACGAGCGAGGGGTCCGCCGACCTCACGATCGGGAACCGGACGAACAGGCTCGGATCCTCGACGGTTCGGTACCCCTGGGCGACTTCCGCATCCGACAGCGCCGTCCCGCACCGCGGGCAGTAGGCGGTGACCTTGTGGTCCTCGACCAGCAGCCCGCGCCGGTGGAGCTGCTGCAGCGACCACCACACCGACTCGATGTACTCGGTGCTCATCGTCCAGTACGCGTCGTCGGTGTCGATCCAGAACGCGATCCGCTCGGTGAGGCGCTCGAACTCGCCGACGTAGCGCTGGACCGACGCGCGGCACAGGCGGTTGAACTCGGCGATCCCGAACGCCTCGATGTCGCGTTTGCCGGTGGTGCCGATCTCCTTCTCGACCTCGAGCTCCACCGGGAGCCCGTGGCAGTCCCAGCCTCCCTTGCGGCGGACCAGGTGCCCGGTCATCGTCTTGTAGCGCGGGTAGACATCTTTGAACGTGCGTGGCTCGACGTGGTGGATCCCGGGCTTGCCGTTCGCGGTAGGAGGACCCTCGTAGAAGATCCACTCGGGCGCGTCCCTGGCGAGCTCCATCGATCGATGGAAGACGTCGGCATCCTTCCACCACGCGAGGATGCGCTCTTCGAGCGCGGGGAAGCTGACCCTCGGGTCCACGGGCTCGAACGGCATCTCGGCTCCTCCTCCCGACACGGACAACGCCTCGTCCTCCTGGTGCGAGGACGAGGCGCCTGCAGGAGCCTCGCGGTACCACCCCGCTTGCCGCGGACCTCTCGGTCCGCGACCGCTCACGACCGCACGATCTACGGCCTCCCGCGATCACGGGCGGGTCCCGCCTGCGTCTACCGCGGCGCGCGGCTGGCTGCCGCGCCCGGTTCGGGCAGGGGCTCGGGGAGGATGTCCACCGGGAGCTCGGCGCCGGCTCCCACCGTCCCGGCTCGCTCGTGCCTCGCTGATCCCGACGACGCGTTCCCGTCGCTGCCGGTCCGGGCATGCTACACCCACCCCATGGCGACGGTCACGGCTCGGGTGGTGCCCCGTTCTGGGCGACGGGAGGTCACCGAAGGGGCCGACGGTTCCCTCACGATCCGTGTCCGATCCGCACCCGAGTGTGGGAAGGCGACCGCGGAGGCGGCGCGCCTTCTTGCGGACTTCTTGGGCGTCGCTCCCAGCTCCGTCCGGCTGCGCGTCGGAGCCCGTTCGAGGACGAAGGTCTTCGAGGTCCCAGACCGCTCCTGACGTGCGAGAACGGCGTTCCGATGTGCCCTTCTGCTACCCTGCTCCGACCATGGCCCAGGCCAAGCTGACGAAGATCGAGGTCAAGGACCTGCGAGAGCGACTGCTGGAAGAGCGGATCGAGCTGCAGGAGCAGTTGACGACCATCGAAGACAACTCGTTCGCCACGACGCAGTCCGACCTCTCGGGCGACGTCGGGCTCGACGATGAGTCCGCCGACGCCGGGACCGCCACGTTCGAGCGCGAGAAGGATCTGTCGATCGAACAGAACGTCCGGGATCTGCTCCAGAAGATCGAGCGGGCGCTCAAGCGCATGGAGGCCGGCACGTACGGCACCTGCGACCGATGCGGCAGGCCGATCGAGAAGGCCCGCGTCAAGGCGTTGCCGTACGTGGATCTGTGCATCAAGGACGCGCAGGCGCAGTCGCGCAGGTAGCCACGTGGAACCCCGGGTGCTGCGGGGGGCGACGCTGCTGTTCTCCGCGGCGGGGCTGACCTACATCCTGGATCGGATCACCAAGCTCTGGGCGGAGTCACGGCTCGTCGAAGGCCCCATCGAGGTGATCCCCGGGGTGATCACGTTGAAATTCGCGGAGAACCCCGGCGGCGCGTTCAGCGTGCTCACGTCGGCGCCGTGGTTCTTCGCGGCGGCGACGATCGGCGTGAGCGCCCTCATCGTCGTGACGGCGTTCCGCCGGCGCGGCGCGCTCCAGGCCGTCGCCCTCGGGCTGATCCTGGGGGGCGCTCTCGGGAATCTCACCGATCGCGCGCTGCGCGGCCCCGGGCTCTCGGGCGAGGTGGTCGACTTCCTCTATCTCCACCTTTGGCCGGTGTTCAACATCGCCGACGCCGGCATCGTGATCGGCGCGATCCTCCTTGCACTCAGCTCGTTCTTCGAGGGCAATAAGGCGGCGGACGAGCCGACGAGTGACGACCATGCCGCCTGAGGAGCTGATCGCGGAACCTGGCCGGCTCGACGCGGTGGTGGCGCGCCTGACGGGGGCGGCTCGCGCCGACGTCCAGCGCGCCATCGCCGCAGGTCAGGTGCGCGTCGACGGCGACGCGCGCCCGAAGTCGTTCCGGCTGACGGGCGGGGAGCGGCTGCGGGTCGAGCTGCTGCGTCAGGCGCCGCCCCCACCGGAGGGGCCTCCGGTCCCCGTGCGGTACGAGGACGAGCATCTGTTGGTCGTTGCGAAGCCCGCGGGCCTCGTCACCCACCCGACCGAGCGGCGGACGACGGGCACCCTCGTGAACCGACTGCTCGGGATGGGGGTGGTACTGGCGCCCGCGGGCGGAACGGTGCGTCCCGGCATCGTGCACCGGCTGGACGCCGGCACGAGCGGATTGCTGATCGTGGCCAAGACCGACGAGGCCTTCGTCGCGCTGCAGGGGACGTTCCGCCGTCACGAGGCCGTGCGCCGGTACCTCGCGCTCGTCCGGGGGCGCGTTGCACACGAGACGTTCGGCGTCGAGGCGCCGCTCGGCCGGCGCGCCGACCGCGTCGTCGTCGACCGTGTCGCGGGGCGCGCGGCCGCAACCACGTTCGAGGTGAAGGAACGCCTGGCGAGGGCGACCCTGCTGGAGGCCGCCCCCCGGACGGGCCGGACCCACCAGATCCGCGTCCACCTGGCGGCGGTGGGACACCCGATCCTCGGGGACCGGGCGTACGGCGGCGGAGGCGACGATGCCCGGGCTCTGGGTCTGGCCCGGCCGTTCCTGCATGCCTGGGGGCTCGGGTTCACCCATCCGCTGACGCGCGAGCGGGTTGAGCTCGAGGAGCCGCTGCCGGACGACCTGCGTCAGGCGCTCGCCATCGCCCGGCGCGACCAGCAACCTTGACGCTCCCGGGGCCCGGGCGTACCGTGGGGCTCCCTCGAATCACAGCCATGTAAGTTCTCCACATCCGACCGGGAAGGGTGTGGACAACCTCCCTCGGAAGGGTCACGACCAGCGCAGATGTCCGAGAAGAGCTTCGTCCACCTCCACGTCCACTCCGAGTACTCGCTGCTCGACGGGGCCGCTCGCATCGAGGCGCCCCGGTCGAACGTCGGCGCGCCCACGATCTTCACCGAGGCCGCGCGCCATGGGATGCCCGCCGTCGCGATCACCGACCACGGGGCGATGTACGGCACGCTGCGGTTCTACGAGGCGGCGCGAGCGGCCGGCGTCACACCGATCGTGGGCGTCGAGGCGTACATCGCCCCGGGTTCCCGTTTCGACCGCAACCCCGGTGAGAGCGAGGAGAAGTACTACCACCTGACCCTGCTCGCCGAGAACGAGACCGGCTATCGGAACCTGCTGAAGCTGGTCTCGCTGGCGCACCTCGAGGGCTTCTATCACCGGCCCCGCATGGACAAGCAGTTGCTCGCCGAGCACGCGGAGGGACTGATCTGTCTGTCCGGGTGTCTGTCGTCCGAGATCGGCGTGCAGCTCCTGTCGGGACAACGCGATCGGGCAGTCGAGACCGCCGCCGCCTACCGCGACATCTTCGGAGCCGGCAACTACTTCGTGGAGGTGCAGGACCACGGCCTCGCCGATCAGCGCAGGATCCTCGCCGAGCAGGCCTCGGTCGCCGACGCGATCGGCGTCCCGGTGGTCGCCACCAACGACCTTCACTACACGCTGAAGGAGGATGCGAAGCCGCACGATGTGCTGCTGTGCATCCAGCAGCAGAAGCTGCAGTCCGACGCAAAGCGGCTGAGGTTCGACTCCGAGGAGTTCTACCTGAAGGGGCCCGAGGAGATGCGCCATGTCTTCCGCGACATGCCCGACGCATGCGATCAGACCCTTCGGATCGCCGAGCGGATCGAGCCGATCGGAGAGCTCGAGCGGGTCCTCGTCGAGCACAAGACCGAGTACCACCTCCCGCGGTTCGACACGCCCAACGGCGAGGCGTTCGACGTCTATCTGCGTGAGCTGGTGCGGCGCGGTTCGACCGAACGCTACGGGGAGCCGGTGCCGCCCGAGGTCCTGGACCGCATCGACCACGAGCTCGGCGTCATCACCCAGATGGGATTCTCGGGCTACTTCTTGATCGTGTGGGACCTGATCCGGTTCGCGCGCGAGCAGGGGATCCGCGTCGGGCCCGGC
>Ga0214473_10000934_pt1 | contig 39803 bp, 28 predicted proteins | sample RVTome_7_FD_203509 | JGI IMG/M metagenome (GOLD analysis project Ga0214473, IMG submission 203509) | Soil microbial communities from uranium-contaminated site in the Upper Colorado River Basin, Wyoming, United States - RVT98D197 | ecosystem: Environmental > Terrestrial > Soil > Contaminated >...
TGATTCAGAAGATACCTTTCGATAGAATGTGATGTTTCCGGTCTCAACATCAAACGTAAACTCCAGGGAAGTGCTTTGGTTGTGAGTGATTGTGCCTGCCTTTGCGCTGTAGATGCCTGAGTTCTTGTCGGCGCTTGTTACCGTCCAGTTGGCATTTCCAGAAGTTATCCACGGAAGGACGGAAAAATTACCGGTTTCAAAACCATCAAGTTTCTGTATTAAGCAGATACGCTCAGCCACATTAATTGTATAGTCCTCGACCTCACCATAGGTTGCGCTGCCGCAGGGACTCACGCCGCCGCTATATGTTATACGAATTCGCATGCGGGTATTTCCGAGAACGGCATCATCAGGGGCTGTGATAACAGCGGTATATGGGCCCCTGCCGGGAGTGCCGCTGACAGTGACAGTTTCACCGGCGTCATCAAAAGAATAATCCTGATTCCAATCGACCCAGATTCCGCATTGGTCCACCGAGTAGGAGTGACCATTGGTAACAGTTACAACATAACCTTGACCGATATTCATAGTTGCAGACATCGCGGTATAGTTGGCGTAATGGGAACAACCGGTTCCGGTATTATTGATTGTTCCGACCGTAACACCACTGATATATTCGTCACAAGTGCTGCTGGAAGCACTGCAATAAACCGGTGGAATATAAACCACACAGTCCCAGTCACCCGTTTTCCAATCACTTGAACCGGCGGAATTAGTCGCTTTAACGCGATAGCGATAACTCCCGTTACCGACGCTTTCGGAATAAGATGTGCCTGAGCCGGAATAAACCTCGAACCAGCTACTTCCACCGTCGTCCGACCTTTCCAGATTGTAGGATGTTGCTCCGCTCGATGCCGACCAACTGACCGTGTATTGGCCGGTGGCACTGTTGGTTGGATAACTAATCGAATCCGGCGCAGGAGGAGGTAAAATATAAACAACGCAGTCCCAGTCGCCCGTTCTCCAATCACTTGAACCGCTGGAATTAGTCGCTTTAACGCGATAGCGATAACTTCCGTCATCGATGTTCTCGGAATAAGATGTGCCTGAACCGGAATAAACCTGCGACCAGGTGCTCCCACCATTATCTGACCGCTCTAACTGGTAGCTTGTTGCTCCACCGGATGCTGCCCAACTGACCGTGTATTGGCCGGTGGCATTGTTGGTTGGATAACTAATCGAATCCGGTGTCGGCGGAGGTTCCAGTGGAGTATATGTTGTAAAATTATTGGCCCATTTATTCCCGGAAGTGGTCGCATAGTCAACGGACGTTCCTGTCGTAATAATCAGGCTGCTTGGACTAAAAGAATAACCGGACGCACTTACGCTTATAGTATAAGTCGTCCCGGAATGAACTTTCGCGAGGGCATAAATACCTTTGTCGTTGGTTGTGGTAACAAAAGGTCCGCCCGTTCCGGTGGCTGTAACCGTCGCACCGACAAACGGCCCACCTGTAGTATCATAAGTGACCCTGCCGCTTATAATTTCCCCCGAGCCGCTCATATACATATTGTAGATGCACTTCGATACTATGTCATAGCCGCCGCCCGCATCGATGTTAGGCAGGTTGTACCATGCGTCGTAGGAACCTGCCCACCCCAGGTTCAAATGGTGGTAAAGCGTTGATGTGTTATAGCCATAACCATCACATACAATCGCGTGTCCGCTGTAATCGTAGGAATCGTATATCCCTAACAGGCAGGGGATGCCCGCATCCAGACAAGGATTAATCATTCCGTTTAACCCGCTTCCGATATTTGTGGCGGAATGGTACCCACCACCGCCGATAGCATTGCTGTATGAGAACACATTGACAAGCGCATCCTTCGCATCCTCAAACCACGCCCCGGAACCTCCGCTTGAATACGACATGTGTGCCGCTACACCGGCATCGTGAGTCAAAACACCGATGGCCTGTCTTTGGGTCAAGGTAGTAGAACAGCCGGGGTCCAATACCATATTCGACCACGCATAGTTGCCGCCTATCAGCGAACGCTGCTGTTGGACGTAGTCGACCCAGATGGTGAAGGGGCCAAGAGTCGATGGTGCGGGCGGATACTGATAAAACCGCATAAGCTGAGCCATCGCCGTCGCAACGCAGCCGCACACATAGTTGTTGGGTGTGTAGTAGTTGTAGCAGTTGTTGCCGCATTCGGTGCTTTGGCTCCATTTGCTTTCCACCAAAGGGCTGACGCGAACATCGGAAACCGAGCCGACACCGGTCGGCGAGACTACATCTGTATCGGTCAGCGTCTCGAAGTTCTGCCACTTGGAACGAGCATTGATAAATGACAAGTGTTTCGGGTTAACGGGGTCATGCTTTTCTTTACGGGCTGCGGTGACACGATTATGCATGTCCCCACTTACTAGCGCCCCCATCGGGTTATCCGGCGAAGGGTCGTACTCACCGCCGGATGAAAAACCTACGATAGGCTCGACTTCGTCGTCTGCAGGGACAACTACGTAGCCGGAAGGGTCCAAATATACGATATAATAAATAACGCCGGAATCAGCATCGCTAAAAGCATCTACATTTTTTATACTTGCGATTAATTCCATCCCCAAAGGATTTGTATCTGTCTTCAACCAGCCTCTGACGGCTTTTTTAGCCTGTTTTGCTGTTGTCGGAACTGCCGCAGCAGAACGTGCGAGGGCAAACAGCAATATCAGACCAATAAAAATCGGCAGAAATAATTTTTTCATATTTTCTTGCGGCTAAAAGTCGTTCTTTTACAACAAGACAGAATTCCTTTTTTAAAAACCTGCGTTATATTTTTTCCCGTGATAAAGGTTATTGCCGGGTCAATCGCAGTGGCAGCATGGTAAGATTTCTGAAAATAAAGACAATTGTATTCTTTTTCTTTCATATTCCCCTTCGTTTTAAAAGAAAGGCCCAGTGAGGCAGGGAACATCCTTTCTCAACCTCTTTTGTCCATAAGGAGTATATCCGTTTTAGAAGATTTAGTCAAGATATTTCAGATGATTTAAGGGATGGTTTTTTAAACCGTCTAAAACGCCGTAAATGCGCAAAATAGCACGGCAGAAAGAGTAATCCGAAGGATTTTCCCCCTTTTCTGTCAGCTCCTCCCCTCAAAGCTGAAAGCCCACCCTTAATTAAGTCTTAGGCGGCTAAGAATAATCTGTCCTGCCATGCTATTTTCGGTCAGATTATATCCGCTTTACGATGCATTTGTCAAGTTGTTTTTCGGACGTAGTTGGATGGTTTTGAGGCAGCTTGGGACCGGATTTAGCCTTTTGCTCGAAAAGCGGTTTTTATGAGATGAAAACGGCGCTCGAAAATTGGTTCAACTTCCGAAAATCCTATAAGTTGAAGAACGTGAATTTTGGCTTTTCCTTAATCGGTGAAAGAAAAAGGGCTGCGAGTGTTAGTCGCAGCCCTTTAATATCGTATCCGGCCGATTACGGATAAGGGGCGATTGTGTACTGCCAGTACTTCGCTAACCTGGCATAATCCCTGAGGTTAATGGCCTGTCCAACCTGGCCCGGCGGCGATTCTTTATCATAGATATTAGCTTGCGAACCAGGCACAGGCGGATAACCGACAAAATGATAGACGCCGCTGATGGAACCGGACTGTACCGCTATAGCTCCTGCGATTTCATCGAAGTCGTATCTGATAATCGGGCCTGCGGTTGGATTGGTGTTGATATTGTCGTCCTTGAGCAGCGCAATATCCGAACTGGATAAGGTAACATTGTAAATACGGAAATCATCTATAGCTATCTTTGCCCATTGCTGCAGACCGTTTTTCAGGGCACCGATGCATGTACCTAACAATCCTCCGTGCTCCGCATCGGTATGGTGGTACGGATCAGAGTCTCTTGTACCTCTCAGTGTGCCGCCAACATAGAAATAACACGTCACAGCAGTGCCTGACAAAGGTTCCAGCACCAGAGCAATGTGCGTCCAGGTCTGATTACCAATCAAAACGGTCGCTAATGGCCCCGGCTCGAGGGTGCCCGTAACAGCCTGCACCTTACCATCACTGTTCAACCTGACGTTTAAAGGCCATTCAAATTCCGTCATCTGGCTGTCGATTTCACTGGTGCCGAATATATATGTATAGGCACCTTGCGGCGGGGCTCCATCACGCTTTACCCAGAAAGATACCGTGCCTTCGTTGAAGTCCGGCAGCGCCAAATCATCGATATCGACCCAGTCATTTTTGCCGTCAAATCTAAGGCCGTTGCCGAACTTGCCCGCCACCCAGTTGGAATCGTTGGAGTTATACACTATGCCGTTAGGCACAGGTTTGGAATCCTGATGCGTCCAGTCTGTTGTTATTCTGGCAAGGTCGTTAAAGTTCACAACGCAGTCGTCTGTAATATCAGATGCTGGTGCCTCCGGATTTGTGGGATCTATTTCAGGAGCGCATCCCGACCCATTCAATGTTACGCCATCGACCCAAAAGACGCCGTTATTAGGTTCGCCTTCATCTTCGGCAAACGAATAACCGCCGCCACCGCCCCCTCCACCCCCGATTGTATTATCCACACCGATAGAAATCGCGTTTACTTCCGACCGGTCAAAACTTCCATTTTCGAAGTCCGACAGTTTCATGCGCCAGACAGCCCAGTCCACACTGGTTGCGACTGCACTGGCGTCAGGATGGTACAGCTTGTTGCTTAGTACGTTACTGCTGTCCGTCAGTACCACGTACATCTTCTTGATAGGCCCGTTGATACTCATGCCGCGCATCCATAGCGTAAGGGCCTTTGCTCCTGTGGCGTTTTCCGTCCAATCCTGGGGCGAAGCGAACCGGCGATAAACTTCACCCGTGGCGTTACTGTCGCTGCTCCCAATGAGACTATACCTGACCCGCATCGCCTGCGAGCCGGAATAACGAATGTTGCGCGTATAGTCGTTTACATCGCTCGTAGCGTTAACATCCGTGATGCTGTCCGATGTCTTCCATACGGCCTGAAGGGCCGCCGTGTCGGCGTAATCCTCAAAGTCGTCCATTTTCAGATAATCCACTGTGAATTTCCAGATGTCGCCTGTTACGGTAGTTGCCGTGACGGTATTAACTTCGTCTATCCGCCAGTAGTAAGCTACTTTCAGTTCAGTGTTGACTGCATAGCTGTTGGCGTCCTGCTGGTCAGATACTTCAGGCAGTGACGACAGGTTTGTGCCGTAATACACATTGTGTTTGTTCGCATATTTGCCGGGCTTCCAGCTCAGCACAAGAACTCCGTTCGGGTCAGTCCCAATTGAAGAGTTGTGTTCCGGAAAAGGTTGTTGTGCTGTAGCTATCTCGAACTTCCACAGGTCATTCAAGTGGCCAAGATTGCCACTTGCAGAATAGCCGACCCCTTCGAAAAGCCATAGGTTGCCGCTGCTGTCTTTCCACGAAATGCCAGCCTCCCTTGCGCCCGGTACATTATTTGGGTCGGGCACTCCCTTGGTGCCATAGACACCATATTGGTTCGTGGTATTCGAGCCGCTCACCCATGTCCAAAGGCCGCTCAGCAGATTGTACTTCCACAGGTCGTTCAAGTGGTCTTCACCGCCGCTTGCTGCATAGCCATACTCGCCGAAAAGCCACAGATTGTCGCTGTCGTCTATCCACGAGATGTTGGCACTCCTCCCCCCCGGCACATTATTCTGTTCCGCCAGTCCCTTGGTGCCATAGGTGCCGTACTGGTTGGGCGAATTCGAACCGCTGACCCACGTCCAGTCGGTGCCGTCGAACTTCCACAGGTCATTCAACCGGCCAAAACTGCTCGCCGAACAGCCATACCCTCCGAAGAGCCACAGGTTGCCGTAGCCGTCTATCCACGAGCTACCGAGTTGTCTTGCCCCCGGCACATTATTGGGGTTTGCTACTCCCTTGGTGCCATAGATACCATATTGGTGCGTGGTATTCGGGCCGCTGACCCACGTCCAGTTTGTGCCGTCAAACTTCCACAGGTCATTCAATTCGTCAGTGAAGCCGCTCGCTGCATAGCCATACCCGCCGAAAAGCCACAGGTTGCCGCTACCGTCTATCCAGGAGTAACTTACTTGGCGACTCCCCGGCACATTATTGGCGTCAGCTACTCCCTTGGTGCCATAGACACCATATTGGTTCGTGGTATTCGGGCCGCTTACCCACGTCCATAGACCACTCGATAAATTGTACTTCCACAGGTCATTCAGTTTACCTTGACTGCCACTCGCACCGTACCCACCGCCTCCAAAGAGCCACAGGTTGCCGCTGCCGTCTTTCCAGGAGATGCTTCCGCTTCTTGCCCCCGGCACATTATTAGAGTCAGCTACTCCCTTGGTTCCATAGACCCCGTTTTGGTTCGTTACATTTGTGCCGCTGACCCACGTCCAGTTGGTGCCGTCAAACTTCCACAGGTCATTCAAGAGGCCGTCGGTTCCGCTTGCTACATGGCCGTACCCTCCGAAAAGCCACAGGTTGTCACTGTCATCTATCCAGGAGTTGCTTCCGCCTCTTGCCCCCGGCATATTATCGGGCTCTGCCACTCCCTTGGTGCCGTAAACTCCAGACTGGTCCACAATATTTGACCCGCTCACCCACATCCAGGCCTGTGCCGTCGTCGAGATGAGAAGAACTGCCGCCAATAAAACCGCCGCGAAACCGCAATAATTACCCACGCTTCTTTTTTCATATCCGCTCATTTTCAAAATCCTCCTTCTTACAATGTATTTCGTAACTCTTTCCGCTATATAAGAGTTTATAAGTTAACAATCTCAAGATGGTCGGCTTATTTTATTCCGTATGAGTCGTTCCTTTCGTTAATCAGCCATGCATCCGTAGTGCTCATAGGCCCATACATACCTACCTGATATGTTTGCGCAACTCTGCCGAACTGCAAATCCTTAGGCTGGGGGTCATTCAAACCTTCCTGCCAATGCTTCCAGATGTTGTCTTTTTCAATCCCGCACCACGGCCCTGATTCAAAACTTACGTGAGAGTCGTTGTACATCACATTTTGGCCGTCTCTTTGGTGGAACGCGGAGTTGCAGGTCTTGTCCGCGTCGCTTACCCTTCCGGTCCCATTGTCTGAAGAAATCCACTCGGGCATTCTCGACGTTCCATCCTGACCTTCCCAGTAGCCCGGGTTGGCGTTCTTGTCATAAATGGGGTTCCTGTCGGCAAGAACAGGGGCATTTGGAGGACTGGTAGTACTGACAGGTCTGGCCTCGTACTTCGAATTAGTTAGTACACTATCTCTTTGGAACGGGTCCTGATAGGAATAAGAGCAGACCATGCCCGGCAGATACGGACAGGGAGCAGGACCGCCGAAATCCCATAAACTCTCAAGTTTGGGACTGATTCCAGGTGAGGCAGGGATTTGCAGTTCGCCTATTTTCATTTCTATGGCCCCGCGGTCGCCTTTACAGTTAAATTGTTTGGGGGGCACTTCCGCATGCTTTACCAGCAGGTATAAACACGATGAAACAGTCGCTTTACCACCACCTTTGTCGCCCCCAGCACCGGCGAAGGCCTCCGACGGCGTAGATGCATAAAATTGGCTTATGCATCCCTTGTCCGTCCAAACAGAATTCTTCCCGCCCGCGCGGGGGTATGCCCCGGAATAGTCCTGTGCATAAACCATCATAGCCTTACCGATGCCGCCGAGGTTATTGGCACACACCGTTCGGGAGGCTATCTGCCTTACCTTCGCCAGCGTCGGCATCAGAACTCCCATCAATAGAGTTATGATTGCGATTACAACCAAAAGTTCCACCAGCGTAAATCCTCTTTTTCCCTTCATTTTCTTTCCCGTTCCTTCTTAAATTCAGCACCGTAATTTATTACGGGGTCTTTTTTTCTTTTCAATCATCAATCCAAAATCGGAAATGGGGATTTTTCGTGCACCCGAAGTGCAGCGCAGAGTGTTTTCTGTACGTATTTTCTGCACAGCCTTGCCTTCTGATAAAGCAACGGCCACCGGCAAAACCCAACCGGCAGTCATTACAACTACGACGGTATAGCTAAACGAAACGCACAGAAGACGATTACGAAAAGAACGGTCAGTTGAGGCCCCGTTCCTCCGCCTCCTTTGTGAATAATACAACTAACATAAACAACGCCGAAAAGCAAGTAAATTTCCACGGGTTTTAACCCGTGGAAATTTACTTTCGAGAGGCGGGCTATAAATGATTATTGCTTATGTATGATTGATTAATTAAGCTGAAAGCGTGAAATAAGTAAAAAATAGAAAATGCGGAAGCTGTTGTGCGAAATGATAATGAAAGGGGCCATTGAAATGGGCAATGAGAAGAAAAGCAGTTTGTTGGAAGCGTGTGTCGGCAAGGGGCAGAAGTTAAATGAACTCGTGCAGTATGCACAGGACTCGATTGTCAGTAAGACCATATTGGATAAGCCGGCAGGGACAATTACGCTGTTTGCGTTCGATAAGGGGCAAAGGCTCAACGAGCATACCGCGCCGTACGACGCGGTCGTGCAGGCTATAGACGGAGCGGTGAAAATTACCATAGGCGGCAAAGAGACGAAATTGACAGCGGGCCAGATTGTGATAATGCCTGCCAATATTCCGCATTCGGTGGCAGCGGAAGAAAAATTCAAGATGCTGCTGATTATGATAAGACAGTAGAAAAGGGAAAAATGGGGGAATTTAGTGCTTTTCTTTTTGCAATGGAATGCGTATAATAGGAGTGTGTGAGAAAAAGCGAACAGGGAGAGGTTTAAGGGGAGCGCGGACGTGTTTATACTGTATTCGGTAGATACATCGTTTGAGCGCAAGCCAATCGCCAACTGGCTCATATTTGCTTTATTGCTTCTGGTATTTTTAGTCGAGACGGTAACTTGGCGCCGTACGGAAGCTTCGGTCAGAGAAAGCCTGCGTTCCAAGATAGCACGCAGTGCAGAAGAAGTCAGCGACGTGGAATTCGATAATGCGGTCAAAAAAGAAAGCGAAAACAAATGGGTGATGCAGCGGTTTATGCTCAACGGATGGACGTTTTCCGGATTAACCGGCTACAGTTGGCTGCACTGGAGTTTTTGGCTGCTCGTTTTCAACCTCGTTTTTTTGTGGCCGATGGGCAATGCCGTATGCGCTGAGATAGGAAACTGGCAGTACGCCGCTCTTTTTCTTGTTGTCAATTTGTTCGGGGGGATAATCCATCTTTTAATTGGCTCAGGACCCGCATCGGGGATTGGCGCAGTGATGGCGTGTGTGGCGGGTATGTATCTTGTGTTTTATCCTGAGATTCCGATGAACTGTCTGTTTTTCTTTCCACGACCTGAGATGGTCGCGCTTTCCACGTATTTTGTTGTACCGTTCTGGTTTGTGGCGGATTTAATACTCGCGATGGTTGAGCTAAGAGGAGTGACATATGTTTCGCATTTTTTAGGCTTTTTGGCGGGGATTAGTATAGCGGTGGTGGCTTTAAGAAATAACTGGGTCGTAATGGACAAGAACGAACGTTCGCTTATTGATGTGCTCGAGAAAAGAAAAACTGAAGTCCAAGAAGCGGTGAAGGAAACAACCGAGGCCGGTGAGGAGGAGAAGCAGGAGGAGCTGTTGGAGCGGCCTGCGGAAAGCGCAATGATGGAGGCTCTGCCGGGAGCGAAAAAGATAGCGCCTGAAAAAGGCGCGGGCGACACTAAAACAGGTGACGATGTTATTCGGTTTTATTGTGTGTGCGGGCAACGGATAAAAGTACCAAAATCCTACGCGGGCAAAGCTGGCCGGTGTCCGAAATGTAAGAGTTTGGTACGCATTCCTTAGCAAAATCTAAGTCGAGGGAAGGAAAAGACTAATCAAAAATGAGCAAAAAGGCCGTCGATGTTGTATTGCTGCCGAGCGGCGAAATAGTGTATAAAGTTATTAAGCTAAACACGCAGCTTGTGGAAAAGTTCGGTGCGAGAATCGTCCTTAATAAGGAAAGTCTTCTGCCGCACATTTCCCTCGCGATGGGCTGTATCGAGGAAGGGGACACTTCTGAGATTGCCAGCATCCTGACGGATATTGCCAAAGCGAATCCCATCGGTGAACTGCGGATTACCGGCGTGCGAATTTCTCAAAACGCTCGCGGACAAAATGTCTCAGCGTTTGAGATTGAAAGAACGTCGAAATTGCAAAAGCTCCATGAGGAGATTATGGAGGCAACGGAGCCTTATTTTAGTTATGACGTTACGGAAGATATGATTTATCCATCGGGTGACATTGCACAGTCAACGCTCGAGTGGATAAGAAATTACAGGGCCAAATCAAGTTTCGAAAAATTCTGGCCTCATATAACGCTTGGATACGGCATTATAGAGGATGTGAAATTCACAGCCAGGATGGTTGCTTCGAAACTCGCGATGTGCTGGCTGGGCAATCACTGCACCTGCCGGAAGATTTTGGCCGCGGTGGATATTGAAAGGATGAAAGGGTGAAAAACATAATTCGTTGTTTGGTGGGGGTGATGTTCTCCGTTATATGCACGACAGCCGGTTTTGCGGAAGAATCCACATACGTAAAATCGACGGACACCTACAAGAGGATAAAGGCGGCAATCGATAAAATCCGGGTAGTCGATACCCACGAGCACCTCAGAGGTGAACCCGGTTATCTTAATCATGGCCCGAACGATTTTTTCGACCTCATGGGCGATTACTACGACGCAAATGACAAGCGTTACCTGGATAAAACATTGTCCGTGGAAAATCGATGGCAGTCTTTCGAGCCAATCTATAAGGAACGGAAAAACAGAAACCTCATCTGGAGCATCAGGACGGGGATAAAGAAAATTTACGGTATTGAGATAACCGATGCCGAATCGATTAAGAAAATCAACGAGGCAATGAAAAAACAATATCGCCTTGGAATATATACGCGAGTTCTTCACGATATCGGCCAGATAGACTATGTGATGGTACATGCTCGCTGGCGGTACGGATTAAGGGATGAAGACTACCCCGATTTTTTCAGAGGCGCCAGGGTTATAGACAAGATGATAGTCTTTGACGATATTGAAGATACTTCTAAGTTCGCGAGGCATTATGGTGTTGAAATTCACTGTGTGAATGACCTCGAGGAAATATATAAAAGATTTGTCGATGAGTCCATGCGCAATGGTGCCGTGGGGTTCAAGTATTCCGGGGCGCATCTGAGGGACCTGGATTTTTCGAATCCGAACAAGGAAAAAGCCGAGGCGGTCTTACAGAAGATGCTGCAGAATACAGAGGCGAAATTCAGTTGGGCGGGTGGCAAGATGGGCCTCGACGAGACCAGGGACTTGTCAACATATCTTATGCACGCGATGTTGCGCCAGATTGAAAAAAGCAAAATGCCGGTGGCGTTTCACACGGGACCGGTCTCTATGGGAAACGCCGGTGACGTCAGGCGAAGCAATCCCCAGCTTTTGATACCGTTGTTTAAGGAATACTCCAATATAAATTTCGACCTTTACCACTCCGGTTTCCCCTACGTTACCGAATTTGTGGAACTCGGTAAAAGTTGGCCTAACGTATATTTGAATATGTGCTGGAGTCAGAACCTTTCACCGACGATGGCGAGAACGCAGTTGTCCGAAATGCTCGAGTGCGTTCCGATAAATAAGATTCTGGCCTACGGAGGCGATTCCCGTGTGGTAGAAAATTCAATAGGAGATTTGGAAATCACCAGGGAAAACTGCGCGGTCGTGCTCGCCGAAAAGGTGCTCGATGGAAGGTTTACAGAGACCGAGGCGATTGAATATGCCCAGCGAATACTGCGTACCAATGCGATAGAGTTGTATAAGCTCGAGTGAGATTTGAAGCTAAGCAGTGAAAATGAAAAATCGAATTTCTTTTCTGCTGATTTTATTTGTTTTTTGTCGGGGTGGCTGGGGTGCGGAAGAAAGTTTTATTCGGTCAAGCGACGTATATAAGAGGATAAGCAAAGCGATAGACAAGATAAAGGTCGTGGATGGTCACGAACATATTCGCTCCGAAGCCGATGTGCTAAAGGATGGACCTCCAGACTTTTTCAAGATTTTTATAAGCGCGTATGTGCGCACGGATATTAAAAGTACCGGCAATACCTTCGCTAATGACGAGAAGTTTCTTGATGAATCTTTGAGTGTTAAGCAGCGATGGAAGTCTTTTGCGCCGGTTTACGCAAGGCTGAAAAATACCGGTTATATAAGAAGCACAAAGATTGGCCTCGAGAAGGTGCACGGCATAGAGATAAAAAATGCCGAGTCGATAAACAAGATAAACGCAAGTATCAAGCGGCTGTATAAGCCGGGGGTATATAAAAAGGTTCTGTGCGATTTGGGTAATATTGATTATGTGATAAACATGGCGAAATATCCAGCGGGTTACGAGAAAGACAAGTTCCCTCCCTTTTTCCGCGGGGTACGCGCATTCGAGCAAATGGTAATCTTCACGTCGCAGGATGATATTTACCAGATGGAAAAGCAGTACGGTATCAGGGTGCATAGTGTGGATGATATTGAGAAGATTTACCGCAAGTATATCGATGAGTCGATTGCAAGCGGAATTATAGGATTTAAATACACCGGGGCGTACTTGCGGTCACTGGATTTTGCGGATTATTCTCGCGAGAAAGCAGATACGCTTTTGAAAAAACTTTTACAGAATACCGAGGCGCATTTCAGTTGGGCAGGCGGCACAGCGTTCAGTATCGAGAAAGGCGAACCGTTATCAAATTATTGCATGCATACAATGCTGAAAATTATTGAGGAAAAAGGATTCCCTGTTTCGATTCATACGGGGATACAGAACCGCGGCTCCAACGATGTGCGAAACAGCAACCCGCAGCTTTTGATACCGCTGTTTAAGGAATACAGGAATATAAATTTTGATATTTTCCACGGCGGATTTCCCTGCGTGACGGAATTTATCGAACTGGGTAAAAACTGGCCTAACGTTTATCTGGATTTCTGCTGGAGCCACATAATCACGCCTGAAGGGGCCAAAAACCAGCTTTCCGAGGCCATAGAGTGCGTGCCGGCTAATAAAATCTTTGCTTTTGGGGGCGATTTACATTATCCTGAACAGGTGATAGGCCATCTTGAGATGGCAAAGGAAAATGTCGCAATCGTGCTGGCCGAAAAGGTGCTGGACGGCTCTTTCAGCGAACAGCAGGCAATTGGATACGCCGAACAGATACTGAGAACCAACGCGATAGAGTTTTATAAACTGGACAGGAAGTAAAGGAGCAAGGTTAATGAGAAGTCGTATTTGTTTGGTGGCGGTTGGGTGTGTTTTGTTGCTGGTGGGACAGATTTACGCTGCGGAGGTTGGGTATGTCAAATCGACGCAAACGTATAAAAATATAAAGGCATCAATAGACAAAATAGGTATTGTAGATGGCCACGAACATTTTCGCACCGAAAAGGACCTGATTGAAAAACAGCTTGACTTTTTCAAGCTTGTGACAAACGGATACGCGAATGTCGATGCTATGGTCGCGGGAAATGCTTTTCCTCACGATGAGAAGTGGAAGGACGAGAATCTGAGCGTTGAGGAAAAGTGGCAGTCTTTTTTGCCGACCTACGAGCGGATAAAAAACACGGGTTATATGCAGGCAATTCTGATAGGTATAAAAAAGGTGCACGGCATTGAGCTGACAGACCTAGAATCGGTCAAGAAAATAAACGAAAGTCTCAAAAAGGTCTATCAGCCGGGAGCGTACGAAAAGGTCCTGCGCAAGATTGGCAACATTGATTGCGTCCTGACTTACGACAAGTTTGACAATGGATTCGACAAAAGTAATTTCCCCGGCTTTTTCAGAGCGGTTCGGTCTTTCGACAGGCTGGTGGTTTTTACCTCCCGCAAGGACATCGAATGGATGGAGAAAAATTACGGCATCCAGATTCACAACGTCGATGACCTCGAGAAAATTTACCGAAAGTTTGTCGATGATTCCATCGCCAGCGGCGTCGTCGGCTTTAAATGGACCGGCGCTTATATAAGGTCGCTGGATTTCACCGACTATTCGCGCGAAAAAGCCGATGCGCTTTTGAAAAAACTTTTGCAGAACACCGAGGCTAATTTTAGTTGGGCAGGCGGAGTGGGATTCAGCATCGAACAAGGTGAACCGCTGTCAAGCTACTGCATGCACACAATGCTGCACATTATAGAAGAAAAGGGATACCCCCTGTCCGTGCATACGGGGCTCTTGACATGGGGCGAATTTGACGTAAGACGTAGCAACCCCCAGCTTTTGATACCGCTGTTTAAGGAATACAAGGGTATAAATTTCGATTTGTTTCACAGCGGATGGCCTTATGTCACCGAATTCGAGGAACTCGGCAAAAGCTGGCCGAACGTGTATCTGAATTTATGCTGGGCGCATATAATCAGTCCTGAAGGTATAAGGCAGCAATTATCGGAGATGATTGAATGCGTCCCGGTGAACAAGATATTCGCATTCGGTGGTGATTCGCAGACCCTCGAGCAGGCCATAGGCCATCTTGAGATAGCGAAAGAAAATTGCGCGATAGTCCTGACGGAAAAAGTTCTGGACGGCAAGTTCAGCGAGGCAGAAGCAATAGAGTTTGCCAAAAGAATATTAAGGATAAATTCAATCGAATTTTTCAAGCTCGAACTTCCGAAAAAATAGATGAATTTTTGTCGTTCTATTTCTAAGAAAATATAGGACTTTTGTGTGATGCCGGGTAAGGTGGGGGACATAGGGAGTATATACGAAAAAACTTTGCAAAAAAATTCAAGATTGCTGAAAGTCTCTACCGATACAACATCGGGTTGAAGGATAATAAAGTGGCTCTGAAAAAATGGCCGATGGGTTATAGTTAGCTTTACGTTGCCTTGCTGATTTACAAATACTGAAAACAAGTCAGAGCGAAATCCAGGCAAAGCAACTGATGGCTAAGCCAAAAAAGGAAAGAGCCACCCAGACAAGGGAGAGTCCGAAAGGCTCTCCCTTTATTATTTTAGATAAACGTAGGGGACTTCGGCTGCGTATTGTTTTACGATTGAAACCGTCCTCCTGTTTTACTACTATAATCTGCTGTCAACCGAGCAGAATAAGATTCTTGAGGATTTAAACTCGCGGTCAATGACACAGGATAAACACAAAAATTCGATTGTGATGGCAGTTTTTACAATCGTCGTCTTGGTGGTCTTTTGGCAGGTGCACAAATTTGAATTTACAAACTACGATGACAACGTTTATGTCAGTAAGAACGAGCATATCTCCTCCGGCTTTACTCTTCGCAATATCGTGTGGCTTTTTACTAGAGACGTTGGTCGATGGCACCCCTTGGCAGGACTTACCCAAATGCTGGATTGCGAATTGTTTGGACTTAATCCAGGCCGACATCATTTAATCAACTTATTTTTCCACATTATTAACACCTTGCTTTTGTTTGTTGTGCTCAGACAAATGAGCGGCGCACTCGGGCGAAGTGCCTTTGTTGCCGCTTTATTTGCTCTGCATCCGATGCACGTCGAACCCGTCGCCTGGATATCGGGACGAAAAGACCTTCTATGCACCTTGTTCTTTTTCCTGACAATAGCCGCATATTCTCATTATGTTAAAAACCATGCTCGTCGCTGGTATGCAATTACTCTGGTGCTCTTTGCTCTGGGTCTTTTGGCCAAACCCATGCTCATAACTTTGCCCTTTATTTTGCTTTTACTTGACTATTGGCCGCTCCAGCGATTCCAATTTAAGATTCCCTTGCGGCTGATTTGGGAAAAGATGCCCTTCTTTGCTCTTGCAATAGGCTCAACTGTCGTCACTTTTTTTATTCAAAGAAACATCGGTGCCGTAAGAACCACCGAATCGATTCCGTTTGCAATTAGAGTTGCCAACGCTGTTGTTTCCTATGTGAAATATATTGAAAAGATGATTTGGCCCACACGTCTGGCCGTTTTCTATCCGCATCCGGGGGAAAATTTACCGCTTTGGCAGGTCCTAACAGCAGTAGTTTTGCTGATGATTATAACGATATTTGTAATCCGCTTCGCAAAAAGGTACAGGTATCTGTTCGTCGGTTGGTTCTGGTTTCTCGGAACACTAATACCTGTCATCGGTCTGGTTCAAATAGGCAGTCACAGTATGGCCGACCGCTACAGTTACATCACCCTCACAGGCCTGTTCATCATTGTTGCCTGGGGTGCAAATGACCTGTTGGCAAAATGGAAATACAAAAACGTTGTTCTCGGATTATCGGCATTTGCCGCTATAACAATTCTTACGGTTCTGACCTGGGTTCAAGTTGGTTACTGGCGCAATAGTTTCAGCCTTTTTGACCATGCCCTTAAGGTAACCACAGGCAATTATATTGCCCATAACAACCTCGCTCTTGCTTTTAGCCAACGCAACAAGTTCGACGAAGCGATCGATCATCTGCGCTGCTCGCTGCAAATCAATCCCTATCACCTTGATGCATCTAACCATCTCGCTATGGTTTATATTAAGATGGGTCGCTTTTCACAAGCCGAGCAGGTCTGTCTACAGGCAATTAAACTCGACCCGACAGGCAAAGCAGCAGCATCGCTGTATAATAATCTCGGTGTCATTTACGGCGCGACAAACCGGTATAAGGAAGCCGTACAGGCCTTCCGACAGGCAATACAAATAAATCTGGATTTTGCCGAAGCCCATTGCGGACTGGGAATCTCTTTTCTGCAGACTGGCGACAAAAACTCCGCAATAAAGGAATACGAAATCCTCAAAAAAATAGATACGGAAAAAACAAATATGCTGCTCCAACTTATTCACGAATAGATTAATACCTGATGAATACACAATCGGAAAAATATAGGATTTGGTTTGTTTATCTGGCGTTGCTGGTATCCGCTCTCGCGGTCTTTTGGCAGGTGCACAAATTTGAATTCACAAACTACGATGATGATAAATATGTCAGCGAAAATAATCATATTCGGACAGGTCTTGCCTGGCAAAATATCAAGTGGGTTTTCACAAATGAGCATGCCAGCAACTGGCATCCGTTAACCGGACTGTCGCACATACTCGATTGTCAGTTGTTCAATCTTAAGCCCGGCCTGCATCATTTAATCAATTTATTATTTCATATTGCAAATACCCTGCTGCTGTTTATCGTTCTTAGAAAAATGACCGCAACACTCTGGCAAAGCACCTTTGTTGCCGCTTTATTTGCTCTGCATCCGATGCACGTCGAATCCGTCGCCTGGATTTCAGAACGCAAGGATGTACTTAGCGCCTGCTTCTGGATTCTGACTATGGCCGCCTATTGCACTTACGTCAAAAAACCCAATGCTGCTCGATACATTTTGGCCCTTGTGCTTTTTGCGATAGGCCTTATGGCAAAGCCGATGCTGGTAACGCTGCCCTTTGTGCTTTTGCTGCTCGATTACTGGCCTTTGAACAGACTGGATATTGTAAATGGCAGACAGACTTATCGTCTGATTCGGGAAAAGATGCCGTTTTTTATTCTCTCCGCTGTTTCAAGTGTTATCACTTTTGTTGTGCAAAAAAACGCGGGGGCTGTACAGGAAATCGAACTTTTGCCGCCTGCCGTCAGAGCAGCAAATGCCGTTGTTTCTTACGGAAAATACATTCTCAAGATGATTTGGCCCACACACCTGGCCGTTTTCTATCCGCATCCGGGGGAAAATTTGTCGCTTTGGCAGGTTTTAACGACCCTCGTTTCACTGATGATTATAACGATATTTGTAATCCGCTTTGCCAAAAGGTACAGGTATCTGTTCGTCGGCTGGTTCTGGTATCTGGGGACACTGGTGCCCGTCATCGGTCTGGTCCAGGTAGGCAACCAGGCGATGGCCGACCGTTACACTTACATACCTTTTATTGGTTTGTTCATCATCGTTGCCTGGGGAACGAATGATTTACTGATGAACTGGAAGTACAGAAAAATCGCTTTGGGAATATCAGCGATGGCTTCCATCCTCGTGTTATCGCTGCTTACCGGGATACAGACAGCTTATTGGCGCAACAGCGAAACGCTTTTTGAGCACGCTTTGAAGGTAACAAACGGAAATTACCTTGCCCATAATAACCTCGCTCTTGCTCTTAGCCAACACAACAAGTTCGACGAAGCAATCTATCACCTCCGTAGTGCGATTCAGATTAATCCCAATTACTTCGATGCGTATAATAATCTCGGTATGGTTTATATCAAACTCGACCGCTGCTCCGAAGCGACACAAGCCTGTCTGACGGCAATTAAAATCAATCCGACAAACCCACTCCCCTTTAACAACCTCGGAGTAATCTACCTCAGGGCAAAACAGTATCAGCAGGCGATACAGGCCTTTCAGCAGGCAATCCGAATCAAACCGGATTTGGTCCAGGCCCACGTTGGTCTGGGAATCGCTTATTTCGAGACCGGTGATAAAGATTCAGCGATGAAGGAATACGAAATCCTTAAAAAAATAGAGACGGATAAAACAAATATACCTCTGGAGCCTATGAACAAATAGTTTATTTCTGAATGAATAAAACATCGGATAAATATAAGACTATTTTCGTTTGTTCAGCATTAGCCTTGACTACACTCGCGGTGTTTTGGCAGGTGCATAGTTTCGAGTTCATCAATTATGACGACCCCGGTTATGTCAGCCAGAATCCCGACGTACAGGCGGGCTTGTCCGGTCGTGGAATCATCTGGGCTTTCACCACATTGCAACAGTACAATTGGCACCCGATAACTTGGTTGTCTCATATGCTTGACTGTTCGCTTTTCGGTCTCAATCCTCATTGGCATCATTTCACTAATCTTTTGCTGCATATTCTAAATACACTGCTGCTTTTTATCGTTTTCAAACAAATGACCGGTGAATTTTGGCCAAGCGCCGCTGTCGCAGCCGCTTTTGCACTGCATCCGCTCCATGTAGAATCTGTCGCATGGATATCGGAACGAAAGGACGTTCTGAGCACATTCTTCTGGCTTGTTACTATGATATGCTATGCCCGTTATGCCAAAAAACCCGACGCGAAGCGATACCTGCTGACACTATTTATTTTTGCGCTTGGCCTTATGAGCAAACCCATGCTTGTGACTCTGCCCTTTGTTTTGCTTTTGCTCGACTATTGGCCGCTTGATAGACTTAATTCGACAATTTTACCCCGACTCATCCGCGAAAAACTGCCGTTTTTCATCCTCTCGACAATTTCGTGTGTGGTCACTTTTATTGCACAAAAGCAAGGCGGTGCAATGATTGCGATAAGCAGAATTCCTTTCGATACGCGCCTCGCCAATGCTGTTATCTCTTATGTTAAGTATATCGCAAAAATGTTTCGACCGACCCATTTGGCGTTTTATTACCCCTACCCGTCCGGCAAATTCCCATATTGGCAGGTCGCAGGAGCCGCTCTAACTTTGCTGGCTGTTTCCATTATTATATTACTTTATGGTCGAAAATATAAATATCTGCTTACAGGCTGGTTATGGTATATCGGCACACTCGTACCGATAATCGGCCTGGTACAGGTCGGTGAACAGACTATGGCAGACCGTTACACTTATGTCCCTCTCGTCGGTTTATTCATTATTATCGCATGGGCATTTAAGGACCTCTCAGTCAATTGGCCAAAGAGAAAAATTATGTTGACCACGCTGTTTCTGGCCGCCTCCGCAGCACTTGCTGTTTTAACCAGCGAGCAGCTTCGCTTCTGGCGCGACAACGACTCACTTTTGGTACATGCGCTAAGCGTAACAAAAGGCAATTACCTCGCCCATAACAATATGGGGGTCGCACTATTGGAACGAGGCCAATTCAATGAAGCGATGGCCCATTTCCGGCAGGCGATAAGGTTTCGACCCGTTTATCCGGACACGTTTAATAATCTCGGGGTTTGTTACAGCCACCTTGGCCAACACGAAGAATCGATACTAGCCTTTAAAAAAGCAATCGAAATCAAACCCGATTACGCCGACGCTCAGTACAATCTTGGAACCATCTTCTACGAAATGGGCCGATACAATGAAGCGATAAACGCTTTCAAACAGGCCGTGAAATTCAACCCGCAGGACGCGTGGATGCATTTCGGTCTCGGAGCGGCTTATTTAAAACTTGGTGAAAAAAATTCCGCACTTGCCGAATATGAAATACTCAGAAAATTGGACGCGGAAAAAGCGGGCCGGCTTCTGAATCTGATTGGCAGATAGAAACATATATATAACAATGTATATTATCCTTTTAACTGTTTCGTTTGGCTCGGCCAGTATACGCCTTCGAGACAATCTTATCGGAACATAATCACTTATAAACTTCTGGAAAAACGGACCTGGTCAAACCGGATTTTGATTGATTCATTAATACCTGACCTGCCGATAAATCCGTCTTCTGAAGCAAAATCTCGCATCTAATTGAAGATTTCCCCTCTAATCCTTATCTTTTTAAGCTCACGACCTTCGGGCCAAATACCCAAAATCCGCATTTTTCATAAATCCACGCCTGTTTCGTGCCGATGACCCGCTATAAACAGTTGCCCATTCGCTATTTTTTATGAGGCTAATTAATGGGCGGGAAGAAATTTTTATGCAAATTAGTGATGGAGTGCATAACCATTCACTTTAGATAGGTGACAATTATGAACACTAAGAACTATCCGTCTTCAATTCGATTAATATTCACATTGGCGATACCGGCCTTGCTTGTATCAGCCAACCTCACATTTGCGCAGGAGAAAAAGCCTGCCGAACTAAGTGAGTTCTTCAACCTCGTCGAACAGGAAACCGAGCCGATTACCACCGGTGTAAGCAGGCCGACGTTGATGAAGGATGTCCCTGCCTCGATTACGGTAGTTACTGCAGATGAGATTAAACTGCTCGGCATGCGAAATTTGACGGACGTCATTGACTTCATCGTGCCGGGTGGTATCGGCGGTATTCACCGTTCCAGCAGAACCGGCCTGTATGCCTTTAGAGGCATCACCGTAGATAACAACGGTAAGTACGTCTTTATGGTCGATGGATTAAACTGCGGAAATCTCACTCAATGGGGCGCCTTTAATGAAAGATTCCTCGGCCTTATGGACGACCTTGACCGCATCGAGATTATCCAGGGTACAGGTTCAATCCTTTACGGTTCTGGTGCCATTTCCGGTATCATCAACTTCATTACCAAAACAGGCGCGGATTTCCAGGGCAGGGAAGTTACCGCCGGTTACGGCTCATGGGACAAGTACGAGACATCGCTAAAATTTGGTGAGCAGGTCTCGCCGGATAATGACTCCTTCTATTATGCCGCCTTCAAAAATTCGCACGGCACAAGGCCTTCAGGAGGTACACCCAACAGCACAACAGGAGTATTCGGCAGAGATGAACACGCAGGCTTAGGAAGAAACTGGGACCACTTTGACAACTCCGGTAAGTTTCAGGCCAATATTCACCGCGGTGACTGGATGATAAGAGCAAGATTCGTCCAGGACCGCTTCGAGGAACCCTTCACAAAAGCAAATAACTTCCTTAACACATCCGACAATTTCTGGTTTGAAAATTACTTGTTTATACAGCCTGAATATACCAAAAAATTGAGTGATAACAGCAGCATCAAGGCTAACATCAGCCTTGTGATGAACGAAAGCGGTATGGAAAAAATACGCGACTGGTCAGCCCCGCCGGTTTTCATAGGAGAAGGCCACAAGCAAAGCACCTCAGGTGAAAGAAAATTCAGAGGCCAGTTGTTCCATTATTATGACGGCTTCGCCAATCACAAACTTACTACCGGAATCGAGCTTTTCTGGATGCGTTCGGGCCCCGACTTCTTGGGTGAGAACTACACCATCGCCAGAAGGTCAGGCCAAAAATCGGAAGTCAAAGTTGTAACACCCGAATCTCTATATTTCGCCGCAGGATTCTTCGAAGACGTCTGGAAATTTAGCGACAAAACCACCTTCTTCGCCGGCGCAAGACTCGAAAACCACAAAAAAACTCCTGCGAATATTTCGCCTCGTGTGGCAGTCTCGTATGATTACACTCCAAAAACGAATTTCAAACTGCTTTACAACCGAGGCTTCCGCACTCCGGACTGGGTCTATTACTCGTACAATGAACAAAACAACCTGCCTGACCCCGAACCGGAAAAAGTGGACAGCTTCGAAGGACACATCACACACAGATTTAGTCCTAAGTTAAGTATGACAACCATTGGCTATTACACTATTTACAAGGATTTAATTAACTTCTGGAACGTGGATTCCGTCGGCGCCTATCGCAATTACCCAACTGTACGTGCTGTTGGTGTAGAAGTTTCAGGTGACTACAGAAGTGAAGACTTCAAACTTTCTGTCTGTCACAGCTACAGCAAACCTTATCATATCAACGCCGATAACTTCGACCAGATAGTGTTGTCTTATGACCAGAGCAACTGGGCGCAGTTCCCCACAAATATGACCAAGGCACACGCGATTGTTCCAATCGTAAAGGACAAATGCATGCTCGGTCTAACTTATCTGCACCTGTGGGGCATAAAGGGCCAGCAGAACGCGGCAGAGAAGCTTCAGCGGGGAGCGGACTATCTAAATGCCACCCTTACCTTCATCCTGAACAAAAACCTTGAGTTGCAGTTCAGTGGATACAACCTCACAGGTGAAGACCACCCCTGGTGGGACGCAAATACGCAAAATGGTGACTCACGCGATGTCATTGAACACAGGTCATTCTTTGGCAGGTTGATTTGGAGATTCTAATTAAATGAGGCTTTTGAGGCATAAAAACTTGTTGTTTGCAGTGCTGACGGCACTGGCCATAATCGGCCTGTGCGACAAGTCAGCCTATGCCCAGAAAGCACAAAAGATATTTGTTGTCAAAAGCAAAGACATCAGCTCCTACAATCAGGCAATCGATGGCTTCAAACAGCAGTCTTCGCCAGAATGGAATTTGAACGAATACGACCTCGGTGGTACCGCCAAAAATGGCTCCGATTTGATACAGCAGATTAATCAAACCAGGCCGGACCTTGTACTGGCCGTTGGCGCCAAGGCGCTGGTCGCGCTTAATCAGGCTAAAATTAAGCAGCCAGTCGTCTTCTGTATGGCTATGAAACCTTCCTCCTACGATTTGCAGGAAATCAATGTGACCGGAATTTCTCTTACGATATCGCCTGACGAACAATTCAACATCCTCACTTCGCTCTCACCAAAAGTCAAACGAGCAGGAGTACTTCTGTGGAAAACAGCTCCCCCTGAATTACTGCAGACCGTTGTTGAACTCGCCCGGAACCAGCAGGTTGAAATAGTGCCAATCGAGCTTGAAGGCGAAAAGGAAATTCCCCAAAAACTCAGGGCCGTCATCGGAAAAATTGATGCGCTTTGGATGCTTGACGACGCCTATATTCACAGTAAGGAAACTCTCGATTTTGTCGTCGCAATGACAGTCAAAAATAATGTTCCGTTTATGGCTATCTCTGAAGTTTTTGTCAGAGAAGGAGCCATGATTTCATTATCGCCTTCATACTTCGACAACGGAAAACAGACCGCAAAACTCGTCAGAAAAATCTTTGAGCAGAATCTGCAGCCTAAGGATATCCCCATAAGCTACCATGAAAACCCGGACCTCGTGATTAATACCAGTACCGTGAGAAAAATTGGGGTAAATATACCGCTTGATATCCTCGATAAAGCGAAACCATTGAATTAGAGAGAAGAACTTGTATTTATGAACTTTAGAAAGATTTGCTACAGGGCCAGCTTAAGAACGGAGATAATCACAGTTACCACCGTGATTATCATACTGACCACAGTTGTCAGCTCGGCCTTTTTCTATAAGAAAACAAAGACAAGTCTCTTTGAAGGACTCGGTGAACGCGGTAAAACCATCTGCGAAAATCTTAGCCGCACCGCAAAATACAGCGTGCTTACCGAAGATAAACAAGCTCTCGATGAGCTGGTCGCGGGCGCTGCCTGGGCGGACGATGTCGCCTATGTCGTTATTACCGATAGCAAGGGACATACGCTCTCGGAAAAAACCACTGTTATAATACCTGATACAAACGAAATACAACACCTTGCGATTCAAACCCAGCAGTGCCAGTCCTCATTCAGTAAGGATTTCTTCAGAAATCCGATTTTCAATTTCTGCTATCCCATTATTGCAAGGAAGGTCAGCCTTTCTGAACTCGGAGGCATCGAGTCCGAATTCGAAGAAGACACTTCTATCACCTTCCGGGGAATGGTGCACGTCGGACTTTCTTTGCAAAACACCATAACCAAGCTTAACGACATGCTGCGCGGCGCAATAGCGATTACAATTGCAATTATCGGATGCGGAGTCCTTTTGTCCATAGGCCTGGCAAGGTTCATGATGAAACCCATCGAACAAATGGAACTCGCCGCTTCCAAAGTCGCCGCAGGAGACCTTGCGCAGACCGTTGAAGTCTATTGCAGAGACGAAATCGGCAGGTTCGCGCAGCAGTTCAACGTAATGACCGCTGCGCTGAAAGACCGTGAACAGCAATTGCAGGAAAGCTACGCCGACCTCAGTGCATCCGAAGAACGTTACCGCATATTCATTCAAAACAGTTCAGAAAGCATCTGGTGCTTCGAGCCGAAGGACGGCAAACCCTATCGGACAAACTGCCCTGAGGATGAACTCATAAATCATCTGCTCTCGGACAGCGTTGTAGTTGAATGCAACGACGCTACGGCAAAAATATACAAGGCGAAAAGGCGGGACGAGCTTCTCGGCAGGACGCTGAGCGACTTTCTATCTTCCACAGACCCTGAAAGAATTGAACATCTGCGCTCCTTTATCAGAAGCGGTTTCCAGCGCACGGATGCCGAAAGACATTACCCAGATGAAATAGGCCAGATGCAGACTATGGTAACCAGCTTCATCGGAACTATCGACAGCGGAAAATTACTGCGGGTTTGGGTAATACAGCGGGACGTAACCGACATCAAAAGGGCCGAGCAATTGCAGTTGCAGTTGTTCGCAAAGCTACAGGAAACTAATCAGGAACTCAAGGAATTCGCTTATGTCGCCTCGCACGACCTTAAGGCGCCTTTACGCGGCATAAAAACTCTCGCTGAATGGATTGCAAAGGACTATTCAGACAAATTCGATGATATGGGCAGAGAGCAGCTCAAATTGCTCTCAGACCGCGTTGACCGAATGCACAACCTCATCGATGGCATCCTCCAGTATTCGCGGGTCGGTCGTGTGCAGGAAAAACCTATTGCCGTTAATCTCAACGACCTCGTCCCCGAAGTCGTCGATACCATTGCCCCGCCCGCAAACATCGAAATAGTTTACGAAGGAGCTTTGCCAACCATCACCTTCGAAGAAACTCGAATCAGGCAGGTCTTCCAGAACCTTATCAGCAACGCCATCAAATATATGGATAAACCCAAAGGCCGAATATCCATCGGCTGTATCGACGAGGGCAACCGCTGGAAATTCAATGTCACCGACAACGGCCCAGGTATCGAAGAAAAATACTACGAGAAAATATTTAAAATATTCCAGACGCTGACTCCCCGTGACGCATACGAAAGCACCGGTATAGGCCTGACAATTGTTAAAAAAATTATTGAATTATACGGTGGAAAAATCTGGGTCGAGTCCGAAGTCGGACAAGGCGCCACTTTCTTTTTCACAATATTGAAAAAACAGGACGAGAAGGTTAATTATGAGAAACTCCAAACCAATATTGCTGGTTGAAGACGACGATATAGACGCCATAGCGGTAAAAAAAATGCTTGACGACCTCAAGCTCAGGAATCCGCTGGTCCATAAGGCCACCGCCGAGGAAGCACTGCTGTATTTAAAAGACCGCCAGACTCAAAAACCGTGCTTGCTGCTGCTCGACCTGACTTTGCCGAAAATGAACGGAATTGAATTCCTCAGAACTGCCAGAACCGAAAATTTACTCGCCAAAATTCCCGTTGTTGTTTTGAGTGCTTCGAAAGATGAGCAAAAAGTGATTGAAAGCTTTGAGCTCTCCATTGCGGGTTACCTTGTCAAAAAAACACGATATGGCGATTTTCTCAAAGTCCTTGAGGCCGTCAATGCCTATTGGACGTTCAGCGAACTACCCTGTGGAGATTGATTATGGAAAATACAAAATATAAAATCCTGCTCATTGAAGACAATAAAATTGACCAGTTGGCGTTTAAACGCCTTGTCGAAGATGATAAACTGCCCTACGACTGCGCAATAGCTGGCTCGGTCGCACAGGCTAAGCTGGCCATTGCCGCAGAAAAATTTGATGTCATCATTTCCGATTATTCGCTCGGTGACGGTACCGCCTTCGACATCTTCCCCTTGGGCAAGGATACTCCGGTAATATTTGTTACCGGTATAGGCGATGAGGAAATTGCCGTAAGAGCTTATAAAGCAGGTGCCTGCGACTACCTCATAAAAGACCTCGACCGCAATTACCTAAAAACTGTTCACATAACCGTTGAAAACGCAATCCATCACAAAAGGACGGAAGACCGCCTTAGACTCCTCTCTGCCGCAATTATGAACACCGAAGATGCCGTTTACATCACAGATATTGAAAATAAAATCATCTTTGTCAACAAGGCCTTTTGCAAAGCATACGGTTACAGCGAAGATGAGGTCCTCGGACAAGATAGTCAAATTCTCTGGATGAACAAAAACTCCACATCAAATACCAGATGTGTTTTCCAGACGTCCTCCAGCAGCCAAATCAAGTTTTACCACAGACGAAAGGACGGCTCCATTCTGCCCGTCTCACTCTCAAGAGCGATTATCAAAGATGCTGCCGGAAAAAATATCGCTGTTGCCAGTATTGCTCACGATATTACCGAGCAGGTCCTTTTGGAAGAGCAGCTCACAGACCTCAATAAAAAAATACAAAAGCAAGAGCAGGAAATCATTTCGCGATAGAAATTGCATCCCGGGGACTGGCCCCGGTCTTTTCGGTGACTGTCCCCGTACGTTAAAGCCTTTACTATGTCTATAATCTTTCGAAAAAACGGACGTCTCACTAAAATTTTTCTTAATATCATACGCTATCCGACTTAAACCGAACCTCTGCCATACGTATGTCACCATTTCTCCTGACTTGCCTCATCTTTAGTGCCAACACCTGTCGTGTCGTCCTGAAATATCGCTTAAAATAAGCTGTTTCTAATTCACCGCCGAAATACGTAAAAATCATTAAAACAGCTTAAAATGGCCTCTTTCTGCAAAAGTGACCCTGCGAATACGTCGATAGATTTCATGTGAATTAATTTCCACAAAAAATTTCATAAAGGATAAAAGTTTATGAAAAACCAAATAAACAAACTTAATCGGGCAAATGAACCGCAGAGAATTTCAGTCTTTCGCAACGGTCACAAAAGCAACGAAAATTTATTGCAAGGGCAAATTATAAAAACTCAAAAATCAATCACTCAAAAACTTCTGTTCGTCATCCTCCTGATGGGTTTACTGAACAGCAATCTGGCCGCACAGCTTCAGGAAAAACAGCAGACTGCCCCCGGCAGGCTAAATGAGTTCCTCGGATATCTGAGCGAAGAGGAAGAACGTGTTGCAGTTACAACAGGTGTCAGCAGACCTACTAAAAAGGAACAGGTGCCGGCTTCCATCACTGTCATTACGGCTGACGAACTCAAACTGCTCGGCATGCGGCATCTGACCGACGTTATCGACTTTTTGGTTCCAGGTGGAGTCGGTGGCATACATCGCTCAACACGAACAGGCCTGTACGCCTTCAGAGGAATCACCGTGGATAACAACGGCAAATACGTCTTTATGGTCGACGGTGTCAATGTCGGAAATCTCAGTGTCTGGGGTGCGTTTAATGAAAGATTCCTCGGACTGATGGATGAACTCGACCGCATCGAGATTATCCAGGGCACAGGCTCCATCCTTTACGGTTCAGGCGCAATTTCAGGAATTATCAACTTCATCACGAAAACCGGCAACACTTTCCAGGGTACCGAAGCTACCGCAGGCTACGGTTCATGGGACAGGATAGAGACCTCTTTAAAAACAGGTGGACAAGCTGCCGACGCAAACCAATGGACTTACTTTTTATACGGTGGTTTTAAAAATTCCCACGGTTCCGTACCAAAAGGCGGAGAAGGTCCGCGAGACGCTGCCTCTACCAAGGCAGAGCACGCCGCTCCGGGCAGGTACTGGGACCATTTCAACGATTCTGGAAAATTTCACGCAAACCTGACAAAAGGCGATTTTACTTTAAGGGCAAGATATGTACAGGACAGGTTCGAGGAACCGTTCCGAAACAACGCCAGCCCCGTAGTTGTAAATAACTCGGATGTTTACTGGTTGGAAAATTATATGTTCATCCAGCCGGAAATCACCAAAAAGCTCAGCGACAACAGCAGCATAAAGGCGAACGTCAGCTTCGTTATGAACGAAAGCGGTATGGAAAAAATCCACGACTGGTACTATCTCAACAATCCTAATAATAATGTCATTATAAAGGAAGGCCATCGCCAAAATACCTCCGGTGAGAGAAAATTAAGAGGCCAGCTTTATCACTATTATGATGGCTTCGCTAATCACAAGCTGACCAGCGGACTTGAACTTTTCTGGATGCGCGCAGGCTCGGACTTCCACGGCAACAATTACAACAAAGCCGCAGCAGCCCCTGCACCAGGTACTTTGACCCAGACAGAATATATGGATCGTGAAACCCTTCATTTTTACGCACTCTTTTTTGAGGATATTTGGAAATGGAATGAGAAGACCACCTCATTCATAGGAGCAAGGTTTGAGGACCACAATAAAACTTCGCCGAATATTTCACCACGCGTCGCTATTTCATATGATTACAGCCAGAAAACAAACTTCAAACTGCTTTACAACCGAGGCTTTAGAACACCTGACTGGCAGTATTTCAGCGTCAACGATAAGAATGCTGTCGAAAAACCGAACCCGGAAAGAGTGGACAGCTTCGAAGCACACGTCACGCATCGGGTAAATCCGAAACTTAGCTTCACAACTATCGGCTACTATAATATATATAAAGACTTAATTAACTATTGGAGTGGCGGCTACCGCAATTTCCCGGTCGTAAGGGCCGCGGGCATCGAATTCTCAGGCGACTACAAAAACGAAAATTTAAAGCTCGGATTAAGCCACAGCTTCAGTAAACCTTATCATATCGACAATGACAACTTCAACCAGATAACTTTGTCTTTTGATGGAGACGACTGGGCGCAGTTCCCAACAAATATGACCAAAGCACACGCCATTATACATCTGGTAAAGGATAAACTAATGCTGGGTGTTGCTTACTGGCGGCTTTGGGGAATCAAGGGACAAAGAAATGCGAACAAACTGAAAGATGCCGCTGATTATTTGAACGGAACGCTTACTTTAAGATGCAACAAAAATCTCGAACTGCAGTTAAGCGGCTTCAATCTTTTGGGCGAAAAACATCCCGGGTGGGGCGCTGGAACTACTGATGGCATTTCACGTGATATCGACCCGCATACCGAGTACTTTGTAAGGATGATCTGGAAATTCTAAACAACGATGCTGTTCGAACGTAATAAAATTTGTTTTCTAAGACTTATCGCAGCAGCACTGATGACCTGCCTGATAGGACAAACTGCGCTCGCGCAAAAAAACGCAAAAATATTTGTGCTTAAAAGCAACAACATCAGTTCCTACAACAAGGCGTACGAAGGCTTCAAAAAATCATCCTCACCAGCCTGGACAATCGCAGAATATGACCTTGAGGGAACTTTTCAAAACAACGACAAAATGGTCTCTGCATTAAATGAAGCCAAACCTGATTTAGTCCTGGCCATCGGGGCAAAGGCGCTCACGGCCGTTACGCAATCAAAAATTTCGCTGCCGGTGGTTTTTTGTGCCGCGATTAACATCACAAAAGACGATTTGGCAAACAGCAATATCACTGGAATATCTCTGACCGTCTCGCCTCAGGAGCAGCTCCAGATTCTGAGTTCTCTGAGCCCAAAAATAAGAACAATCGGTGTTCTGCTAAGAGAGAAAAATGCCTCGCATTTGCTCAAAACGGTGGTCAACTCCACTAACGGGAAAAAAATCAATATAGTCCCGGTTCCTCTCGGAAGCGAAAAGGAAATACCAGCACAGTTGCGTTCCGTCATCGACAAAATCGACGCCTTATGGATGCTCGACGACGCATATATACACAGCAAGGAAACTCTCGAATTTGTTGTAGGCTCCGCCATAGAAAACAATATCCCTTTTATGGCTACCTCTGAAGTCTTTGTCGAAGTAGGCGCCACTATCGCGCTATCGCCTTCCTTTTTCGATAACGGCAGACAAGCCGCAAACATGATCCAAAGAATTCTCGACCAGAACCTGCAGCCCAGGGATGTATCCATAAGCTATCATGAAAACCCGGACCTCGTGCTCAACCTGAAAATTGCCGATAAAATCGGCCTTGACGTACCTCCCGAATTAACAAACAGCGCCAAAATAGTTTATAAGTAAAAGAAATACAAGATATGACTCTACCAAAATTATTTAATAAGGCTGGTCTGAAGTCCAAGATTATCACTGCCGCCGTCTTTGCAATAGTGATAACCACAATTGTCAATTCGGGATTTTTCTATTCGAAAATTAAAACCACACTTTTCGAAAACCTCCGGGAAAAAGGCAATACCATCAGCGAAAATCTCGCCAATAGCGCCAAATACGCCGTGCTGACCGAAGATAAGATAGTCCTCGATGAATTGATAAAAGGCGCCATGAACTCCGACGATGTTGTATATATCACTATTACCAGCAACGACGGACGCATCCTCGCCGAAAAAACCGTACTGAAAAAACCGGATGACCGTAAACTGTTAAAAACCGCCATGCAGACCCGCTCCGGGCAGTTCGATGTCGCCAAAAATTCCTACGGAACACAAATCTATTGCTTCTGCCATCCCATCATTGCAAAAAAGATAAGCGTCGCCGAATTAATCGGCGCAGAACCCGAAAATGAAAACGATGTTATATCGAACATCAGAGGCACCGTCAGCATCGGACTTTCGCCGCAAAATACCATCACAAGGCTTAATAACATGCTCGGATGCATTATACTGCTGACAGTAGTTATCATCGGTGGTGGCATCCTGTTCTCAATCAGCTTCGCCGGATTAATAATAAAACCCATAAGGCGAATGGCAGAAGCTGCCTCGAAGGTCGCCGCTGGAGACCTCTCGCAGATTGTTTCTGTCGAATCTCAAGACGAAATCGGACAATTCGCACAGCAGTTTAACACAATGACTTCCGCCTTAAAAAGCCGCCAGCAGCAGCTTAATGAAAGTTACGAGCAGATAAAACACGTTAACCAGGAACTCAAAGATTTTGCCTATGTCGCGTCGCACGACCTGAAGGCGCCGCTGCGAGGAATTAAAACGTTGGCCGAATGGATTGCCGCAGACTATGCCGATAAATTTGACAACGCGGGAAAAGAACAATTCAAACTGCTCACGAATCGCGTTGACCGCATGCATAATCTCATCGACGGCATTCTCCAGTATTCAAGGATCGGACGTATTTATGAAAAACCCGTACCAATAAACCTCAACATGCTTATCACCGATATTATAGATATGATCGCTCCGCCGGAAAATATCGAAATAGCCATAGAAAACAACTTGCCCGCAATCATCTTCGAGGAAACCAGAATCAGGCAGGTATTCCAGAACCTTATCAGTAACGCCGTAAAATATATGGATAAGCCGAAGGGTAAAATTTCCATAGGATGCGCGGATGAAGGCAAATTCTGGAAATTCAACGTTACCGACAACGGACAGGGAATCGACGAAAAATACTACGATAAAATATTCAAAATATTCCAGACATTGTCGTCTCGCGACAATTATGAAAGTACCGGCATAGGGCTTACGCTCGTAAAAAAGATTGTCGAGCTGTACGGTGGAAAAGTCTGGGTCAAATCAAAAGCAGGCATGGGCAGCGCCTTCTTTTTTACCATACTCAAGGGACCGCAGCAAGTATCCGCCAAATACGCCAATATGTATCTTGCTGAATCCGTTGCCGATGACTCCAAAATCGCCAAAATTCCTGTCACGACGGCAGTCGATGCAAAAACTCAAAACTGGTCTTTAACCTGATTGTATTAGATAAAAATCTGGAGGTAAATATGAGAAGTTCAAAACCAATTCTGTTAGTCGAAGACGACAGCGTGGATGCTCTGACTGTTAAAAGAGCACTGATGGACTTGAAGGTTACCAACACCCTCGTCCACCAGCCCAACGGTGAGGAGGCCTTGAAGTACCTGACCGATGCCAACAATCCCAGGCCCTGCATCATTCTGTTAGACCTGAATATGCCCAGGATGAACGGCATTGAATTTCTCAAACATATAAAGGTCAATGACACGCTAAAAAAGATTCCGGTCATCGTCCTGACTACCTCAAAAGATGAGCAGGACGTCGTCGAAACCTTCCAGCTCAATGTCGCAGGTTATATGGTAAAAGCCGTCGATTACAAAAAGTTCGTCGAAACAATCAGGGCTGTCGATTTGTACTGGACCTTGAGCGAGTTGCCGACAAACGGCTATCATAATGTTCAGAACGAATTTGTCCACGCCGGCGCTGCCGAATAGGGGACTGGCTCCGCATTCAGTGCCTGTCCCACTGTGCCCGCGTTTAACGTGGGGCCGTCCTGTTGCGCTAAATTTCGAGTATTAATTGTTCCGCGGCCACTTCTACTCTGGTTCTGCCGGTCTTTACTCCGTAATCGATTTCCGCCAGCCGTCCCAGAATATCCCCTATCCGCTTCAAAGACATTTTTCGCAGTTGCCCGAAAAATTCAGCCTCCCTGCCTCGCCAAATACGCAGCCTGCTCGCAATTTCCGCTGAGCTTATGCCTTTTTCCAACATAGCTTTCGCGGAAAACATCCGGCGAAAATAAAACGCCAGCGCCCCTACCGCCGTATATTCCGCCGACCGGTCCTCCGAGAACATCGTGCGAAGCCGGCTTATCGCCACATCCTTCTTCCCGGAAACCGCCGCCTCTATCGCCTCAAAACAGTTAAACATCCGATTATGTCCCGTCAGCGATTCGACGTGTTTGGCTGTTATCGCCTTTTCCTGACCCGAAAATAACGCCAGCTTGTCAATCTCCCCGTAAAGCTGCGCCAGATTTTCACCAACAAGCTCTACCAAAAATTCAGCCGCATCGGTTGCGATTCTTTTGCCGTACGCATCCTGCGCATACTCATTAAGTTTTCTCGGCAATTCCCATCGCTTGGGCTCTGTTACGCTTATTAGCTCCCCCACCTGCGGTAATTTCTTCGCAAGCTTGGTATTACTCTGCCAACTGCTTACCGTCAACACAAGCACCCCGCTCCGTGAGGGATTCTCGAAATATTTTTCCAGCAAAGGTCGATTTTCAGAAACAAAACCATCCGCGTCTTTTACTACAACGACCCTTTTGTCGCTCAGAAACGGCACTGTCCGCAGTTCATCCAGCACCTGTGCCGCCGAAACCTCCTCCGAATCCGCCTTAAAAAGCCCCGTCACCCTCTGCTCAGGCTCCAGCAACTGCTCCAAAAGTTTTTCGCATTCGATGGCAACCAGCGAGCTGTCCTTGCCCGCGATTACATACACAAACTTCTTTTCCTTCGCTGCCGACTTCTTCACCGCCATCTCGCTTCTCACCGCAACTCGCTTTTTATATCAACAGAGCCGCGACCGTTAGGGAGCGGTCATTTAGCTCCCTGTTTCATCCCCGTGGTCTTCTTCCGTCACCTCTTCCTCTGTTTCCTTGCTTTCTTCCGACGACGTTTTTTCACCTTCGCCCCCGGCCTCGCCCACGATATGAGTGTCGGAAGCTATCTTTTCCGCCGCCACAAGCTTGTCCCCTTCCTTAAGCTTTATAAGCCGCACGCCCTGCGTATTCCTGCCGATTGCACGAACTTCCTCAAGACCCGTCCGGATTATCATCCCGTTGGCGGTTATCATCATCAGGTCATCTTCGTCCCGCACCGTCTTTAGCGCAACCACGTCGCCGTTACGCTCCGTCGTCTTTATGTTTATCAAACCGATTCCCCCGCGACTCTGCGACCGGTATTCATCGAGTGTCGTGCGCTTCCCATAGCCGTTTTCACATACAGTCAAAAGCGACGTCCCTTCCTCCGGAATCACCATACTCACAACGCCGTCTTTGGCTCGCAGCTTTATTCCCTTGACCCCGCGAGACGCCCTGCCCATCGGACGAACCTGCTTTTCCTCGAACCGTATCGCCATCCCGTCCTTCGTCCCTAAAATAATATGGTCGCTGCCGCTCGTAAGCACAACCCCGATGACCGTATCATTCGGATCCAGCTTTATCGCCACTACCCCCGTTGACCGCGGGTTGCTGTACGCGCTCAATTTCGTCTTCTTGACCAGACCGTTCCGAGTCGCCATAACAAGAAATCTTTCACCGTTCTGTGCTGCCGCTTCCTCTTCGCTCTGAAGTCTCTTGACATTGATTATGGATGCGACCGTCTGGTCCCCGAGATTGAGCAGATTGGCCATGCTCCTGCCCTTGCTCTGCCGAGACATGCTCGGAATATCGTAAACTTTGAGCCAGTAACACCTGCCTCGGTTGGTAAAAACCAGCAGATAATCGTGCGTCGATGCCGTAAACAGATGCTCGATGAAATCGCCTTCCTTGGTTTCAGAGCCTATCACACCTTGACCACCCCGACCCTGTTTGCGATACGCGTCTATCGACGTTCGCTTAACATATCCGCTGTGGCTGACCGTAACTATCACTTCTTCTTCCGCAATCAGGTCTTCGACCGCGATTTCTTCCACCGCCGCCGCGATTTGCGTACGACGTTTGTCTCCGTACTTTTCCTTCATCTCATAAACATCTTCGTGGATGATATCTAAAAGCACCTGCTCGCTCGCCAGTATCGCTTCATAACCTTCGATTTGCTCGGTAAGCTCCGTGTACTCCTTCGCCAGTTTCTCCATTTCCAGACCTGTCAGCCTCTGAAGCTGCATCGTCAAAATCGCGTCCGCCTGAGGCCCAGTCAGGAACTGGTCGGTTTTACTTTTCTCTTTAACAAACTCTTCCGGCAAAATCTTCTTCGGCGTCGCCGACTCTATCAGACGCAACGCCTTTTTCATCAGGTTGACCTTCGCCGTCGGAGCGTCAGGCGATTTCTTTATCAAATCTATTATTTCATCTATGTCGGTAACAGCTAACAAAAGCCCTTCCAGGATATGTGCGCGGTTCCTGCAGCGCTTAAGTAAAAATGTGCTCCGCCTGCGTATAACATCCTTGCGATGTTCTATAAAATTCGTCAAAAGCTGTTTTATATTCAGCGTCTCAGGCCGGTTGTTCACCAGCGCTATATTGGCTATCGCGAACGTCGTCTGCAAAGCCGTGTACTGATACAACTTGTTTAATGCGACCTGCGATTCAGCGTCCTTCTTTATATCAACTACTATACGCAAACCCTTGCGGTCCGATTCGTCCCTCACATCGGATATCTCTGCTATCAGCCCATCACGAACGCACTCCGCGATTCGAGAAACTATACCGGTCTTGACCACCATATAAGGTATTTCTGTTATTACAATTCTTTCCCTACCCCCCTTAAGTGTTTCTACTTCCGCGACTCCTCGCATTAACAGATGCCCTTTGCCCGTCGTGTACGCATCCACAATCCCCTTGCGACCGCAGATTATTCCCCCAGTCGGAAAATCAGGCCCGGGCAGTACCTTCATTATGTCCTTAAAACCGCAGTCACGGTCTTCGATTACCAATAATAACGCATCGCACACCTCCGAAATATTATGCGGCGCCAAATTCGTCGCCATCCCAACCGCGATGCCCGTCGAACCGTTCACTAAAAGATTCGGGAACTTCGATGGCAGCACCGTAGGTTCCGTCCGCGTCTCATCGTAGTTCGGCACAAAATCGACCGTCTCATACTCGAGGTCTTCAAGCATGTTTATTGCTGCCGCCGTCAGTCTCGCCTCGGTATATCGCATCGCCGCCGGTGGGTCCGCGTCAATACTTCCGAAATTTCCCTGTGGGTCAACAAGCGTATATCGCATATTCCAGTCCTGCGCCAGTCTCACCAGCGTCCCGTAAGTCGCCTGGTCGCCGTGCGGATGGTAATTGCCGCCCGTATCGCCCACGATTTTAGCGCATTTGCGGTGCTTGCTCCGAGGCCCAAGATTAAGGTCGTTCATCGCCACCAGAATACGCCGCTGAGATGGTTTTAAGCCGTCACGCACATCCGGCAATGCCCGCGAAACTATCACGCTCATCGCGTAATTCAGGTACGAATTCTTCAGCTCATCGAGTATACGCAAATCTTCGATATGTTCCTGTGGTTGGTTGACTTTTTCCATAAGTCCTCAGCTATCCTTACGCTCGAAATCCAAAACTTTTTTATTTTCCTCCGTAAATAAATCGCATCCACCCTACGTTCGGTATTACCGGGACCGGAAATCCAGGATAAGGCCTGTAGCCGCTCGGCCAATATACGAACATCGCCTTACCCACAAGATAGTCACGGGGCACTACACCCTCACGATAAAAATTCCCGTTGTTTCCTTTACCGGGTTGATTCCACCATCGACTGTCGTGGCTGTCTGGACTGTTATCACCCAATGCGAAAAACTCGTCCTTACCAAGCTTAAAAGGATTACCCGAACCCCCTCGGCATAAACCAGGCCCGTCAATATCGGTATAATAAATGTCCCTGTATATCACAACGTGGCTAAGCTGCAGTTTACCAGCTCCGAATATTTTTACCTCCGGTTCGACCTTTGCCATTACAGACCCGGCAGTGTTAGGTTCACGACCCATATCAAAAGAAAGCTCTTCCCCCCCAACCTCGAAAATCAACTGATGGTCAACGTTCGCGAATTTTATCTCAGTGGGCCTGTCCGTATTAATCGGCTTTACGGTCTTACGTGCAAGTTCAACAAACCCTCCGCCTCCGGTGCTTTTTGTGATGACCATCGCACCGCCCGTCTCAAACCTTGCCGTGTACTGGCTTTGATATTTGCTAAGAGATATCCCAGCCATACAATTTTCCCCAAAAAACGTCGCGTAATAACGAACCATCAAATCGCTGCAAAATGGCATCCGCGAATATTCCCTCACATTGTCATACGCATAAGCAGTCCTGAAGTCATTCCCAATCGACGTATCATAAACCATGGTATTAATTTGCTCCGGTGAACTTTCCAGGTTGAATCGCGTCGCGTTAGACGGGTCAACATCCCACTGCGAACCAGCCACCTTAAATGGTTGGCGCCAGACGTGACCGTTAAAAAATGGTTCCCTCGGCCGGGACGGTTGATAATCATTGTCGTACACCGGCATCCACAATTCCTCCTGAATCTTCCGAGGCTTCCTGCTGATTTGTCCGTTTATGTAAACGTCGCCGTCGATTATCTCTATCGTCTCGCCGGGTAACGCTGCTAATCGCTTGATAAAATTTATCGTCGGGTCAAGCGGGTCACGAAACACTAACACGTCCCACCGCTTCGGTTCGAAGTATTCGTATATGCATTTGAGCACAAGTATCCGGTCACCGTACGCAACCGGCATCGCACCGCCGCTCGGTTGGAAAAATCCGCAGCTCGGACAGCGAGATGCGGAAAATGTAAGAAACCCGCGAGGCATCGAGTCCGCCTGCATTCCGTAACTTTGAGGTACAAAACCATAGTTATACTTGTACCCGCACTGCGCGCAGCACAAACGAAAATGTGCGCCCATCAAAGTATCAGCCATACTCCCAGTCGGTATCCTGAACGCCTCCATCACGAACGCACGGAACACAAACGCAAGTATGAGCGCCGTGACTACCCATTCGAAGCTGTCCGCTATCTCCGCAACCCGCGTCCTCCTCTGATGAACTGTCGGCTCATTTTTCCCTTTAGTATCCATAGCATACCAGAAAATAATCTTTTTCAGTCAACCGCGACAATACCCGCTTTGACGAATAAATATAGAATTACAGATTATGCGCCGAAATTACACTATGGTCAACTAAGTATTTTTCTTCCAGACCGTCTAAAATTTTCAGGCACTTGCCCGAAATCCGCGACCCCCTCTTTTGTAGCTATACCAAACCTCTGACAGCACCCGCCTGCCTCAACCTTATACTTCGTAACTGCTTCCGAATAAAGGCCTTACAGCTAATATCCCGTTGTAAAGTCTATAAGTCTAAGCCCCGTTCTGTGAACCTCTATTTGCTAAAGCGATCCTGCATCAAAAACAAAAAAAGTTGTCTCACCGCTATTTTCTTAACGTATTGTGATGTTTACTGCCGAACTGCTCTCCACCTTTTACAAAACTTGAAAATTTTTATTTAAAAATTTCTTGCCGTATAGAAGTCTTTGCTGTATAGTAAGTTGCAGTTGTAAGCGATTGTATCCAGCCGGTAATGCGCAAAATTGTCTTTAATTACCAGACTGGATACCAAAAACGGCAGGTAAATACCTGCTACCATGGTTTTTTGTAGAGGTATAAATGAGTTGTAAGACGTTCAAACTCAATTTACCATACAGTTGTCACTCAGGATGTGGAGAATAGTATTTCCTTATGCTCTTTCTTGAAATGAGGTAGTCTATGTCAACAGTCACTAAGAAAGAACTTATCGACCGGATTGCAGAACGAACACAGGCCAAGAGGGTTTTGGTAAAACGTGTAACTCAGGCGCTGCTCGACGAGATTGTCGCCGAATTGTGCAAGAACAACCGCCTCGAGTTCCGCGACTTCGGTGTCTTCGAAACAAGAACCAAAGCCGCAAGAGTCGCGCAGAACCCAAAAACTCTCGAACGGGTCGAAGTCCCTTCGAAAAGGACTGTCAAATTCAAAATGGGCCGGCTGATGAGAGAAAATCTTTGCGGCGCCGCTGAAGCCGCTGGAAGTTAATAAAATTTTTGTGCCGCATGCGCAGGTGCAGATGCTCTTTCAGTCGCGAGAATTTCTGTTAATCCGTGCGGCAGTTGTCCGATGGGCATACCCTTAAGGAGTGTTTTATGCCAGAGGGAAAAGTAAAATGGTTTAATACAAGAAAGGGTTACGGTTTCATTTCTGCCTCGGATGGGCCGGACATCTTCGTCCACTATTCAAACATCACAGGTGACGGCTACAGAACTTTAAACGAAGGGGACACCGTCAGTTTCGACATTGTCGAGGGAGAGAAAGGCCTAAGGGCCGAAAACGTAATCGCACAGCAGGCTGCGGAAGCTAAGCCTGCCAAGAAAACAAGCAAAGTCGCGCAGAAAGAAGCTGAGGCATAATCGTTATTGCCAGGCTTGTTTTCGCCTCAAGGATGGGTGAAGTTTGATTCTTGCTCGTACGCAGTAAGAGCCTGTTTTGGTTAAAAAAACCAATTTTGCCCAGATTTTCTCATCATTCTAATACACCAATCAAAACTTTACGAATCTAACAGTACTATTCTCGAACTTAGCCCCTATTTTTCGTAAAAATCACGTTTGCCCTCCGTTCTACAATTTTTACTTGCATACAACAGGCTTTTTTGTTATTTAAAACTCATTATTATTGGAGTTTGAGGTTTTCAGTAAATAATAAATGGAATTATGATTGCGCCTGACTATCAATCTCCTTTAGCGTGCAACGTGCTTGTACTTAACAAGCACTATATGGCCGTACGCATTGTCAGTGTAAAACGTGCCTTCTCATTGCTGCTGCGGGAACTCGCAGAAGTTGTCGCCTGCGAACAGGGTAAATATCTCTCTTACAATTTCGACTCCTGGCGGGATGTCAGCGAATTCAAGCGAAACTTCGAACCCGATGGCCACGACTGGATTGCTACCGTAAATTTCTACATCGCCGTCCCGCGAATCATACGCCTCTTGTTTTACGACCGCCTCCCGCAAAATGAAGTGAAGTTCAACCGCCGAAACATCTTTGCCCGCGACAAAAACACCTGCCAGTATTGCGGCAAAAAATTC
>Ga0214473_10000935_pt1 | contig 39799 bp, 41 predicted proteins | sample RVTome_7_FD_203509 | JGI IMG/M metagenome (GOLD analysis project Ga0214473, IMG submission 203509) | Soil microbial communities from uranium-contaminated site in the Upper Colorado River Basin, Wyoming, United States - RVT98D197 | ecosystem: Environmental > Terrestrial > Soil > Contaminated >...
GCTCGCTGCTCTGAACGCCGGTCCCGATCCACCGCGCTGACCGGTGCCGGCTCAGCCGGCCCCCACCCCTCTGATCCGTCGCTCCGTCTCGGTGGCCTCGGCCGCCACTGCTCACCCCGGAAAATCCAAGCCACGCACGCTCACCGGAAGGACACGTGCCAAGCGCACGCCCGTTTGAATCCGCCTTGGATAACAAGCATCGCACTCGGCAATGCCATGCTCACCACATGGGAAGCTGCGGACTCGAATTACGACGGCCATGTCTCCGTCGTCGAGATCCTTAGCGCGGTGAACAATGCGCTGAATGGATGCGGCTGAAGTCGTTGGCGGGTGTCGGGAGGCAGGGTGGTTGGGCGAAGACCCCGACCGGTAACAATAGCGACTATCTATCTAGGGGCGGCAATGGTGGTGAAAGAAGGTGGCACGTCACTGAAGCGCGCAAATCTGTTTGGTATTACGGTTCTGGTGCTCATTCATACCGTTGCCCCTGCAATCGGTGGTGCCAGCGATGGGGTGCGCGCGGACAGTGCTGGCAGGGGACTGCACTCGGCTTCGTTCGGCGGTCCGAGGATTAGCTTGGGTACCGGATCAGGAAACCCTGGGGAAACTGTGGCAGTCAGTGCGACGCTGAGCGTCGGAGGCGTGAGCCCGGGCATCGCTGCGACGCAGAATGACATTTCGTATGACAGCACCAACATAGCCGTGCAAGGTAAGATGGCGTGCAGCAGCGATAAGGCTGTGTCTTGCAGCACGGATGCGGGTTGTGTCGTCGCGACTGGAAAACCGGGTGACACGTGCATGGTGGTTCCTGATTGTACGGTGAACCCATCGATCGAGAAAGAGGCTTCGTCGTTCTACTTTCATCCATACGGGTGCGATGGCGGCACGCTGCCGGTCCCGAGTCCGTGCACGAGCGTGACCGCTATGGTGTACTCGGTCGCGAACCAAGCGAGCTTAAACGGGCTGATCGCGGACGGGTCGACCCTGTACACCTGCAACATTGCGGTGGCACCTGTTGCGGCTCCGGGAAACTACGCGTTGGCGGTGAGTAAACTTGTTTTGGCATACCCGATACCTCCGGGCGGCACTGTGCCGGGTACGACAGCTGGAAACGGAGTGGTGATCGTTCTCGGCGACACGCCGACTCCGGCAAACACGCCGACAAGGACAGTCACAAACACGCCGACGCGCACCCCAACCCGGACGCCGACGCGCACCCCGACGTCCACGCCAACCTTAACCTTCACAGTGACGGCCACGCGCACCGCAACACCGACGCGTACGCCGACCGCCACCTTCACCAACACGCCGACGTCCACCTCGACTCCCACGCGGGTGCCGAATGTGCGTCAGCTCACATCCAATACGTCTTACTCCGGGGCGCCGCAGCACTCGCAAATCACCGGTGATGGCACGCTTATCGTGTACGACGACGGCACCAACGTCCACCAAGTGACCACGGACGGGCGGTTACATGTGGCGCTGACAGCCTATACGCAAGGCACGTGCACGCAGCCGCACCCCAGCGCGAGCGGAGACCAGGTGGTTATGGTCTGTACGGCGAACGTTGGCGGCCAGAACGCGGACGGTAACCCGGAGATCGCGCTCCTGGATCGCTCGACCCTTTCGCTCATCAAACCCTCGCAGGCGCCTCTGTGGAACGGCGATCCGGAGATTAGCGGCGACGGAGAGACTATCATCTTTGCTTCAAATGGTAACTACGCTGGCGGTAACGCCGACGGAAGCGAAGAGATCTTCCGCCGGCGCGGAGGCCAGGTTGAGCTGATTACACACGCCGCAGAGAACAGCCGCGTGCCGCATATCAGTGCGGATGGGCATCGCGTCTCGTTCAGTCGCGGTAACAGTGTCTATATCCATGATGAGCAAACCGGCGAAGCGCCGGTGGTGTCGCTGCCGGAAATCGCTGCGCAGCTCAGTCGCGATGGGCAGTCCATTATCTTTCCGGCTTACGCACTCATGCTCGGCGGCAGTGTCGGTTCTACCAGACAACTCTACGCCAAGCGTATTGGCGGAGGCTTCGACCTGTTGACGCAGAACGTTGACCGTTTCTGGCGGCCAGCCTTTGCTGCAAGTGCCGACGCGTCGCGAATCGCCGCTGTGTCCTGGAATGGAAAAGGCCTTCTGGTGACCTCAGCGGGACAACGGATGCTGCCAGGCGTGCCTCGGGACGCGCAATGGCTCACGTTCGATAGTGCCGGTCGCGTCTTGGCGTTTGTCTCTCAGGAGAACCTGACGCTACAGAACCCGAATCGCGTGCCGCAAGTGTTCGTTGCCGATATCCCGCTCGATCCCGGCCCTCTACCGGCCGTTTCTGCTCCCACTCCTGTCTCAGTTCCGAACGGGGCCGAATGTCTCGGCAACTGCAACGCGGACGCGACGGTTACCGTGGATGAGCTGCTGACTATGGTGAATATCGCTCTCGGCAATGCTGACATTGCCGTTTGCACTGCCGGTGACAGCAATAGCAACAGCCATGTTACGGTAGACGAAATCCTCACCGCAGTGAATAACGCTCTAAACGGGTGTCCACAAAGTGGGACACCCATGGAGCGTGGCGTGCTTGCGCTCAGCGTCGGCGATTTGCATTCTGCCGAAGGGCAATTTTGTGCGGCGGCTGCCGCGGCGGCGTCGGACGATCCGGCTAATCTTTACTGCGCCATCACGCGCGTGGTTACCGCGTTGGACGATCCGAGGTTCGTTGCGCTCGCGCAGCAAACCGGGATGACCCGGACTGGCGATGCGCGGGACGTGTGCGGCTGGCGTCTCCTGGTGCCCAGCGGGACGGTGAATGCCGCGGCGCTCTTCGCGACGCTACGTGATGTGCTCGGGCCGGACATCGATGCCGCTGCGAGTGCCCTGAAGCGCATGCCCAATACCGTGCAGATGCCGCTGAACCTGGGCCAGCTTCCGTATTGCATGCATAGGCAAAACGAGTCGCGCAGTGTTGAGATCGATCGCGGAGATGTGCTCGCGTTGACGAGCATGTTGGAAGCGGTACGCGGGGCGCTCGACGTTGTCACCGCTTACGACTTCAATGCCAAACTCACAGACCTGTCGTATGCTCCTCCGCAGGATCTACTGGCGAGCGCCCCGTTGCTTCTAACGCTGATATCCCCCAGCTCACTCGCGAGCGCGCGCCCGTCACTGGATGCGGCCTTTGGCGATTTCAGTGGCGCGATCACGGCAGTGCTAGCGGAAACCGATGATCAGTCGGATGACTTCTTTGTGATCGGGCCGGCGGACCGTGATTCGGCGGTCCGTACCGGAGGTGTCCTGGATCTCATCCGCCAGTCACTTTACGGCGAGGTGCTGCTGGGGAGCGAGATGGGAATGATACCGTCCGCACGCCTGAATCTCAGCGGGTTATTCGCAGGCCAATTCCCGAGCTTGCGCCCTCTTCTCCCGTCATTCAGCAGCACGGGCGGACTTGAGAGGACGCAGTTTCCCGACCCGACCTTCGGCGGAATGGCCCCGGATCTCACGCAAAATCAGATCGACTCCGCATTGCCGGCTTTACATGATTACTTGGGGAGAGTTGGCGAGAAGCATTGCTATTACTACGTCGCTGTGGCGGACGCGGCAGCCTGTGCGGCGCAGCAAGCGCAATACCGCTGCAGCTATAGCTACTTCAACAGCTACGGGAAATCGTGCTCGCTGCATAGCTGTCCGTGCTTGTTCTGAGTCCACGATGAGACGCAAAGTAGTGTCAGTGCTGCTTTTCGCTGCTGGGGGCGTGGTGTGCATCGGCCTAGTGGTGAGTGCGGTGCGTGCACGCCAACAGCGCGCGCTTCCAGTGGTGTCCGTGGAACCGGCCTCTATCCAGGGGTTTCACACCACGCTGTATCGCGGCGAGCATCTGCGACTGCGCATCTCCGCTGATTCGGTGACCGTATCCAGCCCGAAAGTATTGGGACCGTTCAGCCTTGGTTTCTTGCGGTCGATTGTCGCGCGCAACGTGACGCTCGACACGTACCCGAACGAGGAAGAGCGGCCAGGAGCGATGGCGTACTCCCTGCGTGAAATCCCGGCGTTAATGGCGCAACAGCGAAAGGTTGAGATTGCTGCGGCGGAGCTGATGCCGGTCAAAGTTGTCGAGCATCGGCGAGGTGAACCCCGCGTCGTGCTCACCGCCGCCTCATGCGACGTGGGGCTAACGTCGACCGAATTCGTGTGCCATGACGGCGTAGTGGACAGCGACGGCACCAGCGTGCGCTTTCACAAGCTGTCGTACGACGGAGAAGTGCACTTGCTCACGGCAGGACCGATGGCATGACGCAGCTGCCGGCGACTCACTTGGCATCATTCCGTTTCACTCCCGGCGGGATGCGCCGGCACGGGTAGTAAGGGGAGGCGATCGTGCAAAAAGCAATCTCTGAAGCGCGGATTTCTGCAACGCAAACTTGAGATGGAAGCTTCTCCGCCTTCCTGCATTGGATGTAAAGCGCCCACGCGAGGCATCCCCGTGCCCGGCAAGCATTCGCATGTCGTGACTGCTCTCCTCAATGGTGTCCGCGCGAAAGCGATAATACTTCTGTCGGTGATGCTCATTCTGTTTGCGGCCCGGCCAGTGGCCGCGCTGCGCTGGGACTTCAGCGCGTCGACGGAGGGGTGGACTGCCCGGGGGAGCAACACGAACGTCCGGTGGAGTGGCGACGGAGGCGGCAGGCTGTACATGGACACGTACGGCAGCGACCCTGGCAGCGAGCATGACCCCAACGCCTACGGCAACACCCACGTTCAGGCCGACCTGGACCTACACCTCCACCCCAACACCCACGAACACGGCCACCACGACGCTCACTCGGACCCTGACGTCAACGCCCACCGCTTCGCGGACATCGACGCTGACTTACACTCCGACTCCGACTTTCACGACGACTACAACAGCAACGCTCACGCCAACCTCGACCAACACGGTGACGCCCACGCCGAGAGATACTCCGACGGCGACACCCACGCAGACTCCCACGGCCATGCCAACCTTCACCCACACGCCTTGCCCAACTGGCACGCCGCCATCCTGTCCGGGGGGGCAGCTTCAGCGTATGCAATGGAGTCGATGTGTGCAGCCGAACGTGTTCATGCGAGCCCTGCGCGGCGTGCCCCAATGGCGAAGTGCGATGCGAGCAGTTCAATTGCGGTTGCGCTTGCGCTCCGGCCTCGCGGGCGCCGACGAGCACCACGACTCCGACACGTACGGTAGTGCCATGCACCGGCGACTGCGATGGCGGCAGATCAGTCACGGTAGATGAGATCCTCACGATGGTGAACATCGCTCTCGGCAACGCATTGCCCCTGACCTGCGACGCCGCAGACTCGAATCACGATGGCCAAGTCACCGTCGACGAGATCCTTAGCGCGGTGAACAATGCGCTGAATGGGTGCAGGTGAGGCAACGGCCAGATCTCAGCGTAGAACGCCGCAGGCTAAAGTCCTGCGGCTACAGCCTCGCGGCTACTGTAGGCGCGGGACTTCAGCCTGCGCAGACGTGGCCCTTGGCCTGCTTCCAGGGAACGCGTAAGATGCCGCACATGGATACACAGGAACTTGATGCCATCTATGAGCACGGGGCGTTGCGCCCGGTGGTCCCCTTGGCAAGCCCGCTCGTCGAAGGGCAGCGTGTCCGTCTCGTTATGGAGCCGGTGGCGGAGGCGCGGCTACTTGGATCTTGCGACACGAGTATTCGAGGGGCTCTCTGATGACGGCCTGGCTGTGATGGAAACGTTGGCACGCCGGCGAGACCTGTTTGAGACTGACGCGCCACCTTCTGCATGAGCCCCGGCTCGTTGCTGGTGGACGATCGGGTGCGGTTTCCATACAATAGACAATTGAGGAGACAGAACGCAGTGAACGCCAGAGACGAAGCGCTCGATGTAATTAGTCGGTTGCCGAATGATGCCACGATGCAGGACATTCTTGAGGAGTTGCTGTTCAAAGCCCAGGTCGATGAGGGGTTGAGGGATATTGCGGCTGGCCGTGTGTTGAGCCACGCCGCGTTACGCCAACGGATGGCTCGATGGCGGAAATCCGCTGGTCGGTAAAGGCTGCGAAGGATCTGCAAGCCATCGAGGACTACATCGCGCGCGACTCGCCGCTCTACGCAGTGCACTTTGTGAATCGCCTGGTCGCGGCGGCGGAGAGATTGCAGACGCATCCATTACGTGGACGCGTCGTCCCGGAGTATGGCCGCCGGGATCTGCGCGAGCTGATCTTCCGCTCGTATCGAATCGTCTACGTTGTCGACGGCGAGGAGGTCTCGATCGCGCGGGTTGTGCATGCACGTCGCGAGTTCACCAAAACCGTCGGCCGCAAGCCATGGAACGTACAGTAACCATAGCCAACATCGTCCTCAGCAATGCGCTGGTCGCCGAATGCGGATTAAGTCGGCTTGCTCGGGCGTCATAAAAGAACGCCGTGCCGATCAATGTCCTGATGCAGTGGTAGTGCCTTATATCGGGGTTCGTTCCAGTGCTGCCGACTGAGAACGATTTCTGAGACAATCGCGCCGTGTTCGAGCTCGACCTCGTAGAGTGCGTCGCCAATGCGATCTTCCAGCTCGGATTGGACCTCGCCGTCGACAAGAACGAGCACGTCGTAATCCGATTGGGGTTCAGAGTCGCGCCGCGCCCGACTCCCGTAGAGGATCACTGTCGCCTCCGGAGCGATCCGCCGGATAGCCGCCTTGCACTCCTGGAGCAGGGGCTCATCATCGCGCTTGGCGCCAGCAAGGGCAGTGTGATTCATGCACACCTCACCTAGCACAACTGCGGCAGGAGCGGGAACACTGGGACAAGCTTTCGGCCGCATGCTTTAACCAACCACGCCAGCGCTGGGTCACTCCCTAAAATGTCAGCCACCGTCGCTCGCACCTTCGTCCCGCAACTTCCATTTCTTCTACCACACCGTGATCGAGGCAGCCAAACCGGCGGTCTCGCAGTTCGTCCTCCTTGAACTGAACGAAGCGCCGCTATGACGCCGCAGGCTGAAGTCCGGCTACCGCTACATCCGGTCATCAGCTCCGATCGGGTAAGGTGGGGCCGCGCATCCACCAGACGTCCGGAGTGTCTGGTCTGTGCCGGGGGACGGGATCGGCGCCGGCATTTGCGAGTTCCCGAACGACGAGTTCGGAGGCAGCTGCGGCGGCCTCACGCACCGCCGCACTCAGCCCGACCCCGAGATCAAGTGACCGCGGGATCACTCCGACAAGAAGGATGTCGTGTGGACCATCACCCGCAAGCTCGGCGATCAACAACGTTTCCAGTACGGCTGGGTCGTGCGGACTGACACGCGGCTTGGGCTGCATCTGTTTCAGCTCCCGGCCCCGGTAGAGGCGCAATTCTCCCGGAACGCCGGATCCGCCCACGGCATCAATCAGGAAGACCATGTCCGTCCCTTGGAAGTACGTCACCAGGTCCAAGCCCGGCGTACCCACGTCGACCAGGCAGACGTTCTGAGGGAAGTCCCAGCCGGCACGCAGCGATTGAATGACGAACGGCCCGAAGCCGTCGTCGCCGAAGAGTACGTTGCCCAGGCCGAGAACGGAGATGCGCGCGCTTGCGGTGATCACAACACCTTGACTGTGGCGGTCGTCCGGCCTTCCACGTCGAGCGTGTGAATGGCGCAGGCCATGCAAGGGTCGAACGAGTGCACCGTTCGTAACAGCTCCAGTGGCTTCTCCGGGTTGGCCACCGGGTTCTTCAGCAGTGCGGCCTCGTATGGTCCGGGCACGTCACGAGCATCACGCGGGCTGGCGTTCCATGTTGTGGGCACCACAGCCTGGTAGTTGGCGAGCGCCCCATCCTTCACGACAATCCAGTGTGACAGCGTGCCGCGCGGGGCTTCGTGGAAGCCCACGCCCTCCAGCGTGTCCTTGGGAAAGTGCGGCGGATTGAATGTATCCACGTCACCAGCGGCCACGTTCTTCGCGAGGAACTCCCAGTGGCGGATGGCCAGGTCGGACAGCACGGCGGCGCGAATCGCGCGGGCCAGGTAGCGGCCCATGGTCGACTGCAGCTTGTCGACCCCGATGGGGCGCTTGGCGATGGCGGAGGCGCGCGCCAGCGCCAGGTCGGTCCACTTGCGCGTCAGCTCGTGTTGCTGCGCGTAACCCACGAGAATGGTGGCCAGCGGTCCGACCTGCATTGGCTTGCCTTCGAAACGCGGTGCCTTCACCCAGGTATATTTCCCCTCGTCCTGGAAGTCGGTGTAGTTGGGATCCGTTTCGCCCTTCCACGGGTGTTGCGGCTCGCGGCCTTTGTACCAGGCGTGGGTGACATCTTCGACTACGCCGTGACGGAAGTACGGGTCGCGTACGCCGCTGATCGGCCGCACGCTGTCGAGCTTGCCGTCCAAGATGGTGCCGCCGGGTAGATCGAAGTTCCTCGAGCGCGAATCGGTCGGTAGATCCGGCACTGCGAGGTAATTCTTCACGCCTGCGCCGATGTCGAACCACTCGGGGTAGAAACCCGCGATGGCGCAGGCGTCGGGGAAGTATACCTGCTGTACGAACGGCACCACCTCGGCCAGGAGATCCTTGAGCATGTAGAGGCGTTCCATGTTGAGGGTCGCCTGGCTGTCGAAGTTGATGGCATTCATCACCCCGCCCACCGCCAGGTTCTGAATGTGCGGTGTCTTGCCGCCGAGGACCCCCACCACCTGGGTAGCCTTGCGCTGGAAGTCGAGGGCTTGCAGGTAATGCGACAGAGCCAGCAGGTTGACTTCAGGTGCCAGCTTCATCGCTGGGTGGCCCCAGTAGCCGTTGGCGAAGATGCCGAGCTGGCCGCCTTCGAGCAGGCCAACGATCTTCTTTTGGACGCGGGCCATCTCCTGCCGCGAGTTGCCGGGCCACTCCGAGAGGCTCTCTGCAATGGATGCGGCTTTGGCTGGATCGGCCTTGGGAATGGTGGTTACGTCGACCCAGTCCAGAGCCGAGAGGTGATAGAAATGGACGATATGGTCGTGCAGAGCGTGGGCAATGAGGATCAAGTTGCGAATGTATTGCGCGTTGAGGGGGACGTCCAGTGCAAGGGCGTCCTCCACGGCCCGCACCGATGCCATCGCATGTACCGTCGTGCACACGCCGCAAAAGCGCTGGGTAAAAAGCCAGGCCTCGCGTGGGTCGCGCCCGCGCAGGATGGTCTCGATGCCGCGCCACATCGTCCCGGAGGCCCAGGCCTTCTGGACCTGCCCCCCTTCGACTACCGCGTCAATGCGCAGGTGGCCTTCGATGCGGGTGATCGGATCTATCGTGATGCGAGCCATGGAAAGTCCTTTCTAATTGGCTGGCGCCCGTTGCAGGCGGGAGGGATCTGCGCCCGCCAGAATCGGGAACCAGTTGATGAGCACGACGTAACCGGCGACCTCCGCCGCGACCAGGCCGAAGCTGATCAGGGTTTCTTGCACGCTGGGGAAATAAGACCACTGCGGCCCGGGCTGGAAGGCGAGCAGAAAGACGTCGAAGCGGTACAAGGCGCCGCCCAGCAGCATGCACATCGAGGCGCGAAAAAGCGTCCCGAGATCGCGCCGCTGGTACTCTTCACGCAGCAGGGAAAGCGCGCCGAAGAACAGTGCGAACTCCAACAGTGACATGATGCTGAAGATATCGAACGCGAATAGCTGGTCGATCTGCTTGCGGACTACCAGGTCGATGAGGCGAACGGCGAGATAGAGGATCAGCACCGGACGCATTGCCGAGCCCAGCCCCGCCAGCATGCCCATCTCCGGCCGGCGGCCGAGCATGCGCGAGGAGAGCGAGCTCTCGATTACCACCATGCCGAAGCCCATCGAAATGCAGGAGATCAGAAACAGAAGTGGCAGCATGATGGTATTCCACAACGGGTGCAGGCGCGGGCCGCTCAGCAGCAGCAGGGTGCCGAGCCCCGATTGATGCATGGTCGGCAACATTATGCCGGCCGCTACCACCCACACCAGACTCCTGCGCACGGCCGGCAACCACTGTATTCCCAACCGCCGGATCCACGATATGGAGCTGCCGCGTGCCCGCTCCAAGATTGCCGGCCCGAGTTCGATCCAGAGCACGATGGTGTACGACATGATGCACAGCGAGACTTCCAGCAGTACCGAACGGAGATTCCAATGCCAGAAGAACGGCAGCTTGTAGGCGAGCCAGGGACGCCCGACATCAATGACAACCGACAGGCCCGCAATCGAGTAGCCGAAGGCGCTGGTGAGCAGCGCCGGGCGCACGAGTGGATGGTACTGCCCGCGGTTCAGGATGTACACCAGCAGCACCATGGCGTAGCCGCCGCTGGCGAAGGCGGTGCCGGTCACCACATCAAAAGCGATCCACAAGCCCCATGGATAGCCATCGTTCAGTGCAGTGGTCGCGCCCAGCCCGGCTACGAACCGCCACAGCATGAGAGCGATAGCCAGAGCGGCTATCGCCAGTAAGATGTAAAACGGACGCCTGAAGACGGCGCCCCCGACAGCACGCGGCTCGGCCTCGGCGATCATCATTCCTCCGTTTCCGGCTCTTCACCGGTCAGCTGCCGGCGGCTGCGCGTCAACACGGCGGCGAGCAGAGCGTACAGGGCAATCGGCGGGACGATGCCTTGATAGATCTCCTGGAACACTTCGCGGACCGCGGTGGGGACGGGCTCGGAGCTGTACGCGGGCAGGCCGAGTTTGGCGAAATCCACCTGGGCCAGATACAGCACCTGTGTGCCACCTACCTCGGTTTCGCCATACACCTGCGGCACGTATCGGCCGGGATGTTGCTCCAGGCGCCGGTGGGCTTCGGCCAGCAGGTCGGTGTACTTGCCGAAGATCACCGCTCCGGTAGGACAAACCTCCGTGCACGCCGGGTTCAGGCCCTTTGCCAGACGGTGGTTGCACAACTCGCACTTGACGATCTTCGGCAATACCTTGGACCACTCGAATCTCGGAACACCGAAGGGGCAGGCCATCTGACAATAGCGGCAGCCAATGCACAGGTCCGGATCGTAAGTCACAATGCCGTAGTCGCGCTTTTGCAGCGCACCGAGCATGCAGGCTGAGGTGCAGGCTGGGTCCAGGCAGTGCATGCACTGGCGCTTGACGAACGAATACTCGCCGCTGGCGGGATCTTTGTAGAGCTTGATGATGTTCTTGGTACGTTCGTTGAGGTCCACCGGCATCTGCGACAAGCCGCTGGAGAGCGCCGTGTCGGCCGGAAGGTCGTTGGCCTTGTTGCAGGCGGCCATGCACGCCTTGCAGCCGACGCAGCGGGTGGCGTCATATAACAAGCCGACGGCATCAGGACGGGCCACCACCGCTGCCGCTTGCGCCTTGCGTCGCCGCAGTGTCGCCGTGGCCGCAGCAGCAACCAGCGCTTTGAGGGCCGACCGTCTTGAAATGCCCATCGCTTACTCCTTCGGCGGCTGCTCCTCCGCGTCGTCCTTCCCAGGCGGCGGACCAAGCTTGCGCGAGGCGACGTACCCGCCGCCGATCAGCGCGCCACCGATGAGCCCAGCAACCGCCGTGGCGACCGGACTGACGTAGCCCTGCGGCGTGGTGATCGGCGCGTAGGTGTCGGGCGGCGTCGGATCGTGGATGGGAACGGTCTGAAACATCGGCACGCGAAAGGCGATGCGTTGCTCGGTGCATCCTACGCACGGGGCGCCGATGCCAATGGGCCAGACGTCCACGGTTTCGTTGAAGTGCCGCGTCGAGCAGCCCGCGTGCGTGACGGGTCCCTTGCAGCCGAGCTTGTACAGGCACCAGCCCTGGCGGTGGCCTTCGTCGCCAAATTGCTGTGCAAAACGTCCGGCGTCGAAGTGCGGCCGCCGCGGACAGTGATCGTGTATGTGGCGGTCAAAGGCGAACTTGGGACGCTTGAGCTCATCGAGCGCCGGAAGCGTGCCAGTGGTGGCGTATTGCAGCACCGTGCCGAGCAGCGTGTACGGGTTGGGCGGACAGCCCGGTATATTGATGAGCGGTTTGCCACTCTTGATGACCGCCTCGACGCCGACTGCGCCGGTCGGGTTCGGATCTGCGGAAGGCAGCCCGCCCCAGGAAGCGCAGGACCCCATGGCGATGACGGCGGCGGCGCCTTTGGCGACCTCCTCGGCCATCTGCTGCGCCGGCTGGCCGGCAATCTTCAGGTAGATGCCGTCGTCCTTGCGCGGGATGGACCCCTCAATCACCAGGACGTATTTCCCGGCATTGGCCTCCATCGCCTGATGCAGCACGTCTTCGGCGTCCTTGCCTGCGGCCGCCATCAGCGTCTCGTGGTAATCGAGCGAAATCAGATGCAGCAGCAGTTCGCTCAAGTCGGGCTTCGAGGCCCGCAGCAGGGTCTCCGTGCAGCCTGTGCATTCCTGGAAATGCAGCCAGATTACCGACGGCCGCCGCGCCTGAGCCACGTCGCGCGCCACCTCCGCCGCGCGCGCCTTTTGCGTCAGTGCCAGACCAAACGGCGCGGCGACCATGAGCCGGCCGCAGAACTCGAGGAATTGGCGCCGACTGACACCGCAACGAACCAGGTGTTCGCCGATGGTCTCTGCTTGTGGTGAGTTGTTATTGACCGGCATGACCTTTCTCCGTTCCCCCGCAGCCCGTCGCGGGCCTGGTCCATAGCCGGCTCCTAGGTCAGAACACGCGATGCTCGGAGCCCGTTTTTTTCCACTCGGCACCCTTCTGCCGCCCCGTGGGTGGAGTCGTACCGATCAGCTTTCACTGTTTTTGGAATAAGCAGGATTTACGCCAATGCGAACGGGCGCATTGCGTCTAGAGAGGAATACGGTTTCGAGTTTCGGGTCTCTAGTTTCTGGTGACCAAACCAGAAACCAGAAACTAGAAACTAGAAACCCTTACTGCGCGGGCTGAGCTGCCGCAGCCTGGCCATGTCCGCCCCGCAAGCCGCAGAATTCCTCGTAATCGATGAGCTTGGTGATGGTTGGCCGCGGACCGCAAACGGGACAGTTCGGATCCTTGCGCAGGTTGTGGATCCGTACCTCCATGCTCAGGGTGTCGAAGTATGCCATGCGACCAATCAGTGGCCGGCCGACGCCCAGAATGAGCTTGATGGTCTCCAGGGCCTGTACACAACCCACCAGGCCCGGCAATACCCCTAAGACACCGGCCTCGGCGCAACTCGGCGCCGCCCCGGGTGGCGGTGGCTCCGGGAACAGACAGCGGTAGCAGGGTCCTTTGCCGGGATAGAAGACGGTCGCCTGTCCTTCGAACTGGAAGATGCTGCCGTGCACGTTGGGCTTGCCGGCCATGACGCAGGCGTCATTGACCAGATATCGGGTCGGGAAGTTGTCGCATCCGTCAACCACGATGTCGTAGTCCTGGATCAGGCGCATGATGTTCTCGGAGCTCAACCGTTCCTGGTATCCGATAACTTTGACGTCTGGGTTCAGCGCCGTCAGGGTCTGGCGGGCTGAGTCGACCTTCGGCATGCCGATGCGATCATTCGTATGCAGGATCTGTCGCTGCAGGTTGCTGAGGTCCACAACGTCATGGTCGACCAGTCCGAGGGTACCAACGCCAGCCGCGGCCAGGTAAAAGGCGCTGGGCGAGCCCAGCCCGCCGGCACCGACCAGCAGCACCCTTGCGTTCAGCAGCTTGGCCTGGCCCTCTTCGCCGACTTCCGACAAAAGGAAGTGGCGGCTGTAGCGGTTCACTTGCTCGGGAGTGAACTGGTGGTCCTGCCGCCAGGGGTAACCCGCTCCTTTCCAGGCCGAGTAACCGCCGGCCATCGAAATGACGTTCTTGTAGCCCATATCTTTGAGTTGTCTGGCTGCCAGCAGGGAGCGGGTACCGCCAGCGCAGTAGGCGACGATTGGGGTGCTCTTGTCGGCAATGGTCTGCTCGATGCGCAGCTCGAGGTAGCCGCGCGGCACGGATACCGCGTCAACCAGATGCCCTTCGCGAAATTCGTCCTTCTCGCGAACATCCAGCAGCACGTAGCTCTTGCCGTTCCCCAGCTCCTCCCTGACCTTTTCGATCGTCCACTCTGGCACCTCGCGCCGCGCTTCTTCCATGAGGTCCTTGAAGGTCTTTGCCATGATGTCTTCTCCCCGCATACGCACGGCCAGCGCCCCAATGCTGGCTGCTCGCGTGCTAAATGTTGTGCGCCTGCGAATTACCGTATAGCGGCCACACCCCGATGAGTCCATAAGGGCGGTTCAAAGGCGGTTTCTGGTTTCTGGTCGCTAGACCGGATGACTAGAAACCAGAAACCGCATCAGTGACTGCGGCCCGACCCAGGTGTTTGCGGGCCGGAGCGAAGCTCTTGGATGCGGAACTCGAGGATGTCGAGTAAACGTTCGGCCCGTTCGACGAGCGATGCCGCCTCCAGAAGTCCTTGCTTCTCCAAGGGCGCGAGCCCGAGGGCGTAGGAGAAGAAGTTCACCAGCAAGTCGTCGTTGAGGGTGGGATCGTGCAGCAGGCGGTGTCCGGGCGACTCCGGCTGGGTGCCGAGAAACGCGGCCAGCAAGCGGACCAGGCGGGTGCGACGTTCGTCACCTATGCTGCGCAGGCCGGTAGGGCGCCAGCGCACCTCCGCCTGGCGATAGGGCTTCTCGAAAATGTGCCGGCCGATAGTGAACTCCCGGAACCCTTGCAGGACGATATTGAACTTGCCGTCGGGCAAGGATTCGCGGCTGATGAGCCGCCCGGCACAGCCGGTTTCATAAATGTCAGGGCTCTCGTAATAGTGCTCGTGCCACGGGCCGCGCAGCAATGCCATGCCCACGATCTCGTGGCTGGCGGCGGCATCCCGTACCATTTCACGGTATCGCGCCTCGAAGATGTGCAGCGGAAGCGGAACTCCCGGGAAGAGGACCACGTTGGGAAGAGCGAAGATGGGAATGATCGACGGGAGATCCATGTTTATGGAGTTGTTGAGGACCCGGCGCAGCGATGCGACGCAAGAGCGGCCATGACTACACCGTGCGCCGCCGCGGTACGATCAGCTTGGTGAAAAACTTGGTGAACAATTCCTTGGCTTCGTCCAGACACTTCGGGCAAAGCTCTCGCCGGTTGCGCCACGATGACATGACGCCGTCGCCGACCTCAGCGGTGAACGCGGTGAGCTCCTGCTGTGTGTCCACCTCAACTTCGCAGCGATCGCAATAGAAACGGACCATGTATCTTTCTCCCCGTCTGAGAATATGGGGTCGGAGCCCGGCCGTCAACGACTACGTGCCTTTGACGCCAGGATGGTTTAGTAAGGGCTTGAGGCTTGGCCCCTCAAGCCCTCTCTTCTTATGCAAAGGCGGGCGCTACCTTGCTGGCGAACAGCTCCAGGGTGTCGGGGTGGTTCATGTCTCCGAATAACGTGATGAAGAAAGTGACGCCCTGGCGGCTGCGGTTGTGAATGGCTTCAATGAGCTGCTCCGGTGTGCCGCGCAGAGCCGTCTTGTCGATGTCGAAAATCGCCCCGAACGCCTGCTTCGCGAATTGCACCTTGTTGCGCAGATCCTTCTCGTCGCTCCCGAGAACCATGATGCTCTGCTCCGACACTTCAATGTTCTGCGGATCACGGCCGATAGCCTCGCAGTGCCGCTGGAGTGCGTCGAGCTTGTGCGCCAGCAGCGGGGCCGCGTTATTGGGGCAGTTCCAGATGTCGGCGTGTTCGGCAACCACGCGCAGCAGTCGCCGTTCGCCGGCTCCCCCAATCAGGATGGGTGGCCGCGGCTTCTGCACCGGTTTGGGATTGTTCACCGCGTCGTGGATGGCGTAGTACTTGCCCTGAAAGCTGGCGCGTGGCTCGGTGAGGAGCAGCTTGATCACGGAGAGTGCCTCATCGAGTTGCTCGACGCGAACACGGGGGGTCGGAAAGGAGTACCCGTAGGCGGTGTACTCTTCCTCCATCCACCCGGCGCCGAGGCCGAGCAGGAACCTGCCGTTACTGACGTGGTCGAGGCTCGCGGCCATCTTGGCCAGGAGCGCGGGGGAGCGGTAGGAGTTGCACAGGACCAGAGGGCCTATGGCGATGCGCTGCGTGAGCGCGGCCACCGCCGACATCAGCGTCCACGACTCCAAGTGGTCGAGGTCCGGCAGGCCGCGGCTCCACATGTGGTCGACGAACCAGACCGAATGGAAGCCCAAGCGATCGGCCAGCTGCACACGCTCTTTGATGACCGTGAACGGCACGCCCACCTGCGGCATGAACAAGCCGAACTTCACCCGTGGCACGGCAATCCCCATTGCGCTGCTCGTGTGCCGTGCTGCTCAGCCCCAGAAGCAGCCCCAGCGGTCATGGTCGATTTCTCGGATACATGCTTCCAGGCTGCCGACGAAGGGCTGGTCGGTGCCCGCATCGTAGGGCACCCAGCGCCCGTTGGCTCGCTTCCAGTACAACTGCAGCTTCTGGCCACGCGAACGCAGTTGCGCGACGGGTAGAGACACGGCGCGGCCGTTCCACTCACTCACGTAGTGATGGATGATGACGAAATGACGCGTGCCATTCTTCTGCACGTCAATCCTGCCGTGCCCCCGTAATCTCGGCTCCAATGCGCGTCTGACATAGATGCCTGTAAAATCCGCCACCTCCTCGCCTCGCGTCTCCTCCATCGCGTTCCCTCCCCCAAAAGAGTAAGCTGCGCTGACCCAAGGAACACGGCACCATATAGTAATGGAAACTCTCCCCTTTGTCACTACGAAATTACCGGCGCGCCGGCACAGCCTGTCGACAGGCGTGGAGGCGTGGTTGACAAGGCGCCGCCGGTTTCGGTTATTAAGGAGAGACACGAAAGGCTGTTGCTTTGATGAAGAAACGAGTTGCGGTTGTTGGTGCCACCGGGATCGCGGGGCAGCAATGTTTGGTGGCACTGGATCGCCATCCCTGGTTCGAGACGGTGCTGCTGGCGGCGTCGGAGCGCTCCGCCGGCAAGACTTACGAACAGGCGCTGCGCGATGCGAAGACAGGGGCGCGACGCTGGTGGTGCAACGAAGAGCCTCCCGCCGCCCTCATGCAGCTGCCGGTTGAAAATGCCGCCGAGCTGAACCTGTCAGGTATCGACGCTGTGTTCAGTGCAGTCGAATCGGACGCCGCGCGCGAACTGGAACCGCGCTTCGCGAAGACCACCGCCGTACTGAGTACGGCCTCGGCATTTCGCTACGAAGAGGATGTGCCCATTCTCGTGCCCGGCGTGAATCTCGCTCATGTGGGCCAGATTGACCTGCAGCGCCGGCGACGCGGTTGGCAAGGTTTCATCGCGCCACTGCCGAACTGTACCACCATGGGGCTGGTGATCACCCTGAAGCCGCTGCTCGACCGATTCGGCATCGAGCGGGTCATTATGACCTCGATGCAGGGCATCTCCGGCGCCGGCCGCTCGCCCGGTGTCGTCGCCCTCGATATCGTCGATAACATCATCCCCTACATTCCCAATGAAGAGGAGAAGGTGGCGAAGGAGACCACCAAGATCCTGGGCCTACTGGGTCAGGGCGGAGTGGTGCCGGCCAGCTTCCCGGTTAGCGCCACCTGCACGCGCGCGGCCGTGTTGGACGGTCACACCGAAGCCGTGGTGGTTGGGACCACTGCCGCCTGCGCGCTAGCTGACGTGGTTGCGGCCTTCCAGGAATTCGGTGAGGAGTTCGTCCGCCAGGGCTTGCCCTCCGCGCCGCGGCGGCTCATCACGGTCCACGACGACCCGTTTCGCCCGCAGCCGCGACTGGACCGTGATGCTGACGGCGGCATGACTACCAGTGTAGGTCGCGTGCGCGAAGATCACGCCCTGCCGAACGGAGTGAAGTACTTGCTCGTATCACACAACACCAAGATGGGAGCGGCCAAAGGCGCGGTATTGACAGCCGAGTGCCTGGTGACCGCGGGCTACATATAATAAGAAGTCCAAAGTCCAAGGTCGTCTTTGACCTTGGACTTTGGACTAAACGTTATGATGGCAGGCACGGAGCTGCGCGGCGAGCGCATTCGACTGCGCGATTTCTTACCCGAAGATACAGATGACGTATTCGCCTACGCTTCCGATCCCGTCGTGACCAGGTGCGCTGGCTGGACGCCGCATCGCACGCCTTTCGACAGTATGGCTTATATCAGGCGCTGCCTATCCGATGACTGGGGACCTATTACTTTTGCCGTCGAGCATCTGAGCGACGAGCGGGTGATTGGCGTGGTCGACATTCGGATCGTCAGCCGTCTCTGGGGCTTGGGCGAGATCGGCTATACCTTGGCGCGCGCTTACTGGGGGCGTGGTTTCAACGTCGAAGCCGGCAATCTCCTCCTGCTGTTCGGATTCAGAGACATGGGCCTGCGCCGGATCCAGGCTGTGTGCGATCTCGACAACCGCCGCTCATATCGGACCATGGAGAAACTCGGCATGTCACGCGAGCGCGTCATACCGCGGGTCCGGTTGGCGAGTGGCCGCATCGTCGACCGCTTGATGTACGCCATTCTCCGCAAGGAATGGGAGAGGGTAGTAGCTACAAGCTGAAAGCTGAAAGAGCCTTAGGAGACCATGACGACAGTAGGTGGGAGGCCGAAGCGGCAGGGTGGGATGGCGCAAACTGCCGGGTTGCGCCGCTTGATCTCCGCTGCCATGGAGCTCGAGCACGGGGCGATGCACCTGTACTGCAAGTTCGAGAGTCAGTGCGACCGCTCGGAACAGTTGCGCTCTTTCTGGTTCGACATGGCCCAGCACGAGTCTCGCCACTTCGGAGCCCTGGCACTGGTTGCAGGGTTGTTGGCAAGCGCGCCGCAGAGCAACTTGCAGGTTGTAACCCCGCTCACCCCGACACGTGTGCAGCACTTGCGCCGGCTCCTGAATCGCTTCCATAAAGAAGCCGATCAGGGGGTGTCGACCGAGCGCGCCTTCGAAATCGCCCTCGAGCTGGAAGGCTCGGAGATTGAAGATGTCGTCCTTGATCTGCTGCGGGCTTTGAAAGGGGAGGCGGAGCGCGAGCGCGCCATGAAGCTGTTGATCCATGATCTGGGGGATCTGGGCTACATGATCGAGAAGCATACCAGCAACCGCGAACTGCTGGCGCGGGCTGACGCTCTGCTGGAACGCCAGGTGGAACGTCTGCACCCGCGGCAGACTAATGCACGCCCCAGGCGGCGAGCGGTGAAGGGATAACCGGAGGAGAGATGCGGCTGCCAGTGGTGTGGCTGTTGGCGCTCAGCCTGACGGCACCAGCACTCGGGGCAGGGACCGCGCCCGAGCGGGCGCCGGCAGCCATCTTGATCGACGCCGACTCGGGTCGCCCGCTACGCGAGCAGGATGCAGACGCGGCACGTCCAAGCGGGTCACTGAGCCAGTTGATGCTGCTGCTGCTGAGCCTGGAGCAAGCGAGCCTCGGCATGCTGCCGCTGCAGGTTCCGGTCACCTTGAGCGATAGCGCGGTTAATGCGGCGGGAGGGTTTCGAGTGCCGCTCAGGTCCGACAAGACCTACCTCCTCAGCGATCTGCTGAAGGCGGTGACGGTTGCGTCCGCCAGCGATGCCGCCGTTGCCGTCGCCGAGGCGCTTGCGGGCTCCGTTCCCGATTGTATGGAGTTGATGAACGCGCGTGCGCAGCGCCTCGGTATGCTGTCGACGACGTACAGTAGCGCCGGCAACCCCAGTGGTGCGAGTCTGGCGGCGGAGGTGACCACCGCGCGGGACGTCGCACGCCTGGCCGAGGCTTTGCTCCGCCATCCGCTGGTGCTGGAGTGGGCGTCGGTGAGCGGCGTGCCCTTCGACGAAGGTGCGGTCCTGCTGCGCAACACCAACCAGCTCCTGGGCGCGGTGTCGGGGGTCGATGGCCTGCAAGCGTCCGCAGTCCGCCTCGGGCGGGGGGCGAGTTACAGCGTCGTCGCTACCGCTCGCCGGGGTGCGCTGCGGCTGGTAGCCGTGGTGCTCGATGCACCCGATACAGCTACGCGCTACAGCATGGCGGCGGATCTACTGGAGTGGGGCTTCGCCCACTACGAGCGCGTGGAGGTGGCGAAAGAGGGCGAGCCGGTGAATCTGGCCGTACGTGTGCTTCGTGGTGCCGTCTCGCAACTGACGCCAGTGGCTTCACGGAATCTCTCGCTGCTGCGGCAGCGCGGCGATGAATGCGAGCTGGAGTTACGTTACCAGCTGCCGGCGGCAGTCACGGCGCCCTTGAAACGGCAGCAACTGATCGGCGAGGTGATTGTCGAACAGAAGGGAGAGCTGCTGGCGGTGATTCCGCTGTCGAGCCCGATCAGTGTGGCCGTCGGCGGGATTATGTCGGCCAGCCGGCAGTGATAAGGGCAGTTTCTGGTTGCTGGTCTCTGGTTTCTGCTTGTCGAACCGCAGAGACCAGAGACCAGAGACCAGAGACCAGAGACCAGAGACCAGAGACCTACTCTTCCAGTGCCAGGATGCTTTCGGCCAGGGCGCGGACGTCATCGTCTGGATCGCTCAGGGCGGTCTCGATGGCGCGGCGAGCCCGCGTGCCGCCGATGTCGGCCAGTAGGTTGAGCGCCTCTAACCGGACCTCCGGCGCTGGGTCTTTGAGGGCGGATCCAATTGCTTCCACCGGCGGATCGTTGCCGAAGTCCGCGAGCGCATTCAAGGCAGCCAGGCGCACCTCTTGGTCGGCATCCGAAAGCGCCTGCATGAGGAGGGGAACGGCTTCGGGATCCTCCGATGCTACGAGCAGCATAACTGCCGCCATGCGTTGGTCAGGATCGGCATCATCCTGCAGCATTTTCCGCAGCCCGGAGATGTTATCCGGCTCCGGCGCCGGAACATCTCGGAGGTCTGCGCCCGGTCGGGAGGTTGCGCTAGAGACGGGAAGTTGCGGCTGAGAGGTCGCGGCAAGAGCCGCAGGGGTGGGTGACAGCCGGCTCCGGCTTGCCTCGGTGCTACGGGCTTGAAGCTGCTGCAGATCTGTACGGGCCTGTGCGTTGGCCCCTTCTGGGGCAACCGCCGTGTGCTCGCTGCCGTGACGCGAGCGAGCGACCAGAATAGCCACTCCGCCGAGCACCACTGCGAAAACAGCGACGGCCATGCGCCGCGACGGCTTCATAGCCCACTCCATGGCTGATTTGTCAAGCCGCGTCCAGGGGGAGGGAAAGCTGAAAGTGGTAGTCGGTAGTCGGTATACGGTACCCGGCACTCCGACTACCGAGTACCGAGTACCGAGTACCGAGTACCGAGTACCGACTACCGAGTACCGAGTACCGAGTACCGACTACCGAGTATTGTGAGCTTTCCCTTGCAAGTTCTTGCTACCTTCTTTATCCAGGCCGCAATGGGGCGGTATTCACAGCTCATCATGCGGGCCAGGGCGCAGTGCAACACACCGTGTGACGGAGGTGTGTGGTGAACCTGCTCATGCGCCTGACGGCGGTCGTGTGTCTGGCGTGGGGCGTGTTGCTGGTCGCCCTCAAGGACCACGTCCTGAGCGCCAGCGAGCTCTCGCCCCTGGTCAGCGGCTTCGCCAACAGCGGTGGAATTGCCCATCTGGTACTAGCCTATGCGTTTTGGCAGGCGGCGGCGAATCCCTTGCGGAACCGTGGCGTGATCTACGCGGCCATTATGCTTCTGGGACTCAAGGTGGCAAACGCCTTGTACGGCATCCTGCTGTTACTGCCAGCCCGCCAGGCGGCGCTGACACTGGTCGATCTGGTCGTCAGCCTGGCCCTGCTGGTAGGGGTGCTGGAAGCGCTCCCGAGGACGCTGAGAAGAGGAAAGTGAAGCGCAAAGGGGAAAGCGCTAAGGGGGAAGCAGTAAGACGCTTACCGCTTACCGCTTTGCGCTTTCGGCTGCACCTTATCCGGTGCTTTTCCAGTCTTGCCCCGTATCAGGCGCTCGACCTCCTCCGCATAGGCGGCCACATCGCTGGCGCCGTCACACGGCAGGTCGCGTAACCGCTCTCGCTCGGTAAGGCTCAGCATCTGCCACTCGGCAAGATGCACTTTGTAACCGACCCGATCCAACTTGTCCCGCACCCCGCGCGGCATCAGCTCCAGGCGTTCTTCCGCCAGGCGGTCGCTGTGCCGCTGCTTCTCTTCGGGCATAAGCATCCTCCAAACGGTCGTCGGTAGTCGGTAACCGGTAGTCGGTATACTCGGAGGTCGCCGATTCTGATACCGGCTACCGACTACGGACGACCGACTACTTTCCTGCAATATATTGCGCATTCTAGACGCCTTTACCAGCGACGTCCGATGTGCCGCCTGCCCTGCAGCGATCAACCTTGACAAAGCCCTGTGTCCTTGACCAATATAGATCAAATTGCCGCGACGTGAGTACTTCGGGCGGAAGAAGCGACGTTCTGTGGACATCGGACGGCTCAAATCTGCTCCTCCGAAAACTGTTCGGGCTGGAAAGACGTATTGGAAACCTCATATGCGCGCGGGTGTCGGAATCCAGGCCGCCATGGTCGGCCTGGCGGGAGTTGCCATTGCCACCGTTCCGCCCATCTTCACCTTCTACAAGCAGCCGGACCTCGCCGCCGGGATCAGCCCGATTGCGGTTGCGACGGCTGATCTCGACGGGGACGGCAAAATCGATCTGGCCGGAGCCAACTTCGATTCCGACGACATTTCCATTTTCTGGGGCAACGGGGACGGCAGTTTCCCGGCCGTCTCCGCCGGCCTTGCGGTCGGGAGCGCTTCGATCGAGGCTTCGGCGGCGTTGGCTATTGGGGACGTCAATGGCGATGGCCAGCCCGATATTGTGACCGCCAACCAGGCCGGGAACACAGTGAGCGTCTTTCTGAACCTCGGCGAACGCCAATTCGCTGCCGCTATCGAGACTCCGAGCGGAACAGGGCCGGAGGATCTCGTTGTGGCTGACTTCAATGGCGACCAGGTTTCCGATATTGCCACCGCTGATCTGCTCGACGATACAGTTACGGTGTTGCTGGGTAACAATGACGGCACCTTCAGCCCCTTGTCCGCCTGCTCCAATCAGCCGGCACACCTTTGCCGGAACAATGGCGACTGTGTGGCTGGAGGCAGCTGTCTTCCGAAAGCGGTCCAGGTCGGGACCGAGCCGACGGCACTTGCTGCGGCGGATTTCAATCGGGACGGCAAGATCGATCTGGCTGTAGCGAACAGCGCCGGCGGTCCGAGCTTTGCCGGGTCGCTGATGATGCTCGAGGGCGTTGGTAACGGTATGTTCATAGTCCGCCCGGAGATCGACTCGGCCGGTCTCGACAACCCGGTCGATATGGCGGCGGGAGATCTGAACGATGACGGGGCGCTCGATATAGTCGTGGTGAACGAAATCGGTGATTCGCTATCAGTCTTCATGGGGAATGGCGACCTGAGCGTCCAGAACGCGCTGCCGCTATATGTAAGTGCGGGCAGTATGCCCGAAGCGGTAGCGATCGATGACTTCAATGGCGACCGAATTCTGGATATTGCAACTTCTGCAAGTTTCCAGGATAAAGTGTTTGTGTTTGCCGGATCCGGGAGCGGAGCGTTTGCAGCGCCACAGGAATTCGCGCTTGCAGCGCTGGCGACTCCGTTTGGTTTGGCGACAGCGGACTTCAACAAAGATCGCAAAATTGACCTGGCTTCCGCCAACATGCAGATCGGAACCGTGTCGTTGCTCTTGAATGCGACGGCTGGAGGCTGTGCGTACGACTGCAACGGCGACGGTATAGTGACCGTTGACGAGGTCCTGACTATGGTGAATATTGCACTCGGAAACGGGGCGGTCAGTATGTGCTTTGCCGGTGATTCGAACGCAGACCAGCAGATTAGGGTGGACGAGATCTTGGCGGGCGTTGCCAAGGCGCTGATGGGGTGCGGGGTTTAGATCCGCCAGCATTGGATGCAGCAAGAGGAACAGAACGGGAGTTAATAATGAGGGGACAATCAGTACTCGGTGTGGTGGCGCTACTGTCGGTAGTAGCGGTGGCCCCGTCCCAAAGCGCGCAGCCGGCGTGCCCGAATCCGGCCAATTGCGCCCAGGTCAGTTTGGGTAACGCCAGTGGAGACCGGGGGGCCACGGTGAGTGTACCGTTTGGGTTCACCCAGGGACCGAGCGGCCCTATCGGGGAGATCGCGGCAATTGCCTTCAGCATCAGCTTGCCCGCGGGTAGCACGGCGCCGCTGACGCTGGCGGACTGCACGCCCAACGGCGATCTGCCGGCCGCCATACAGCCGGATCAGGCGCTAGCCAATTTCAAACTCGTGGTGGAGAACGCGTATTGTTCGCCCACGCGGACGCATTGCCTCTGTCCGGAGGCGGGAAGTGGAACCCCGGCTGACAATTTCATCAACGTGGTGATCTACGGGCCCAATCCATTGCCCACGCCCGGCCCGGCTCCGGTCATCATTCCTGCTTTGCCGAGCGGTGCCAGTCTGTTCACCATCAACTTCAAGATAAGTTCGCTGGCCGGTGGCGCCATTCCGCTGCACGTGCTCAACCAGGTTTCTGACAATCCCGGCACCAAGCCGCCGTTTACGGCCTTGCTGTCGGTGGGCGACGTGAATGCCGTTGATCAGACCTGCGGTGCGGCCACACCACCCTGTAGTGATCCGAGTGCTGCCAGCCAGGTGGTCGTCACTGATGGGCGTGTGGTGGTTACAAACGGCTGCACCGGGAGTTGTGATTACTCCGGCGCGGTGACAGTGGACAAGATTCTGACCATGGTAAACATCGCCCTCGGCAACCAGGTGGTCTCCGCGTGCTGGGCGGGTGACGCGACTGGCGACGGGCTGATCACCGTCGATGAAATCCTGGCGGCGGTGAACAACGCGCTGAACGGGTGCTGAGTCTTGTGCTGCAGGGCATGGCGCGTATTGTCGGAGTGGTGGGTGATCTGGTAGTCTCGACTAATCAAAACTTTTGCGATAATGGAGTGCGGTCGCGCGTCGGGGCGCGGCTGGATAAGAGTGAACTCGCACATCTTGGAGGAGGACTGATTATGGGCAAAAAGAGCGGACGAATCATGCTGCTAGCTTCGCTTGTCACCGCAAGTGCGCTATTTGCCGCCGCGGTACAGGCGCAATCGATCAACATCGGCTCCGCCAGTGGGACGCCGGGGCAGGTTGTGCCGGTTGACGTCACCATCACCGTGCCGGCGAGCTTGACCGATGGAGTCGCCGGAACTCAAAACGACATCACATTCGATCGCGTTAATGTTGCCGTTGCCTCAAAAACGGTGTGCCAGTTCGACAATGCGGTCACTTGTACGACCAATGCGCAATGCTCTGGAGATCCAGCCGACACTTGCGATGTCGTCGTGGCGGACTGCTCCAGGAATACGGCGATCGGAAAGGAATCCACCGTATTCAACTTCCAGCCTCCATCGTGCACTCCGGGCACGAACTGCACCGGTATTCGTTCGCTGGTGTTCTCTCAGACTCAGAGCGGTGCCAACCGCAAGATCGCGGATGGTGCCAGGCTGTACACGTGTAACGTCAAGATCGCGGACGCTGCGGCCCCAGGCTCGTATCCGCTTACCATCAGCAATGTCGTGATGAGCTTCCCGAGTCCTCCGGGAGGGCAGGTGCCTGGCGTCACCGGGAACAGCGGGACCATTACTGTGACCGGGGAGGTGCCCACCAATACGCCGACGAACACGCCGGTGCCCGCGACCAACACGCCGGTGCCCGCGACCAACACGCCGGTGCCCGCGACCAACACGCCGGTGCCCGCGACCAACACGCCGGTGCCTGCGACCAACACAGCACGGGCGACTGCGACTAACACAGCAGGGGCGACTGCGACCGCAACGGGTCCGACCCGGACGGCGACGCAAGCTGGCGCCACGGCAACACCGACGGTAACTCGTACGCCTGTGCCTGCTGAAGAGGATGATGACGGCTGTCAGATCGCGACTCCAGGCGGCGGCTCAGCCTGGTTGCTGCTGATTCCGGCGGTAGGCTTGCTGGTTGCGCGTCGTCGGCGTTAGAGCGCGTGCAGTAGTCGGCAATTGAAAGCGAGGGGGCCCACCTCAACGGGCCCCCTTTCTTTTGGCCGCGTGTGGCCGTGCGATGATGAAGCTCTTGGGGCGAGCGTTCCGTTTCTCCCGGCGCCTTGAACAACGGTAGCCAGTAACGTAGACGTGAAATCAAATGCCTCACGCGGACAGAAAGGTAGTGGTGACCGGTGTCGGGTTGGTGACCCCGCTCGGCAATGACGCGGCCACAAACTGGCAAAACTTGACTGCCGGGCGGTCCGGCATCGCAACCATTGCCCGGTTCGATGCCTCGCAGCTGCCGGTACGCATCGCGGGCGAAGTGCGTGGCTTCGACCCGTTGCTTTACATCGAGAAGCGTGACGTCAAGAAGATGGACGCCTTCACACATTACGCGCTGGCCGCGGCCCAGATGGCCGTGGAGGACGCAGGCTTTGCCGTCGAAGCGGAAACTGCGGAGCGTGTAGGTGTAATCATCGGCGTCGGGATGGGCGGCATTTCGACCCTTCTCGAGGCACACCAGAACTTCCTCGATGCCGGCATCCGCAAGCTCTCGCCGTTCATGATTCCCCGGCTGATCTCCAACATGGCGCCTGGACAGATCGCTATCCGCTTCGGTGCCAAGGGCGTCAATTATGCTCCCGCGAGCGCCTGCGCCTCCGGCGGACACGCTGTCGGCGAGGCGTACCGGCTGATCCGCCTGGGGATGCAGGATGCCATGCTGGCCGGGGGGGCCGAGGCCGCGGTGACCCCGCTGAGCGTAGGAGGTTTTGCGGTCATGCGCGCCTTGTCGACGCGCAATGAAGAGCCGGAACGTGCCAGCCGCCCGTTCGATGCCGAGCGTGACGGCTTCGTGATGGCCGAAGGCGCGGGGGTGCTGGTTCTCGAAGAGCGCCAGCGGGCGCTGGCCCGTGGTGCCCGGATCTATGCCCAGGTTACCGGCTACGGGGCCAACGCTGACGCCTACCACATCACCAGTCCGGCGCCGAATGGGGAAGGGGCGGCGGGTTGTATGCGCCTGGCCCTGCGCGATGCCGAGTGCCCGGCGGAAGAGGTGGACTACATCAACGCCCACGGGACATCGACCCCTTATAACGACGTCAACGAGACCCAGGCTATCAAACATGTCTTTGGCGAGCATGCACGGCGGCTGGCCGTGAGCTCGACCAAATCGATGACCGGTCACCTGTTGGGTGCTGCTGGTGCGGTCGAGGCGGCCTATACCGTCCTGTCGATGCACCACGGGGTGATACCGCCGACCATCAATTACGAACATCCGGATCCCGAATGCGACCTGGATTACGTCCCCAACCAAGCCCGCAACGCGGCTGTTCGCGTGGCGCTGTCGAACTCCTTTGGCTTCGGGGGGACGAATGCGTGCTTGGCGTTCCGGCGCCACGGCTAGCAGGTGTCACGCAGTTGGCTTTAAAATGAGTTGGGGACATTGCTCCCAGCGGGCGCCCTTCGATACGCCGCCAAGAGAAGGCGGCTACTCAGGGCGAGCGGTTATTTGCTTGCTCTTAGACGGTTTTCGACCCCGTTCAGCCCGAGATTCCGACCAGCACGGGCTGGTCGGTTGGGCCAATGAGCCGGGGCGTAGTATGGGCCAATGAGCCGGGGCGTAGTAGATGAGGGCTCCTCTCTTCGTCATTCCCGCAGTCTTCAAGCGGGAATCCACTCCGCCCCGCCTGGATGCCCGCTGAAGGATTGCGGGCATGACGGACATCTGTCGGAACAGTTGGTTCATTGGGAGTAGGCCCCGTCTTTTCAGGGGCCGTATCGAGGGCGCTTGGATTTTGCACGGCACTAACGCTGCTCCAAGTAGTGCTCTGAGGGAGCCTGCGGACTCGTGAAGGCCGTTCTGGAAAGACTATTTCAGCGACGTCTACTGTTCGTTGCCGGCAAGGGTGGCGTCGGCAAGACGACCACGGCCTGTGTCCTGGCTTTGATCGCCTCTCAAAGCGGCAAGCGCACGCTCCTGGCTGAGGTCGACGGTGCTGGCCGTGCGGCGTACTTGCTGGGAGTGGAACCTGCCCCCATCGGGTTGCCCCGCCAGGTAGGTCCGTCGCTTTCGGTGATGTCGCTGGAGGGCAGTGCGGCCTTGGCGGAATATCTGCAAATCATTCTGCCTGTGAAACGGGTGCTGCAAGCGGTCTTCAGCAGTCGAATCTACAAGTATTTCGTCGCCGCCGCTCCAGGCCTGAAGGAGCTGATGACGATCGGGAAGATCTGGTACGAGGCGGATCGCTTGGAGGAATCGGGGAAGCGACGTTTGTGGGACCTGGTGATAGTCGACGCGCCCGCCACCGGCCACAGCCTGCAATACCTCCGCATGCCCTACGCCGCCCATCAGGCGTTCGGCGACGGCCTGGTTGGTCGAGAAAGCAAGCGGATAGTCGATCTTCTGGTCGATCCGCATCTTACCGCGGTCAATCTGGTGACCACGGCGGAAGAGATGCCGGTGAACGAGACCTGCGAAATGTACCAGCAGCTGCGCGAGCAGCTCCGCATGCCGCTCGGGGTGCTTTTCGTCAACCGTGTCCATGAAGCCGACTTCGACGCCAGGCATCTGGACACGCTGGAGCGCAGGCTGCCGAAAGTGTACGACGCCCGCGAGCGTGCCCTTGCCACGGAGGTGCTGAATCGAGGCCGGGAGGAAAGCGGCTGGGCGAGCATCAACCAGCGCTATCGGTCACGACTGGCCGAGGAGATTCCGCTGCCCCGGGTGGAGGTGCCATTCGTCTTTGCAGAGGAGTTCGGGCTGCCCCAGGTGCACGAAATCCTGCGTGCCGTGATCGCTGCGCGGGGCAGGACGCCGTCGCGCGGAGGTGCGCATGGCCGGGCTTGATCAGTTGCTGCGCCAGCATCGCGTCATCATCTGCGCCGGCAGCGGCGGTGTCGGAAAGACCACCACCGCGGCCTCCATTGCCTTGCGGGCAGCGCTGGCGGGTCGGCGTACGGTGGTGCTCACCATCGACCCGGCGAAACGGCTGGCCAACGCCCTCGGCATGAGCGGGGAAGGGGGTCCGAGTGCGCAGGTGACCGCGGAAGGCATCGAGCCCGGCCACCTTACTGCGATGATGCTGGACCAGAAGGGGGCCTGGGACGAGATGGTCGAGCGCCATGCACCCTCGCCTGAGATCCGCGACCGGATTCTGAACAACCGCTTCTACCAGCATCTGTCGCAGAGCTTTGCCGGCTCGCATGAGTACATGGCCGTCGAGCAGCTATGCGAGCTGTACGATGCCGGCACCCATGATCTTATCGTCGTGGACACCCCGCCCACGCGGCATGCGCTCGATTTCCTCGAAGCCCCTCAGCGTATGGCTGATTTTCTCGACCGGCGCGTGATGAAATGGTTCGTGCGCCCCTATCTTTCCGCCGGTTGGGCCACACTGCAGCTCATGAATCGCACCGTGGGGTTCCTGTTCCGCCGGCTGGAAGAAGCCACAGGCGTCTCGGCGCTGGCTGAGGTTTCCGACTTCTTCAACGCCATGGGCGGCTTGTTCGAAGCCTTCGAGCCGCGGGTGCGGCGCGTATACGAGCTCTTGCGTTCCGTCGACACTGGTTTTGTCCTGGTGGCCTCGCCGGAAGAGCAGGTTCTGGCCGAAGCCGAGTACTTCTGCCGCAAGGTTCGTGAGTTGGAAATGCCCCTGCGAGCCGTGGTGTTCAATCGCACACATCGCGAAATGACTGCCGGACGGCAAGGCGTCAGCGCGGGCGAAGTCCGCCAGCTGGTGGCGCGCATGCTGGGTAACGGGCCGGGTGCCGCCTCCCTGAGCGCCAACTTCGAGCGTTACGAGATGCTGGGCCGGGGGGATGGTTTGCGTATGGAATCCTTCCGCCGCTCGCTTCCCAAAGGCGTTACCGCCGTGCAGGTTCCCAACTTCAACTCCGATGTCCATAGCCTGGCCGGTCTGCGCGCCATGCATCCGTTTCTGTTCGCCGCGTAACCCAAAGCACTATCCCCTGAGGGCTGCTGAGTTCTGTACTTCCAAGAGCACGCACAATCAGCTATGTACAGGCAAACCAGCACTTGAGCGCAGCCGGACGGGGATCCGGCTACGAGCTTGAAAGGAGATGGACGGATGCGAAGCGAGTTGAGGGTCAGCGATCTCAAGAAGCGTGAGTATGCTGTGAGCAGGCTGATGAATGTGAAGATTCCGGCCTACGTGAGTGACGCCATTGAGAAGGTAGCAACGGATCTAGGTGCTTCGAAGACGGAAGTGGTTGTGGCACTGCTCAACGAAGGTCTCGACGCGGCTAGCTCGGCCTTGAAAAACTGGAATCCGCCAAAGGCGGGGGCGCGGAGCCGCAACCGCACCTGCGCCGTGCCAGGCTGCAAACGGCCGCACGTTGCCAAAGGTTACTGCGGCAATCATTACCAGGCGGCCCGCCGCGGCGCCAGCATAACGTGATCGGCATATCGCGTATCGCATATCGCTTATTGCATATTAGGTGATGAGCGGCATGCGCATATCGTCTTCCGAACGATATGCGATAAGCGATACGCGATATGCCAGTCAGCAATAGTGACTCTTGCGCTTCAGGACTATCTCGCGCTCCAGGTAGAAGATGTCGGTCCTATCGGCCTTCGGCTCCCGGGCCGAGAACTTGTGGCCGCGCAGGATGGTAGCGAGAATGCCGAGGTCCGCGCGTCCAGGGTAATCACCTTTGGCCCGGATTTCAGTTGACGCGAGCACAGTGTCACCAGCGAACAGTGGGGCTGTATGCCGGCCAGAGGCGTACAGCAGATCGGCTAGCGCGTTGTCGCCGACGTCGGGGCAAGAGAGTCCGATACAGAGATTGAACGGAATCCCGCCGTACACCACCAACTGTCCTCCCAAGTACTTCTCCGGCTGCTGATCTATCAGGTGCTGGTTAGAGTGCACTTGCGACGTGTTGTCGAGCATGGCCGTAAGCGCCACGTGCTCGGTCGTGATCAGGCGTCCGCGCGAATGCTCGATCACGTCGCCTGGCGTGAAGTCTTCGAAATAGGTGTCGCCACTGGTTAAGTGAGCGAGATCCTCGTAGCGACGCCCGCTATCGTAGGCGGGCAACTGTAGCTCGCAAGCCACCGGCGGAACCGTTTCGGCTCTCGCCTCCTGAACAGTGGCGTTGGCGTCGCGTTTCCACACCTGAACCTTGCGCTCGTAAGTTAGCACGACCTCGTTGTGCTGGTTCCGCCCGGTGGTCTGGACGTGTACCACGCCGCGATCCGGCTCGCGCCCGGACGGCTTGATGCCCAGTACGACCGAGGAAACCTCTAGCGTGTCGCCGATGTATACCGGCACGCCGAAGCGCATGTTTATGTACTCGAGATTGGCTCGGGCATTTTCCGAGACGTCTTCCACGCTCTGGCTGAAGACAATGTTCATGACCAGTCCGGGAGGTACCACCAAGCCACGGAAACCGTAGCGCTCGGCGTAGCGAGCGTTCTTGGATAGCGGGTTGGTCGTCATGTCGTATTCGGTGAAGGCGTTGAACAGCCCTTCGGTTACCGTCTTGCCGACCTTGTGACGGAAAACCTGCCCGGCGCGGAAATCTTCAAGGAAGTTGCCCTTTGGCTTGCTGATGGTGGCCATTGATGCCTCCGGCGTGTTGTTCTTCAGCGTGCGGGGGCAGGATGATGTCAGGAGGTGAATAGAGTGTCAACGTGGACTGAAAGAAGGTTTCTGGTTCCTAGTTTGTGGCTGGCTAACCTGAACCTAGAAACCAGAAACCGCCTCGGTGTTTGACATGCCCTTGGGTGGGGTAGTACGCACAGCCCGCGTTTCCTGACGCTATAAAAAGGTGAGGAGGACAAGGAAAGGGAATGGCTTTACTGGTCTTGATTCGCCACGGTGAATCGCAGTGGAATCTGGAAAACCGCTTCACCGGCTGGGTGGACGTCGGGCTGACCGACAAGGGGCGCCAGGAAGCCCGCCGGGCGGGAGAGAAGATCCGTCACATCCGCTTCGACAAGGCTTATACGTCGGTGCTCCAACGTGCCAAGGATACGCTCGACATCGTCCTGAAGATCATCGGGCAGGAGGGTATCCCGATTGCCTACGACCAAGCCCTCAACGAACGCCATTACGGAGACCTGCAAGGCCTCAACAAAGCGGAAACGGCCGAGAAATTCGGCAAGGAGCAGGTCCACCTCTGGCGGCGCAGTTACGATGTCGCGCCGCCGGGCGGAGAGAGTCTCAAAGACACCGCCGCACGCACGCTGCCGTATTTCCGGGCGCACATACTGCCGGACCTGCGGGCAGGCAAGAACGTACTGGTTTCCGCCCACGGCAACAGCTTGCGATCCATCGTCATGGAGCTGGACCGCCTGACCAAAGAGCAGGTGATGGAGCTCAACCTCGCTACCGGAGTTCCGATCGTCTACGACTTTGCACCGGACCTGAGCATCACGTCGAAGCAGATTCTAGACGGTTGATTCCTGCCGAGCAGAGCGCAATCGCGTCGACTGCTCGTTTGTGGACCGCGGTACAAAATCTCATTGCGGCGGCGGAGTCAGCCGTGATAAAGATACCGCTGTTGGTCACCAGCGAGCGGAGACGCGACAGCATGAAAGTCCCGGCACAGGATCTGAATGGGGGGTACCTAAGGCCATGTTTGAGACCTGAGGAGCGCCTGTTGCTGGCGGTCGTGGAGTCTGCCTACTGGGACCTGCAGAGCCCCGACCCGATCCGTCGCCGCACCGCCCAGAAGTACTTCCTCGATGAGGAGAACGGACACACGTTCAGCTTCGTGTCGGTCTGCCAGCACTTCTGCTGGTCGCCGGCTTCGATCCGTTCCCGGCTCAGCCTGCTGCTGGCGGTCCGGGCCGGCGCCATCGCGCCATCCGTTGGGCTGGTCTGAACACCCCGACTAGCCCCCGACTAGCCCTGATCCGACCGTCGACATTTGTCGGCCGACCCCTTACAAACCGAAAGGTCGCTCCAGCAGGATCTCTCCGTCTGAGCCCACGACGTACAGACTCACAGTATCAAACGGGGGCCGTCCGCTGGGGTGGTGCACCGTGGCGTTGACACGGGTCCAGCTGGATGTCAGTCGAACCGCCTCACCGGAGGGGGGGGCGCTTCCCTTGAAATGTCCGCCAGTGCTGATCGCGCTAGCGGCTCGTGCTGGCCATGCCACCCAGAATTTCGGTGACACCTGCCGGTTGCGCGCAATCAGGTAGACGTACGAATCTATGGGCGTGCGCGCGGTCAGACGCAAGCGGAATGATAGCGCGAGCCGTTCGCTGTCCGAACTCTTCTCCCGGCGGGCGGAAAACCCGCTGAGCTCGATCAGCGGGCTGCGTGCCGGCTCCGTCTGCGAATCATGACTCGAAATGTTGTGTGGCGAGGTGGTGGCCCGAAAGGTCAGATGCCCCAGCGCCGCGGCCAACGCGACTAACCCGGTGTACAGTAGAGAATTCACCACGGAGCGCCAGCGGCGTGGTACGTAAGACAGCATCAGGCGTAGATTAGAGCGAAAGCCGGACGCAGTGCAACCGTGTACTGGCGGCGAAGATTGAGAGTTGCGAGACCGCCTGGAGGGCTGGTAGAGTTACACCTGCCGTGCATTCTGATCGCCATCCAGATTATCGAGGCTTTGCTAGCAGCCTGTCGGGCTTTGAATCTCGTAGCGACCCAACGGGGAGCGGTCCCGCCGAAAAGACGCCGACCGCAGGTCCTAGGCCGGAACCGCCGGATGATGACGACCCTCGCTACTGGCGAGCCCGTGAGGCTTACGTCAAGCTTCTGGCGCAGGGACGGCTGGCCTGCGGAAGATCCTGCCCGCTGTTCGCAGTGGGGGCCTGCAGGACCATGTGCTGGTGAAAGTGCCGATCTCGGCCGCGGGGTCGGCAGACCAGGTGCATTTTACGCCTGACCGGTATAGGCTGCACTGTTGCCGTCCCGACTACACGGGAGGTGCGTACAATGCGGCTTTCGAAGGCAATGGTTACGGCGCTCTTGTTTATCGCTGCAGCTGGTTGTGTCCGCCACCGGGCCGTGACCGCACCGGCGCGTACTTTGACCCTTGATTGCGTCGAGCTGCCATCCGTCGACCGCTGGAGGGTGCTGGACTCGTACCACATCGTGGTCTACATGCCTGACCGCTCGGCGGCCTACCTGGTGGAATTCGACCAGCCTTGTGGGTCGTCCGAACCGCCTGATCACGTCGAGGTGGCCGGGGCTGAGACGGGCCGGCTCTGCGCCAGCGGGCGCGACGCCTTGCTGGTCAACCAGCAAAGGTGCCTGATCAGCACCATCCTGCGGTACAAAACCAGCCCATAGGCGTAGTCGGTAGTCGGTAATCGGTCGCCTGGTTACGCAGCCTTTCGCGACTTTGCTCGCGGCGTGCCGCTAAACCGTCCACGCCACGTGGCTTGCCACTGGCGGCCAGGTCCCTCCTGGGTTTCCATTTCTTCGGGATGCTGAAATTGATAAATGCGCTGCAAGAGTGCTTTCGGATCGGTCCAGCGGCCGAGGGCGCGTAGGGCCTGGTCTTTGGCTTGCCAGGCGGTGACCTGCTTGCCGTTGATTCGGATCTTAACCTGTCTCAGGGTGTCCATACTCTTGAGCGAGGTCTTTTTCATGCCACCATTATGGACATTTTGAGTCCGTGATTCAACCCCGTTGTTTCGACGATCGGAGATACGCCCCCCCAACCTGGCGCAGCCAGTTGGTCAGTGCAGGCGGACGATGGCATGCCCGAACGTGCCGTCAGCGTTGACCACACCATCCACTGTCAGTTCATCGCCGTGCCTGAGTTCCGTGCAACTGAGCGCATGGCCGCTAGCGTCCAGCAGTGTCGAGCTATCGAGCCGGATGACGTATGAATCCAGCGAGTATGCACCCGGCGATTCGATGCTCATCATGGTAAGGGTCATTCCGGTACAGTCGGTGTCGGCAACAACACCCTCACAGTAAATGTCTTGAGTGTCGGCATTGGCGTGTCCGCTTTCTGTGTCCAGGCGGACATCATTCAGCGTGAGTGCACCTCCGGCGGGCAGGTTCACCGTTATGCGTGCACTCGCTGCGCTCACCGGCAACTCGAAGAGCACGGTGAGGCGGCCCCTGAACGAGCCCGTGAGAGCGAAGTGGCCACTGATGTCAGTGTCGGCGCTGGTCCCGGTCTCTTCGACTATGACGTGGATGCCCTCCAACGGGTTTACGGCAATGGCCGGACTGCCGGCCGCGAACCGTGCCAGCAGGGACGTTAGCCCCGAGGCTGGCGGAGTTGCCGGGACGCGCAAGACGGCCGCACTCTGCACGGCCGCGATGTTGCCCTGAAGGCTGGCTGAGATGCCGCTACCGCGCGAACCTCCGTCTGCGGCGCATGCACCGAGCACACCCGCGAGCGCCAACAGCCACAGGTGTTTGCACTTCATGTGTTCTGCTCCTTGCTGCGCCGCGACTTGCGGGGTGGCGGTGCTTTCGCCGGCGGATCAACGTTGGCCATGGATTCAAACACGTAGACTCCTAGTCCAGCGTACAGGCGTTCACCGCCAGCAGCCTTTGGGTTGCGGTCGCGGTCATAGCGAGCCAACAACCGATTTGTGCGGCGCAGAAAGCGCTCTCCCTCGCGCCGCAGCTCCGTCCGGATCCGCTTGGCCGCCGCGCTGCCGAGATTGTCGTAATAAACTTTGCGCTGGAGGAGCAGGTCCTCGTCAGCATTGAAGATGTTGTGCAAGATGGTTTCTATCAGCTCCGGCGGATCCTCCGCCAGAATCTGGAGCTTCTCCGCGGTCTCGGGCTGGGGTACGTAAGCCTCTCCCTTGAGCACGACCAGGTCGTCGCGCAACTCCACAGCGCCGGTGCGAACCAGCTCATCCAACAAAACCCGAGGTGCGAGATCAGCGGTGATCTTACGCGCCAACTTCATGAAACTGGAACCGCGTTCGGACTGATAGGGCAGGGGACGCGCGCGCCCGCGGCGGTCTACCGTCTGTGTGTCGGTCAGCCAGCGGCTGATCAGAGCGGTGGCCTGATTCATGCTGAACGACTTCGGCCCGGCAGGGCGCTCGGCCGAGCGCAGGCGCCGCACTTCCTTGCGGTTGATGCCGGTCAGCAGCGCCACGCGGCTGTCGGTCTGCCGCCGGCCAGACAGGGCGAACTCCGCCTCCGCCACTTCGACGAACACCTCTCGCAGCGCCCGCTCCAGCCGCCCGAACGGTACCCCTGCTGCGAGCAGGCGTCGCACCAGCGGCCGCAGGGTCCGGGCGGCTGCCCACAGCAGCCGTTCGCCTACCTCACTCATGCTCCAGCTCTAGCCCCAGGCGTGCTGCGATTCAAGGAAAAGGGATAAATTCCCGGCACGACCGGTAGTCGAAACGACCACTTCAACAAGCGTCCAATCGTTCGTAGGCCAGGGCCCGTACACATGCTTGGCTGCAAGCATACTTGCGCGATCCGCAGAGCCTCGAGCCCGGATCGTCCATGCCGGCCTACAACAAGCTCAGCAACCAGGAGCTGGACGCATTGGCGGCTTACCTGGAGAGCCTGCGGTGACAGAGGTCAGAGGTCAGAGGTCAGAGATCAGACATCAGACCAGACAGTCTGACTTCTGACGGTCTGACCTCTGGTCGTGCCTACTTGCGCCTTCAGCGCCATAAGCGTAGAGAAAAAATAAAAGGGAAATTTTCACTGTCTTGGCGGCGCGTGCTGGCGACGAGATCCACACCGCACGCCGGGCGTTACGGGAGAAAGGAGACCGACATGCGAGCACGTATTGCGGCGGGTGGTGCGGGCTTTCCGCCAGGGCCGGAACGCGGGACAGGTTCGGTGGCTCGCAGCGCGATAACAGCCTGCACACTGGGGCTGGTGCTGCACCTGTTGTCCCTGCCTGCGGTTGCGGCATTTCATCTGATCAAGATCGTGGAGGTGTTCCCCGGCACCGCCAGCAACCCAGCGGCCCAGTATGTGATGCTGCAGATGTACGCTGCGGGTGAGAATTTCGTCGGCGGGCACTTTGTCGATGTATTCGACGCCAACGGTGCGTCTCTGGGGGGGGGCAACTTCGGCGCGGCCGTCCCGAACGGCGCGAACGGATCGACCCTCTTTGTGGCCACAGCGGATGCCGTTGCGCTCTTCGGCATCGAGGCCGACTTGATCATGACGGCGGCGATCGATGCGGCCGGCGGTGCGGCGTGCTGGGGGCGGCCGTTTGCCGTGGACTGCGTTGCCTGGGGCGAGTTTTCGGCCCCTGGCGCTCTGCCGGTGTCCCCCGGCACGCCTTTCAATGCACCGGCGGGACTTGTACTCGGCCAGGCCATGCACCGCGACATCATCGACGGTTTCGGCAATACTACGAACTTCGCCTTTGCAGCCCCCGCTCCGAAGAATAATGCCGGCGAGATTGGCAGGCTCAGCGAGACGCCGGTTCCAGATGCAACCTCAACCCCGACGCCCACCGTTACCCCTCGCGATGGAGGTTGCGCGGGAGACTGCGACGCTAGCGGACAGGTTACGGTGGATGAAATTGTGCTGCTGGTGAATATCGCTCTGGGTAACGCCGACATCTCCGGGTGCGGTGCCGGCGACATGAACCAGGACGGGCACATCACCGTCGATGAGGTTCTGGCCGCGGTTGAGAAGGCTCTCGGCGGATGTGGATCACCAGTGGTGGTGCCAACAGAAACGGCCGTTCCGACCACTGCGCCGCCCGTACCGCCGACGCCTACACCGTTCCTGCCGCCTTTTCCCTACCTGTACTGACGTTATCGCCTATCGCCTATCGCATATCGTCCGGAGTCCAACCAGTCGATAAGCGATATGCGATAAGCGACCCGCTGAAGCTTGAATTCGAGCCGCATTACGGTGTAGGCAGTAGACGCGTGTCAGCCGCCCGATGTTGGGTACAGCACATGGGGCTGGAACATTGGGCTGGGATGTGACAAGAATGCGTTTGGCTGGGTGCTGAGCCGATCTAGGGGGCCGATGCCGCCGTTGCTCGGCGCGGCGGTGCGAGCACGCTCTGGTTGGGGGTAAACCGAAGCACGCAGTGCACGGCATACTCGGTAGGTGTGGGTATGACCGCCGCAATGCTCTCATTGGGATGTCGTGGCGCCGACGGGCATTGGGTGCTCGGCAATAGATGTACGGGTAGAGGTGTTGGGCACGCCCAAGAGTGAGGGACGGGTTTAACAGTTGTGCGAGTCATATAATGAAATCTCAAGTAAGACAGTCACGGGCAGCCAAGAGAACGCCAGTTCCGGCTGACCAGGAGGTCACTGCGGCGGCTTCGCCGGTGCAGGCACCATCTCAGCCGGAGCCTGAGACCGCCACCGACCTGCTGCGCCGCTGCCAGGCGGCAGCGCTTCGCCTCGGAATCCAGCAGCTATATCCGGAGCAGGAACGCACGGTGGCAGCTTCATTGGCCGGAAATGATGTCCTGGTGGTGCTTCCGACCGGCTTCGGAAAATCGGCATGTTACCAGGTGCCCTCGATGGTGCTGCCGCGGCCGGTCGTGCTGGTCTCACCGCTGCTGGCGCTGCTGCGTGATCAGCACGAGAAGTTGCTGGCGCGCCACATTCCCGTCGAGCGCATCGACGGAACCATCCGTGGCGTTGCCCGGCGCGAAGCCCTGAAGCGGGTCGCGGCTGGCCGCTCGCTGCTGGTGATGACCACGCCCGAGACGCTAGCGGGGGACGAGCTCGGCGACGCCTTGGGTACCGCCGGTATTGGCTTGGCAGCGGTGGATGAGGCCCACTGTATTTCCGAGTGGGGGCACGATTTTCGTCCCGCCTACCTGCGGCTGGGTGAACGCCTGCGCGAGCTCGGCGCGCCGCCGACCCTGGCATTGACGGCGACCGCTACGCAAGCTGTTCGTGACGACATCGTCCGCTACCTCGGCATGCGCACCCCCGAGGTGGTGGCCAGCTCACCGCATCGCGCCAACCTGGCCTTCGAAGTCATGCAGATCTCAGGTGCCGATCGCCTGCGCGCCCTGACCCGATTCATCAAGCGCTTGCGCCGTCCGGGGATCATCTATTGCGCGACCACCAAGGCGGTCGATGACCTCTACGGGGCGCTGCGCCTGCTGCGCATGCCGGTGCACCACTATCACGGCCGCATGGCGGCCAAAGACCGCAACGCCGAGCAGGAGATGTACATGCGTCCGGGCCGGCGCACGGTGATGGTTGCGACCAGTGCCTTCGGTCTGGGGATCGACAAACCGGACATCCGTTACATCGTGCATTACCAGTCTCCGGCTTCACTCGAACAGTACGTCCAGGAGGCCGGACGTGCCGGCCGTGACGGACGAAAGGCAAACTGCATCCTTCTTTATGATCCCAAAGACCGTGAGATCCACGAAGCTCTGCTGCAGACCAGCCGGGTGCGTCCAGACCAGTTGTACCGCCTCGCCTCGGCGCTGGCCGCCTGGGCGGGGGAGGGGCGGGTGCCGAGCCACGAAGCACTCACCCTCGCGGCCCAGTTGAGCGACCGGCAGACGAAGGCATTGCTGGCCGTTCTGGAAGAGGCCGGTCTGGTCACCTTGGACCAGGACACGATTCAGGTGACGGTGCCCGCCTCGGAGTTTGAAGAACAGGCACGTAGTCTGGCGGGCCGGTTTGTCACTCTGCGGACGCAGGATGGCCGCCGTCTTGATCGCCTGGGCGAGTACGTGGAGGCGGGCGAGTGCCGCGCCATCTTCTTGCGCCGCTACTTTGGAGAGGATGCGGGCGAACCGTGCGGCTTGTGCGACGTCTGTCGCGGTGCGCCGGAACGCCCACCGACTTTCTGGCAGCCGATTGCACGCCCGGAGCGGGGAAAGAAGCGGCGCAGGCGGCGCCGTCGGCGCGGGCGCCGGCGCGGGGGCGGCACCACCCCGACCCAGGGCCAGACGGCGCCCGGCGAAAATCAGGGGCAGCCCTGAGCGTTGGTTTTCGACACTAGCCTGAATTTCCACGGATCACCATTGACCTAACACGACGGCCTCGTTTGCGGCCCTGCTACGCCGTCATGCGTAGAGTGAGCCCGTTCCACCAG
>Ga0214473_10000936_pt1 | contig 39792 bp, 10 predicted proteins | sample RVTome_7_FD_203509 | JGI IMG/M metagenome (GOLD analysis project Ga0214473, IMG submission 203509) | Soil microbial communities from uranium-contaminated site in the Upper Colorado River Basin, Wyoming, United States - RVT98D197 | ecosystem: Environmental > Terrestrial > Soil > Contaminated >...
GGGGCGAGAATACGGGGCAAGCAAATATATGTCTAAAGAACAAAGTTTATTAATTTACCCGGAACAAATACTGACTTCCGAATCTCCTTGCCTGTAAGCCATTTTTTGATTTTCTCATCAGCTTTGGCAGCTTCAATCACAATGGTTTTTAGCCTTGAGCTTTTAGCCTTGAGCGAGAGCGTTGCTCTTAATTTCCCATTAACCTGTACCGCTATTGTTACAGTTTCTTCTTTGATAAACTCTGGATTATACTTTGGCCAAGGCTGTAAGTGGATAGAATTAAACTTATGACTCATTTTGGAATTTGGAATTTGGAATTTGGAATTTCCAGCGAAATTGCGCTGGTATATTTCCTCTGCCATAAACGGAGCAAATGGAGCAAGTAAGGCAAGAAGCACTTCCAAAGCCTCATCCCACTCGGCATAACGAACATTTTGTGTTTTGTGTACGGTGTTTGGCGTACGGTGTTTAGACTTATTACTTGAATTCCCACTGTTCACTATCCACTGTTCACTATCCACCACCTTCTCCCTGAGAAGGTTAACATACTCCATAATTGCTGAAATCGCTGTATGCGTTTGTAGCTTTCCGATATCTTCTGTTACCTTTTGAATGGTTCTGTGCTGCATTTGAAGAATAATTTTTGCTTGTTCTTTATCTTGAATAAATAAATCTTTATGCTCGCTAAATAGGCTCCAAACCCTTTTAAGAAAACGGTGAGCACCTTCTATCCCCTCCACCTTCCAGGCTCCACCTTTATCGTGAGGACCTAAAAAACAAATATAAAGTCGAACAGAGTCTGCGCCAAATTTTTCAACTTGATCGTCCGGATTTACAACATTGCCGCGAGATTTACTCATTCGATATCCGTCTGGTCCAAGAATCACCCCGTGATGAATGCGCTTTAAAGCAAATTCGTCAAACTTTATTAAACCTTGGTCAAACAAAAACTTGGTGATAAATCGAGCATACAAAGTATGGCCTAATATATGCTCCTGTCCGCCAAAATAAACCTGAATCGGCAACCACTTTTTAATAACTTCTTTATCAAATGGACCTTTGTCGTAATTCGGAGTCGGATATCGGAAGAAATACCATGAAGAATCAACATAAGTGTCTAGCGTCTCTGAATCCCTTCGTGCGGGTAAACCACACTCAGGGCAGTCTACTTCCACCCAATCTTCGGCTGTTGCAAGCGGAGCTTTACCCGTAGGTGTGTAGTCAACATTTTCGGGCAGTTTAACGGGCAAATCCTTCTCGGCAACAGGATGTATATAATACTTTTCACCATCATCTAAAACGGCAAAGTCGATTCCTTCTACTAACTTTTGATCTTTGCTTTGATTTTGCCAGCAATGTCGACAGTATATTATTGGCACCGGAGCTCCCCAATATCTTCTTCTTGATACCGACCAATCGCGAAGATGGTAAGAAACTGATCTCATCGCCAGACCTTTCTTTTCCAAATCCTGAATTATTTTGTTCAGATCTTGCGGAACTTTAAAATTGTTCCATCGGCCTGAATTAGTTATTAGGCCTCCCCCATCATAAACAACCCCCTTAATAAATTTCTCAAAAACCAGGCGGTGTAGAGGGTCTTTTATCTTCCCGTCTGCATCTTTCTCGCTGATCCATTCAACCTTGAACTCCCCCTTTTCATCTTTTTCGAGTCTAGCTGCTCTTTTCTCTTCGCTGACAAGTTCAAAAAAAAGACCAATAGCCTCAATTTCTCTGTCGACATTTTTGGACCAGGCTCTATAGTGATGATGAATCTTTCCAGATGAAGCGATTAATTTTACTTTGGTATAGCCTGTTTCTTCCATTATTTCTCTAATGGCTGCGTTTTGAGGATTTTCTTCCGGATTCAAACCCCCACCGATTAGCAAATTACCACCACGAGTTTTTCCCCAATTTATTGAAAGAATCTTATTTGTCTTTGGATTCTTAACCAAAGCTACAATACTTCTTCTGAACTCTTCTTTTTTCTGAGGTTTTCCAGTTACCGGTTCAATGACTTCTTTAACGGGTAAGTCGTACTTCTTAGCAAACTCAAAATCTCTCTGGTCGTGGCCAGGAACACCCATTATAGCGCCCTTTGCATAGCTCCCTAAGACAAAGTCCGCAACCCAGATGGGTATTAGTTCCTTGGATAAAGGATTAATAGCATATGTTCCTGTAAATACACCGGTTTTTACTTTTATTTCTTCAATGCGTGTTCGCTCAAGTTTTTTAAGAGACCTTTTTATATATTTTGATACATTACTTTTATTGTCGGGGGTCGTTATTTCTGGCAATAGAGGGTGTTCAGGAGCTAAAACTATAAACATTGCACCATAAATAGTATCCGGTCTTGTCGTAAAGACTGGAATTTCGAATTTGGAATCAGGAATCTTAAATGTTATTTCCACACCTTCAGATTTACCAATCCAATTGTTTTGTCCTTCCACTGCAGCGTATGGCCAGTCTACTTTAGGAAATTTAGGCCATATCAATTTATCAGCATAATCAGTTATTCTTACAAGCCATTGATCCACCAACTTTTGCTCAACCTGAGTTGTTGTATGCCGCCAACAGCACCCGTTAACGACATGCTCATTAGCAAGCACGGTTTTGCATTCCGGGCACCAATTTGACCAAACTTTTCCTTTATACGCCAATCCCTTTTTATATAATTGCAAAAATAACCACTGTGTCCAACTGTAATAATCTGGCTCAGAAGTAATCACTTCTTTGTCCCAATCAAATGACGGCCCCATTTTCTCAAACTGCGCTCTCATAGTCTCGATATTTTTGTAAGTCCAATCCCGTGGATGAATCTTATGCTTTATAGCAGCGTTTTCTGCAGGAAGTCCGAAGGCATCAAAACCACCAACCGGAAAGAGAACATTTTCGCCTTGCATTCTTTTCATTCGTGCAAATGCATCAGGTGCAGTCCAAGCAAACCAATGACCCATATGCAAATCTCCTGAAGTATAAGTAAGTTCAACTAGAAGATAGAATTTATTATCTTTAATATCATTAGCTTTATAAAGTTTGTAATCTTTCCAAATTTTTTGCCATTTAGCCTCAATTTTATTATGATCGTAGTTCATATTTGATTTCTTTAAATTCGATTAGCATATCTTATTCTATATATTTAACAAATTCAATAATTTGTGTATATATCCGTATATATCGTAATATATCATACTATAATTTCCGCAGGGGTATTTTATAATAATAAAAAGCTTCTAGTTAAAAATAATAGCCAGCTAAATATTCCTCCTGCACATTGATAAGTAAAGATGAATGCATTTACCCTAGGCAACAAATAATATTAATAAACTATTCTAAATTTATTAAGTAACTAATGTTTTACCTTTATTTACCGCAAAAAATCGAAATAAAAATTCTTAGCACTCATATAATGAAACTGCCAGCAAGTATGATAGCGAAAAATATATTTGTGAAGTGTGTACCGCTATTAACTTTTAATCTTCAGTTATTTTCCGTATTATTACTGCAAGAAATTGACTATAGTTCACTATTCTCCGCAAAATTTAATATCCTTGACTTACAATAATATTATTAGTTTACTAAGATATTATCAGAAACCCATAGAATTGCAGTCCGCTTATTGTTTAATTCAAACTCCGCATTGCGGAGGAGTGAACAAAACTATTGTTTTATCCTGAAAGGACAAAGTTACTGCTTTATGCCTAAATACACATTAGCGCGATCTTGCCCAACACGCAGTATTCCTTGGCTAATTTTTAACTCACGGTCAGCCCTCCCCTGTTCTCTGATAATAAGATAGTCGCGAACCATTGAAATAAAATTTGCGTGTTCAACTAATACATCAAATTTACCAAGCTCATTTACCGATGAAATCGACGATACGTCGCCTTCATACACTAGTTCTCCACGGGTTAACACTCTCAAATGCATTGTTTTTCCAGAAACCATTATGATATGTTAATTTCTTTAACTCCCCCTATATATAAAAATTCTTCTTCCGGTACTCTGTCATATTTACCTTCAATAATATTTTTAGTGTCTTCTACTGTAGTTTTCAAAGGCACATAGTCTCCCTTTTGACCCTTTTGACCTTCGGCAACGAAAAACCTTTGTGTCATAAAATTTCGTAATTTTTTGGCCCGTCTGTAAGCTGTTCTGTCGTCTTTGGATATTTCGGACTCCCCTACTAAAGATACAATCCTCTCTAAAGCCTGTTCCCTTTTAAGTAAATTTTTTGCTTTTAAAGTAACATCATAATGCATGTTGGAAACAATCCCAGGCTCAAGGGCAGTTGATGCTGAAGCTAAAATATCTACAGCCGGAAGTTTCCCTTCTTGATATACATTTCTCGAGAGTACTATCAAGCTTTCCAAATAAGGAAATATTGCTTGTACCGCATGGTCTAATAAATCATCGGCTGGTACATAAATTGCTTCAACGGTACTAATTACCGCATTTTTATTCGAAACTAAACGTTCATGAAAACTCGCCATCTCGCTCTCTAGTGTCGCTTGATATCCGTCTTCCGAAGGGATGATATTCATGAGCGTTGATAGTTCATTTCCGGCCTGAGCAAAGCGAAACGCATTATCGATAAAAAATAAAACGTCATTTTTAAGTCTGTCTCTATAATATTCCGCTAATGTTACCGCAGAAAATGCTGAAAGAAACCTCACTGCCGGATTTTCACCCATCGGTCCAAAAATTAGAGTTGATTTTGACAGCGTTCCGGATTCTGATAATGCCTGGTATAGTTCCAATCCCTCACGAGATCGCTCACCAACTCCGGCAAAAACAGATACATTTTTTTCTTTTTTGCCTACAATGTTGTGAAGGATTTCTGTCAAAAGCATTGTTTTGCCGACTCCCGCTCCTCCAAATAAACCCATTTTTCCGCCTTTCATTAAAGGAGCAAACAAATCAACAACTTTGATACCAGTTTCCAGAATTTCTCTGTGAGAAACTATATCTTCTTCCAAATCTAATCTTTTATGAATAGCAACAAACTCTTTAGAATTTAACTTCTCGCCTCCGTCCAATGGAGTTCCGAAAACGCTGACTGCCCTACCCAAGAGGTGATTTCCTACAGGAAATGAAATTTGCTTCTCGGTGTTTATGACATAGGAACCCCTATGGATTTCATTCGTACTCCCCAAAGAAAAACAGTAAAAAGTATCCACTCCGCTTGATGAAAAGACTTCAAGATTAAGTCCTGGTTTATCAACAACTTCCAAAACATCGTGAATTTCAGGAACATTTTTTCTAAATTTGACTTCAACCACTTGCCCCTTTACGCCTATTACTTTGCCGTCTCCCTCCGTCATATATTTCCTTTCCAAATCCATCTTCCCGACATCGTATTTAATTGTTTTCTATTTGCAACTCGATGAAGTACCCTTAATTTCTCGAATTTAAGTTTAGATAATTTTTCGGCAATATTTACATCAGCCCGGTCCATTGCCATTACGCGCGAGGCAAACTTAGCAAGTTGGCCTTCACGAACGGATTGTTCAAAAAGTGACGCAAAAATTTCAGTCTCGAAAAACATTAAAATATTTTCTAAACTCGGCTCAAATATATATAAATTCTTGTTTTTTGCCACTTCATCTTTTAAAGAAATCTCAGCCGAAATCGTTAATTTATTAGGTTTTTGTTGAATTACATTAATAAATTCTCCATAGTAAACGTGTATCTCTTCGTATTGAACTATATGTTTAATTATTTCGTCAAGGTCGGACGAAGTTACTGCATTATCGGGTAAATCAAAATAGGTATAAGGTCTATCCGGTTCTTCAGAAAGCAGTAGAGACAAACCGTGTTTCCCAACAATAGTTACTTCGCTGTTATCGTGTCTTACCTCATCAACAAATAGGTCGAAAACCGATTGCACAATATCTCCGTACAATCCTGTGTTAGCTGACAAAAAAACTGTAACCGTTTTCCCATTGTGGGCTAAAAAAGTAATTTTTTCTTCCCCGGGTTTACCTTTTTGCTTGGCCAACTCATTTACTTTCGTCGCATATGAAATTCTGACTTGTTCAAATACACTATTTAGCTCCGACAAAAATTGTCTGTTAGCCAAAACTGTATCTCGAGTTCTTTTCATTCGATACGAAGCAATCTCTTCATAAGCTCTTACCAATGAACGAAGAGTTGTCATTTCAAATATTTCGCTTTGAATTTCTTTTTCGTCAGCCATTGATTAAAATGGAAATTAGTTATTGGAAAATGGAAATTAGTAATGGAAATTGGAAACTGGAAAATAGCAATTAAAACTAATTTCTAATCTCTAATTTCTATTACCATTTTCTAATTTCTAACAACTATTTTCTAACTTCCAGTCTTCCTCCCTAATCCCATTAAAACTGACTCATCTTGTTTAACAAAGTCTACAAGCTCGGAAAACGTATTTATATTTCGTACTAAATTATTTATTTTTTGTCCGTATTTCTCATCCTTTTGATAATTAGAGACGACAAACTCCAGATCCCTTTTCATTTGAGCAGTTTCATAATCCCTAAAGTAGCCACCCCATAGGCAAGATAAAATGATTACATTAATATTCATGGGTACTATGGAATCCGTTGATTGGTCAAAAAATGCCATTAACCTATCTCCGAGCGCTAACTCGCGTCTAGTCTTTTCCGAAAGTTCCGCTCCAAAATGCATAAATTGTCGCAAGTCCTCTAAGTGAAGTAAAAAACTAGTAAGCTGGCGGCTAAGGTCACGGAGTAACGGAGTTTGGGCTTGCCTGCCCACGCGGGTAACAGATAGAAAGGGATTAACAGGAGGTCTCCTTCCTTGGTTAAACAAATCTATGTCAAAATAAATATGTCCGTCGGTCATAGCCATCAAATTTGTTTGTATAAATCCGCTTAAATCGGAAAGTACAAGTTCCGCCACAGGCAAACAGGTTATTGCAACTTCCCTCTCGCCTTTATCAGTTTTAACATTAAAATTTCCGGCTCGCTCCATAAGCCGTGCATGTACATAGAATATATCCCCTGGATATGAACTTCTTCCCGGAAATCTTTTGGCTAATAACGTTATCTCCCGGTAGTATTTAGCATGAGCCGTCATATCGTCTAAAATAACCAATGTTTCCTTCCCCTTGTCTCTAAAATATTCGGCAATCGTCATAGCGGTGTAAGGAGTAAGAAATACTAACCCCGAAGGGTCAGACGAACTTGTAGCAACCAATACACAATTATTCGTAATTTTATTTTTCTCAAAAAACTCCTGTATTTGTTTTATATCCAATCTTTTTTTGGCTATTGCGCCGTATACGCATATCACTCCTTTCCTTGCTTGCGACAGCACATTTTGAAGCAAAAATCCTGTTTTACCCGTTTTTCGGTCTCCAATTACAAGTTCGCGCTGGCCGCTACCCAAAGGCACTACCAAATCAACAATCGAAACACCGGTTTCGAATGGTTTTGATATATTTTTCCTGACATTGATACCAGGAGGCGTCCTATCTATCGCTCTATTTTCGCGTCCTCCTGAAGTTTTTCCTTGATTTTCAGGTTTCGTTATTCCTATCGGTATACCTAGCGAATCGACGGTACTTCCTAAAATATTTTCCGAAATTCCGATTGTAAGCTCCTTACCGGTACGTACTACGCGAGTTCCAACGTGTACTTTGGTCTTTGATAATATTAGTATTTCTACATACTCAGGAAGAAGTGAAAGTATAAGTCCAGCTTCACCCGTTTCAAAAACAACTACTTCGTTGGTCATAGCTCCAGGTAATCCCTTGACATAAGTTAGAGTCTGAAACGACTGTTCAACAAATCCTACCTCCTGTGTTTTATCTAAATAAATTTGGAAATCACGCATGGTTAAATATTAGAAATTGGTTGTTAGAAAATGGAAAATAGTAATTGAAAATGGAAACTGGAAATTAGTAAATATAATTCTTATTTCTACTATCTAATTTCCATTACCAATTTCAAATTTCCAAAAGCAATTTTCCATATTTAATTTCCTCCCAATATCTCAAATATCCTCTCCCTATTCTCTTGAAATTCATCTGTAAACTTCTTCCTAAATGTTAAGTCTCTGTATTCACCCTCATAAACTATGATTGCTCCGGCAAAAAGTGTTGGGTTAACTGAAATTTCCAAGATTATTCCTTCCCCGATATTTTTCCTGACCCAATCATGAATTTTTTCAATTGAGGAGAGTGTCGGGTCATATGCTAAGGTAATACTTAAGACTCGCAGCTTTTTTAATGCTTCTTTTAGACCTCTTAAATAAGGATCTTTTCCGGTTGTTTCGAATTCGCGCGAAAGAATTGTTGACACCCATTCCCTCACATCTTTCTCCAAAGAAACGTTAAAGGCCGCCGGGTCAGCTTTATAGAGCTCCTCTAGAAGTAAATCCACTTCCCCCTCTAGCTGCCAGGCATCACTCTCAGTACGAATTTTGGACAGAATTTCTGTGTACATTTTTAGATATTAGTTATTAGAAAATGGAAAATAGTAATAGAAAATAGATATTGGAAAATGGTAAATATTTACTCTAATTTCTACTTTCTAATTTCCATTACTAATTTCAAATTTCCATAAGCTAATTTCTGATTTCCTAAAATATATTCTGACGCTTTGCTTCCTCAAGAGACTTTTTAACTAATTCCTCGTGTTCTTCAAAAGATATTGCATGACCTATTATCTTTTGTGTTACTTCCCGAAGTATTTCGAAAATTGTGTCGTCAACTTGTTTAAGTCTTGCCGTTTTATACTTTCCTATCTCCTCTTCAATTTTTTTATAGCCTTCCGAAACAGCAGCGGAAAGCGCCTCTTGAGAACTTACAATTTCTTTTTGTAAATTACCCCGAAAAGAAGCAACTTCAGTGAGGGCTTGCGATTGGAGGTCTTTTGATACTTTCGAAAGAACGGTAACCGTTTCGGCTTTAGCTTCAGATAGTGCATTTCGGAAATTTTCGATATTGAGGCGGGATACCTCCTCAAGCTCAGCTAGCATTTTATTTTTGGAGTCGCTGGATAACACCTCTGTCCTTTTAATAACCTCCCCAGCCTTAACATGAGCATCGTTAATTAAGATTTCGGCTGACTTTTGAGCATTTGCCAGTATTTCTTGGGATTGCCTTTGCGCTGCTTCTGCCATTCGCGCTTTTTCTTCTCTTAATCTCCCGTGTTCGCGAAGGAGTTTTACGTATAAAATCACCAAGGCAGCGACTATAAAGCCTAAGGCAATCGCAATCAGTATTGAACCGTATAGTAATAAGTCAGATGCGTTTGTCATAACAATTTAGAAATTGGTTGTTAGAAATTGGAAAATGGTAATGGAAATTGGATAGTAGAAAATGGTATTAACCTAATTTCGAATTTCTACTTTCTATTACTAATTTCGACTTTCCTCTATCCTTAACTTATATTCATGTCGCGTCCTGTGCCTTCCAACAAATTCCTCCCCGTCATTACAGTAGGTTTTGGCAATCCCATTAAGTGTAGTATTGTCGGTGCTACGTCAGTCAAGTCTCCTGATAAATTTAGTGACGTTCTCTTTTCAAATTGTTTACCTATAATATAAATCGGTACGGGATTATTTGAATGCTCTGTATTAACTTGACCACCAGCGCTTGTAACAAAAAAACTTTTAGACGGATAAGTAATCAGCTGTTCTGCATTTCCATGGTCAGCTGTAATAACCACGATACCCTCTTTTGCTAAAGTAATATTAATCAACTCCCCTGTCGCTTTATCAACAGCCTCAATTGCGGCAATTGTTGCCTTTAAACTTCCCGTATGACCAACCATATCAGGATTTGCAAAATTTAATACGAAAAAATGATACTTGTCTTTTCCAATTAAATGTTTAAATTTTTTTACCAATTTACCTACGCTCATTTCAGGTTTTTTGTCGTACGTCGAAACTGAGGGAGATGAAATAATATCAACTTCTTCACCGAGATAGCGCTTGTCCTTCATACCGTCAAAGTAAAAAGTTACCATTCTCTCCTTTTCGCTCTCAGCTATATGTGCTTGATTTAGCTTATATTTTGAAAGTACCTCCGGCAATGAATCCGGAACGTCTTGAGGTGGGAATGCAATTGCCGAAACCGGTAAATTTTTTTGGTATTCGGTCATAGTTACAAAATACAAATTTTTAGGCCTTTTTATCCTTTTGAATGTAGGACCTTCTGTTTTTTCACTTTTTTTAGAACTCTCATGCGGTACATAACCGAATTCAACCTGTTTTAAATTTTCAAAATCCGGGATAGTAAATGCCATTGTTAATTGCCTTGGCCTGTCAATTCTGAAATTGAAAAAAATCACCGCATCATTATCAGAAATAACTCCCCCTTCCAAAACCGATGCCGGGCCGAGTCTTGAGGAAATTGATTCAGAAATAATTACAGTAGGTTCAATGAATTCGTCAGTCAAACCTTTGGTATAAGAGGTCTTGATTGCGGAAACGGGGTCGCTTGCGCGTATACCGCGGCCTGAAACCAATGCTTCGTATGTTCTTTGCGTCCTTTCCCAACGGCCATCGCGGTCCATTGCAAAATACCTTCCTGAAATTGTGGAAATTCTGCCTATATTCAATTCATTAAGCTTATCTTCAATTTCTGATACGACTTTAATCCCGTCAGTCGGCGGCGCGTCTCTGCCGTCGGTAAAAAGATGTAAGGACACACCTCCTATTTTTCTTCTTTTACAAAACTCAAAAAGTGCGAAGAGGTGCTCATTTGACGAATGAACTGTTCCGGATGAAACCAATCCCATTATATGAAGTCTTGATTTATATGTATTTATATGCTTGAGCGCTCCTAGGAAAGCTTTATTGTCATAAAAAGTCTCATCTTCTATTGCCATGCTAATCCTTGGCAAACTTTGATAAATTACTCTCCCCGCGCCAATTACTAAGTGACCGACTTCAGAATTACCGGCTTCGTTTGCTGGTAACCCTACCGACTCTCCGGCAGCAATTAATTGTCCGTGAGGATATAATGTATCAAACCTATCAAAATTAGGTTTTTTCGCTTCGGTGATTGCATTCCCCGCCGCGGCAGGGGCAATTCCCCAACCATCGATAGCAAGAAGAACTAGAGGTTTTATTTTTTGTTTTTTATTGGACAGTATTGAAAACATCTTTTAAATTTCTAATTCCTAATTGCACTAATTGCTCTAAATAAATCCCAATTCCCAATTTCAAAACCCCAATTGGTGCTTAGGATATTAGACATTATTTAGGTCAATTAGAAATAAGCAGAGCTTGTCTCTGCGAGATTAGGTTAATTAGACATTTTATTTTGTGCTTACAAAATTAATATTAAATACGCTATCGCCAAACCAATCAGAACTATAATAATCGTTATCACAATGTTAATTACTACTGATATCTGTATCATTTTGCTTGCCATAGGGTTTCTACCTATTGCTTCAATTCCGGTTTTAGCTACTCTTCCGAAATAAATAAATCCAAGGCTGAATGCAACTAATATCATCATAGCTGCTAAAATGTAACGTAGCGCGGATAGCGGCTCAAAAACAGGTGCTGAAAGCCCCTGCCTTAAGGCTTGGAGTAAATCACTTCTCGCCCCTGATAAACCGGCCGCAGGGTGGATATTTATAGAAACTAATATTGAACCCGTATCATCTCCATTTTCCGGTTCAAATGCCTCCAAAGCTGAACCTAGAACATAACCGTTTCTGTCAGCACGTTGACCTACACCTGGAATTTCTGAAGTAGCAATAAAATCTCCTTCGGAAATTGGTCCGTTTATGCCTGAAACAATCACCTCCGCAGTTCCGTCTTGAAGTACAAGTCTCGTCACATCGCCTTCAGTTCCGGGTGCCTCAAGCGCCAATGACGGATTATCATCAATAACTCCGGTAACTTGTGCATCATATGGATTTTTACACAAAATAAAACCTGAATCTGATCCGCAAATGATATGACCTGACCTTATATTTTCTCCTTGTATTGGCAAAGAGACGGCTAAACCTTGTGAATTTTGGGCATTAGCTTCAACTGTGAGCAAACTAAATAATAAACTACCGAGGGCTAATAGCCATCGATAGTTTCGTCCTTTGGGCTCAACAAGTTTGTTTCTTTGCTTTCGCTTCACCCGAGTGTTAAAAAGCTCGGTATTCGCGAATGCTCGAAATAAAACTGAAAATGTTATTATCGCGTTTTTTTTAATGATTGTTTTTAGGCAGTACATATTAGTTCTTAGTTTTTAGTTCTTAGTTAATTTTAATCGTAAGTTTATTGTTTCTAAAAATCAATAAGCATTCAAGCTCTTATTTTCACTCTAATTTTTCTCAAATATTTATATTATGCATATCTATGCATTTCAGGCTATATTATTAAATTTATTGCTTTATATTTAAATTGTTATATGGTTATCTTGTTTCTGAAAGAAGTAATATTTTAACTATTTAACCGTTTAGCCATTTAACCATTTTTCTTATCATTTTATTTTTATTAATTATCTCCCCATTATTTTCCGCAATAGCCTCATAGTTATTTATATTCCGCATTTACTGGGCAAGAGATTGCGGTAATTAATTAAGCTAGTGTGTTGACGAAAGTATATGACTTTTCTTCCCCACTACACATTCTCACTACTTAACCCACTTCTCATCCACACTACCTTTCCCAATACTCACAACCCATACCCACTCACACAATAGCTTGATCTCTCGACTCCTTCGATTTCACTCAGGACAAGTACGCTCGGGAACGCGTGCTATTTTGAGCTTGCGAAAAACAAGCTGTGCTTATCTTACTGTAACTTGACCCTTCGGCTTTGCTCAGGGTCTCGGCCCGTTTGAAGCTTCGCTTACAAATGGACCTTGACATACTATATGTAATAATGTCTAAATAATGTTATACATTGAATCTAATTGTCCAATATTAATGTCCAACTTCGCCTCCCAATATGCCCAATCTGCCAAATAACTTAAAAGAACTTCAAAAAAATGACCTTTCTATTAGGCAAGCTTCAGAATTTCTAAATGTTTCTACAAAAACACTAAGAAGGTGGGAAGCCAAAGGAATTCTTCAACCGTCAAGAACAATTGGTGGGCATAGAAGATATAGCTTAGAGGTTATTAAGAAATTTAGGGAAGCTAAAGGATTAAAAAGAATTCGACCATCGGTCAAAGTTATAATCAGTCAACCAGCTTTTTCCGATACTGAAATTAAACCCACGAAGCCTCAAATTCCCGAAATTTACCAAAAACTACCCAGCATCAGAGAATACTTGAGTTCTCTCCATTATGTTCAAAAAAGAGTAATTTTTACTACACTCAGCCTACTTCTTATTTCAGGAGTAACCTATGGTGCAACCCGCTACACTCCTCTAAAACCTCTAAAAAATAAAATTGCAGGCGCGCTTCAAAAATTTGAGGGCAGCTTAATAAAGAAATCTGGAGGGGAACTTTTAAGCGAGGAAATTAAGCCAATAGTTCTGGGAATAGCCCTAGATTCCCTGTCATTGCGAGTCAATGTTCCCTCCTTCTTTAGCCGCGATTTAACAGCTGAGGAAAATTTACTCGTAAAGGGAAACGCAGATATTACGGGGAATATAAACGTAGATGGAGCAGCTAATGACATCGCCGGCACTCTTAATCTTTCCGGTGGCATTCTTACAGCAACTGATGACCTTTCAATTGACCCTACGGGCGATGATGTAACAATAAGAGCTGATTTGATACTTTCTGATACTTTTACTATTCAAGTTGGAGGTTTATCGGGTACTGCTTATAATACCTATGCAAATTCGGGGGAAGGGGCTGACGAAACTGCAATTTCTTCTGATAACGATTTATTCATCGGTGGAGATTTAGAAGTAGACGGCACAAGCTACATCCCGACTCTTGTGATTGGAGGGGATACTTTGACTGACCTTACAGGAACCGGCTTACAAGTTTCGTCAGGTGTACTTTCAACGACTTTGGGTACGACAATTGAATCCGCAGAGATTACCGACGGAACAATTACCGAAGCTGACTTAAATGTATCAAACTCACCCACCGCAAGTTATGTATTAAGCTATAACTCGGGAACTGGAGGCTTTACCTGGGTTGTTTCAGGAGGCTTAGTCTGGACAGATTCAGGAACAGTAGTCTACTTAACAGATACAACCGACGAACTTGTGTTGGGTGGCTCCTCTTCCCTTTCGGGGTCTAAGTTCTCAATAGATGGAGACGCCGACCAAATTCAATTCTTAATTCAAGGTAACTCGGCACAAACTTCAAACATCTTGGTTATTGAAAATTCAGGCGGAAGTGACCTTTTAACCGTAGATAATTCTGGAAACTTGACCTTGGCAACAGGAGCTGACTTGACAATAGGCTCAATCGGGCTAAATGATACCGGGGCAGGACCAACAACATCAGGTGCGTCTCTTATTGGAACGTTTGATGAATTCACAAATTCAAATTCAACCAATGTTCAAGACGTACTCGATGACTTGGATGCGGCAATAGTTTCTGGAGGAACCGGGGACATAACTGCCGTTGGAGATATCTTAACAGGAGATGCATTTACACAAACAGCCGGAAATGACGGAAATACATTATATTTTGAAGGAACTACATCAGACAGTAACGAAATAGCTCTTACTGGCGCGGATTCAGGAGCAGATATTATAGTCACTATCCCAAACATTGCTGGTACGCTCGCCTCTTTGGCAGGAACCCAAATTTTTACAGGAGCTAAGACTTTTGATGACTTAACAGTTGCCGACACTAACATTTCTTTCTCAGGAGCATCAACTACATTTACGACAACAGGTGCCTTCACCCTAACCCCGGGAGGAGCTGTTCTTTTGGGAGACGGCGGAGATACTATGCAAATTAACTCCTCTGACTGGGGTGTATCAACCACAGGGGATTTAACCAATATCGGGGGAATTACAGCTGATGGGATAATTGATTTTAACCCGGGGGGCGCAGGTGACATCATTCTCACAACCGATAATGCAGCAGGAAGTTATATTAATATAACAGGTTTAGCTTCAGGAACCGGCTCTTCCCTTTGTGTAGATGCAGGCAATAATGTAGTTACTTGTTCAGCAGGAAGTGGTTCTGACCTCTGGACACTCTCCTCTTCTACCATTTACCCAGATTTGAGTAGTTACAGAGTGGGAGTCGGAACGGTAACTACAGGAGATATCATCTCTTCCCTTTACGTAACAAGAACCTTAGCAGACGGTGCAACCGGTAAAGCAGTTGCCATCTTCAATCAAACTGAATCACAAGATATCATTGCTGCTTCAGCAAGCGGCACTACCCGCCTCTACTTAACCAATGCAGGACAGTTAGTTTTACCAGTTGCCGGTTCCACAGCAGGACTTGTCCTTGGTGATGACACACAACTCTACGATGGAGGGACAAATATAGTTCGTACTCCTGATTCCTTGACAGTTGATTTGGATTTGACTGTATCAGGAGGTGACATAACTGGTGCAGGAGGTGCTTCCATTGATGTTGGTGAGGCAACGGCTGGGGATATTACCTTTGTAGGAGATTTAATTGTAGGAGAAGATGCATTTATTGGATTGTCAGCGGGAACCGCAAGATTTGCCTTTGACTCTACCCCCACTCCTGATGAGATTGATGTACTCTCTGCTAACTTAGACTTAAACACAAACTTAGTTACTAATATTGGTGATGCCAATACTGACTTTACAACAGGAGGAGGTCTTACTTTAGCAGGAACTCTCGATGCCAATGGAGATGTACAAATAGCCGATACCAACGTAGCATTCGATGGAGCAAGTACAACCTTCACAGTTACAGGAGCATTTACCCTAACCCCGGGTGGAGCAGTACTTCTGGGTGACGGTGGGGATACCATGCAAATTAACTCCTCTGATTGGGGTGTATCAACCACAGGTGACCTTACAAATATCGGTTCAATAACAGCCGACGGGATAATCTCCTTTGACCCAACAGGGGCAGGAGACATCATTCTCACAACCGACAATGCGGCAGGCAGCTATATAAACATTACTGGTCTTACCTCCGGGACCGGCTCTTCCCTTTGTGTAGATGCAGGAAATAATGTAGTTACTTGTTCAGCAGGAAGTGGTTCTGACCTCTGGACACTCTCCTCTTCTACCATTTACCCAGATTTGAGTAGTTACAGAGTCGGTGTGGGAACATCTACGACTGGAGATATCATCTCTTCCCTCTACGTAACCCGTACTTTGGCTGATGGTGCAACCGGTAAAGCTTTGGCAATATTCAACCAAACAGAATCACAAGATATATTAACTGCCTCTGCATCAGGTACATCAAGACTGACTCTAACCAATGCGGGTAATCTTCAATTCCACCAGGCAAGTTCAATCACAACCACCACAGGTGATTTAACACTTGACCCTGCAGGAGGAAATATTCTTTCTTCCGATGCACTAAATATTGGTGGTGCGGGAGAGGCAGCCTACAACTTCTTTGCCGATTCAACTGCCGGAAATGCAAATGCTGCGTCAGATAACGACCTATACATCGAGGACATTCTTGAAGTTGACGGAGGAGTATTCTTCTCACCTTCCGGAACTGCAGATATTTCATTTACGACAGATGCCGACTCTTTCTTAAACATAACCGGTCTTACTTCAACTTCAGGATCAGGACTCTGTCTGGACGGAGGCAACAACGTAGTTACTTGTTCCGCAGGGAGCGGTAGCGATGTCTGGACTCTTTCAGGAACTGTCATTTACCCGGATTCGGCAACTTACAATGTACTGGTTGGGTCAGCGACTGCGGGAGACGCGATAGGCAACTTTACAGTAACCGGAGCTGAAACAGGCAAAGCCCTCGCTGTCTTTAATGAAACAGGAGACCAAGCAATTCTCACTGCATCGGCATCTGGAACAACTGTAATGACATTGGGAAAAGTTGGTGATTTACAGTTAACAAATACCGGTTCTGATTCTCAAGACATCTTTTTCAATCTTTCATCATCAGGTGATTTTGAGATACAGGATGGTGGAACGGCATTTGTTACTTTCTCGGACATCGGTGGAGTAACCTTTGACCCGACGACCACAGCTGATGTCACCTTTACAACAGACGGGGCTAGTGGTAGCTACATTAATATCACAGGTCTTTCATCGAGTAGCGGCTCATCTTTGTGTGTTGATGGAGGCAATAATGTAGTTACCTGTTCTGCGGGTTCTGGAAGCGACCTTTGGACTTTGTCTGGAAGCACAATATATCCAGATTTGAGTAGTTACAGGGTGGGAGTGGGAACATCTACAACTGGAGATATCATCTCTTCCCTTTACGTAACAAGAACCTTAGCAGACGGTGCTACAGGTAAAGCAGTTGCCATATTCAATCAAACTGAATCACAAGATATTATTGCTGCAAGTGCTTCTGGTACTACCCGCCTCTACTTAACCAATGCAGGACAGTTAGTTTTACCAGTTGCCGGTTCCACAGCAGGACTTGTCCTTGGTGATGACACACAACTCTACGATGGTGGTACTGATTTGCTTCGTACTCCTGATTCCTTGACAGTTGACCTTGATTTAACAGTTTCAGGAGGAGATATAACTGGAGCAGGAGGAGCGTCAATTGATGTTGGTGAGGCAACGTCAGGTGATATTACCTTTGTAGGAGACTTGATAGTAGGAGAAGATGCATTTATTGGATTGTCAGCGGGAACCGCTAGATTTGCCTTTGATTCAACACCTACTCCTGATGAAATTGACGTTCTTTCTGCTGACTTAGATTTAAACAGTAATCTAATAACAAATATCGGAGACACGGCAACAGACTTTACGGCAGGTGGTGGATTAACTCTCGCCGGAACTCTGGATGCCAACGGAGTCTTCACCCTGGGAGACGGAGCAGATACTGGTGCAATTTCAACATCTGACTGGGCAATAAACACCACAGGTGATATGACCGGAATAGGTAATATTACGGCTGATGGGATAATTGACTTTAACCCCACAGGCGCAGGTGACATCATTCTCACAACCGATAATGCGGCAGGTTCATATATCAATATAACGGGACTTGCTTCAAGTACCGGATCTTCCTTGTGTGTTGATGCAGGCAACAACGTTGTTACCTGTTCAGCAGGCTCAGGAAGTGACCTTTGGACTTTGAGCGGTTCTACAATATACCCTGATTTAGCTACCTATAGAGTGGGTATCGGAACAACAACCGAGGCAAATATAATCTCTCCCCTCTTCGTAACAAACGGTTCCGTAACCGGTAAAGCTTTGGCAATATTCAACCAAACAGAGAATCAAGATATATTAACTGCATCTGCATCAGGTACATCAAGACTAACGCTCACCAGCGGAGGAAATCTTCAATTCCACCAGGCAAGCTCAATAACAACCACCACAGGTGACTTAACACTCGACCCGGTAGGTGGAAATATACTTTCTTCCGATGCTCTAAATATTGGTGGAGCAACCGAGCAAGCGTATAACTTTTTTGCAGCGGATACGTCAGGAAATACAATAGCCGATGGAGTCTCAGACCTTTATATACAAGACGAATTTGAAGTAGGAGGTGCAGCCAGGTTTGAGGGTGATATCACTGTTATTCAAACAGGTAGCGATAACCTTATTTTATCAAATCCCGGCTATGACCCCGTTGCAAATGTTGACTACCTGGATATGACAGTAACCGCCGATGTTACAGCAGTTGAAGATTTTTACGGTCTGGGCGTAGATTTCACAAATATGAATAACGGGAGTTCTCAGACAAGAGGCGGTATTTACCTATCAGTTGATAATGATGCGACAACCGATGATAATGTGCGAGGTATTGTAATAGAAAATAGTTCCGGCTCGGCTGCCGACCTGGATGCCGGTCTTTACATCAACAATGCCGATGCTGCTCAAGCCATAACCGATGCAATTTTAATTCAATCAACAGGTGGCGGAGCCATAACAACAGGTCTTGATTTTGATGACACGGATATTGTAACTGACATTGAATTTCAGAACGCAGAGACTCTGAGTAATGATGTCAATGGCTCAATCACATTTACAGGCGTTGGGCAGACCAACAATGGTGCAATTACCTTAGATCTTGAAACGAACGCCGTCCCCACACTCACCTCAAGTACCGATACAGCCATTGGAATTGATGAAGACTTAACCTTTGTGGGAGCACAACAGATTACAACAACTACAGGAGACCTTTCATTAACACCTTCAGGCAACTTGGTAATCAATACAGCTGGCGGTACGATTGACATCGACGATGCCATAATTGACCTTTCGACCCAGGCAACCAACCTCGATTTAATAAATACCAATACCGGAGCACTTACATTTGAAACATCATTATTAAGACTTGATACCTCAAATACATCAGTTGAAGTAACCGGTACAACTAATCTCGGTGACGGAGGAACTACAAACTATGCCCAATTCACAACAACAGGAGATTTGAGCTTTCTAGGTTCTGCTGACACAATAACCGGTCCCGGATCCGGTGGTCTTACAATAACCAATACAAGCGGAAACGTTACTCTAACAACTGCTACGGCTGGAGATGTCACGGTTGGACCGCCCACTTCCTTAGCTTCAACCGATGACCTCTATTTCCAAGACGGCAATATTACAACAGCTATCCCCCTCTCCGACGCAGCTACCGGTTTAAATACAACCGCCCAGGCAATAGTTGATGCCATAAATGAAGCATTTGACGCGGGAGTCGGGGGAGGGTCCGGTCTTTGGACAACATCTAATAATGCAATCTACCCGACTGCCACACAAAGAAGACTAGGCATTGGAACAAATTCAACAAGCGAAATTATTTCCTCTCTTTATATAACCAATGCTTCATCAGCAGCGGGCTATGCGCTGGTTGTCCTTAATGAAGACGGAGACCAAGATATTCTAACAGCTTCCGCTTCCGGAACTACTGTAATGACCTTGGGTCGAACAGGAGATTTAAGACTCACGACAAGCGGTAGTGATTCTCAAGACACTTACTTTGACTTAACAGGTTCTGCTGATTTTGAAATAAGAGACGGTGGAACTCCTTTTGTAACATTTTCAGATATCGGTGGAGTTACCTTTGACCCGACAACTACAGCTGACGTTACCTTTACAACGGATGGGGCTAGCGGAAGTTACATTAATATCACAGGTCTTTCAGCAAGTTCTGGGTCATCACTTTGTATCGACGGAGGTAATAATGTAGTAACTTGTTCAGCAGGTTCAGGTTCTGACCTATGGACACTTTCGGGCTCAACTATATATCCTGATGTTGCTACATACCGAGTCGGAATTGGTACGGTAACGGAAGCAAATATCATCTCTCCCCTCTTTGTAACCAACGGTTCCGTAACTGGAAAGGCTCTGGCAATCTTTAACCAGACTGAAAGCCAGGACATTTTAACAGCATCTGCTTCCGGCACCACAAGATTCACAGTCAATAATAACGGAGATGTTGAGGTGAACGGTCTACAAGTAATATCTACTAACGGCGGTACTGATACATTATTCTTCGGGACAGGAGGAAGCTCGGCTTCTGGTGCAGACCAAAATGTAGCGGTAGGTATTCAAGCCCTAAACAGTCTTACTTCAGGCGACCAAAATACTGCAGTCGGTTATCAAGCTGGATTTACTCAGACAAGCGTAAGTGCCAATACAGCACTGGGTTATAGAGCATTGTATACAAATAATGGCACGGGGAATACCGGAATAGGAGCGTTTGCAGGGTGGCAAAATACCGGCACAAATAACGTCTTTATCGGATACTCGAGTGCGCAACAATTCGCCAGCGGTGAATATAATACTTTCGTAGGTGTATCTGCTGGGAATGGTGCGACTGGGGCTACGGGAGACCAAAATACGACCGTAGGTTACGGGTCCTTAATATCTATTTCATCGGGTTCAATAAATACCGTATTGGGTTATTCGGCAGGTGACGCAATAACAACGGGAAGCTCTAATACCCTACTTGGACCCTATACAAATGTAGTCGGTGGAACCTTTTCGGAATCTATTGCGATAGGTTCCAGTGCTTCAATTACAGCCAGCAACCAATTAGTTATTGGTAGCAGCAGTGAGGAAATCACCGATGCCTATTTTGGAGAAGGAGTAACTTCAACTACTCCGGGAGATATTGTCTTTAATGCATCAGGAGGTAGTGGAACAGACATAGCCGGAGCTAATTTCATCTTAGCAGGAGGAAAAGGAACCGGGAATGCTGATGGCGGAGATATTGTATTCAGGACTTCGAATCCAGAAGTCTCCGGGATAACACTTCAAACATTAACTGAAAAGATGAGATTAACTGATGAAGGAAATTTAGGAATTGGAGAAACAACAACTTCTGACATTATTTCAAAACTCTTTGTAACCAATGACCAGGCAGCAACAGGTAAAGCTCTGGCAATATTCAATCAGACTGAAAGTCAGGATATATTAACTGCCTCTGCAAGTGGTACACCAAGATTAACATTAACCAATGCAGGTAATCTTCAATTCCATCAGGCATCAAGTATCACTACAACTACGGATGATTTAACCTTAAACCCTGCAGGAGGAAATGTAATAATTGCAGACGGTGATACTTTGGATGTCTATGGAGCACTTATTGGCCTTGACAGTGATGCCGACACTGATAACTACATTGCTCTTTCTGCTGGAGGAAGAGGTGCTCCAAGCGGTGTTCTTTTCTGGGGTGAAAGGCAACTTTGTGACTCGTCTGGAAACTGTGCCGGAACGACTAACTACTGGGCAATTAATGGAAATATAATCTACCCCGGTAATGCTGCCAATGACGGCTCTCAGGTATTAATAGGGCTGGGATTAACTGATACAGTACACCAGTTTGAAGTCAATGATTCGGTCGTCGGCAAAGCACTGGTTGTATTAAATGATACCGATTCAGACCAGGATATCCTGGTAGCTTCTTCTGCAGGAACTTTCAGACTAGCCATTCAAAATGACGGAGATCTAAGACTTAGAAATGCGGAAACGATAAGCAATCTTACCGACGACTTTATTGACTTTACGGGGATAGGCGGAGCAGATAATACCGATATCAGGTTTGACCTTGACGGAACTTCACCAGTAATATCGTCCCCAACCGATGATACTATTTCCATAGCTGAAAAATTATATGTTGGTGGAGCTTTTACATTTAACCCGACACCTGACGGAGATGGTGCTTACAACCTTGGGGATGGCTCAAATCAATGGGGAACGGTATTCACCAGTGCGCTGGAGAGTTCTTCGACATTAATCACTGTATTCGATCAATTTATTTTCAGTGGAATTGCCACGGATATTACGACCACAACTAACGAAGCCTTAACAATAACAGCTGGGGGAACAGGAGATATTATTTTCTCTCTTGATACCAATACCGATCTTCAGCTTGATTCAACAGTTGCCAATGCCGATACCTTAATCCTTTCTCCATTTAATGCCGGTAGCAACACCTTTACCGGAACTATAACCACTGCTGATTTAACCTCTACCAATAAAACCTGGACATTCCCGGACGCATCAGGAACTGTCTGTGTATCGGGAACGACATGTGCTACTTCAGGAACTGTGGGATACTGGCAGAGAAATTCGACCACCCTGGCCCAGGCAACAGCAGGAGACAATTTACTTATTGGCGACTCCGGGACAACCTCTGTTTTCCAATTCGAAGTCAATGGAGCACAAATAGGAAAGGCACTTGTTGCCTTAAACGAAACAGGAGACCAGGCAATATTAACGGCCAGTGCAAGCGGTACAACGAGATTTACTGTTAATAATAACGGTGATGTTGAAGTAAACGGAACTCAAGTAATATCTACAAATGGCGGTACTGATACATTATTCTTCGGTAATGGAGGAGGGTCAGCCTCGGGAGCGAATAATGTAACCGCTGTTGGGATTGATGCTTTTGCTTCACTAACAAACGGATTAGATAATACTGCCGTCGGCCAATCGGCTGGATACAATTTGACAACTGGGGATGATAACATTTTCATTGGAACAAATGCCGGATTTGAAGAATTGGGAAGTCGCAATACGTATGTCGGATCCGGTATAGGTCCCCAATCAGGAACTCCCTCGAATCTTAATAATTCTGCCTTGGGGTATGCGGCGCTTCAAAACCTCGATGGCGGTTTATCAAACGTAGTGATTGGTGATTGGGGAGGATTTTTGCTAACTAGTGGTGATGAAAATGTTCTCCTAGGTACTAATTCCGGATTTACTCTAACAACCGGAAGTTACAACATAATAATTGGGGGGTTGTCAGATTCAACTTCTGGTTCAATTACCAGCGCTATAGGAATCGGATATGAGGTAGATATAACTGCAAATAACCAGCTTGTCGTTGGAAGTAACGATACAAATGGACGGATAACTGATTCCTACTGGGGTTCAGGAGTAACGGATGCATCGCCAGCAGACTTCGTATTCAATGCATCAGGAGGCTCTGGCTCTGACAATGCAGGAGCTAATTTCATTCTTGCGGGTGGGAAAGGTACAGGAAATGCGGATGGTGGAGATTTGGTCTTTAATACTTCGGATGTATTGGGAACGGGTTCAACACTCCAATCCATTACTGAAAAGATGAGATTAACTGATGAAGGAAATTTAGGGATAGGAGAAACTACAACTTCCGATATAATCTCCAAACTCTTTATAACAAATGACCAGGCGGCAACCGGTAAATCCTTGGCAATATTTAATCAGACCGAGACTCAAGACATCTTCACGGCCTCAGCATCGGGAACAACTGTAATGACTCTAGGCCGCACAGGAAACCTTACACTTACCGACTCCGGAACATCAAATATTGATTTTAACCTCTCCTCTTCCGGTGACTTTACAATATCAGATGCAAGTACTCCTTTTGTCACATTCTCTGACATAGGAGGAATTACATTTGACCCTACAACCACAGCAGATGTTACATTCACCACAGACGGTGCCAGTGGTAGCTACATTAATATCACAGGTCTTTCATCGAGTAGCGGCTCATCTTTGTGTATTGACGGAGGTAATAATGTTGTCACCTGCTCAGCAGGCTCAGGAAGTGACCTTTGGACTTTGAGCGGTTCTACAATATACCCTGATTTAGCTACCTATAGAGTGGGTATCGGAACAACAACTGAGGCAAATATTATCTCTCCCCTCTTTGTAACCAATGGATCTGTTACCGGTAAAGCCTTAGCAATATTTAACCAAACAGAAAGCCAGGATATCCTAACAGCATCTGCTTCCGGCACAACCAGATTAACTCTCAATAATGACGGTGAATTGGATGTATTCGGAAATATTGACACATCCACATATTACGAATTAGGGGATAGCAAAATCCTGGATATGGAAAATACTAGTTCCTTACTCGTAGGTCATGGGGCAGGAAATTCTATTATTAGTGGAGTAATAGATAACACCCTGGTGGGTTTCCAGGCTGGTTATAATGTAAATAACAGCGCAGCAGATAATAATACTTTCGTCGGAAGTAACGCCGGGTTTGGAGATGTCAGTGGAGTTACAGGATTTAATAATACTGCTTTAGGGTACTCCTCTTTATATAATTTAAGCTCGGGAAGTGAAAATTCAGTAATTGGCTACCAGGCCGGAAACACATTGACCACTGGAACTAGAAATATAATAATTGGTTCGGACGCGGACGTAAACACAAATAGCATAAACGACTCCATAGTCATTGGTTACAATGCTACTTCAACTACTAATAATCAGTTAGTAATAGGCAATGTTAATTCAGCGATAGCTGATGCTTACTTCGGTGAAGGTGTAACTTCAGCAACACCCGGGGATATAGTATTTAATGCTTCGGGAGGTAGTGGAACAGACATTGCCGGAGCTAACTTCATATTTGCAGGAGGAAAAGGAACCGGGAATGCTGATGGTGGGGATTTAGTATTCAGGACTTCGAATCCAGAAGTCTCCGGGATAACACTTCAAACATTAACAGAGAAGATGAGGTTAACTGATGAAGGTAATTTGGGAATCGGTGAAACTACAACTTCTGACATTATTTCAAAACTCTTTGTAACCAATGACCAGGCAGCAACAGGTAAAGCTCTGGCAATTTTCAATCAAACTGAATCACAAGATATATTAACTGCCTCTGCTTCTGGAACTTCTGTAATGACTTTGGGAAGAACAGGAAATCTTACTCTAACCGACAGCGGTTCTTCAAATATAGACTTTAATCTTTCGGGAACCGGTGACTTTACAATATCAGATGCAAGTACTCCTTTTGTCACATTCTCTGACATAGGAGGAATTACATTTGACCCTACAACCACAGCAGATGTTACATTCACCACAGACGGTGCCAGTGGTAGCTACATTAATATCACAGGTCTTTCATCGAGTAGCGGCTCATCTTTGTGTATTGACGGAGGTAATAATGTTGTCACCTGCTCAGCAGGCTCAGGAAGTGACCTTTGGACTTTGAGCGGTTCTACAATATACCCTGATTTAGCTACCTATAGAGTGGGTATCGGAACAACAACTGAGGCAAATATTATCTCTCCCCTCTTTGTAACCAATGGATCTGTTACCGGTAAAGCCTTAGCAATATTTAACCAAACAGAAAGCCAGGATATCCTAACAGCATCTGCTTCCGGCACAACCAGATTAACCCTAGATAATAACGGTCAACTAGTCCTTCTTACGCAAGGTTCAACAGGAGGCTTATTAATTGGCGGAGACTCGGCTATCTATAGAGGTGCGACAAATCAAATTGACTTAGCATCAGGAGACAGTCTTCAAATTAATAGTAGCGGAACAATAATTCTTAATAACGGTACTAATAGCAATATATTTAGCCGCCCTGATAACTCCACTACCAGATGGAGCTCGGGTAGTACTGGTGGCTCTTATTTTGAATTATATACTAATAATGCGGGTTCGACTGGAAACTCTTTAGGATTATTCCACGACTCTTCTTCTCCCGCGGTTGACGATCAAATAGGATCAATTGAATTTTATGGGAGAGATAGCGGAGGTTCTCAAACACAAGCATACGGGAATATATTCAGCACAATCGTTGATCCTTTAAACACATCTGAAGACAGTAATATTACAATTCAAACAGCGGTAAACGGGGGAAGTTTTACAAATATCGCTAGATTTGGAGTACTGACAAGCGGAGGTATTAGCGGGTTGCATCTAGGCAGTAACTCACTAACTTTTGGTACCGATCTCGGTATTGAAGGAGATGTCCAGCTGTCAAGAGGAGCTGCTAATCGGCTTGATTTAGCCAGCGGAGATAACTTTATTATAAACGACGGTAAACTGGGAATTGGCCTTAACACTCCTGATGCTAGATTACATGTAACCGGGGCGGTAACTGGTAAAGCCCTCACCATTCTCAACGAAACTGGTGACCAAGATATATTGGTTGCTTCAAGGTCAGGAACAACTGTTATGAGACTCGGCAGGAATGGTGATTTGAATTTAACGGACTCCGGAACATCAAACATTGATTTTAATCTCTCCTCTACCGGTGACTTTACAATATCAGATGCGAGCACTCCTTTTGTAACATTCTCGGACATTGGAGGAGTTACATTTGACCCGACAACTACAGCTGACGTTACCTTTACAACAGATGGTGCCAGTGGAAGTTATATTAATATAACAGGACTTTCAGCAAGTTCTGGGTCATCTCTTTGTCTCGACGGAGGTAACAATGTCGTTACTTGTAGCGCAGGAAGCGGTTCCGATGTCTGGACACTCTCGGGGTCAGTCATCTACCCAGACTCCTCCTCATACAGAGTGGGGGTTGGCACATCAACTGCCGGTGACATCATCTCTTCTCTTTACGTTACCAGAACTCTTTCCGATGGAGCAACAGGGAAAGCTTTGGCAATACTAAATCAAACAGAATCCCAGGATATCTTTACAGCATCTGCTTCAGGAACAACCAGGATGTATTTGACCAATGCAGGCCAGTTAGTTTTGCCTGTTGCCGGGAGTGGTGGAGGTTTAGTTTTGGGTGATGACACACAGCTTTACGACGGTGGAACTAATATTCTTAGAACCCCCGATAACTTAACGGTTGATTTGGATTTGACTGTATCCGGAGGAGAACTTTACTTGACCGGAATCGCTTCATCTGCCTCAACCACTGAAGGAACAATATATTATGACTCTGATAATGACCAGCTGATGGTATATGCCAACGGTAAGTGGCAAGCGGATAGGACAATGGCAACCAAAATTGTGGGAACTACAAACGGTTCCGGTGCATCCTTAATATCCGAAAAAGCCGATTATGTCTGCGGAGCTTCTGACTGCGACACGACAATTGAAACTGCAGTTACAGCTCTTCCTTCCGGAGGCGGAGTTGTCGTTTTACTCGAAGGAACCTACGTCATCGACTCCGACGGAATTGATATAACCAAATCTAATACTTCTATAATCGGCTCTGGCCGCTCGACTATCCTCCAACGAGGTTGGGATACAGCAACTGATGACGGAGTAATCACAATTGGAAACGGAGGGACAACGGCAGTCAGCGGCGTAACCATTACCAACCTTTCTGTTGACGGTCAAAAGGCTACATATTCCGGAGTAGAAAACATCGGTATTTACTTTAATCAAGATGTCACCTATTCGCAACTGAGCAACTCATACATTTATGACAATTACGGAGACGGAGTGTATCTTTTAGGCGATGCCGGCGACCCAACCACTAATAATCTTATTACAGGCAATGATATAAGGAATAGCGACGATAATGGTATTGAAATTGAAGGCGCCGACAACAATAGAATTACCGAAAACTATTCAGTATCAAGTTTAGTGTACGGGATAACATTCAACGGAGGGTCAGATGATAATTTAGTTAGTGCTAATTTGATCTCGTCTTCCGGATTAGACGGAATACGACTTACAACTGCGGTAAACGCAAGGAACATAATTTCCGGAAATCATATTTTATCAAGCAGTCAAAACGGAATTTTAAATACCTATGGAGAAGGTACAATAATAACAGGCAATGTAATAAATGAAGTAGGAGCAGGTGATTATGGTATTTGGTTGGGTAGTGCTGTCGCGACTAATATTTTAGTCGAATCAAACAAAATTACAGACTCGGGTGGAAGCCAATATGGTATATACATAGATACAGGACCTTTAAATAACTATATAACCGGTAACGAAATTTCCGGCGCGGGATTCTCGGCTGAAATAATCGATTTGGATTCGGGAGCGGGTAATACCATTCAGCAAAGAGATAGGTTTGCGATAGATTCGACTGGCGAACTAGGAGCATATGGTAAAGCAGCTTTAATTGTAAATCATATTGAAGCACAAGACATCTTAACTGCTTCAGCATCCGGAACAACGGTGATGACTTTAGGTCGAACGGGAGATTTAAGACTCACGACAAGCGGTAGTGATTCTCAGGACACTTACTTTGACCTAACTTCATCAGCCGATTTTGAAATAAGAGACGGAGGAACTCCTTTTGTAACATTTTCAGACATCGGTGGAGTTACCTTTGACCCGACAACTACAGCTGACGTTACCTTTACGACAGACGGGGCTAGTGGTAGCTACATTAATATAACAGGACTATCTGCAAGCAGTGGTTCCTCTCTTTGTCTTGACGGAGGAAATAATGTTGTAACCTGCTCGGCTGGTAGCGGTTCCGACGTTTGGACATTAAGCGGTTCGACCATATACCCTGATGTTGCTACATACCGAGTCGGAATTGGAACGACAACTGAGGCAAATATTATCTCTCCCCTCTTCGTAACCAACGGTTCCGTAACCGGAAAAGCCTTAGCAATCTTTAATCAAACTGAAAGTCAGGACATCTTATCAGCATCGGCAAGTGGTACAACACGTTTTGTAATTCAGTATGATGGAAATGTCGGTATCGGGTTAACTAATCCGAATAACACTATTCAAGTAAAGGACTTGATTACCTTTAATAATTCCTTAAGCTCTACCTTTCTCGGGTATCAAGCCGGCAACAGCAGTACTGCTAGCTACAACACGTATATCGGTTATCAGGCGGGCTTATCGCAAACCTCTGGCAGCACAAATGTCTATGTAGGTACATTTGCCGGGGAATCTGTTACCTCGGGAAACAGCAACGTACTCATCGGGTATGCAGCCGGACAAAACAGCGGAGGCAATGACAATGTATTAATAGGACGGGATGCAGGAATAAGTGCTACCGGCGGTGATAACACCATCGTTGGATATCAGGCAGGAAATAATATTGCCGGAGGTTTTGCAAATGCTATTTTTGGCGCCTCTGCCGGTCAAACACTGACGTCAGGAACATATAATACTCTATTGGGTTTCGGTGCTGAGACACAGAGTTCGGCCGTTAGTAATTCCATAGCAATAGGAGCTAGTTCGTTTGTCACATCGAGTAACCAACTTGTAATTGGTAATTCTGGCTCTTCCATAACAGATGCTTACTTCGGAGAAGGAGTAACTTCAGCAACTCCGGGAGATATTGTCTTTAATGCATCTGGAGGTTCGGGAACAAATATTGCAGGAGCTAATTTCATTTTTGCAGGAGGAAAAGGAACTGGAAATGCAGACGGAGGGGATATTGTATTTAGGATATCAGATCCAGGTGTTTCAGGTGCAACCCTTCAGACATTAACAGAGAAAATGAGATTAACTGATGAAGGTAATTTAGGGATTGGTGAAACAACAACTTCCGATATAATCTCAAAACTCTTTGTCACCAATGACCAAACGGCAACCGGTAAATCCTTGGCAATATTCAATCAAACTGAATCACAAGATATACTTTCGGCATCGGCTTCGGGTACAACGGTAATGACTTTGGGAAGAACAGGAAATCTTACTCTAACCGACAGCGGTTCTTCGAATATTGACTTTAATCTTTCGTCAACAGGTGACTTTACAATTTCAGATGCCAGCACTCCATTTGTAACATTTTCTGATATTGGAGGAATTACCTTTGACCCGACGACAACTGCTGATGTTGTCTTTACAACAGATGGTGCAAGCGGAAGCTATATTAATATAACAGGACTATCTGCAAGCAGTGGTTCCTCTCTTTGTCTTGACGGAGGCAATAATGTTGTAACTTGTAGTGCAGGTTCAGGTTCTGACGTCTGGACGCTCTCTGGTTCTGTAATCTACCCCGATTCAGCTGCATACAATGTCCTTGTAGGCTCAGCTACAGCTGGTGATGCTATCGGAAACTTCACGGTAACAGGTGCAGAAACCGGTAAAGCCTTAGCTGTATTCAACGAAACCGGAGACCAGAATATTTTAACTGCTTCTGCATCAGGAACAACCAGATTTACAATAAATAACAGCGGAGATATCTTAACTAATAATGTTCAAGTCCTTCGACATAGACCAACAATTGATGCAAACTCAATCTTCTTTGGAAACGGCGGCCAAAGTGCAGGCGCCACAGATAATAACAACACAACCGTAGGCATAGGAGCATTAACTTCCCTCAATAACACAGGGGCAGATGAAAATATAGCCGTAGGAGTTCAGGCACTTAATTCTTTAACGTCTGGAGACAAAAACATTGCCATTGGTTTCCAAGCAGGTTTCTCGTTAACTAGTAACAATGATAATACATTTGTAGGAAATAGTTCCGGTTTAAACAGTACAGGAGATTTTAATACATTCTTCGGTTCATTTGCTGGTGAAGGTGCAGTAGCTGGAAGCCAAGTCTATTACAATTCCGCCTTTGGTTTTAATTCTCTCGAAGGATTAGCAACAGGTGATGATTCTAACCTAGGTCTAGGCTATGAAGCAGGGACAGGCTTTAATGGTGGTGATCGTAATATATTTATCGGTACAAGTACAGTAGGTAATGACGGCATTTCCAATTCGATAGCATTGGGTTACGCTACAACAATTACTGCAAGTAATCAATTTGTAGTTGGGGATGATACTCCGGATACGTATATTTCTGATGCCTACTTTGGAGAGGGTGTAACTTCAGCAACCCCTGGTGATATTACATTCAATGCATCGGGCGGTTCTGGCTCGGACATAATCGGTGCCAACTTCATTCTTGCAGGAGGGAAAGGAACAGGAAATGCGGATGCTGGAGATTTAGTATTTAGAACTTCAAATCCGGAAGTTTCAGGTGCAACCCTTCAAACATTAACTGAAAAGATGAGATTAACTGATGAAGGAAATTTAGGAATTGGAGAAACAACAACTTCTGACATTATTTCAAAACTCTTTGTAACCAATGACCAAACGGCAACCGGTAAATCCTTGGCAATATTCAATCAAACTGAATCACAGGATATATTAACTGCATCGGCATCAGGAACAACAAGATTCACAGTCAACAACAATGGAGACGTTGAAGTAAACGGAACTCAAGTAATATCTACAAATGGCGGTACAAGAACGCTTTTCTTTGGTAACGGAGGGGGGTCTGCATCCGGTGCAAATGATAACGTTGCGGTTGGTGCTGATGCGCTAACTTCTCTTACGGGAGGTGACTTTAATGTAGCCGTAGGAAGCAGCGCGTTATACAGCCTTACCACTGCCAGTTCCAATGTGGGGTTAGGATATTATGCTGGCTATTTTAATGAAACAGGAGGAAGAAATATCTTCATTGGGGAAAGCGCTGCTTCCGGCTCTGGAGTCTACAGCAGCTCCAACAACGTAGTAGTTGGCTGGGCAGCACTCACTAACATAACAGCTTCTCAAGACAGCAATGTCGCCATCGGTTATTATGCAGGACTTAATGCCAATACCGGTGGAGATAATAATGTATTTCTTGGGTATCAGTCAGGATACAATGCTGATGGTACCGGTAATGTATTTTTGGGGTCTGAATCAGGAACTAATGAATCGGGTTCAAACAAACTTTACATTGAAAATTCTACCTCCGCTAATCCTTTAATCTATGGTGAATTTGATACTGACGAGATTACATTAAATGCCAATACATTAATTGATACCACAAATGCCGCAACTTCCGGCTGGGCGGCATTGATTGTTAATCAAGACGAAGCACAAGATATACTTTCGGCATCGGCTTCGGGTACAACGGTAATGACTTTGGGAAGAACAGGAAATCTTACACTTACCGACAGCGATTCATCAAATATTGACTTTAACCTCTCCTCAAGCGGTGACTTTACAATATCAGATGCGAGTACTCCGTTTGTAACTTTTTCTGATATTGGTGGAGTAACCTTTGACCCAACCACAACAGCTGATGTCACATTCACCACAGACGGTGCCAGTGGAAGCTACATTAATATAACAGGACTATCTGCAAGCAGCGGCTCATCTTTGTGTATTGATGGGGGTAACAATGTCGTAACTTGCTCTGCCGGTTCCGGTTCCGATGTCTGGACTCTGTCAGGAAGTGTAATCTACCCTGATTCAGCCGCCTACAATGTCCTTGTAGGCTCACAAACGGCAGGTGATGCAATCGGAAACTTCACGGTAACAGGGACAGAAACAGGGAAAGCTCTGGCTGTATTTAACGATACGGGAACTGACCAGAACATAATCACTGCTTCAGCAAGCGGTACAACGGTAATGTACCTTTCCCGAGCCGGTGACTTGGCAGTCGACGTTGATAATGCAACCATAAGAGCGGGCATCCAAAACTCATCCCAAGGCGAAGCAAGATTATCCGAAGGTGGAGAGTACGGCCGAATAAGCGTTTTCTCCTCTTATAACACAGGTTCAAGAGGAGCTTATTTTGAAGCCAGACGCGACGGAGTTATGCTTTCGCTCGGTACAGCAACTCTTGAGGGTGGAGATTTAGTCCAATACTACAATGAATCCGGAGGACAACAATTATATATAGATGCGGATGCAGCACAATCCGCAGTCGCCCTCACCCTCTTCGGAGGAATTGATATCAATGGAACAGGCACTAACGATATTGCGGGAACGTTAAATCTTTCAGGAGACACACTCACCTCTTCCGGTGACTTAACAATAAATCCGGTAGGCGGGAATGTAATAATTGCTAATGCTGATGTATTGGATGTCTACGGACTGACAATTGGCTTAAATAATGATGCCTCGGTCAATAACATATTAGCCTTTGGCTCAGGAGCAGCAGCGGGAAGTGCAGCAGGAGATGACCTTTATTGGGGTAATGTTTTACTTTGCGATGCATCAGAAACTAATTGCGGTTGGACAACCGCAGCAGGAGTTACTAACTACTTTGAATTAAGTAGTAATACTCTCTCCCCCGGTGCATCCGGTTCTAATGACACTGATGCAATAGTACTAGGCGGAGCTGATACCACGCTCCATCAGTTTGAGGTTAATGGTGCTAAAACAGGCAAAGCACTTGTAGCACTTAATGAAACCGGAAACCAAGCGATATTTGTCGCATCAGAATCCGGTGCCACAAGATTCATCATCGAAGATGGTGGAAATGTTGGAATAAATACTGGAAATCCTACTGTGTTTGATCCAGTTTCACCCCTTCATATTAATGCTTCGGAAACATATCTTTTAACCTTGGAGGCTGACACAACCGCAGATGATGCATTTATCGAATTTAATCAGTCATCAACAACGGCAATTATCGGTTGGTCAGACGTCGGATCATACCTGAGAAACTATAGCGTCGGAGACATTGGATTGCAGGCCGATAGCGACACGGATGATTACCTCTACATGGATACAACTGCCAATGTCCCCGGACTTTTCTGGGAAGGAATAGCTGCTCAAGACCCTGCAATCTATACGACGGGAACCGAGCTTGGATACCGTGATGAAGCAGATGCATGGGTGTCTTTTGACTCCCTTGGTGGAGGAAGTAACTATTTACAAAGAGATTCAGGTTCAACTACTTTAGCCCCCGGAACTGATGCTGTTGTTACCGACAATTTAGTTCTTGGAGGAAATAATACTACCGTCTTCCAATTCGAAGTCAATGGTTCCCAAGTTGGTAAAGCACTTGTAGCTCTCAATGAAACCGGTGACCAGGCGATATTAACCGCATCAGCATCTGGAGTCACAAGATTAACTCTCGGAGGAAGTAATGCCGACCTTGACTACTTCCCTCTAAACACCGGCACATTCACAATAACTTCTGATATCTCTGGTGCAGCTCGAAGTGCAGATGTACTAACTATAACTCAAGCAGACAGTGGTTCATTTAACTCAAGCGGAAATCTTTTGCAGTTAACAAACTTGGATACAGGATCTTCTGTTGCAGCTTTAGACATAAGTCAAGCAGCTACTGGAGGAACAGGCATAAGCCTAGGAAGTACCATTGGCTCAGGTGGGGAAGCGATAGATATCACCGGACAGATTAATTCGGGCGGCAGAGGAATAGGAATTTCAGGTGGAGGTACCACTTTTGCGGGAAAAGGAATAGAAATCCAAAGCTCTTCAATTTCTTCGGGTATTGGAATAAATCTTTTCGGGGCCGTCACCGGCGGCTTAAGCAACTTCACCGGGGACTATATATTAATTAATCCAACAAGAGATAAGAATAGTGGCGGTGGTACACTCACCGATAGTGGTAACTTTTTAGATTTAACTAGAGCCAACACTGTAAGCGATGCCGCTTCTACATTCAATATTACTGGAGACCTTGCAACCTTCTCCTCCACCTGTACCCAAACGCTGGGAACCTGTACCGACACTTCAAACATCCTCGAGCTTAATCAGCAGTATGCTTCAGCAACAGGAGCTGTTTTGAATATCTTGAATTCTGGAACGGGTTCTGGAATATTATTTGAGGCAGGAACAACAGTTGCTGATGGAATTCAATGGGGAACAGATGCAAATGCAGTTACTCTTTTCCGTTCTGAAAATGATGTATTAAAAACCGCTGATGCATTTGGAGTAGGAGCACTCTCCTCCTCTGCCTCAACAGTCGAAGGAACAATATATTACGACTCGGATAACGACCAGCTGATGGTATATGCCAATGGCAAATGGCAGGCGGATAGGACAATGGCTACAAAGATTGTGGGGACTACAAACGGAGCAGGAGCATCCTTAATATCCGAAAAAGCTGATTATGTCTGCGGAGCCAGTGATTGTGACACCACAATTGAATCCGCAGTCACCGCCCTCCCCGCAGGAGGAGGAGTTGTAGTCCTTCTTGAGGGTACCTACGTCATCGACTCAAACGGTATAGACATTACCAAAAGTAACGTTTCAATAATCGGGGCAGGTCGAAGCACAATTCTCCAGAGAGGATATGACACAGCGACAGACGACGGAGTGATAACTATCGGCGACAATGGCACAACCGCGGTTTCCGGAGTTACCATAGCTGAGCTTGCCATAGACGGTGTTAAAGGGACATACGTAGGTGCACAAAACATCGGTATCATGTTCGACAACACCGTCACCTACTCAACCATCAGAAACACCTACGTCCACGACAACGACGGCATCGGAATCCATCTTGATAACTCAAACACCAACAACTTGATTACCGGAAACGACGTCCGAAGCAATGATTTATACGGCATAATCCTCCAATCCTCAAGCAACAACAACACCGTCACGGGCAATAATTCGCAGTCAAATATCGACACCGGCATCTTCCTCTTCTCCTCAAACAACAACACCGTCACGGGCAATAATTCGCAGTCAAATGGCACCATCGGAATCTATGTTGATACCTCAAGCAACAACAACACCGTCACGGGCAATAATTCGCAGTCAAATGGCACCTACGGCATCAGCCTCTCCTCCGGAAGCAGCAACAACACCGTCACGGGCAACACAATAAACGAAGTCGGGGCAAGCTTTGACGGGATATTTTTAAACTCGGCCGACAACAATATCATCTCCGGGAACCGGATTCTTGACACCTCCGGCAGTCGGTACGGTATCAATGTCTTCAATTCCACTTCCGACAACAACTATATTTCTTCAAATGAAATCTCGGGGGCGGGATTCACAGCAGAAACCAACGATATCGGCACAGGCACCACCATCCAGCACAGAGATAGGTTTGCAATAAATTCAAGCGGTCAGCTTTCAGCCTACGGTAAAGCGGCATTAATTGTTAATCACGCTGAAGCTCAAGATATATTTACAGCTTCAGCATCAGGAACAACAAGACTTACATTAAATAACGACGGAGATTTGCTTCCGGGAACAGATGATATACAAGACCTTGGTTCTAATACTCTAAGATGGCAAGACCAGTATCTTGGCCCGGGAACACTTCATATAGGAACTTCAACTGCAGATGAGGCAACTTTGGCTTACGACACAACTGCCAATTCAATTACCCTTCTTAATGTAGTCGGAGATATTAATTTACAAGCTGACAATGATACGGACGATTACCTCTACATGGATACAACTGCCAATGTCCCCGGACTTTTCTGGGAAGGAATAGCTGCTCAAGACCCGGCTATTTATACAACAGGAGAAGAACTCGGATATCGAGATGAAGCAGATGCATGGGTGAGTTTTGATTCACTCGGAGGAGGAAGTAACTATTTACAAAGAGATGCAGGTTCAACTACTTTAGCTCCCGGAACTGATGCTGTTGTTACCGACAACTTAGTTCTTGGAGGAAATAATACAACCGTCTTCCAATTCGAAGTCAACGGTTCCCAAGTGGGTAAAGCACTTGTAGCTCTTAATGAAACCGGCGACCAGGCAATATTCACGGCATCTGCAGGTGGAGTTCCAAGATTCACATTAAATAGAGAAGGAAGCGTAACAACATACGGTATCGCCTCCTCTTCCTCAACCACTGAAGGAACCATCTACTACGACTCAGATGACGACCAACTTAAAGTATATGCCAATGGTAAGTGGCAGGCGGATAGAACAATGGCAACTAAGATTGTGGGGACCACCAACGGTGCGGGAGCATCCTTAATATCCGAAAAAGCTGATTATGTCTGCGGAGCCTCCGACTGCGACACCACAATAGAAACTGCAATAGCAGCACTCCCTACCGGCGGCGGAGTAGTTGTTCTTCTCGAAGGAACGTATGTAATAGATTCTGACGGCATAGACATCACCAAATCCAATGTGTCTATTGTAGGAACTGGTAATGCAACAATCATGCAAAGGGGCTGGAATGCTACGCCAGCAGAGGATGGAATAATCACTATAGGTAACGGATCTTCAAGCTATGATGGCATTTCGATCACCGACATCTTATTCGATGGAAACAAAGCAAGTTATAGTTCCACATCTAATAATCACAATATCTATATTCAAAATCTTACGTCAAACATTTTCATTTACCATAATACTCTAATTAATCCTCAAGGTGCCAATATCATGATAAATGGAGCAGATTACAGCAGAATAAGTAATAACTATTCCTCAGGAAGTGGGCAGTGGTCTTCAATAACTCTGCAAAACACTTCTTCTTATAATACAATTGCCGACAACATTTTATACAATGATAATAGTGGTATATATATAAATTCGTCTCCATCCAATACCGTATCCGATAATATTGTTGATACCGCTACAAACTTTCTTTTGCAAATCGGTGGAGATGCTTCGGATTACAACGTTGTTACCGGGAATATATTAAAAAACAGTGCGTCTGACGGAGTAATAATTAGTAATGGTGATTATAATATTGTAAATGACAATAATATAAATACTGTTGGTGCTGGCAGCTTCGATGCTTTTCGAATCTCTTCTGATTCAGATAATAATATTATTACTTCAAACAACATTTATGATGCAAGTGGAAGCCGATATGGAATAAGTGTTTTTGCATCAACAGAAAATGACAATTATATTGCTTCAAACGAAATCTCGGGAGCCGGTTTCACAGCAGAAACCAACGACGCCGGCACCGGCACCACCATCCAACACAGAGACCAATTTGAAGTTGAAACTGCAAGAACATCTGGTGACCAACTTCTGGTTGACTGGACTGGAGCAACATCACTTACCGGTGCTGCATCGGGAATTAATATAACTGCTTCTGATATCACAGGAAATGGCCAGAATTTCTACGGACTGTCTATTTCAGACTTAGGTACAGCAGGGGCGGGTACTGAATACGGAATTTACCAGCAAGGAACAGACTGGGACTTCGGAGCATTCTTCTCCGATGATATCGGCCTTGCTGCAAGTACTTACTTAAACTGGGGAACAACGGCAGGAACGGGAGGCTACGGGTTCAGAGACAATGCCGGAGCTATTGAATTTAAGGATTCAGGCGGAGGTTGGACTGCATTTAACACTTTGGGAGGAGGAACAAATTACTGGCAATTAAACTCAAATGTAATTGCTCCCGGAGGAAGCGCGGCAGTAACAGACAGACTGGCAATAGGAGGATTGACCACAACCGACTTCTACTTGGGAGTATCAGGTGCAAGGGTTGGTAAAGCCCTCGTCGGCCTCAATGAAACAGGAAACCAAGCGATATTTGTAGCATCAGAGTCCGGAGCGACAAGATTCATCATTGAAGATGGTGGAAATGTTGGAATAAATACTGGAAATCCTACTGCGTTTGACCCAGTTTCACCCCTTCATATTAATGCTTCGGACACATATCTTTTAACATTAGAAGCAGATACGACTGCTGACGATGCATTTATTGAATTTAATCAGTCATCAACAACGGCAATTATCGGTTGGTCAGACGTCGGATCATACTTAAGAAACTTTAGCATTGATGATATTGGATTCGAGTCTGACAATGATACTGATGACTACCTTTACATGGATACAACTGCCAATGTCCCCGGACTCTTCTGGGAAGGGATTGCGGCACAAGACCCGGGAATCTATACAACAGCAACTGAGCTTGGATACCGTGACGAAGCAGATGCCTGGGTCTCCTTTGATTCTCTTGGTGGAGGTTCAAACTACTGGCAAAGAGATTCTGGTTCAACTACTTTAGCTCCCGGAACTGATGCTGTTGTTACCGACAATTTAGTTCTTGGAGGAAATAATACAACCGTCTTCCAATTCGAAGTCAATGGTTCACAAGTAGGTAAAGCATTAGTTTCACTCAACGAAACAGGAGACCAGAACATATTAACTGCCTCTGCATCAGGTGTCACAAGACTAAATCTTGGAGGAAGTAATGCCGACCTTGACTATTTCCCACTAAATACCGGCACATTCACCATAACCTCCGACCTATCAGGAGGTGCAAGAAGTCTTGACGTTTTAACCATCACCCAGACTAGCGACGTCTCAAACAATTCAACGGCAAGTTTGTTAAAACTGGTAAATGACGATGCCGGATCTGGAGCTTATAATCAACCGCTGCTTTATCTTGACCAGAATTCTACCAATAGCGCAGCCAGTTCTATATATATTGACACAGTTTCTTCGGGGGGAAGGGGAATTCATATTGCAAACGTAACTGGTGCAACTGGTATAAACTTTGGCGCGATTAATACGGGAACTGCCATAAGTGGATTTGCTGTTACTTCCGGATATTTTCTACTAGACATTTTTAACACTAGTAGTTCTACTTTACCCGCCTTTACAGGAGACTATATATCAATTGCTCCTACAAGAACTTACACAGGTGATTCTACCGTTACAGACACGGGCAGCTTTATAGATTTTTCAAGGACAAATGCACAAAGTACTGGTACAGGTACGTTCGCTATAGATGCAACAGCAGACTTGGTCAAACTTGCTTCTACCTGTAGTCAATCAGGGGGTACCTGTACCGACACATCAAACATCCTCGAGCTTAATCAGCAATATGCCTCTGCAACAGGTGCGGTTCTTAACATCCTTAATTCAGGAACAGGGGCGGATATATCTTTGGACCAGGCAGAAACCATTTCAAATGCGGTTAATGGAACTATAGTTCTTGGGGCAGATAGCGGTGCAATCACCCTTTCTCTTTCAGGAACCTCTGCAACCATCTCAAATACTGCAGGAGATATAAC
>Ga0214473_10000937_pt1 | contig 39778 bp, 14 predicted proteins | sample RVTome_7_FD_203509 | JGI IMG/M metagenome (GOLD analysis project Ga0214473, IMG submission 203509) | Soil microbial communities from uranium-contaminated site in the Upper Colorado River Basin, Wyoming, United States - RVT98D197 | ecosystem: Environmental > Terrestrial > Soil > Contaminated >...
ACGAGATCATCCGGCAAGGCCGCAAGGACCTCACACTCTGCCGCATGACGCCCGACCTGGTCTACGACCAGATGGTGGCGGCCGGCTGCGCCCGCAAGATGGTGTTCTCCTACCTGGGCAATCCCGGGGTCGGATCGCTGCACTGCATCCGCCGGGCGGTAGAGAAGGGCATCCCGCGGCCGCTGGAGCTGGAGGAATACACCCACTTCGGCATGATCGGCCGCTACCTGGCTGGAGCCAGCCGGCTGCCTTTCTATCCGCTGCGCACTTTCACCGGCTCGGACCTCCCGGGGGTAAACCCGCAGATCCGATTCGTGGCCGACCCCTACGGCGGGGAGCAGATTGCGGTCGTACCGCCGCTCCACCCGGATGTCACCATCCTGCATGCTCAGCGCGCCGACGAGCAGGGCAACGTGCAGGCCTGGGGCCTGCTGGGCGTCCAGCGGGAGGCCGCCTTGGCGGCCCAGCACGTGGTCGTCGTCGTGGAGGAAATCGTGGACTCGGCCGTGATCCGTTCGGATCCCAACCGGACCCTGATTCCCGGGGCCTGCGTGGACGCCCTGGTGCTGGAGCCGGGGGGCGTGCATCCATCCTATCTGCAGGGCTACTGGGACCGGGACAACGCCGCCTATCTGGAGTGGGACCGTCTCTCGCGCGACCAGGCGCAGACCGAGGCCTGGTTGGCGGAGTGGGTATTCGGCGTAGCCGGCCGCCAGGAGTACTCCGCCAAGATACCTGCCGAGGTGTGGAACAAGCTGCGGCCGGCCCCGGCGCTGGCGGCACCGGTGGACTACGGAGACTACCGATGAGCGATTACACCCCCTCCGAGATGATGATCGTAACCGCCTCCCGGGCGCTGCAGGACGCCAGGACGGTGTTGGTGGGGGTCGGACTCCCGAACATCGCCTGCAACCTGGCGCGCCGCACGGTCGCGCCGGACCTGGAGCTGATCTACGAGAGCGGAGTCCTGGGCGCCCGGCCCGCCCGGCTGCCGCTTTCCATCGGGGACCCCAGCCTGGTGAGCGGGTCTCTGATGGCCGCCTCCATGCCCGAGTTGTTCCTGTACTACTTGCAGGGCGGGCGGGTGGATGTGGCACTGTTGGGAACGGCCCAGATCGACCGCTTCGGAAACCTCAACACCACCGTCATCGGGGACTACCATCATCCCAAGGTGCGCCTGCCGGGCAGCGGCGGCGCCTGCGAGATGGCGATCCACGCCCGGGAGGTGATGGTGATCACCCGGCTGGAAGGGCGCAGCTTCGTCGAGCGGCTGGACTTCCGCACCAGCCCAGGTTTCCTGGAAGGTGGGGGAAGCCGTGCGGCACTGAAGCTGCCGGGCGGCGGCCCGCGGCTGGTCGTGACCGATGTGGCCGTTTTCGGCTTCGATCCCGAGTCGAAGGAAATGGTGCTGCGCTCGCTGCATCCGGGAGTGGATGTCGATCAGTTGCGCTCGAAGATCGCCTGGCCGCTGGCGGCCGCCGCGGATCTGCAGCACACCGAGCCGCCCAGCGCCGAGGAACTGCGCATCGTCCGGGATGAACTGGATCCCGGTGGGCTGTACCGCTGATGGAGACAACCGGAGGCAAGATGCAGGTTCTGACACCGGAGGACATCGTCGAGCTGTCCAGGCGCCATACCTTTTGGACCTGGTCCGCCCAGGATCGGGTGAATCCCATTCCGGTCGAGCGGGCCGAGGGCGTGTATTTCTGGGACACGGCCGGCAAGCGCTACCTGGATTTCAACTCGATGGTGATGTGCTGCAACATCGGCCATGGCGAGCGGCGGGTCATCGATGCCATCGCCGAGCAGGCCCGGGCCCTGACCTTCGCCGCGCCCTCCATGGCCACTCGACCCAGGGCCGCCTTGGGACGCCTGCTGGCGGAGGTGACGCCCCCCGGCCTGGACCGCTTCCTGTTCACCTTGGGCGGGGCAGAAGCCACCGAGAACGCCATCAAGCTGGCCCGGCAGTACACCGGCCGGCACAAGATCTTGGCTCGCTACCGCTCCTACCACGGCGCCACCCACGGGGCGATGGCCGCCACCGGCGATCCACGCCGCTGGGCCTGGGAGCCCAACCTGATGCCGGGCGTGGTGCACTTCCTGGGTCCCGGCGATCGGTTTCCCCTGCCGGGCAGGCCATGGGTGCCCGAGTCCGGAAGCCCGGACCAGTTGGCGGAGCAAGCGCTGGACCGCCTCGAACAGGTTGTCACCATGGAGGGCCCCGCAACCATCGCCGCGCTGCTGCTCGAGCCGGTGCCGGGAACCAACGGGGTGCTGGTGCCACCCGACGGCTACCTGCAAGGCGTGCGCGCCTTGTGCGACCGCTACGGGATTCTGTTGATCTGTGACGAGGTCATGTCGGGCTTCGGCCGAACCGGGAAATGGTTTGCGGTGGAGCATTGGGAGGTGGTCCCGGATTTGATGACCATGGCCAAGGGACTGACCTCCGGGTATGCGCCGCTAGGGGCGGTGGCCATGAGCGAGCGGGTGGCGGCCCACTTCAGCGATCGGGTCTTCCAGGGAGGGCTTACCTTCAACAGCCATCCGCTGTGCCTGGCGGCGGCGCTGGCCAACATCCAGGTGATCCAAGAAGACGGCCTGGTGGAGCGGGCCGCAGCTCTGGGCCCGGCGCTGGCCGGGGGAATGGCGCAGCTACAGCAGGACCACCCCTCAGTGGGTGAGTTCCGTTCGATCGGGCTGTTCGGCGCGCTGGAGATCATGCGCGACCGCAAGCGGGGCGTGCCGATGGCCGGCTTCAACGCCACCAGCCCTGAAATGGAGGCCTTTCGGTCCGCCCTGCGCCAGGCCGGCCTGCATGCCGTGGTCCGCTGGAATACGCTGCTGTTCTTGCCGCCCCTGATCATCACCGAGGAGCAGCTGTCCGAGGGGTTTGGGATCATCGACGCGGCGCTCCGGGTCACCGATGCCGCCGCACTGACGGGAGGGTAGCCACCGTCGAATCCCGAAACTTGCACGGCAGGCACGGGCGGCTATGATTCGATCGATGATCCGACTGACGCTGCTCCTGGCACTCGGCCTGGCGCTGGCGGCCTCACCGCTGCCGGCCCTGGCGCAGGGGTCTCGGCTGTACTTCGCCGAGACCGGTCACAGCCTGGATGCCCGGTTTCTGGAGGCGTTCGAGGGGTGGGGGGGCGCCGAAGCACTGGGCTTCCCACTCACCGAGTCCTTCTACAATGAGGACGGGCTGCTGCTGCAGTACCTGGAGAATGCCCGCCTGGAGCTGGTTCCGGAGGAGCTGGGCGAGGGCCTGCAGGTGCAGCTCGCCCCGCTGGGCGTGATCATGGGAGGCTGGGACCTCCCGGTCGAACAAGGTGGCCTGCCCCCGGCAGACCGGGCCGGCTGCCGGTTCTATCCGCAGTCGGGCCATCAGGTATGCCATGCCTTCCTGGACTATTACCGGGAGCATGGCGGCCCACAAGTGCTGGGCCTCCCGATCAGTGAGTTCCGATTGCAGGGGGATCGCATCGTGCAGTACTTCGAACGCATTCGCCTGGACTGGCATCCGGAAGCCTCAGTCGGCGGTTGGGTGCAGCCGGGTCCGCTGGGGCGGGAGCATTTCGATCTGGCGGGATACGATCCGGCGCTGCTGGATCCGAAACGGCCGCCGGCGGGGGCCGTCTACCAGGTCTTTGCGCTGCATCCCCAGCCCTCGGTGTGGAAGCCGCTGGTGAGCTCGGAGGATGTGCAGCAGCTGCACCTGGTGGTCCGGGACCAGAACATGGTGCCGGTGGCGGGAGCGGCCGTAATGCTCACTGTGTATCTGCCGGAGGGGCTGCAGATCCAGATGCTGCCTTCGACCGACGGCGACGGCATCACCCAGGCCGAGCTGGTGCTGAGCGGCCAGCCTCCCGGTTCGCGGGTCGATCTGGATTTCACCGTGCTCTACCAGGACCTGTCGGCCTTCGCCCGGGATTCGTTCTTCATCTGGTGGTAGATTCGTCTCGCGTCCGCCCTCATACCGCCCAGGCCCCCTGAACTCCCCCTTCCACACTTGCTTGACCTCCTCCCTTGAATCATGCTACGCTAGCCCTACCGACCGGTCGGTAGGGGATTTCAAACCCACATGCAGCGCGCAGACATCCTGCTCTCGGCGGCCCAAATCTTCCGCCGCAAGGGATTCCATGGCACTTCGATGCAGGACATCGCCGACGCGGTGCACCTGCAGAAGGCCAGCCTCTATCACCACATCCGCAGCAAACAGGAAATCCTGCTGGCCATCCTGGACCAGGCGCTGGACACGCTCATCGCCGACCTGCAGCCGATCGTCGATTCGGACCAGCCGGCGGACCAGAAGCTCAGCGCCGCTATGCGGGCCTACATCGACCGGATGACCCGCAACGCCGACCTGGCTGCCGTGCTGCTGCTGGAGCACCGCAGCCTGGAGCCGGCCCTGCGGGCGCAACACATCCAACGCCGGGATCGCTTCGAGTCGTTGTGGCGCCAGATCATCCTGCAGGGCATGCAGCAAGGCCTCTTCCGGCCGGTGGATGAAGCGGTGGCTTCTTACGCGCTGCTGGGCGTGCAGAACTGGTTGATCACCTGGTATCGGGAGGGGGGCCGCTACCGCCCCGAGCAGCTGGCCGACCAATTCATCGACCTGTTCCTGCGCGGCTTGCGGGAGGAAGGCCAGTCGGCATGACCGAGCCGGTCCAGGTCTATCGATCCCGCGCCGGGGACCGGGTCTACCGCATCCCGCTCGACTTGTTCCCCGATCTCTCCGGCTTCGCCCATCTGGTGGTGAGCGACGGCTTCGTAGCACTGGTGGACGCCGGATCCGGATTCGGCGACTCCAACGTGCAGCTGGAGGCCGGCCTGGCGGCGGTCCGAGCCGACCACGGCGAACCCATCACCTGGTCCGACCTCACCCACATCCTGATCACCCACGGCCACATCGACCACTTCGGCGGGTTGCACTACGTCCGGGAACGCAGCACGGCCCCGCTGGGGATTCACGAGCTGGATCGCCGGGTGCTCACCCGTTATGAAGAACGGGTGGCGGTCGTTGCTCAGCGCCTTTCCACTTTTCTGCGCGAAGGCGGTGTGTCCCTCGAGGAGCACGAGGACCTGATGCAGCTCTACCTGCTCAACAAGCAGCTCTTTCACTCGATCGCGGTGGACTTCACCTACGCCGCGGCCGGGATGAAGGTGGGTCCGCTGAAGATGCTGCACGTGCCGGGGCACACCCCCGGCCACGTGGTCATCCTGCTGGATGACTTGATGTTGTCCGGCGATCACATCCTGGAGCGCATCAGCCCCCACCTGGCGCCGGAGCGCCTGACCCTGCACACCGGGCTGACTCACTATCTGGATTCACTGGAGCTGTCGCGGCCGCTGGCGGACGGGGCGCGGCTGGTGTTGGGCGGGCACGAGGGCGTCTTCACGAACCTCGAAGCGCGGATCGATGAGATCCGCGACCTGTACAAGCAGCGACTGGAGCACACCCTGGAACTCACCCGTCAGCCCGCCACCCTGGCGCAGGTGGCCGCCGGGCTGTTCAACGAACCCAAGGGCTACCATCGCCTCTTGGCGCTGGAGGAAGCCGGCGCCTATGTCGAGTACCTGGAACAACGCGGCCAGGTTGGGCTGGAGAACCTAGACGCGCTCAATGACCCCGCGAGAGGAGCAGCCTATGTACGGATTTGAGCCGACCGACGAGCAGCGCATGCTGGTGGAAGCGGTGCAGCGCTTCGCCCAGAAGGAGATGCGGCCGGTCGCCCACGACGCCGACGAGGCTGGCGAGCTGCCGCCGGCACTGATCGAGAAGGGCTGGGAACTGGGAGTGTTGCAGGCCAGCATCCCGGAGGGCTACGGGGGATTCGGGGAGCGCTCGGCGGTCACCGGCGTGCTGGCGGCCGAGGAGTTGGGCTGGGGCGATCTATCCGCCGCGCTGGCTGTACTGGCCCCCAACGCCTTTGCCCTTCCGGTCCTGACGGCCGGGACGGAGGAGCAGAAGCGGCAACTCATCCCCCCGGTGATCGAGGGCGAGTGGAAGCCCTTCGTGGCGGCCTTCGTCGAGCCCGACTTCGATTTCTACCCGGGAGAGATGCGGACCTCGGCGGCCGCCCAGAATGGGGGATACGTCTTGAACGGGGTCAAGGCGCTGGTGCCCTACGCCGAGCAGGCCCAGTCCTTCCTGGTCTTCGCGGCCCAGGATGGGCGGATTCAGGCCTTCGTGGTCCCGGCGGGGACGCCCGGCCTCACCATCGCCGCACGCGAGAAACTGCTCGGCCTGCAGGCCATTCCCACCTACCGCCTGCAGCTGAAGGATGTCAAAGCGCTGGCACGGCTGGGAGGCGAGCAGGGCATGCTCTTCGAGCCGATTCTGGCTGCTGCCCAGGTGGCCGTGGCCGGCCTGGCCGTCGGGCTCAGCCGGGGCGCCTTCGAGTACGCCCGCGACTATGCCAAGGAGCGGGAGGCATTCGGCGGTCCCATCGCTCAGAAGCAGTCCATCGCCTTCACCCTGGCCGACATGGCCATCGAGGTGGAGGCCATCCGGTTGCTGGTCTGGGAGGCGGCCTGGATGCTGGATGCCGCCAAGGACGAAGCCGCCAAGGCTGCCTACCTGGCGCTGACCGGTGCGGCCGACATGGCCATGATGGTCACCGACCGGGCGGTGCAGATCCTGGGCGGACACGGCTACATCCGGGAGCATCCGGTCGAACGCTGGATGCGCAACGCCCGCGGCGTGGCCAGCTACGTGGGCCTGGCAATGGTCTAGGGCCGAGCGGAAAGGGAGCCCCGGCATGATCAGCTTCGAAATGCCCAATTCGATCCGCAAGACCGTCACCCTGATGCAGACGGTGGCGGAGAACATGATGCGCCCGGTCTCGCGCCACTTCGACGAATGTGAACACGAGGTCCCCTGGGACTATATCAACTTCACCCACGAGGCCCTCAAGGTCATGGGGGGAGGCACGCTGGCGCCCTCCGAAGGCAACGGCCGGCACACGGATGCGGACGCACCGAAGCGCCCTTCGCTGGCCTATCAGCGGCTGGCCTATTCGGCCGAGGTGCTGTCCTGGGGGGATGCCGGGCTGTACCTGTGCACCCCGGCCGGAATGCTGGGGGCTGCTGCCGTACAGGCCACCGGCACGCCGGAGCAGAAGGTGCGGTTCCTCTCCCGCTACCGCGGGGACAAACCGGTCTTCGACGCCATGGCCATGACCGAGACCCACGCCGGCTCGGAGATGCCCTCCGCCACCCGCACCACCGCGATCCGGGAGGGAGACCAGTGGGTGCTCAACGGCGAGAAGATCTTCGTCACCGCCGGACGCAAGGCGCTGGTGGATTCGCCCGGGTTCGTAGTAGTTTGGGCCACCGTAGATCCCGGCGCCGGCCGGGCGGGGGTCAAGCCGTTCGTGGTGGAGGCCGGCACACCCGGCTGCAGCGTCACCAAGCAGGAGCACAAGCTCGGCATTCGGGCCAGCGACACGGTCTCTATCGTGCTGCAGGATTGCCGCATCCCGCTGGACAACATCCTGGGCAGCCCGGAGGTGCAGACCAAGACCGAGGAAGGCTTCAAGGGGGCCATGGCCACCTTCGACGCCAGCCGGCCGCTGGTGGCGGCCTCGGCCCTGGGCATCGCCCGGGCGGCGCTGGAGCTGCTCAAGGAATGCCTGGAGCGCGGCGGGGTCCAGCTGCGCTTAGGCCTGCCGCGCAGCCGCATGACCAATCTAGAGCGAGAAGTGGTGGAGATGGAGATCATGCTGCGCTCCTCCTGGCTGCTGGTGCTCAAGGCGGTGTGGATGATGGATGAGCGGCAGCCCAACAACCTGGAGGCCTCCATGTCCAAGGTGCGGGCCGGGGACATGGTAGTCAGGATCACCCAGCGGGCTGTGGAGCTGCTGGGCCCGCTGGGGATCTCCCGCCAACTGCTGCTGGAGAAATGGCTGCGGGACGCCAAGATCAACGACTTGTATGAAGGCACCGGACAGATCAACCGGCTGATCGTCGCCCGCCGCATCCTGAACTACTCGCGCCACGAGTTGAGCTAGGGAGCCGAGCATGACCTACAAGATCGAACGCGCCGCCGTGCTGGGGGCCGGCACCATGGGTGCGGCCATCGCCGCCCACCTGGCCAACGCCGGCATCCCTTCCCTGCTGTTGGACGTCGTGCCCACCGAGCTCACCGATGAGGAGCAGCGGCAGGGGCTGGGGCTGGATCATCCGCAAGTTCGCAACCGGATCGTCTGCCAGGGATGGCAGCGCTGCCTGAAGGCCAGGCCCGCCAACCTGTTCAGCGAAAGGCTGGCCGGGTTGGTGGAGTTCGGCAACCTGGAGGACGATTTCGAGCGGCTGGCCGACGCTGATTGGATCATCGAGGCCGTGGTGGAGCGGCTGGAGGTGAAGATCCCGCTCCTGGAGCGGATCGAGGCTGTGCGCAAGTCCGGGAGCATCGTCAGCACCAACACCTCCGGCCTTCCCGTCCGCCAGCTCGCCGAAGGACGCCTGCCGGATTTCAGGTCCCACTTCCTGGGCACCCACTTCTTCAACCCGCCCCGCTACCTCAAGCTGCTGGAGCTGATCCCGGGCGAAGGCACCGCGCCGGAGCTGGTGAGGTTCATGCAGGACTTCGCCGAAATCCGGCTGGGCAAGGGCGTGGTGGTCTGCAAGGACACCCCCAACTTCATCGCCAATCGCTTCTTCTCCATCGCCGGGACCTACACGCTGAACTACGCACTGGAGCACGGCTACACCGTCGAGGAGGTGGATGCGCTCACTGGCCCGCTGATCGGATACCCCAAGTCGGCCACCTTCCGGATGCTGGATCTGGTGGGTGTTGACGTCATGGCCCACGTGGGGGGCAACCTGTACCCGGCCATCGAGCGCGATCCGTGGCGGACGGTTCTGCGCCATCCCAAGACGCAAGCGATGGTGGAAGGATTGGCGCAGCGCGGTTGGCTGGGCAACAAGTCCGGGCAGGGCTTTTACAAGCGGGTGGACGGCGAGGGGGGCAAGGCCTTCTGGTCGCTCGATCCGGAGACCTTCGAGTATCGGGCACCCAGCGCGCCGCGCTTCGACTCGATGGGGAAGCACAAGGACATCGAGGATCCGGGCCAGCGCCTGAAGGCGCTGTGTTCGGAGAGCGACCGGGCCGGCCAGTTCTTGTGGGCCATCACCGCCTTTGGCGTGAACTACGCCGCCAGCGTGATCCCGGAAATCGCCGACGACATCCTCTCCATCGACAATGCCAACAAGTGGGGGTTCATGCATGAGCTGGGTCCCTTCGAGCGCTGGGACGCGCTGGGGGTGCGCCAGTCCGTCTCCCGCATGCAGGCGGAGGGGATGCAGGTGACCTCTTGGGTGCTGGAGATGCTGGAGGCAGGCGTCGAGTCCTTCTATCAGCGCGAGGGGGTGCAGGTGGTTGGCTACTACGATCCTCGTCACAAGGGCTATGTCCCGCTCAGGCAGGATCCGCGGATCATCTCCATCCCGGCGCTCAAGCAGCAGGGCCGGGAGCTGCAATCCAACGGCAGCGCCAGTCTGCTCGACCTGGGCGACCGGGTGCTGCTGCTGGAATTCCACAGCCCGGCGGCCAACGCCCTGGACGAGGACATCTTCAAGCTGGCGGAGCAGGCCCTGGCCGAGCTGGGGAAGCCGGAGTGGGCCGCGCTGGTGGTCGGCAATCAGGGCAAGCACTTCTGCGCCGGCGCCAACATCTTCCCCATGGCGGTGGCCGCCCAACAAGGCCAGTTGGAGTACATCGACCTGGCCATCCGCACCATGCAGTCGCTACTGCAGCGCATGCGTGCCAGCCTGAAGCCGATTGTGGTGGCGGCGCACGGCATGGCCCTGGGCGGGGGCGTCGAGGTGCTGATGGCGGGCACGCGCGCCTTGGCCGCCGCCGAGAGCTATATCGGCCTGGTGGAGATGGGGGTCGGGTTGATCCCGGCCGGCACCGGCACCAAGGAGACCGTGCGGCGGCTGCTCAACCCGGTCATGCAAACGGAGGGCGCCGACGTCCTGCCCCACCTGCAGCGGGCCTTCGAGCAGATCGCCCTGGCCAAGGTGGCCGAAAGCGCGCAGCAGGCGCGGGAGATGGGCTACCTCGGCCCGGCGGATCGAATCGTCATGAACCAGGACCATCTACTGTCGGAGGCCAAGCACGAAGCGCTGGCCCTGGCGGCGGGTGGGCCGAGCCCGGCGCGACCGCGGCTGGTGTGGGCAGCCGGCGGCGAGGCCCTGGCCGCCTTGCGCATGGCGATCTGGAGCATGGTGCAAGCCGGCTACGCCTCCGCCCACGACGCAGTGGTGGCGGACCAGTTGGCCCGGGTGCTCACCGGCGGCGAACTGAGCCGGCCGGGATGGGTCAGCGAGCAGCACCTGCTAGACCTGGAGCGGGAGGCCTTTCTGGCGCTGTGCGCGGAGCCCAAGACCCAGGAGCGCATGTGGCACATGCTGCAGCACAAGAAGCCGCTGAGGAACTAAAGGAGAAACCCATGCCACGCGAAGCCGTCATTGTGGGAGCCGTGCGAACCGCCGTGGGACGGTCCAAGAAAGGGACCACCCGAGACGTGCGGCCGGATGATCTGGCCGCGGCGGTCATCCGCGAGCTGCTGCGGCGGGCCCAAGACCGGCTGGATCCGGCGCAGGTGGATGACGTGGTGCTGGGCTGCGCCTATCCGGAGGGGGCGCAGGGGTTGAACGCAGCCCGGCCGGTGGCTATCCTGGCCGGCCTGCCGGTAGAAGTGCCGGCCCAGACCATCAACCGTTTTTGTTCCAGCGGCCTGCAGGCAGTGGCCATCGCCTCCGAGCGCATCATCGCCAACGGAGCCGACATCATCGTCGCCGGCGGGATGGAATCCATGAGCTCGGTGCCCATGACCGGGCACCACCTGAGCCTCAACCCCTGGTTGGTGGAGAACCACCCCGAGGTGTACATGAGCATGGGTCTGACCGCCGAACGGGTGGCGGAGGAGTTCGAGGTCACGCGGGAAGAGCAGGACGAATACTCCTGCGGCAGCCACCAGAAGGCCGCCGCGGCGGTGGATTCAGGCAGGTTCGAGGGGGAGATCGTTCCCTTCGAGTTCGAGGAGGTGCGGCTGGGTCCCGGGGGAAGTCTGGTGCGGGACCGGCATGTCCTGAAGCATGACGAGCACCTGCGCCGCGAGACCTGCATGGAAGGACTCTCCAAACTCAAGCCGGTCTTCAAGCAGGGCGGCACGGTGACCGCCGGCAACTCCTCCCCCCTCAGCGACGGTGCGGCCGCTCTGCTAGTGATGGAGGCCGCCACCGCTGCCCGGCTGGGCCTGCAGCCGCTGGCGCGCTTCGTCGGCTTCAACGTGGCCGGGGTGCGCCCCGAGATCATGGGGATCGGACCCGTGCGGGCGGTGCCGCGGGTGTTGGATCGCACCGGGCTGCGGCTGAGTGATATCGACCTGATCGAGCTCAACGAGGCCTTCGCCTCCCAGAGCGTGGCGGTGATCCGCGAGCTGGAATTCGATCCGGCGATTGTCAACGTCAATGGGGGCGCCATCGCCCTTGGCCACCCGCTGGGCTGCACCGGGGCCAAGCTCACCACCCAGATCCTCTATGAATTGAAACGGCGCAAGGCCCGCTACGGGATGGTGACGATGTGCATCGGAGGCGGGATGGGCGCGGCCGGGATCTTCGAGAACCTGAACTAGGGAGCGAGTATGTCTGAGCAACTGACCATCGAGAAGTTGATGTCGTTGATGCCCAAGGCGTTCGTGCCGGAGAAGGCCGGCGACCTGGAGGCGGTGATCCAGTTCAACCTGAGCGGGGAGGGAGGGGGGAACTGGGCGGTCACGATCAGCGAGGGCAGCTGCAGCGTGAGCCGGGAGGTGGCCGAGAACCCCAAGCTCACCCTGTCGGCCCTGGCCAGCGACTACCTGGACATCATCACCGGCAAGGTCAACGCCATGTCCGCCTTTGCAGAAGGCAAGGTCAAGCTGAAGGGCGACCTGGCGCTGGCCATGAAGTTGATGACCTTCTTCAAGCTGCCGGCCTAGCCTGGCTCGACCGACGGGCCCAGCACCCGGGCGCGGTGGGGGACGTGCGCCAGCGGGTCCAGCCCCAATTCCAGCAGCACTTCCTCGGGGCGGCCGGTGGCGCCTTCGCGGGCGGCCAGCTGCATCACCAACCTGGGCCGTTCAGCCCGCTCGCTGGTCTCCAGCGTCAACCTCTCGATCAGAGGGCGTAGATCGTAGCTCTTGCCCCGCCGCTCCCGCGGCAGGGAATCGGAACTCAGCAGCCGCTGGACGGCCTCCTGCAGTTCGGCCGCTGCCGCGGTGGTCTCCAGGTCCACCTGGTACTCGCAAGCGCTGACCTCCCGCTGCAGCGGCGGAGTGCTGGCCGGCACCGGCCACACCGCCTCCACGATCAGCCCCGGCGGAGCCGCCTTGTGCAGTGCCTGGCACAGATCCTCGGACTCCCAGCTCGCTTCGAGAATCACGTCCAGCAGGTCGCCTTGACTGGTGCATCCCAGCGGCAGCGCCAACCCAAGGTTGAGCCGCGGGCGAGGGTTGTAGCCCTCCGAATAGGCCAGCCGCGCACCCGCCCGCCGCAGGGTGCGCTCCCAGGTGCGGTGTAGGTCCAGGTGTCCGATGAAGCGCAGCGGGGCGCTCTTGGCGAAGCGGATTCGGTAGCGGAATGGGGCTTCTTCAGGCATGCGGGTGTTGGGAGTAACCCCCGATAGGTTTCGGGGACCGCCCACGCCGGGACAGATCGAGTCTACGCCGGGACCAGCGGGATGATCTCGGCAGCTCGCTGGCGGCTGGGCGACCGCACTTCCGGGCATTCCCACACTTCTCCCGGATTGGAGCGGCGCAGCTCGGCGAATTTCGGCAGGATGCCGCAGGCGAAGCAGCGCTCGCGGCAGTCGACCCGGGTCTTGCCCTGCAGGCTCCACAGGTAGTCCTCGGTCAGAAACGGCTTCTTGACCGCCGCGTCGATGTGATCCCAGGGGAAGATCTCGTCGATGGGCCGCTCGCGGTGAGTGTAGAAGGCCGGGTCCAGGTCGGCCTCCTGGAAGGCCTGCAGCCAGGCGTCGTACTGGAAGTGCTCGCTCCAGGCGTCGAAGCGGGCCCCTCGCTGCCAGGCGCGGTAGACCACCTCACCCATGCGGCGGTCGCCGCGGGAGAGCCAGGCCTCCAGCATCGTCTCCTGGGGATGGTTCCAGTTCAGCTTGAGTCCGCGGCCGCGCAGCTGGCGCTTCAGCAGGGCCTGCTTGGACTGGATCTGCTCCAGGGTGTCGCACGGCACCCACTGGAAGGGCGTATGCGGCTTGGGGATGAAGGTGCTCACCCCGGCGGTCACTTTGGCCCGATTTCCGATCAGTTGCCGTCCCTCGGCCAAGACGGCCTTGCACAGGTCGGCGATGGCCTGCACATCCTCCAGAGTCTCGGAAGGGTGCCCGATCATGAAATACAGTTTGATGGTGTGCCATCCGTGCTGGTAGATGGCGCGGGCGGTCTCCAGCAATTGTTGGGTGGAGACCGGCTTGTTGATGATCTCCCGCATGCGCTCGGTGGCCGCCTCGGGGGCCAGGGTGAAGCCGCTCCGGTGGCTGTTCCCCTGCAACAGGTCCATCAATTCCACCGAGAAGGTCTCGATGCGCAGGGAGGGCAGGGACAGGTCCAGGTGCCGGCCGGCGAAGCGGGCGCTCACTGCTCGAACCAGTTCGAGGATGTCGTCGTAGTCCGAGGAGGACAGGGAGAGCAGGCCCACCTGCTCGAACCCGGTCTCGGCCAAGGCCCGTTCGATACCCTCCACCACTTCCTGCACCGGGCGCTCGCGCACCGGCCGGGTGATCATGCCGGCCTGGCAGAAGCGGCAGCCGCGGGTGCAGCCGCGCATGATCTCGATCGGAATCCGATTGTGGGCGATGTCCAGATAGGGGACGATGAGCCGGGTGAGCGGTGGGGGCAGTTTGGCCACGATGCGCTTGATGACCGGGAGCCGGGCCTCCGGAAACAACGCCTCCACCTGCTGCAGGGTCCCATCCGCATGATAGTGCACGCGGTAAAGCGAGGGCACGTAGACGCCCCAGACGCCGGCCAACTGCCGGAGCAAGGCCTCGCGGGGCTGGCCGCCGCCTTTCCAGGCCCGCACGCAAGCCAGGATGTCCAGAATGACCTCTTCGCCCTCGCCGATCACAAACGCATCGATGAAGGGGGCCATCGGTTCCGGGTTGTAGCAGGCATGCCCACCGGCCACCACCAGCGCATCGGTCGATCCGCGATCGGCGGTCAGCAGCGGGATGCCGGCCAGGTCCAGCATGTTGAGGGCGTTGGTGTACAGGGTTTCGTAGGGCAAGGAGATGCCCAGGATGTCGAAATCGCACAGCGGGTGGCGGGTCTCCAGGGAGAAAAGCGGCAGGCCGGTCGCTCGCATGGCGGCTTCCATGTCCGGCCAGGGGGAGAAGGCCCGCTCGGCCAGCGCATCCGGCTGACGGTTGACGATGTCGTACAGGATGGCCAGCCCCAGGTTGGACATCCCCAACTCGTAGATGTCCGGAAACGCCAGGGCCACCCGCAGCGGCACTCGGTCCCAGTCCTTGACGGTCTGGTTGAGCTCGCCGCCGGCATAGCGAGCCGGCTTCTGCACGCCGGGCAGGAGGCGCTCCAGGGTCCGAGACAGGTCCCCGGATTTCACTGCGCCCACCGGGTCCGAATTCTGACAAACATGGTTACATTATTACACACACCGCTCGCATGTTACAATCCCGGCCGCTGCCCCCATCGTCTAGTGGCCCAGGACGCGGCCCTCTCAAGGCCGAAACCGGGGTTCGAAGCCCCGTGGGGGCACCTCGCCATCCTCCCGCTCAATCCGGGAGGTTCGTATTCTGGACCGAATCGGTAAGCTTTCTGTAGGCTATCCCTCCCGCTGCATGCGATAAGATTGAGTCCGATGTCACAAACTCAAATTCGGGCGGCGGCCCGCCGAGCTGGGGCAGTAAACCGCCGGGCCCGAGTTGCCCAGGGGCGAGAATCGGATATATACTGGATCGGCTCAGTCCCAGGTGGGTGGCGCAGGAGAGGGCTGCCCACCGTGGACGAGCAAAGGCCGTGCAGTTCACGCGCATCAGACCCGCGGGGGAAGGCTGACAGGGGATTTCCGGTCACCGGCTCGAGATTCCAGCCTGGGGTCTGCTTGGTTCGGAGGATTCCCATGGAAGGCTTGAACCCGGTGGCTCTGGCGGATGAACTCCACGATGGAGTGATCCAGGAGCTCTCCGCGCTCCTGCTGCAGCTGGAGACCTATGAGCGGCGCCTCCCCTCCGACCCCGCTCGCGCCAAGTCGGACCTGGACCGCATCAAGCTCCAGACTCGCGGCACGCTGAAATTGCTGCGCGAGCTGGTCACGCGACTGCGAGCCGTCTAGTCGATATGCCCGCATCCCAGAAGCAACCCCTCAGACTGCTGATTGCCGAGGACCACGTGGTGGTCCGCCAGGCGCTGAGGGTGATGTTGGAGATGGAGCCGGAGTTGGAGGTCGTGGGCGAAGCCCCCGACGGCGAGGAGGCGCTCCGGCTGGCGCATGAGTTGAAGCCGGATCTGGTGCTCATGGACATTCGCATGGAAGGCATGGACGGAGTGGAAGCCACCCGCCGCATGCGCCAGGAGCTTCCCGATATCGGCGTGCTCGTGCTGACCGGATATGGCGAAGACGCCGTGCTGCTCCGGGCGGTGGAAGCGGGAGCACATGGCTTCCTTTTAAAGGACGCTTCGGCGGTGGAGGTCAAGGAGGCCATCCAGCGGGTGGTGCGGGGCGAGTCGCTGGTCACCCCCTCTCTGCTGCGCAAGCTGCTGGACGAGTTTGCTCACCGGGAGCGGGACACCCAGCCGGCGCATGCCGACCTGACCCCTCGCGAGTTGGAGGTGTTGGAGGCCCTGGCCCGAGGATTGAGCAACGAGGACATTGCCAAGGAGTTGGTGATTTCGGAGAAGACCGTCAAGACCCATCTGGGCAATATCTTCAGCAAGCTGCACGTCGCTGGCAGGGTGCAAGCCATGCTGTATGCGATCCGGGAGGGGCTGGTTAAGGTGTAGCCTGCGACAAGTGACCTAGGTCCCTGGGCGGAGGCCGCCCGGGGAAGTGCGACGGAAGGCCGGTCCATGGATCGGCCTTTGCGCTTGTATGGATCAGGCCGGAAAGCCGATGCCCTCGGCGGCCGCGGCTGCCATAATGGTCGGGAGAGTAGTGGAAACACCAGCCAGTCGGACATAGGTCCGCGGGCTGGTGTTTTTGGTTGGCATGGAGCGTGCAGTCGGCCGTCCGGCCAGCCGGGTTGGCTGACCCGGATCTGTAAGGTCATTGAAGGGTCGGGAGGGGCTGGCTCAACTTAATATGGGAGGAAGATTGTCGCCAATCCGGGTGACACTCGAGCTCCATGTTCCGGACGGGACCTGGGGCCTTACCGATATTGCGGAGTTGTGGTGAGGAAACCTCGCCGCGTGAGTCATACGAGGCATCGATTGCGTTCGTCTGATCGGATGGAAGATCGCGATTCGCCCGTGAACTTGGGCTGGCTGGCTGCCTGGGATTGGGCCCCGGTGACGCTGGCCCTATTGCCCATGTCTTCGGCCTCCTCCGGATTTAAGTGGCTGGCCTACGCCGCCCTGTTCTTCGGGATTCTCTTCTTCCTCTACGCTTTCAAATACTACGCCGGGATGGCCATCATCCTCATCGCCAACGGGAACAGCAACGGCAATGGGAATGGACACGGGAACGGCAACGGGAATGGCAAAGGAAACGGCAACGGGTTCAACGGCTTCAATGGGTTGGCCAAGGCCAATGGCGGCGCCAACCATCTCAGCCATCAACCCTTCGTCACACTGCACCTGCCGCTGTACAACGAGCCGGCGGTCGTCGACCGATTGCTGCAGTCTTGCACCTCGCTGAACTATGAGAATTACGAAGTCATCGTGGCCGATGACTCCACCGACGAAACCACCGCCATCCTCAACCAGCGCTGGGCCTCCCACCCGCGGGTCAAGATCTCCCACCGCCAGGATCGCCGGGGCTTCAAGGGCGGCGCCCTGCAGAAGGCCCTGGAGATCACCAATCCCAAGACCGAATTCATCGCGGTCTTCGACGCCGACTTCATCCCGCCCCCCGACATCATCCAGCAGTTCCTGGTCTATTTCTACGGCGCCAACGGCAACGGGCACGGCAACGGCAACGACGGCTCGCATCCGCCGCGGCTGATGGACGAACGCCTGGCGGCGGTTCAGGGCTACCAGTGGCACATCCTGAATGCCTCCGAGAACTGGATCACCAAGGGCATCCGCTCGGAATTCGCCGGCTCCTACGTGATCGAGCGCTCGGTGCAGGAGCTGCTGGGCTCCATGAAGATGATCGCCGGCTCGGTGTTCATGATCCGGGCCGACGTGATGCGGCAGCACGGCTGGCAGACCTCCATCACCGAGGACTGGGAGCTCACCCTGCGCCTGTACCTGAGCGGGTACAAGGTGCTGTACACCCCCTTCATTCAGGCTCCTTCCGAGTGCGTGGCCAGCTTCAAGCAGCTGGCCCGCCAGCGCATGCGCTGGGCGGAGGGCCACACCTACAACGTCAAGAAGTACTTCATGCGGGTGATGGCCTCACCCAACATCTCCCTCACGGAGAAATTCGAGTTTCTGTACTTCGCTCCGTACTATCTGCAGTCGGTCTTCTTCATCCTGGGCACCGGCTGCTGGCTGGTCTCCGAGCTGCTGCTGCGCTATCACCTGCCGATGCTGCCGGCGGCGTTGGGCTGGACACTGGTTTTCACCAACGCCATGTCGCTGGCCCTGATGAACCTGACCGGACTCTTCATGGAGCGCGGCGTCCGCCGCAATTGGAGCGGACTGCTCTCCTTCGTCCTGCTCACCTACATGCTGGTGCCCTACCAGGCCTACGCCGCCCTCAAGGGCCTGATCTCCCCGCGAGAGGGCGGCTGGCATCGCACCCAGAAGACCGGCGTCATCACCGACGTGGTCGACAAGCTGGGCCTGGGCAAGCGCATGCGCAAGTTGCTGCCCAAGCAGAAGAAGAAGCAGCAGGGCCCCATCGACCTGGGCAAGCGCCTGGGCCTGCCGGCCGCTCGGCTCCTGCAGCGGGTGCCCGAGCCCATCCGCCGACGCGCTCGCGGCATGAGCCTGGGCCTGCGGATCGCCTCCGGCCTGGCGGTGGTGCTGTTGCTGCTGGCCATCCTGGCCGGGGGCATCTCGGTGGTGTCGGCTGCGCCGGACGCCTTCTACCTGCACGCCACCTCCCTGCTCGACGGCGAGAGCATGAACATGGCCACCGGCTCGGGAGCGGCCAGCCAGGTTTTTGATACGCCCGGGCAGACCGGGACCTGGTACACCGAGCTGGAATACCCGGCCGGAGGCGAAGACTCGACCCTGGATGCCGGCCCGTACAGCATGAACCTGTACTTCGACCAGCTCCCCGAGCTGTGGTGGGACAGCGGCTATGGGTATCGGCAGCAGCTCACGATTGAGGCCGGGGCGGCGGTGTCCAACGCATACTCGGTCTCGGTGAGCATCGACCACGCCGCCCTGGTGGCGGCGGGCAAGTCGTTGGGCTCCGGCGACGATGTCCGGCTGGTCTATTGGGACGGCGGCGGCTGGGTCGAGCTCGACCGCGTGCTGGATCCGCTCACGAGCTGGGATGCGGCCGACACCACCCTCTGGTTCTCCCTCCAGGCCCCCATTCTGGCTGCCTTCGACGACAGCGACTACTACCTGTACTACGGCAATTCTTCGGCCGTCACCCCGCCGGCTGATCTGACCTCGGTCTTCCCCATGGCCGACGACTTCAACGACGGCTCGCTGTCTACCGATCTGGGGAGCGACTACAACGGGAACGGGGACACCTATGAGTTCGGCGGCCTGGCGGTCATCGACGGCGGCCTGGAGGACCTGGACGCGGCCATCATCCGGGCCGACAGCCCTCTGCCGCTCGACCACCAATTCGCCATCCGTCACCAGACCAAGGTGGTCAGCGCCGACACGGTCGCCGGATCCGATCCGGAGCTGCGGTTGCTGGCCCTCGTCAACGCGGCTTCTGAACCCGGTGTGGAAGACACCTCGGTGGAAGACAGCCGCCTGCGAATCATGGTCACCCACGTGGCCACCACCGAGGAGATGCGCATCTACTACATCGACTCCTTCGGCAGCGTGGCCCACTGGGACGGCAGCGGCTGGTGGGGAGGCATGGGCAGTTTCGCCTCCAGCCCGCTGGACATCTACCACGTCGTCGAGATGGAAAGCGACGGCGTCGACTGGTGGATCCGGGTGCTGGAAGAGGATGGCACCCTCATCACCCAGACCGATCCCGCACCCTGGTCGGACGTCTATGGGCTGACCGACGACCTGTGGTTCTACTGGGGCGAGGTCTACACCGATCAGTACTGGGGACTGCAGCGTTCGGACTGGATGTACCTGCGGGACTTCGTCAACCCCGAGCCCACCACTTCCGTGGGGACCGAGCAGGCCCAGCCCGCGGTGGACATCACCATCACCGTCCACCACACCGCGGCCGACGGCTCCGACCCGCAGCTGATTGTCTCCAACTCCACCAGCGTGAATGGCCTGAGCGCCGATCCGCTGATCGTGGACCTGGGCTCGGGTGCGGAGCAGACTTTCAGCCCCTCCGATCCGCGCAAGCTGCGGGTGCGCATCACCGTCGATGCCGTCAACGGCGGCGGCGCCTTCACGCTGGCCTACGACTCCTCCACCGACCAGAGCCGGCTGGAAGCGCCCAGCCTGACGGTGTTGGACGTGGCCCTGCTCCTGGGCCTGGTGGCGGTCTTCATCCCCATCGTCACCGCCCTGGCCACCGAGCGCCGGCGCATGGCCACCCGCATCATCAGCGTGATCCTGGCCTTGCTGTTGGCGCTGGCAGTGCTGTCTTCGCAGGTGGCGCCGGTGACCGCCGCGCCCGATTCTTTCTACCTGCACGACAGCAGTCCGGCGATCACGTTTGAAGAGGTCCAGTCCGGCGGGGACGGGAAGGACCTGATCCCGCCGGACGCCGACATCTCGGCAACGAACTGGACCGACCTCGGTGCCAACGGCATTCACTTTGATGAGCTGGACGAGACCACCGCCGACGACGACACCACCTACACCCTGACCAATGCCGCCAGCGGCGGCACCGGGGATGACCTGACCGTAAGGCTGACCGACCTCCCGGATCCGCAGAACAACGTGAATCACGTGGTCGAATACCGTTGGCGCAACGCCGGGGACAGCACCGGCGTCGAGGCCCTGGCCTTCAGCGCCGAGCTGCTGCAGGGCAATACAGTCATCGACTCCCAAGCGCACTCGGCGGCCTCGGTGACTTCCCAGCTGGCTTGGGCTACCAGCACCTTCACCCTCTCGGCGGCCCAGGCCGACAGCATCACCGACTATAACGACCTGCGCATTCGCTTCAACATCACGACCAAGACCGCCGGGACCGGTTCACGCATCCTGCGCGTCAGCTGGGCCGCGTTTACGGTCAATCATCCACTCACGGTCTCCACCTCCGCCAATCTGACGGCCGCTTCCGACAATCTCTATCTGGCCGCCATTTCCACCAAGAACGGCTCCGCGGTGGTGCAGTCGGTCAGCGGGCTGGGCCTCACCTGGAGCTTGGTGGACCGGCAGTGCGGCGGTCGCAACCAGACCATGGTGGAGGTCTGGAGTGCCCTGGGCAGCCCGACCGGCGATGGAATCGTGACCGCGAGCTTCGATACGGCCGAAAACAACGCGGTCATCTCGGTCTCCCGCTACTCCGGCGTGAATACGGCTGATCCGATCGGCGCGGTCAATTCCGCTAACAGCAACGGGGTCGATGGGGCTTGCAGCGGCGGGACAGATGCCCTCACCGGTACGGTGAACCTGACCACCACCGTCGCCAATTCGTACGCCTATGGCGCCTTCGCGCTGCGCAACCGGGCAATGACACCAGGGACGGGGTACCAGGAGCGGGCCGAGACCTACTTCGGAGCAGGCGGGGATGTAGCGGGCATCGGCACTGAGGATCGCCTGGTTGCTTCCCCCTCCACTGTGGCGGTCGACGCCAGCTTCAACACGAATCTCGACTGGGCCGTGGTGGGGGTGGAGATCAAGACCGCCGGCGCCAGTCCGGCCGGCAAGACGATGAACACCGTCCTGGGCTCCGGCGCAGCCACGCTGAGCTTCAATACCCCGGGCCAGAACGCCTACTGGTACACCGACACCAGCTATCCGAACGGGGCCGACGACGCCTCGATCGCCGCCGGCAACTACACGCTCAACCTGTACTTCGATCAGCTGCCTGGAACGCCGTCCGGCTTCCCCCAGGTCGCCACCACCAACACCTCGGTCAACGACACCTCCGGCACCCAGCATACGCTGAACCTGCCCTCCGGCATCCAAGCCAGCGACCTGCTCATTGCGATCTTCGGCTACAAGAATGGAACGAACCAGACCGTCACCTGGCCGAACGGCTGGACCCCGTTCTTCAGCTCAGACCACCTGACCACCGTCGGCGTCGAAGCGGCCTGGCGCCAGGCGGATGGCACCGAAGGCGCGTCCATCACGGTCCAGACCTCGGGCAATTCGAAATCCTCGCATAACAGCTACCGGATCACCGGAGCGGAAAATCCGGCGATCCAGCCTCCCGAGAGCGCTGCCTACGACGGCAACAGCGCCAATCCCAACCCGCCGCTGCTCACACCGACTGGCGGCGCCAAGGATTATCTGTGGATCGTCCTTGAGACCAACAACCACGCCAGTGCCGCCAACACGATCACCGCCTATCCGACCAACTACTCGGGCGGCATCAAGGCCGACGGCGACACCACCAACACGACCACCGGTTCGGCCGTTCGACAGCTCAACGCAGCCAGCACGGACCCGACCTCCTTCACCCTTCAGGCCGCCATCGCCTATGGCGGCGGGACCCTGGTGGTCCACCCGGCCTCGACCTCCTCGGTGGATGTCCAGGTGACGGTCTCGCACACCGCCGCGGACGGTTCGGGGGCGGCCACCATCGTGCAGTCCTCCACCACGACCATCGATTCGAACACCGCCAACCCCTTGGCCCTCAGCGTCGGCTCGGGTTCGGCCCAGACCTTCACAGCCGCCGATCCCCGGCTGCTGCGGGTGCAGGTGGCGGTCACCGGTGTGAGCGGGGGCGGCAGCTTCGACCTGGGCTACGACTCCAGCGCAGATCCGTCCAACCTGGAGACCCCCAGCCTCACGGTGTTGGATCCCGCCATCATTCTGGCCTTCGCGGCCATCCTGATCCCGATCATCACGGCCTTGGTCACCGAGCGCCGGCGCATGGCCACCCGTATCATCAGCGTCATCGTCGCCCTGCTGCTGGCGCTGGCGCTGCTCACGTCACAGGTGGTGCCGGTCATCGCCGCCCCCGATTCGTTCTACCTGCATGGCACCAACATCGGCGCCGGCAACTGGTACGACGTCGATTGGCAGTACCGGAGCCGGATCACGATCGATGCCGGCCAGGTGAGCGGCAGCGGCAGCCTGTCCTACTTCCCGGTCCTGATCAACACCACCGACCCGCTCTGGGCCGACACCTCCAACAGCGGGCACGTGGAGCAATCCGACGGTGGGGACATCCTGTTCACCGCCGCCGACGGCATTACCAAGCTGGATCACGAAGTCGAGAAGTACGTCAATACCTCCGGTCAGCTTGTCGCCTGGGTCGAGGTGCCGACTTTGAGCGCGACCGTCGACACCGACATCTACCTCTACTACGGCAACAGCACCGGCGTCGCCGATCAGTGGAATATCACCGGCACGTGGGATGAGGGCGGGGCAGGCAACTTCCGGGGCGTGTGGCATGAGAAAGAGGACCCTGGCCCGGGTGGAGCGGGCGACATCAAGGACTCCACCACCAACGCCAACCACGGCACTGCGGACGCTTCGATGGTCTCTGGCGATCAGGTCGCCGGGCAGGTCGATGGAAGCCTGCACTTCGACGGGGCCGACGACCTGGTCAATGCCGGAAGCGCGGCGAGCCTGGACAATCACGCCTCGATGACCATGGAAGCCTGGATCAACCCGGCCGGCTGGGGGGAAGACCCCACCAATGGGTTCGGGCGGGTTCTGGACAAGAGCACTCGCAAGCTCTTCCTGGTCTCCACCGAGAATGGATTCGTCAACACACTCAAGTTCCTCCAAACCTTCTCGACCAGGAGTGGGTACTGGTTTGCCACCACCAATTCCCTCAGCCTCGATAGCTGGGCCCATGTGGCCGTCACCTACAACAACAGTTCCACCTCGAATGTCCCGACCTTCTACGTCAATGGACAGCCGCTTACGTCAACGGTCGACCCCGACTACGCCCCCGGACCTTCGGGTACCGCAACCGGCGACAGTGCCAATGACCTGATCATCGGCAACTCCGACCTGGCCGATCGCTCGTTCGACGGTGTGATTGACGAAGCCCGCTACTCCAACGTCATCCGTTCGGGCGACTGGATCCTGACCGAGTTCAATAACCAGAACGATCCGGGCACCTTCTACTCGGTGGCGGGAGAAGAAGCCGGCGGGGTGAGCCCGGGCGGCGAGATCATGGATCTCAGCGTGGGATCCAGCGCGGCTGCGCTGAGTTTCGACACCCCGGGCCAGAACGCCTACTGGTACACCGACCTGAGCTATCCGACCGGGGCCGACGACGCCTCGATCGCCGGCGGCAACTACACGCTCAACCTGTACTTCGACCAGCTGCCGGGAACGCCGTCGGGCTTCCCCCAGGTCGCTGCCACCAACACCTCGGTCAACGACACCGCCGGCACCCAGCACACGCTGAACCTGCCCTCCGGCATCCAATCCAGCGATCTGCTCATCGCCATCTTCGGCTACAAGAATGGAACGGGCCAGACCATCACCTGGCCCGGTGGCTGGACCCCGTTCTTCAGCTCAGACCACCTGACCACCGTCGGCGTCGAAGCCGCCTGGCGCGAGGCGGATGGTACCGAAGGCGCGTCCATCACGGTTCAGACTTCGGGCAGTGTGAAGTCCTCGCATAACAGCTACCGGATCACCGGAGCCGAAGACCCAACGGTCCAGCCTCCTGAGAGCGCCGCCTACGACGGCAACAGCGCCAATCCCAATCCGCCGCTGCTCACGCCAACCGGTGGGGCTAAGGACTATCTGTGGATTGTCCTTGAGACCAACAACCACGCCAGCGCCGCGAACACGATCACCGCCTATCCGACCAACTACTCGGGCGGCATCAAGGCCGACGGCGACACCACCAACACGACCACCGGTTCGGCCGTTCGACAACTCAACGCAGCCAGCACAGACCCGACCTCCTTCACCCTTCAGGCCTCCATTGCCTATGGGGGCGGGACCCTGGTGGTCCACCCGGCCTCGACCTCCTCCGTGGATGTCCAGGTGACGGTCTCGCACACCGCCACGGATGGTTCGGGGGCCACCACCATCGTGCAGTCCTCCACCACGACCATCGACTCGAACACCGCCAACCCCTTGGCCCTCAGCATCGGCTCGGGTTCGGCCCAGACCTTCACGGCCGCCGATCCCCGGCTGCTGCGGGTGCAGGTGGCGGTCACCGGTGTGAGCGGGGGCGGCAGCTTCGACCTGGGCTACGACTCCAGCGCAGATCCGTCCAACCTGGAGACCCCCAGCCTCACCGTGCCGGATCCGGCAGTCATCCTGGCCTTCGTTGCGCTCCTGATCCCCATCCTCACCACACTGATCACCAAGCGCCGAAGAACCGCTACCCGGCTCGCCAGCCTGTTCCTGGGGCTGCTGCTGGCCCTGGCGTTGCTCAGCGACCAAGTAGTGTTGGTCGGTGCTGCACCGGATTCGTTCTACCTGCACGATACCGACACCAGTGGGATTTCCCCGGCCGGCGAGTACCTGGACACCGCCGCGCCGACCGACCCGGCTCCGCCGTCGGAATTCCCGGCCGGTCCGAACTACCGGTCCATCGGCACCAACAGCGGGACGCTGTACAGCACGGGCAACGCCTCGATCCAATCCGGCCAGACCACGGTGAACTTCGGCGGCGGGGCCAGCCTGCCGGCACCCACCGCGGTCGGGGCGGTGGGGGTGGGCGACAAGCTGGTCATCGGCTCGGAGACCTTCTTCATCCTCTCCCGGGTCAGCGCCACCCAGGTTACGGTGCAGAACGCCGCCGGCTCGACCCATACGGACGAGTCGTACTCCATCACTCGCGCCTACAACACGTTCCAGGCTTGGGAGGATCCATGCGGTGCCACACCCTGCCTGCCGACCTCCACCGGCGGCCGGGGCGGCAACCTGGTGGGAGAGACCCGGATCGAGATCGGGGTGGCCTACAAGGATGGAATCTTCTCTCCGACGGCCAGGACCAACATCAACGGCTCGACCACCGATTCCAGCTATTACATGGGGCTGACCGTTGCGGTGGGGCAGCGCCACAGCGGCGTGGCCGGTACCGGCGTGATCGTCGACGGGACCTCGATGGGAGCCGGCAGCCTTAGTCTGTTCCACATTCAGGACCCCTCCTTCCGGCTGGAATGGCTGGAGATACGCAACTACCCCGGCGATACCGCGGGCGGTAATCCGATCAACGTGGAAGATGGACAGGCCCCGGGCACCTATCTCTCCCACCTGATCATCCACGACTACACCGACAACGCCAATCGGGGCGGGATCAACATCTACGACGACACCACGGTGCGCAACAGCATCCTGTACAACGGGCCCACCGGGATTCGGATCTACCAGACAGTCGCCACCCAGGTGTTCACGTTCGAGAACCTCACCATCTACGGGATGACCGGCGATGGGATCCGCGCCCAAATAGCCCCCGCGACCTACTACTTCAAGAACATCATCTCCGCAGGCAGCGGGGGCCAGGATTTCGACATCGATGACGCCGGGGTCGTGATCGGCTCGGGCTCCGGCTACAACCTGTATTCGGACGTGGCGGGCGGCGTCCATCCGGGCACCAACAACCAGACGCCTCCGGCCAGCCTGGAGGACCTGTTCGTTTCCGTGGTGAGCGGGTCCGAAGACTTCCATCTCGAGCCGGGCGGCCACAACGCCATCGACAATGGCGTGAGCCTTTCCGGCTCATTCACCGTCGACATCGACAACCTGGATCGCCCCTACCGGGCCGGCTGGGACATCGGCGCCGATGAGCGCCTGCCCTTCGCCCGCTTCGATACCGTCAGCCAGGACGGCTACTGGTACACCGATATCACCTACCCGACCGGCGCCGACAGCGGCAGCATCGCGGCCGGGGATTACACCCTGAACATGTACTTCGACAAGTTGCCGGCGGCGGGGACCAGCCTGGGGATCACGGTCAGCGTGGTGCGGGTGGACTCCGGCGGCACACCGGTGAGCACCATCGTGTCGACCTCCACTACGATCGACTCCAGCACCGCCAATCCGCTGGCGCTGGCCATCGGGACCGGCTCGGCCCAGACCTTTGACCCGGGCGACGACGAGCGGCTGGCGGTGAAGATCCACGTGGACTCGATCAGCGGGGGCGGCAGCTTCGCCCTGGCCTACGACACGACCGCCGATCCCAGCAGCCTGGACACCCCCAGCCTCACGGTGCCGGATCCGGCTATCCTCCTGGCCTTCGCCGCCATCCTGATCCCGCTGCTGACCGCCCTGCTCACGGAACGTCGCCGGGCCGCCACCCGGCTGGCCAGCCTGGCCGTGGCCATCCTGGTTACCCTGGGACTGATGACCAGCCAGGTGGTGCCGGTCAGTGCTGCGCCGGATTCCTTCTTCCTGCACAACGTCACGCTCAACGACGGCAAGAACATGGACACGATCGTCGGCTCGAGCGGCGCCGATCTGGTCTTCGACACCCCCGGCCAGAACGCTTATTGGTACACCGATCTGACCTACCCCTCCGGAGGAGAAGACGCCAGCATCGCCTCCGGGTCCTACGCCCTGAACATGTACTTCAGCCAACTGCCCTCCGGGAGCGGCGATTGGTACGACCCGCAGTGGGCCTGCCGCAAGCAGCTGACCATTGATTCAAGCCTGGTGACCTCCGACCTGACCGAGTTCCCGGTGCTGATCAGCCTGGCCTCCGATGCGGCCCTGGCGGCCGACGCTCAGTCCGATGGCGGCGACATCCTCTTCACCTCGGCGGACGGCACCAGCAAGCTCGACCATGAGATCGAGCAGTACGTCAACGGGACCGGACAACTCGCAGCCTGGGTGCAGGTTCCCAACTTGTCCAGCTCGGTGGACACCGTGCTGTACATGTACTTCTGCAACGGGTCCGCCCCCAATCAGTGGAACGTGGCCGGTACCTGGGACGGCAGCTTTGTGGGGGTCTGGCACCTGGGGGAGAGCGGCAGCGGCGCGCTCAACGAGTTTGGCGACAGCACTGCCAACGCCAATCATGGCACCGGAGGCAAGGGCTACACCGGCTATGTGCCCAGCCAGACCACCGGCACGATCGGGAGCGGCCAGAGCTTCGACGGGGTCAACGACTTCATCGACCTGGCCAGCTCGGGCTGGTTCGATGCCAATTGGCTGTATCGCAAGCGCCTGCTGGTCCAGGGCGAGCAGGTCAGCGGGACCTCCGACCTGAGCAACTTCCCGGCGCTGATCAGCTTCGCGGCCGGGGCCGACAACGACCTGAAGTACTCCGCAAACGGCGGCCATGTCGGCAAGGCTGATGGGACTGATCTGTTCTTCACCAACGACGAGGGCGCCAAGCTGGACCATGAGATCGAGTCCTACGACCCGGTCACCGGCGCCCTGGCGGTCTGGGTTGAGCTGCCAGAGCTCTCCACCAACGCCGACACCACGATCTACATGTACTACGGGTACGCCTCGGCCGGAGACCAGCAAAATGGGGGCGGGACCTGGAGCAACGGCTACGAGTCGGTCTATCACCTGCACAACGACTTTGCCGACTCCACCGGGCTGCACGGCGATGCCACCAACAACGGCTCCGCCAACGTTGCCGGAGTGGTGGGGGACGGCCAGAACTTCAACGGTTCCAGCCACTACATTGAGACCGGATTCAGCTCGAACTACCTGAACAGCCAGAATCTCACTTGGGAGGGCTGGTTCCGACTCAATGGGGTCGGCGGCAGCGACGACATCCTGGGCATCGAGGATCGCGGCGCCGGAGACAACTCCGAAATCCGCCTGGCCGTGCGGGACGATGACTCCAGCGGCGAAGCCGACAGCTACGACGTCTGGATCCGGCCGGATGGCGGGACCGCATACAGCGCCACCCAGGCGATCACCAACCCCGACGACGGCACCTGGCATCACGCCGCCCTGCTGCGTGACGGAACCACTGCCCGGCTGTACTACGACGGGAGCGAAGTGAACAGCAGCGCCGTTGGGAACGGCGCCATCAACTTCCCGGTCACGCTGCTGATCGGGGCGCAGTGGAACACCGATACCAGCGGCCGGCGCAACTACTTCGAGGGCGACCTGGACGAGATCCGCACCTCCACGGTGGCGCGCTCACCGGGATGGATCGCCACCCATTTCAACAACCTGGACTCGCCCTCCGCCTTTTTCCAAGCGCTCAGCGAGGAAGAGCCCTCCGACGTCACGTTGGATCTCACTTCCGGCCAGTTGACCATCGAGTCCTGGGTCACCTACGACAGCGGCGGCCCGGACAACATGGGCATCCTGGCCAAGGGCGGGTGGAACAACGGATTCCGCCTGACGACGCCCCAGGGCCGCAACCTGGACTACCAGCTCCCCGGCGACACCCACACCCTGAGCACCAGCACCAACCTGACCGTCTCCCCAACCTGGACCCATCTGGCCGCCACCTACGACGGCTCCACCATGCGGGCCTATTTCGACGGGGCAGTGGATGCCAACACTCTGGGCAAGACCGGATCGTTGGAGAGCGCCGGCAAGGAACTGTGGCTCGGCCATGGCGACCACGCCATCGAGCAGGCCTGGAGCTACCCGTGGGACGGCGCCCTGGACGAGGTGCGCATCTCGACCGTCGCCCGCAGCGCCGCCTGGATTGAAACGGAATACAACAACCAGTCCAATCAGGGCGTCGGGGCCGGGCAGTTCATCGAAGCGCTGGGTTCGGTGGAATCGGCCGGCGCGGTCGACATCGTGGTTAGCGTATATCACACCCAGGCCGACGGTAGCGATCCGCAGCCGATCGTCACTTCCTCGACGGTCACCCTCGACAGCAGCACCGCCAACCCGCTGGCTCTCAGCATCGGCAGCGATCCATCCGGCCAGACCTTCACCAGCGTCGATCCCAGGAAGCTGCGAGTCCAGATCAACGTCGCCTCGGTCAGCGGAGGCGGCAGCTTTACCCTGGGCTACGACTCGGTGGCCGATCCTACCAGCCTGGATACCCCCAGTCTGGTCGTGCCCGACGTCACCCTGCTGCTGGTGGGCGTGGCGGTGCTCATCCCGGTCCTGACCACCCTGCTCACCAATCGGCGCAAGCGCCGGGTTGCCATCCGCATCGTCAGCGTCGTGCTGTCCCTGCTGCTGGCCTTGGGTCTGCTCTCCCGCGATGTGCTGGTGGCGGTGGCCGCCCCGGATGCCTTCTACCTGCACAACGTCACGCTCAATGACGGCAAGACCATGGACACGGTCATCGGGTCGGGCGGCGCCGACCAGGTCTTCGATACTCCAGGCCAGAACGCCTACTGGTACACCGATCTGACCTATCCAAGCGGAGCTGAAGACGCCAGCGTCGCCTCCGGGGACTACGGTCTGAACATGTACTTCAGCCAGTTGCCGAGCATCAGTCCTCCGCAGGTTGACGCGGTGTCCAGCGGGGACACTCGCCCCGCGACCCTGACGATCTCGCATACGACCGGCTCGGGCTCGGATCGCCTGATGCTGGTGGGCGTCTCGTTCATCAACGATGAGTTGGAGACGGTCAGTTCGGTGACCTACAACGGCGTCAGCCTCACCAAGGTCGGGGAGCAGGACAGCGTCGACGACGCTCGGGTGGAGATCTGGAGCTTGGTCGCCCCGCCGACCGGAACCTACGACGTGGTCATCACGTTCAGCGCCCCGCTGCGGCGGGTGGCCGCGGCCGGCGTGATGACGTATACCGGGGTGCACCAAACCACGCCGCTGGGGACTTTCGCCTCGGCCTTCTCGCAGTCCAGCAGCGGCACCGTTTCGGTAAACGTCAGCTCCGCCGCCAACGAGCTGGTCTTCGACACCGCAGCCTGCCCGAACTGCAGTCAGCTGCAGGTCGGCGCTAACCAGACCCAGCGCTGGAACCTGTCCATGACGGATGACTTCTTCGTGTCCGTAGGGGCCGGCAGCACCGAGCCCGGCGCAGCGTCGGTGACCATGTCCTGGAACCAGGGCTTCCCCGAACCCTGGGCCATCGGGGCGGTATCGATCAAGCCCGCGGCCGGCGGCGCGATCGCCTTTGATTTGCCTTCCGAGGGGAACACGGGCGACAACCAAGTGCCCGATTTGACGGTTTCCCATACGGTCGGCGCCAGCGGGTCGAACAGGATCCTGGTGGTTGGGGTCAACATCTACTATGGCAGCGGCGACCCTCTGGCGAGGGTGGCTACCATGACGTATGCCGGGCAGCCCATGACCTTCCTCGCGACGGCCGTGGACAATGCGGCCGCGGCCAGCAAGCGAATCCGCTCGGAGATGTGGTACATCACGGCGCCGGCCACCGGAACCAACGACATCTACATGACCTTCGACATCAACTGCCGGGCGGTCGCCGGCGGCATGTCCTTCACCGGCGTTCATCAGACGATCCCCTTTGGCACACCCGGAACGGCGGGCGGGAGCGGCACGGCCCCGTCGGTGACTGTTTCAAGCGCCCCCGGTGAGCTGGTCGTCGACACGGTCGGCATTCGCAATGATGCGACGAATTCCATAACCCTCACTGCCGGAGCGAACCAGACCGAGCGCTACAACGATCGATCCGGCATCGACGACACCAATGTCGTCGGCGCGGGATCCCACGAAGCCGGGGCCGCATCCGTGACGATGTCCTGGACGGCCTCTGCAGGCCGGCTGTGGGCCATCGTCGCCGCGCCGCTCAAGCCCGCCGGCAGTGCGGCGCCAGCCGTGGACAACACCTCCAGCGGACAGACCCAGCGAACCACACTGACCATCCCGCATAGCACGTCAGGCTCGCAGCGGCTGATGCTGGTGGGCGTTAGCATCCACAACGGCGTCGGTGAAAGCGTCAGCGGCATCACCTACGACGGGATTGCGCTGACGCGAGCGGGTTACCGTCCCACCAGCAGCCGGGTGGAGATCTGGAGGCTGGTGGCGCCTCCGGCCGGCACCCACGATGTCGTGGTCAACTTCGGCTCCGAACTGAAGCAAGGAGCCAAGGTGGGGGTGATGACCTTCACCGGGGTGGATCAGGCGACGCCGCTGGGGACCTTCGCCTCCGCCGGTGGCACCTCAACCGGCCCGGCTACGGTCAACGTGACCTCGGCGACCAACGAGCTGGTCTTCGACACGGTGAGCTGTCAGGCTCCAACCGATGCCTGCACCTCGCTGACCGTCGGGGCGGGCCAGGCCCCGCGCTGGAACCGGCCGGAGCCTACCGGGAAGGAGTCCTTGATCGGCGCTGGCAGCACCGAACCCGGCGCCCCGACGGTCACGATGTCCTGGACCATCGGCGGAACGGCACCTGCGCCCTGGACCATCGGCGCCGTGCCGATCAAACCGGCCGCGGCTTCCGTGGACGTCACGGTCTACGTCGACCATACCGCGGCGGATGGTTCGGGCTCAACCAACATTGTCACTTCCTCAACCGTCACCATCGACGGCAACACCCCCAACCCGTATGCCCTGGCCCTCGGCAACGACCCCAGCGGCCAGACCTTCACCAGCGTCGATCCCAGGAAACTGCGGGTTCGGATCAATGTAGCCTCCGTGAGCAACGGCGGCAGCTTCACCCTGGGCTATGACTCGGCCTCCGACCCATCTAGCCTGGATACCCCCAGCCTGGTCGTGCCCGACGTCACCCTGCTGCTGGTGGGCGTGGTGGTGCTCATCCCGGTCTTGACGACTGTGCTCACCAACCGGCGCAGGCGGCGGGTTGCCATCCGCATCATCAGCCTGGTGGTATCCATGCTGTTTGCGCTGGGCCTGCTCTCCCGCGATGTGTTGGTGGCGGTGGCCGCCCCGGACGCCTTCTACCTGCACATCGATTCGTTGAACGGCGGCGAGATGATGAACCTCACCCTCGGCAGCGGCTCGGGCAGCAAGGTGTTCGACACCGGAGCACAAACCGCCGACTGGTTCACCGAACTGGTCTATCCCTCCGGCCAGGACGATTCCACCCTGGCCGCCGGCAGCTACGCCTCCAACTTGTACTTCAGCCAAATTCCGACGCTGCCTGGCGACTGGTACGGCGCCGGCTGGCAGTACCGCAAGCAGATCACCATCGAGAACACCCAGGTGGCCGCCGACCAGACCGACTTCCCGGTACTGGTCAGCCTCGCCTCCGATTCCGACCTGGCTGCCGACGCCCAAAACTCGCCCACCGCGGGTTACGACGTCCTGTTCACTTCCGCCAATGGGACCACCAAGCTCAGCCATGAGATCGAGCGATTCAACGACTCGACCGGTGAGCTGGTGGCCTGGGTAGAGGTGCCCAGTCTGTCGTCATCCACAGACACTGAACTCTACATGTACTATGGCAACGCCTCCGCCGGGAACCAGCAGGACTCCAGCGGCACCTGGTCCAACGGCTTCCTGGAGGTCTGGCATCTGGATGAGACCTCCGGGAATGTCGGGGACTCCACCTCCAACGGCTACACCGGCACGGCTTCCGGCTCGCTGGACCGGAGCGCTGCCGGGAAGATCGACGGGGCGGATGAGTTCCTGGGGCCTTCGACCACAACCTGGCTCACGCTGAACGACGGCGATCTGGGCGCCAACGATCCCTTCACCGTGAGTGCCTGGTTCCTCGTCGACACCTCCACCGCCTGGGCCGGCATCGTCACCAAGGGCCGCGAGACCGGCAACGATTGGGTCGGGCTGTGGGCCAACGGAACGCAGTACCTGTTCGGGTGGGACTGGCAGGGCACCCCAAGCAAGGGCGGCAATCTCGATGGCTCCACCCTCAACCTGGATACCTGGTATTACGGGGTAGGGACCTTCGACGGCACCGACCGCCGGCTCTACCTGAACAATGCCCTGGACGCCGGCCCGAGCGCAGGCTACTACGACGGGCTCACCGGCTCGGACACCAGCGTGGGCAACGACCGGGTAGATGCCAACGCCGCCAGCTTCGACGGGACCATCGACGAGGTGCGCCTCGCCAGCGCCGTCCGCTCGCTGAGCTGGATTCAGACCGAGTACAACAACCAGAGTTCGCCCTCCGACTTCTTCCTGCCGCTGGGCTCCGAAGAGCAGCTCCCCAGCGTCGACATTACCGTCTCGGTCACCCACACCGCCGCCGATGGAAGCGATGCGCAGCCGATCACCTCCGCCTCGACCCGCATCGGCCCCTCCACCGCCGATCCGCTGGCGCTCGACCTGGGCAGTGCGAGCCAGCAGACCTTCACCCAGGCCGATCCTCGCCGGCTGCGAGTGCGTGTGACCGTCGACAGCGTCAACAACGGCGGCAGCTTCACGCTCTCCTACAACTCGGCGACGGATGAGTCCAACCTGGAGACGCCCAGCCTGGTCGTCCCCGACGTCTCGCTGGTCTTCGTCGCCCTGGCGGTCTTCTTCCCAATCTTCACCTTTGTGCTGACCGAGAAACGGCGGCGGCGCGCCGCGCTTCGCCTGATGAGCGTGGCGCTGGCGGTGCTGATGGCCCTCGGCCTGCTTGGCCAGGACGTGATGACCGCAGTTGCCGCGCCGGATGCCTTCTATCTACACAACAATGCACTCAATGACGGCAAGGGCATGGACATCCTGGCCGGCTCTACCGGATCGACGCTGGCTTTCGATACCAACGGGCAGGCGCAGAATTGGTACAGCGACCTCACCTACCCCACCGGGCAGGACGACGCCACGCTGGCAGCCGGCAGCTACTCCCTGGAGATGTACTTCGACCAGCTCCCGGCGACCTGGTGGAACAGCAGCTACCTGTACCGCCGCCAGATCACCGTCACCAACAATGATTCGATTCAACTCGGGTCCAACACCATCGCGGCCTTTAGCGCCGACACTGCCACGCTCATCAGCGGCTCGAAACTGCGCTCCGACGGCAAGGACTGGCGCATCGTCTACTGGACAGGGCTCGCGTGGGCCGAGATCGCCCAACACGTGGAGAGCGGTTGGAACAGCGGCTCCACCGAGACCTGGTTCCGACTGCAGGCGGCAATCAACGCTAGCTCCAACGACACCAACTACTATGTGTACTACGGCTACTCCGGAGAGACGACCACCCCCTCTAGCTTCACCACCACCGAGGGGCTGCTAGAGAGTTACTACACCGGTGACGGCCAGACCAATGAAGCCGTGGACTACGACGCCACCGAGTGGGGCGCGGCCCAGGGCATGCAGTTCGCCGCCGGCACCTCTCGCTACTGGAAGGTCACCCGCTTCCGCTTCTACTCGAATGAAGTCCTGGGATCGAGCGGCGAGGTAGCCGGGTTCGTCTTCAGCGCCACCGGCCAGTCCGAGGGCCAGCAGATCACCAACGGCAAGAGCAGCGCGGTAGCTACCAGCACCTTCAGCGGCGATGCCTTCAACGAGCTGAGCTGGGGCTCTTCCATGCCGAAGGTCGAGACTGGCACGCAGTACTACATCGCCGTCTTGCCCACGTCTCCCTCGGGCAGGAACGGCAGCGGCGCCAGCGGCTACTTCCGCTGGGACTACGACAACGCCGGCTCGACCTACCGCTCCGGCTGCTCGGAGTGCAAGGCCTATGGGGTCCGGCAGGACAGCGCCTGGGGCTTCTACTGGGTGGCGGATGGGGCCGACCGCGTCTTCGAGGTCTACGGGAGCGAAGCTTCCAACCCCGACCTGGCCGCCTCCCTGGCCGGTGAGGCTGGCGTTATCAGCGTGCAGGTGACCGTCAGCGTCCAGCACACCGCCGCCGACGGCAGCGGGGCGCAGACCATCACCAGCACCTCCACGACTATCGATGCGAATACGTCCAATCCGCTGACTCTGGACCTGGGTGCCGGCGCTCAGCAGATCTTCACCCAGGCCGATCCCCGCCGGCTGCGGGTCCGCATCAGCGTCACCCAAATCAACGGCGGCGCCAGCTTCGCCCTGGCCTACGACTCGGCCGTCGACCCTACCAACCTGGAGACGCCCAGCCTGGTCGTCCCCGATCCCACACTCATCTTCGTGGCGGTTGCCGCTTTCTTCCCGGTCCTCACGTTCATCCTCACCGAGAAGCGCCGCCGGCGGGCCGCCGCTCGCGTCCTCAGTATCTCCCTGGCGATCGTGGCTGCCCTCGGTCTGCTCTCGCAAGACGTCCTGACCGCCGTGGCCGCCCCGGATGCCTTCTACCTGCACGACAGCTCCCTGAACGACGGCAAGGACATGGACATTCTGCTGGGGAGCGGGGCGGCCACGCTGGCCTTCAGCAGCAACGGTCAAGCCCAGAACTGGTACACCGATCTGGTCTACCCCACCGGTCAGGACGACGCCACCCTGGCCTCCGGCAGCTACACGCTGTACCTGTACTTCGATCAACTGCCGAGCGCCCCGGCCAACTGGTACAACGCCGGCTGGGCCTACCGCAAGAAGATCACGGTCGACCACACTAAAGTGGCCGCCAATCAGACCGACTTCCCCGTTCTGGTGAGCCTGGGCACCGATGCCGACCTGGCCGCCGATGCCCAGAATTCCCCCACCGCCGGTTACGACATCCTCTTCACCTCCTCCAACGGGACCACCAAGATCAGCCATGAGATCGAGAGCTTCAACGACTCGACCGGCCAACTGGTGGCCTGGGTGGAGGTGCCGAGCCTGTCGTCCTCGGCCGACACCGAGCTCTACCTGTACTACGGCAACCCCTCGGTCGGGAACCAGCAGGATGTGAGTGGGACCTGGTCCAACGGCTTTGCGGCGGTCTGGCACCTCAAGGAAGACCCCTCCGGTTCCGCTCCGCAGATGCAGGACAGCACCTCGTTCGGCCGCCACGGTACCTCCTTCGGCAGCATGACCAACGGGGACCAAATCGGCGGGCAGATCAACGGCTCCCTGGACCTTGACGGGGGCGACGACCGCATTCAGGTAGGCACGATCGTCGGCAACAGCACCGCCTTCACGATGTCGGCCTGGTTCAGGACCACCTCCACCACCTTCCCCAGGAAACTGCTGGCCGAGGGCAACTCGGGTAACAACACCCCGATCATCTACATTGACGCCAACGAAGGCGCGGCGGGGGACGCCGAGTTCGGGATTCGGGACGATTCGAACACCTCTGGGTCGATCACCTACAACGGTGGCTACAACGACGGCGACTGGCACTATCTGGTCGGTGTGCAGAACTCCAAGAGCAGTCGCGAGCTGTTCGTCGATGCGGTCTCGCGCGGCACGAACACGAACACCCTCGGCACCATCACGGTGAACACCGGGAATATCGGTGCCATCAACCGGGTGGCCGTTCAGTTCTTCTTTGAGGGTGGTGCGGACGAGGTGCGGATTTCGAGCGCAGCCCGCTCCTCGACCTGGATCTCCACCGAATTCGCCAACCAGGATTCGCCCTCGACCTTCTTCCAGCCGCTGGGCAGTGAGGAGAGCCGAGGCAGCGTCAACATCACCGCCACGGTCTCCCACACTGCCGCCGATGGGAGCGGGGCGACGACCATCGCCACCACCTCCACCACCATCGATGGCAACACCACCAACCCGCTGGCCCTCAGCCTGGGCTCCGGCGCTCAGCAAACCTTCACTCAGGCGGATCCCCGCCGGCTGCGAGTTCGCATCAATGTCACCCAGATCAGCGGTGGAGGCAGCTTCACGCTGGCCTATGACTCGTCCGCCGACCCCACCAACCTGGAGACCCCCAGCCTGGTCGTGCCGGACTTCTCGCTGATCCTCATGGCGGTGGCGATCCTTATTCCGGTACTCACCGCCACCCTGACCATGAAGCGGCGCACTGCGATGCGGCTGATCACGGTGCTGGTTTCGGTCACGATCGCGCTCGGGATGCTCTCCACCCGGGTGAGCACGGTCACAGCTGCGCCGGACGTTTTCTATCTGCACGATGCAAGCCAGGCGATCACCTTTGAGGAGTTTAAGTCGGGCGGTGATGGAAAGGACCAGATTCCTCCCGATGCGGACATCGCGGTGACGAACTGGACCGAGGTCGGGGGCAACAGCCTCCACTTCGACGAGCTCGACGAGACCACCAGCGACGATGACACCACCTACACGCAGACCGATGCGGCCAGCGGTGGGACGGGCGATGACCTGCAGGTCCGCCTCACCGATCTCCCAGACCCCCAGACCAGCGACTACCATCTGGTCGAGTACCGCTGGCGCAACGCCGGGGACAACACCGGCGTCGAGGCGCTGGCGTTCAGCGCTGAACTGCTGCAGGGCTCGACCGTCATTGCCTCCCAGGCGCATTCGGCGGCTTCGGTCACCTCCCAACTCGCCTACACCCTCAGCACCTTCACCCTGACGCAGGCCGAGGCCGACAGCATCACCGACTACAACGACCTGCGCATTCGCTTCAATGTGACCACCAAGACCGCCGGAACCGGCTCGCGCATCCTACGAGTCAGCTGGGCCGCGTTCACGGTCAACTGGCCGCTCTCGGTTTCCACCTCCGCCAACCTGACGGGCGTGCCGGACCACCTGTACCTGGCCGCAGTCTCCACCAAGAACGCCTCCTCGGTGGTGCAGTCGGTCAGCGGCTTGGGCCTCACCTGGAGCTTCGTGGACCGCCAGTGCGGCGGACGCAATCAGACCATGGTGGAGGTTTGGAGCGCCCTGGGCGCACCAACCGGGGACGGGGTAGTGACCGCCGCATTCGATGTCGCCGAGCATAACGCGGTCATATCCGTCTCCCGCTATTCCGGCGTGAATACGGCCGCCCCGATCGGCGCGGTCACCTCCGCCAACAGCAACGGGGTGAACGGGGCCTGCAGCGGCGGAACGGATGCTGCCAGCGGTTCGGTGAATCTGACCACCACCGCCGCCAACTCCTACGCCTACGGCGCCTTTGCCCTGCGCAACCGGGATATGACCGCTGGGAGCGGCTACCAGGTGCGGGACGAGACCTACTTTGGTGCGGGTGGTGACGTCGCAGGCGCTGGCACCCAGGACCGGCTGGTCGCATCCGCCTCCACGGTGGCAGTCGACGCCAGCTTCTCCACCACACTGGACTGGGCCATTGTGGCGGCGGAGATCAAGTCGGGCGCACCGAGCCCCGCCGGCAAGACGATGAATAGCCTGGTCGGCTCCGGTGGCAGCACCCTGACCTTCGACACGCCGGCACAGACCGCCAACTGGTACACCGAACTCAGCTATCCGACCGGGGCCGGCGACGCCTCCGTCGCCGCCGGGGCCTACGCCTTGAACATGTACTTCTCCAGCCTGCCGGGCGGAACGGGCTGGTGGAGCAGCTCCTACCTGTACCGGCAACAGGTCACCGTGACGGCCGGATCGACTGCCATCCCGACCGCCTACTCGGTCCGGGTTCAGTTTGACCACCAGGGCCTGGTCACGGGGGGCAAGTCGCTGGGCAGCGGCGATGACATCCGGGTCGTGTACTGGAACGGCAGCGGTTGGACTGAGCTTGACCGCCTGCTGGACGATCAGTCTTCCTGGAACTCGACCACGACCCAGATCTGGTTCCGCACCCAGGCGGGCATCAACGCCAGCGCCAGCGACACCAACTACTACATCTACTACGGCAACAGCGGCGCCGGCAGCCCGCCGGCCACCTGGTCCAACGTGTTCCTGTTCTACGACGACTTCAACGATGGCACGTTTGACACGGCCCGCTGGACCTGCGAGTGGGGTTCGTGCAATGAGGCCGGCGGCAACCTGACCATCGTTGGCGGCAGTGCCGTGTGGGCCACCAACACCTACGCCCTGGGCACGAACACGATGTGGGAGGGACGAGTTCAGCTGGGCGGCGACGGTCAGCAGGCCAACTTCGACTTCTGGGGCGCGGCCAACACGACCGACTGGAGCGATGACTGGATCATCTTCTGGACCACCGACACGACCTCCAACCGCGAGAACGGAAACACGGGCACGGGTACCAACACGGCCTATACGGCCAGCACCCCGACATCCTTCCATCTCTACAGCATTGCCCGGGTGGGCGCGACCAGCGTCCGGTTCTTCCGGGACGGCACCGAATTGACCCCGGCTCACTCGACCAACCTGCCCAACGCCAATCTCCGGGTCTTCGGCGGCAACAGCACGGCCTTCTCGTACGCCTGGGATTTTGCCCGGGTCAGGGACTACGTCAGCCCAGAACCGACGGCCACCCCGGGCTCCGAGTCCGGCCAGCCGGCGGTCAACATCACCGTCAGCCTGTACCACACCGCGCTGGGCGGCTCCGGCGGGCAGCTCATCGCAACCTCCTCCAGCACCGTCATCAACGCCGGCACGGCCAATCCGCTGGCCCTGAGCCTGGGTTCGGGTTCTGCGCAGACCTTCACCTCGGCCGACCCGCGGCTGCTGCGGGCCCGCATCACGGTCGACTCGGTAACCACCGGCGGCAGCTTCGTCCTGGACTACGACTCGGTCGGCGATCCCTCCAGCCTGGACACCCCGGTCGTCACCGTGCCGGAGTGGGGCCTGGCCTTCCTGCTTCTGGTTCCGCTGGTGCCCTATCTGATGGCCGCCATCTGGCGCCGGCGGCGGTTGGCGGGCAGCCTGGCCTCGGTCATGCTGGGGGCGATCCTGGCCATCACCATGCTGGCCAGCCAGGTGAT
>Ga0214473_10000939_pt1 | contig 39720 bp, 37 predicted proteins | sample RVTome_7_FD_203509 | JGI IMG/M metagenome (GOLD analysis project Ga0214473, IMG submission 203509) | Soil microbial communities from uranium-contaminated site in the Upper Colorado River Basin, Wyoming, United States - RVT98D197 | ecosystem: Environmental > Terrestrial > Soil > Contaminated >...
AAAAATAACCTGCAGAAACCGGGCGAGGGTGCTGGAAAAACATTGCAGCGGCACCTTTAAGGGCTGGCTGCATGCATTTCCAGATGAAATCAGGACTTCACCCAAAGTAAATTCCTCTGTGACCCCTAATTTCCGATAATCCGCAATTGCAACGTTTTGGAAGTAGCCTTGCCCGGTTTCGGTAATGCAACATCTGGGATCAGTCAATCTTCCGGTTTAGCTTCTTTAACAACCAGGCCACCCGCTGACCAAGACCCTTAACCAGTTGCACGCCTTCTTCATCCTTCTCAACATCACCCTTATCCCTGCCCACAGCAATCCCGCGACCGGGAACAATCATCTCGGCTCCCAGAAGAAAGTGGTTCATCGTATCGAGAGCGTGAAACGCACCTGACCGGCGCATAACGACCACTGCCAGACCCACCTTTTTCGTATATAAATTGCCGTTAGCCCTGGAAACAAAACCAGCCCGGTCAATAAGGGCCTTCATCTCGGCAGTCACATCAGAAAAATAAGTAGGCGAGCCCATAATAATGCCGTCAGCCCCAATCATCTTCTCGATGCAATCATTGGCAAAATCGTCCTTCACAGAACAACGCTGATCCTTGTTCTCAAAACACCTGTAACAAGCGATACAGCCCCGAATATTCTTGCCGGACAGTTGCACCAGCTCAGTTTCAATGCCCTCCCTTTCAAGTTCACTCAAAACAAGGTTGATAAGAATAGAAGTATTCCCATCCTTCCGAGGACTACCGTTAAAACCAACAGCCTTCATATTTCTCTCCTCCCTGTTGATTAGTTTGGACCTTATTTGTCAACTCATGCTGTGGACTTTCTGTATTGATATGAAGGATCCGTCTCATCCCACCCATTTTAACATAAAGGGAGCATATGGGCTGGTACGTTCTGGAAGACCATTACCGAACCATGCAATCCTTGACCACTCAAGGCAAAGGACATTCGAAACGATCTCTTTCCCGGTATCTTTAAGTTTATGTTTCTAAAGTTATGGTTCTTAAATACCGATTCTTAATATAAAGAGGAACTTATTCCGCGACCCCTTTTCCTTAGGCTACTCAGGTGAAAGCCTGGAATGAATGTTGCACATTTTTCTAATTTAATGGGAATTTTAATTATTACCAAGAACCAGGGAATGGAATATGAAGTGTGTCTGCATTTTATGTAATAAGAGATATTCGGATAAAGAACCGATTGATGACCGTTCCGTAACGCATGGCCTCTGCCCTTCCTGCCTGAAGATAAGCCTTATTCCTCTCTACAGGAGGAGGCAACTCAAAGAAGGGAATTTTGATTGTTATGGAAAGGCTACAGACTTTTGTGACCAATTTCAATGCTCTTATAGAATGCTGTGCCTAAGCAGCGCATAGAAATCTGGAGTACTTTTGCCGCCCTTTTGCCGCCCTTTTGTCCCCGATTTACCCCACAGCAAACAGATGTACAACAGCTAACAGGTGGGCGATCAAGGCCATCGAGGAAGAACGCTGAACGAGAAGGCAGGAATGAGCATCGTCCCGGCCTCATTTGCCGATATTCTCAAACACCTCCTGGAAGAAGGTCTTCATCGCCTGCCACGATCGCTTATCTGCCTTCTCATTGTATGCAGCCCCCGTCGAAGGCTCATGTCCCGCGCCAGGATTCGTAAAACTATGAACCGCACCACCGTAAATGATCATCTGCCAGTCAACGTGAGCCTTTCGCATTTCATCTTGAAAGGCAAGAACCTCGGGGGATGGAACGATGGGATCATCCGCCCCGTGCAACACCAACACTTTCCCTCTTATGTTCTTCGCATCGTCCGGAGTCGGTGTCTCAAGGCCCCCGTGAAAGCTTACGAAGCCTGCAACATCAGCACCACTGCGTGCGAGCTCCAGGACAGCTGTACCCCCGAAACAGTAACCGATGGCAGCGATGCTCTTAATATTGACGGACGCGTTATCCTTCAATGCCTTGAGTCCCGCGTAAGCACGGGAACGTAGAAGAGACCTATTGGCCTTGTAGTGATTCGCAAATTCGGCCGCCTCGCCCATGGTTGCTGGTCGGACCCTTTTCCCGTAAATGTCGGCCGCAAGAGCAACGTAGCCCAAAGTAGCAAGCTGTTCAACACGCTTCTCTACATAAGGCCCCACTCCCCACCAATCATGGATAACCAGCACACCTGGTCGTTTCCCGCTCACTCCATCGTCAGACCCGAGAATACCTTCGAGAGTGGTATCGCCATCTCTGTATTCGACCGCTTTCAGCAAAATCATGGTGCACCTCCTCTAATGCTTTCTTTTTGATGTTATCATATGATTAGCATACTCACAACATCCTGGTTGAAAAGGTCGGTTTCTTTTTACGTTTCCATCGTTCGAAGTTGTTGTAAAAGAATTCAGGAATCCACTTCTTGAACTGGTCGAGAGATGCAGGATAACCTTTCACTCAACCCATTTGGCTCCTGATGTGTTAACCGAAATATGTTATGCTAAGTGGTCTTTTTCGGAAATACTCTAACGAATTCTCTTGCTCACCGCAGAGGCGCCGAGGACACAGAGGAGGTTACTTTTTTTATTTGGCGGTAAGAGACCGCCAAATAAGAAGCCCTCTGTCCCGTCAGAGCAGGGATTTTGTGCTGTCTAATAACCATGGAACGTGCCCTGAAGATCCATTCCCGAAGGGTGAGAGTTTATGATCCAACCCCGCGTTTCGCGGGGTTGGATCATAAGAACATCCCCTCAGCGTTCTCAGCGTCTGCGGTAAATACGTTACGGTATTTATGAAATAATGTACTAAGCCATGCTCTTTTTCTCTTTTGAAGTTCTGAAGGGAAAAAGATGGGAGCGCGGTCTGTGAACTTTCTTGCCCACCTGTTTCTCTCGGGTGATGCCCCGGAACTCCTTGTTGGAAATCTAATGGGTGATTTTGTCAAAGGGAGACTTGAAGGGCATTTCCCGCCCGGTATAGAAAGGGGAATTTTACTGCACCGGGGAATCGATTCTTTTGCAGGCCGAAACCGATATTTTCTCCGCAGCAAGCGGCGACTCGATAAATTCTTCGGTCTTTACCGGGGAGTGTTGGTCGATCTTTTCTATGACCACTTTCTTGCAGCCCACTGGGAGGATTATGCGGATGTGCCATTATCCCTTTTTATATCAGACGCCTGGCGGGTCCTCCGCGAGCACGAGGAATTTCTACCAGATCGACTGCAGCAAATAATGCCGTTCATGTTCGCGGAGTGGCTGCCGTCGTATCGCGATATCAGCGGTATTGCCGGCGTCCTGCGCAGGATATCTCATTACCGGGTTAAGAGAGCAAACCGCCTCGGAGAAGGGGCCGAAGAATTGAACAGGCATTACGGAGAGCTTTACGGGGATTTCCGGGAGTTTTTCCCTGAATTGCTTGAATTCTCAGGGCTTCGGAACACGCGTCCCATATATTCCAACTCCCTATCCATACATGACAAACACCCCCCTCTTTTCTTCGAAACAATCACATCCTTACCGGGTAATGAGGCATAGCAAGGATCAAGCGTGTGGTTTATCCGAAGCACCCCACCCAATAAAATCAAATGCAACGACTCGACACGGTGGCGAGAGATAAGGAGACAGACGGTCGTAGAGGTGGAGGTTGTCTGGGAACCCATGCATCAGAATGATCGTCGGCTCCTCTCCCGGGTATTCTCGGACGAACATCCGGTGCTGATTCCGCTGTACGAAAGTCTCTCGGTACACTGAATTCACAGGTTACAAGTCCTTGGTGACAAGTCATTGGGAAGAGAAAGTTCCGGTTCAAAAACAAATTGATCAGCATGGATTCGAGCATCATTGATTTGTGCTTGGAAATGTTTGATTGGGCCAAGTTCAGGCAAACCAAAGGAGCCATTCAGAGGTTGCGGAGCGATTGATAAAGAAGTTAGGAATATCCCTGGCAGAAGTGGCGCGGTTATTAGGGACCTCCACATCAGCCATTTTAAAAATATTGCAGAGGGCGACCTAAAGGCCATGGAGTAATTCTTCTTGGTCACCTTTATACATCATTGAATTTTTACGTCGAACAGCGTGACGTATATCTTTTAGCTTCTTTTTAAAATGGGGAGGCCCGACATCTCCCTCTCCCATTTTCTTTTTCAATCCTCTATGTATTTTTCTCTCCTTCTCTTTTGTCAAAGTCCCACAATCAGGGCACCTATTCACCAACTTGCATTCATTCCCCGGCACATAGTAATCTTCGGCTTTATCCCAGGTTGATAAGCATTCAAAGCTGCTTAACACCCGCGTAAGCATTTTCTTGCATTCCGGACAGTAACAGAACGCCTTTGCCATTCTAACCACCTCTTCAATTAAAAACGGCGGCGGCGCTTATAGCCACCCACCTTCTCAATGTAAATTTAATAATTAAGCTCAATTTATGCAACCATTAAAAAGGCACTCGAAAATCGCCGGTGACAGTCTGGTGACGGTATTTCAGATTATTATGTTTTTGAAATGATTAGGAGTGATTGGTGGCGGTGCAGGGATTTGAACCCTGCACACTCACTCCTATCACCACTGCTTTTGTGGGCGAAAAATCAACCATAGAGCGATCCAATAATGAAAAAGGATTGTGAAAATTATCTTTTTAGGATTATCACTTGAAATGCGGTATAGAAATATGAATCTTCGACTTGATGAGTTCAGGAAGGAAGGTCGGCGCAGGCCGAATCTGGTAACGTTAACGAAAAGTGACAAGGACATGTTCTGAGAGGGTTGCTCCTACTCATCCATCCCTCGATGGAAAACCGCCTCTTCGTCAAACCAGTCTTCTTCTTCCCATGTCATGCCCTGCCTTCCTGGAACCTTGATCTTCCGCAAGCAATATCCCTCGAATGAATTCCTGAGCCGAGACTCCCTCGATTCGGTTTCCCTCTATAACGCCTCGGCATTAAACCTTGCTATAGCACCTGTCCTTAAGTTGTAGTGATAAATCTTCACGAAAAACGCATACGTCACCAAAAGAGAAATGATCGCCAGCGAAGCACCGATGAAAAGACTAACGTATAAATCTGCAGAGAAGGTCCCGGTAGTAAGGATGCTGCGCATGCCTTCAAAGACATAACAAGGCGGCATTAGGTGAGCAACGATTCGAAGAGTCGTTGGGAGTGTCGAAATAGGATAATAGACGCCAGAAAAGATGGAAAGAATCAAAGGGACCGGCCAGCCGAGCCACTCTCCGGACGGACCGAGCCGAAAAATTATGGCAGAAACAAAAATGCCCATGGCGATCCCGAAAACGAGAAGTATGAGCACAAAAGGCAAAAGAAAGAGTCCGACTTTAAATATGTTATACCCGAAGGCCAGACCCGCAATCATAACCATCAGGCAACAACCGGAAAGGGTCGCCGCTATACTCGTCACGACCAGACCTCCGAGATATTCCTTGATTTCAAGGGGCGAGGCAAAGTAGTTGATAAAATTCTGGCTCCAAATATCTTCCAAAAAGCCCCTCATCAATCCGTGCTGGGTGCGGCTCACAAATTCCCAAAGAATGATCGCCCCGAGGATGACCGTAATGAAACTGAAAGTGGATTGTCCCAACGAACCCAGGTATTTGCTTATAAAACCCCATTGGATGGTATCAACGACTACCCATAAGAAAATGCTGGCGAGCCGTGTCGGATTGCTCTTGATGAGAAATACTTGCCGTATAAAAATCGCATAAACTCTGGTAAATGACATCTCTTTATCCAAGGGAAAGGGGTTCCCGGGCAACGGTTATGAATAACGCTTCCAGGTCTGTTTTGCCGTATTCAGACGGTAAGGTTTTCGGATTGCCGCTCAAAAGGATTTTACCGTGCGAAAGAAACAAAACCTGATCGCATACCGCCTCGATTTCCTGCATGTTGTGGGAAGTCCAAAGTGTTGCAGCCTTTGTCTCCTCCACGTATTCTCTTATTTTTTGCCGGACGAACTGGGAAATGCTCGGATCAAGCGAAGCCGTTGGCTCATCGAGAAGGAGCAACCGGGGATTATTTATGATGGCCTTGGCCACGTTCAGCCGGCTCGCCTCACCGGAGGAAAGCAAACCCGCTTTAGTATTGGCGAAAGTGTTCAAATCAAACTCGTGCAAAACAAAGTCAATTCTTTCCTTAAGATTCCTCACCTCATATAATAGACCAAAAACATATAGATTCTGCCAGACAGTTAAATTGGCCGGCATATGCGCGTACACAGCTGCAAAATTGATGCATTTGCTTATTGCAGAGCGGTGGTCTTTCATATTCTTCCCGAATATTTCTATTAATCCTTGAGTCGGCTCAAGGATACCAAGAATCATATTGATCGCCGTCGTTTTGCCGGCACCATTGGGCCCGAGAAGTCCGACTATCTTGCCGGAGCTTATTGAAAACGAAACATCATCGACCGCCTTGACAGATCCATAATCTTTCTTGAGGCCTTCGATTTTCAAGATCGGTTCATCGTCCATAATTTGACTACCGTCACTTAAAATCTATCCCTGTTTCCGAAAGAGTGCAAAACATCTCAGAGCTGGGGAAGAGATTTCTGAGCAGCTTCAAGACAGGTTGAGAGTAGTTTACATGTGGGCCTTCCTTTCTGGACTACCCTCCGGCACTCCCCATATGCCCCCCCGGACGGATAATTATGGTAATGGCAACTGGTAACAAAATGGTAGCAAAAGACGGGTCCAAAGAAGTGGCAGGATGTGGAAGTTATTGGAAAAATTGGCGCGCCCAGCCCGACTCGAACGGGCGACCTGCGGATTCGTAGTCCGACGCTCTATCCATCTGAGCTATGGGCGCATTCTTTGTAACTATCCGATCATATTCTTCATCAAATAGAGTTTTCGACATTCTCTTCACGGTATGCCTGCTGTTCCCGATTTGAAATATCAACCCACCAGACCCGGCCCATTCGATCCGGGTCCCCGTTAAAGGAAGAATACATCATCTCTCCGTCTTCTGCAATAGCTTTTTCGAGGTGCCCTTGTCGGGCATGGGGGTTTGGACAATATTCTTTGACCCATCATCCGTAATCAAAATTTAGATTAAGGGGAAAAGCTTCCGAATAAGAACTTGACACACCCCAGAGGGGGGACTATACTGGTCTTAAGTCGGAATGATTCTGATTTAGAAACAATGATCAGAGATTTCATTATAAAGAAAATGAGGGAAAAGGGGTTGAAGCTTACCCCTCAGAGGCTCGCCATCATTGACGTGTTGGTCGAAAAAACGCCTCTCCATCCAAGCGCAAGCTTCGTCTACAGGGAAGTGAAGAAGCACGCCGGCGGGATCAGCTTATCGACGGTTTATGCCACACTTAAAGAGCTCTCCCGGCAGGGCATCATCAAAATGCTGGAGTTTGATAGAATGGAAAACCGTTTCGAAGGCAATCTAACAGACCACATCAATTTGATTTGTAAAGGCTGCAGCAAAATCATCGATTTCAAAAGCCCTATCTCCATTAACTCAAAAGAGGTCGACAAAAAAGCCCGCTTTCAGGTCACCGATACGCGATTGGATTTTTATGGTTATTGCCAGGAGTGTCGGAAGAAATGAGCCATTAGCCTCGTGCCGCAGATTGAAAATTTTTTTAAGATTTAATTCGGAACCATTCCAGATGAAGCAACCCTAATTCACTTCAACATTCTTCGAGAAGAAAGGAGGCAATCATGTTAAAAAGGATCAAACCATTCGGATTGGCAGTCGGAGTTCTGTGGGTGACGATTCTACCGATTTCCACTTTCGCCCAATCTCCTTCGAAGGGAGAAACGAGCTACGCTCCCGTGGCGATCAAGGAGAGTTTCGAAGCCATCATGGCGAGGATGAAGGCGGCAAAGCCTGAGGTGATGAAACGGCAAATGGATCTACTTAATGTACGCTATGATCTGAATAACCGACCTGCTGCGGGAGTGACCATGTCCCGAGGAAAACCCATCCAGGAAGGTGTGCGGGCGAAACTCCCCAGCGGCATGACGTGGGAAAGGCTGGCGGCAATGAGTCCGGAAGAAATCCGTGGGAAAGACCTGTTTCCCGCGGGCTTCTTTCCCCTGCCTCATCCCAATCATCCCGAAGGGGGCATGCTCTTTCCTAAATTCCACATCGACGAGATAAAGAAGCAAGAGAACCGGGATCTCACTCGATTTGATCTTGATTTCGACTTGCCCGATCATCTCCTGGCTGAATTCCCTGCACCTATCTTCTTAACGACGCGGCCAGACCTTGGGGACGTTTCTCAAGGTAAACTTCTCACCATCGATAACTTCTTTGAATTGTTCAACGGGATCCTGAACCCCAAGCAGCTCGAAGGCCTGAGATTGCTGTTAACCCCTTTCCCGCAGCAGCAATTCAACCAGACCGAAGACCGCAGGTCTGAAAGGCCGAGCCGTGGAGTGGCCTGTCTTGACTGTCATGCAAACGGGCACACGAACGCTTCCACTCATCTCGTGGGGGATATCAGGCCGCAGGAGTTCCGCCATCGTCTCGACACGCCTTCTCTTCGTGGAGTGAACATCCAACGACTTTTCGGATCCCAGCGTGCGTTGAATTCGGTGGAAGACTTCACAGAATTTGAGCAGAGGGCTGCCTATTTTGACGGCGATCCGGTCATCGCCACCAAGAAGGGCGTAAATATCCTTGAACGTGGAAGCCAGGTACATTTCATGGCAGAGTTACAGAAACTTTTTGATTTTCCACCAGCTCCAAAACTGACTATTTTAGGCATGCTCAATAACAAAGCGACCGAACCTGAAAAGCGGGGTCAGGAAATCTTCTTTGGAAAGGCCAAATGTTCAGTCTGCCATCCTGCCCCCTATTACACCGACAACCTGATGCATAACCTGAAGGTGGAGCGTTTCTATAAACCTCGCATGATCAATGGTCGTATGGCCAGCGCAGATGGTCCGATCAAAACCTTCCCTTTACGGGGCATCAAGGACTCGCCGCCCTATCTGCATGATGGGAGATTACTGACCCTGGAAGACACGGTTGAATTCTTCAATCTCATCCTGGAGATTAAACTGAGCAATCAGGAGAAGGGGGATCTTGTAGCGTTTATGCGGGCCCTTTAACCGCCATGATACGGAAGAGCGGGTCAATGCCGCCCCGGAGAGGATCTGACCGGAGAGGAACAAACCTCTTGAACGAACAAGGGCGTGACCCGCTGAAGGCGGCATGGTGAAGCGTCCGCGCTTTACCATGCCGCTTAGCATGGATACTATACAATCGCGACCAAGAACAAGAATCGGAAACATAGGTTCTAGAACATTTCTTTCTTTCGTCAAAGAGATTCTTTGACGCTCACTTCACGATTTCCCTGCTCTTCCGATTTGTACCTTTCCCTCGTCTGAAGCTTCACTACCTGCATCAAACTCATTCAATGATAGTCTCGCAAAAAGTCCTGGTCTATCACCCTGAATCCCGCCATGGCGGGATATCATTGTATCCTAAGTTATTGATTTTGTTATATGTTAAATAAAGTCCTGCATGACATTTTCTGTGTTTTTCAACTTTTACGGGATCTGGGATCATCAATATTTGTATCCATATAAATCGATCATGCGGCCGGAATAGATGTAGGAAATACCCTACTTTTTCCCCCTTGGATTGAATGGAAACCCATACAAAAAAGATGTTGAAGAAATGCCCAACCGATGGAAAAAGCGATTAATATCAAATGGTTATTTCTATTCTTTGCATTTGGCATATTCTTTGCTTTGAATTGTAAAGACCTGTCAGTAAATAGAGTGAGAGGACTTAATCAAATTAAAGGATTATATTAATATTGAACCAGGATAGAAGGGGTTGTTAAACCAAGACGAATGTTATTTTTGAAAGAGAACGAATAGGAGGCTTAACATGGTGACCTATGAATTCTACTTGAATGTTGGAAGTGAGGAGCCTGACCTAATCGGAATCCTGCCGGAAAGAAGGAAAAACCAACTACGAATAACCCAGGAATCTGTTAGGAAATGGGGAGAGCTAGTTGCGGGTAGTTATGTAGATCCGAATAGTGTCTATTTTGTTCAAATAGAAGTGTAGAAGGAATTATAATTCTAATTTTTTAACTAAAGAACGGCTCCATTACTAATTCCACATACGTAATCAAAGACTGACGGCAGGGCTATCCGCGCTGCCACAGCGTGGTGAGCTTGACAGTGGCTCCCGCAAGAAAGCCTTGCCATTGCCGACAATTTTAACGGATTCAAATATCCATAATTCAAGGTTTAAGAAACCCGCACGTCGACATCACGTCATTTTTCTGCAGGTTTTACTCTCCATTTTTGCGTACTCTCAATTTGTACTTGCTGCCCAGATAAAATTGTCCTGGGATCCCAATACTGAGCCTGATTTAGCCGGGTATAAGGTTTATTATGGAAAGGCATCACGAGCCTATGATACGCCCATTAACGTGGGAAATGTTACGACCTACACTCTAACCGGACTGACCCCGGGGCAGCCCTTCTATATCGGCGTTACAGCCTACGACACTTCCAATAACGAGAGTGGTTTTTCGAATGAGGTGAATGGCGCTGCCGTAGATCCGGTCCAAACCTACACCTATACTTTCAGGACGAGTCCGGCAGACCTGCAGATAACCGTTGACGGAACGACATACAACGCGCCGCAGACTTTGAGTTGGGCAGGTGGGTCTTCCCACACCGTCTCTGTTCCATCGCCTCAGGGTGAAACAGGAACGCGTTACCTCTTTTCTTCTTGGAGTGATGGAGGGGTTCAAAATCATACAATTACTGTTCCGTCATCGGATGCCACTTATACCGCCGCTTTTACGACCCAGTACAGCCTGACGACTTCGGTCAATCCTTCCGGATCGGGGGCCATCAGTCCAACCGGAGTGAACTGGTACAACAGTGCACAGAACGTACCCGTTACGGCAACGGCTAATGCGGGATATCGCTTCTCGTCCTGGGCAGGGTCCCTTTTAGGGTCCGAGAATCCTGGCTCCGTGGCCATGAACGGTCCCAAGAATGTGACGGCGAATTTCGGTCAAGCTCAATATTCGCTGACAGTGAGCGTCATTCCATCGGGTTCCGGATCGGTTGCGAGGAACCACAACAAGCTGACGTACGTGTATGGGGAGCGGGTGACGCTGACAGCGACACCGAACGCGGGGTACAGCTTTGGAAGTTGGAGTGGGGATCTAAATGGACCACTTAATCCCGTAACTTTAACAGTGAATGCTAATGAGGCCCTTACTGCGAATTTCAACGCCCTCCCGAAGAAGTCAGTTCCCCAACTTGATTTTGACGGAGACGGGAAGACGGATATCGCAGTCTACCGTCCAGGTGATGGGTCATGGATCATCGTTCCTTCCTCACCATCGGCTGCGCCTTATACCGTGGGCAGGGGCACCCCCGGCGATCTTCCGGTGCCTGGAGATTACGACGGGGACGGGAAGACGGATATCGCAGTCTACCGTCCGGGGAATGGGTCATGGATCATCATTCCTTCCTCAACACCGGCTGCGCCTTATACCGTGAGCTGGGGCTGGAGCATCCCTGGTAATCTTCCGGTGCCGGCAGATTACGATGGAGATGGGAAGACGGACGTAGCGATCTTCTATCGCACAGCTTGGGCAGGGATATGGCTAATCAACGGATCTTCAGCAGGTATTATTGCTAAAGTATTGGGAGGAATGGAAGGAGACATTCCCGTGCCCGGAGACTACGATGGAGACGGGAAAACGGATATTGCGATTTATCGTACTGCCCGGAGCGGGACGTGGTTGATTAATGCTTCCTTGGAGGGTTTTATAGGTGAAGATTGGGGAGGAATGGAAGGAGACATTCCCGTGCCCGGAGACTATGATGGAGACGGGAAAACGGATATTGCGATTTATCGTACTGCCCGGAGCGGGACGTGGTTGATTGACGCTTCCTTGGAGGGTTCTATAAGTAAAGATTGGGGAGGAATGGAAGGAGACATTCCCGTGCCCGGAGACTATGATGGAGATGGGAAAATGGATTTAGCGATTTACCGTCCGAGCACAGGAGAGTGGCATATTCTTTTTTCGTCGACAGGAGCCTCTTATGTTGTGCCCTGGAGAGGCGATCCGGGTGACATTCTGATTACGTTATATTGAATCGAGATGTTCAATTGAGTTCTTGTTGTGATGGTTCTGTTCCATTCTGGATAACCATGTAATTGTCTGAAGCTTGCCGAGCCCCACGCCATTTTTGTTATGAATTCTCCCTCAAATTAGAAGGTTTTCAACCCGAAATCAATATGAGATAGGAACCTTTTTCACAATTTTTGCAGAAGCAAGACAACTTTTGGGGAAAGTCTTTCCCACCTGTTGTTTATGTCAAAAGACGGATTTTTCAAATAGCCATTGAATATCATAAACTTATTGAAATACCCGCCATTTGGCAGGAGAATTGCAGCCGATAATACAGTGACATACCGATCCTATTTGGACCCCTCTTTACAAGAGGTATGATAGGATCAAAAAAATATTCATCCTGTCGGCTGTATTGCTTCAGTGAGACATGTGCAGAAAATGGCTTGATTCTGAATCTTGTATGGATTATAAATGTCCCCATAATCTGTTCTGGGAAGGATTGAAGCTTCATTCAAGCAAGATCAATATCACAACCAAGGCACTTGAGATAAGAAATTGTTGTTGTTTGATCCGTGAACCATGGGCGCCAGAGGAAATTGGAGATGTTTGGGGTTTGACAAGAAAAAGGATAAGGCAGTTTGAGACAATAGCGTGGAGGAAAATTCGATGCTTAAGATGAAGAAGACGGTAGTCCTTTTGGCTTTGGCTTTCTTTTTTGTGGGAGGCTGGACCTTTTTCCCGCAAATCGTTCGGGCCGACGTGGAATGGAGAGTCACCAAAGAGTTAGATCTGAAAACCAGCCCACTTGATGTCGCTCCCTCCGTGGATGGGAAGTGGTTGTTCATTCTCACACCCGGAGAAATTCTCATCTTTTCCATCCCAGAAGGGGTGGTCACCGACCGAATTCCCGTCGGCAAGGACTTTGACAGAATTGCACCGTTACCGAGGCCCGATATGCTCACCATTACGAGCAGTGCAAATAAAGCCCTCCAGGTCATTCTGTTTGAAACCGTTTATAAGATTGACGTGACGGGCCTGCCTTTTAAAGGTCCGCAAGACGCTTGGGTCACCGTTGCCGTTTTCGATGACTACCAGTGACCCTACTGCGCGGGGCTTGAGCCCCTCCTCCGGCAGGTGCTGGAGAAATACCCGAATGATGTGAAACTGGTTATTAAACACTATCCCCTTCCAACGCACGGTTATGCAAGGAAGGCAGCCATCGCCGCCCTGGCAGCAGGGAAACAGGGGAAGTTCTGGGAGGTCCATGAAAAACTCTTTACCAACCAGAACGATCTGAGCGATACCAAAGTAGAGGCGATCGTCGGGGAACTAGGTCTGAACATGGAGCAGTTCAACAAGGACCTCAAAGACCCGGCCGTTGCGTCTCTCATTGATAGGGATATGAACAACGGGAATCAGGCAAATGTTCGAGGGACGCCCACCATTTTTGTAAGCGGAAAGTTACTCAATCAGCGAAGCCTTCAGGGGTTTCAGCAGGCCATTGAAGCGCAATTGAAGAAAAAGAAATAGAAAGCATTCTTGATGAAGTCGTAAAAAGTCGAAAAAGGCTAATGACCGTCATTCCGGCGAAAGCCGGAATCCAGTTCTTTCAAAGACTTAGAAATTCTCTGGACACCGGTTTTCACCGGTGAGACGACTTTTTGCGAGTTCATCATTCTTAACGATTTTCAATTTCACGCAACAAAAGAGGGTCGAGTTGCCCGAAGATCAATCTTTGGTAGCTCGGCCTTTTTGTTTGGGAGGCATCGGTGTGCAACGACCATGCGCAATTACTTGTGACGCTGTGTGTAAAAGGGTGAGATTCTTAGATGGGGAGCCTTCCTGGGTTTCGGTTAACTCCTAAATTCAGCTTTTCATGTTGGAAGGACCACCGTTTGAGCTGGAGAATCGAGAACCTCCCGAACCTTGTGAATCAAAAGGCCCGTGGAGAAAGGTTTCTGAAGAAAAACCGTCCCGGCCTGAAGGGTGGCATTGCGCGTGTCAGTATCATCGGGATAACCAGAAGTAAAGAGCACTTTAACTTCGGGATGCAAAATTTGCACTTTCTGGGCTAACTCTCGACCTCCCATGCCGGGCATCTCGACATCGGTCAATAGAAGGTGAAGCTCTCCTTCGATACATTTTTGAACAAAAAACTGCGCCTCCTGTCCATTGGCTGCTTCGAGAACCCTGTAGCCCCGTCCACACAGAATCTCACTCATGAGTTTCCGCAAAGAGGGTTCATCTTCCACCAAAAGCACAGTTTCATATCCGTCCTCAAACTGAAATCCCTTGAAGTCGTTTCCGGGGTGGTTCATTGCCTCCAAAGATTCCCCCGAAAATGCCGTCTCTTTCCTCATAAGTCCCCCCTCGTGATATTCCGAATTCGATTGACTTGCCCCTAACTCTTCTGATTTGTATCGACGTGACGTGACTTAACAGCAAAACATATGCCAGGTATCGATCGGCTGGCGCAAATTTTCACAATTATTTGATTTATAATGATTTTTTCTATTTTTCACTTGTCTGATGAGTCCCACGGGACCTATTCTTTGTCTCCATTTTTGTCAAAATTTGGCAAAATTCGTCCATCATTGTACAGTGTCCTCCGATTCTTCACCCGTTCGACCGCGCGAAGCCCCGCCTTTGAAGGTGGGGAAGGAACGCGGCTCAGAGCCTGCCCTGAGCGAAGTCGAAGGGGTGAACCTTGAGCCTCTCGACAGGTTCAAGGCCCTGAGTTTATCGAAGGGCAAGCCCCAGCCTTTAGGCCGGGCAGCCGAAAGGTTCACTTCCGGACCCGTCGCATTACCGCTTCTTCGTCAATCTTTTTTTGCTCCATCTTCTCCATCTGGAGGTCAAACTTCTTAGCCTCTCTTTCTTCCAGCCTTTCCAGTACCTTTCTTTCTTTCATAAAGGAGATCAGGTCCCTTTTTTCCGACTCCATCTCTCTTACCAGAAGCTCTTTCTCCTCCTCTTTTGACTGTATTTCGCTGTAACATGCTTCCTCGTACTGTTTATGAACGAGAAATTCGGAAGCTGAAATGGGCTCCTGAATCTTATTTCGGAGCCTTTGCACGGTTGACGTTCTCAGGTCAATCACCCGCTGGATATCCTTTTCATGGTCCCTCAGTCGTTTCGTCTTCTGGGCTAACCTCGTCTGAGAAAGCTCCTCAAGGGTTCTCTTCCAATTCAGGAGCGCCTGAAGTTTGAAAACGAATCGCACCTTTGATCCTGCCTATTGAAAGATAGATTTCAAGTGAACCACGGAGTCTGAGAAGCTGGCTTTTTCGTCGATTCTCTGCTGCAGAAAACCATTGATCTCGGGCATCTTCCTGATCGCTTCATCGATTCTCGGATTGTTTCCTGCCGCATAGGCGCCGATGTTGATCAGATCTTCCGCCTTCTTGTACGTGGCCAGCAAGGAGACCAACTTTTTTCTTGCCGTCAATTGATCGGGAGGAGCGATATCCGTCATCACCCGGCTGACACTGGCCAGAACATCGATGGCAGGATAATGATTCTGATTCGCCAACTCCCGGGAAAGGACAACGTGACCGTCGGCGATGGCTCGAACATGATCTGCGATCGGCTCATTAACGTCATCTCCCTCAACCAAAACGGTATAGATGCCGGTGATGCTGCCTTGACCGGGTGTCATTCCCACCCGTTCCAACAGTTTCGGCAACTGGGCAAAGACGCTCGGGGTGTACCCTTTCGCCGTTGGCGGTTCTCCGATTGATAATCCGACTTCCCGGGAGGCCATGGCGAACCGGGTGACAGAATCCATCATCAGGAGGACATCGCCGCCTTTGTCCCTGAAGTATTCGGCGATGGCGGTTGCCAGGTACGCTCCCCTCATCCGGAGGAGGGGAGGCTGATCGGAAGTGGCTACGACAACAACCGACCTTTTCAGCCCTTCCTCTCCAAGGTCCTTTTCGATGAACTCCCTGACCTCCCGCCCCCGTTCTCCGATCAAAGCGACCACATTGACCTGGGCTGTCGTATACTTGGCCATCATTCCCAAAAGGGTACTCTTTCCCACCCCGGAACCTGAAAAGATTGCCACCCTCTGCCCTTTTCCAAAGGTGAGCAGTCCGTTGATGGCCTTTATACCCACATCGATGGACTTGGAGATTCTTTGCCGTAATAGAGGGTGAGGGGGTTCCGCATAGAGGGGATACCTATCTTCAAAAACGAAAGGCCCTCCACTGTCGATTGGTTGACCCAAACCATTCAAGATCCGTCCCAGCAGTTTTTCGCCGACCTGAGCGTGGGCTTGATGTCCTAGCGGAATGATGCGACACCCGGGTTCAATCCCCCTTGTATCTCCTAGAGGCATCAAGACGATGTTGTTCCCCTTGAAACCCAGAACCTCCGCAGGGATCGGATCCCTGCCATTCTTCCCCTGGATGTGACAGGTTTCTCCGATGGCAGACAGAGGTCCAAGGCCCTCAACGACCAGGCCGACCACCCGAACGACCCGGCCATATTTTCTGATGGCGTTTGTGCTCGAAACAAGATCGTGCATCGCGGGGAAAAGTGAAGAAGTCATAAGGCTGTGGAGTTCTTTGAACGATAAAATCGCTCCCAGATCGCGGAAGCGATTTCCTCAAATTGGCCCTCCACCGTCGCGTCGGTGTCTCCGAAAGGGGTCTCCAAGAGGCACCCTCCGCGGGTAATCGAAGGGTCCTCGACCATCTTGACGGAGAAGGGAAGTTTTTCGAGATGGGAAGAGAGATACTGGTAATCGGTGGGATTGACGCGGGCAACTACCTTTCTCTGATTCGCCACACTCCCAAGGGCCTCGCGAAGGGTTCCAAGAATCGCGTCCTCCTGTAATTCCAGCTCCCGATGGAGCACCTTCTTGGCAATGCTCAGCACGAGATGAACCATATCCTTCTCGTAGGTCCTGAAGAGGTTTTCCTTCTGGCCTTCGATGGCAGTAAACAGGTTCTGGAGTTGATGAACAATCACTTCGATCCTCTTTTTCCCCAATTCCAATCCATCCCTCTGCCCTTGGGCAAACCCCTTCTCGTAAGCCTCTTTTTCAATGATGAGGGCTTTCTCTTTCGCCTCTTTGATCACCCTCCCTTCCATCTCCTTTTTGAACCCGCCAGAAGCGCCGTATGCCTTTGGCGGGAGTGTGGGCCAAACCTTCTGAGAGAAGAGGGGCCGCTTGCTCTCCGCAGGAGCAAACCCCAACGTAAATTTCTTAGACAAAGACGTCCTCCTTCCCCTTGTTCATCAGAACGATCTTCCCCTCGCTCTCCAGCTTCTTAGCCACTTTGAGGATCGCCTGCTGGGCCGCTTCCACATCTTTCAAGCGGACAGGCCCCAGGATTTCCAGATCTTCTTTCAGCATCTGACCGGCCCTTTCGGACATATTCTTAAAGACCTTCTCTTTGAGTTCGTCGGAGCCCGTCTTCAGTGCCGCCATGAGCGTCTCATTACTGATATCTTTCAGGATCGCCACGATGCTGCGATCATCAACCTGGACGAGGTCTTCAAAGATAAACATCAGCTTTCGAATCTCGTCAGCAAGGTTCTGCTTCTGTTCTTCGATGCCCTTCAACACTGTGCTCTCCGTTTCACTATCCATCCCGTTCAGGATCTCTGCAACAAGACGGACTCCTCCCTGCTTCTGACCTTCGAAGCTCTTGATCAGGGAGATCTCTTCCTGAAGGGCCTGGTCGATCTCTTCTGCAATACCGGGAGGGACGTTCTCCAATTCGGCAATCCGGTAGAGAACTTCCGCCTTAAGGGGTCCGGGAAATTCTGACAGGATCTCTGCGGACTGGTTCGGATCCAAATGAGCCAGGATGACCGCAATCGTCTGGGGATGCTCGGATTTGATGAAGTTGGCCAACGTTCTGGGATCCAATCGGCGGATCTTTTGGAATAAGTTCCACTTGCCTTCCTCCTGGATCTCTTCCAGAAGCGTCTGGGCCTTCTCTCCTTCCATCGCTTTAGTGACCACTTTCTTGATGAACTGAGTTCCCCCTTCCCGGCCAATCTGAAGGGGCATGTGGGACGAAGCCATCTCATTGAATTCCGAAAAGATGTTTTCGGTCGTTCCGGGAGTGATTAAGGGGATTTTTGACATTAAACCGCCCAGTTTCCTAATCTCATCTTCGTCGAGGTGCTTGACAATGGAGGAGGCCAGTTCCTCTCCGATGCTGAAGAGAAAGATGGCTGCTTTCTGGGGGCCTATCAATTTTTCATTTGCCATGAAGGTCATTCCCTTTCATGGAGCCATGATTTTACGATCCCGATTGCCTTGGAAGGATCAGTCTGAATCATCTGCAGGGTCTGATCTCTCGACGAGACATGGGGAGAAGGCTTTGCCTCGGCCCGAACCTCCGATGGAATCATGGAGTTTGAAACCGGTTGAAGAAGAGGCAGCTCGCCCTCTTGGGCCAAAGGCCGTCTCTTCAGCATCGGGCGGATCACGAAGAAGATGCACAGAAGGGCCAGAATGATGCTGATGGCGGGTTTGAATGCCATCTTCAGATACTCTTCCCAGGGGTTGGTCTTTACGGGCTTGGCCTCTTCTTCCTGGGAGGACCAGTAAAAAGGCATGTTGATCACTTCCACCCGGTCCCCTCTCTCTTCGTCATAGCCTATGGCCCTTTTGACAATATTTTCGATATTCTTCATCTCTTCCGGCGAACGGGAGGCATAATGCTTCCCCCCCTTATCCCCCTTCGTCTCTGTCCCTTCCTTATGGATGCCATCCACCACCACTGCAACGGATACTTTCCTGACCTTCCCCACAGGGTTCTTGACGAGCCTGCTGATTTTCGAGATCTCATAATTTCGAGTCTCTTGCTGACGTTCGGAATTGTTCGTATTGAGGGTCGACGTCGGACCCGCCGCGGTTTTTGGAGGGGTCTCCGCACCATGACTCGCTTTTGTTTTTGGCCCTCTTGTTTCTTCAGATGTCGCGGTCCCTGCGGACGTCCCCGTCGATGCATTGGATCGTTCCATGTTCTTTTGTTCGCTCCGGAGCACGGCATTGGGATCGAAGCGTTCTTCCGTGGACTCAACCTGCTGGAAGTCAATTTCCGCCGAGACGCGGGCACTGGCTTTGTTGAATCCGAGAACCTCTTCGAGCATCCCTTGAACCTTCTTCTTCAGGCCCTCTTCAATATTTCGCTGGTATTCGAGCTGACCCGTCGTCAGCTGGCCGATCTGGGAGTGATCACTCCTCTTGGACAGGATCTTCCCCGAAGTGTCCACCACCGTCACGTTCCCCGGCTCCAGTCCTTCGATGGCACTTGCGACCAGATGAACAATCCCTTCGACCTGGGAAGGGCTGAGGGCCATGCCGGATCGGGTCTTGACAAAGATCGAGGCCGTGGGCTTCCTCTGATCTTCAAAGAAGAGGGACTCCTTGGGAGCAACCAGATGGACCCGGGCCTGCTCAATCTCCTTGATCTGCCGGATGGTTCTGCTCAATTCTCCTTGGAGGGCCCGTTGGTAGTTCAGCTTCTGAACGAAGTCGGTGGTCCCAAGATTGGTGCGGTCGAATACTTCAAAACCAATTCCCCCTCCCTTCGGCAGCCCCTCAGCCGCCAAGGAAAGCCTGATATCATAGACCTGGTCCTTCGGAACCAGAAGGGTCGTTCCATTGTGAGAAAGCTGGAAGGGAACCTTCTTCTCCTTCAGTCTATTCACCATCTCTCCCGCATCCTCCATGGAGAGGTTGGTAAAGAGGACCTGATAATCCGGCTGGCTGTTCCAAAAGATGAGGTATCCAAATCCAATGATGGACCCCACCAGAACGAAGAGCAGCAACAAGCTTCGTCCTTTCGGAAGGAGACTTAGAATTTGTGCAGCCGGTTCAGTCAGCTTAGGCATCATCGTATCCAATCTCCCGAGTTATCCAATCTCACGAACGACTCGTAATGTCTGTTAAAGAATAGGTTGTACAAGTTGCCGACCACGTCCATTCGTGCTGAGTATGGTTCGATACCTCACCATGATCGGAAAACCCGCTCGCCCTGAGGTATCGAAGGGCAGGGCGAACGACTCCCGGAGCGGTTTGTTCCTGTTATTTTGGAACAGGCCCTTAGAATTGCATCCGCATAATCTCCTCATAAGCGGCGATCATCTTGTTTCTGACCTGGATCACCATTCTAAGAGAGAGATTGGCCTGCTCGATAGCAATCATCGCTTCATGGATATCCTTCTTTCCAAGGACCATCTCCTGGGCGGCTTGATCCGCCAGGGCAAGCCGTGTATTCAACTCCTCAATGGACTGGCTTAATGCCTTTCCGAAATCCCCTATAGGATTTTCGGAGTTGAGTTTTCCAGCGTCCACTTTTTCGATGGGACCGGACAAGGCCGTCTTCATTCTTATAGCATCCATCTCATCGCTCCATCACCCCCTCCCCCGCCCTCCCCCTCGAGGGGGAGGGTTGGGTGAGGGGGAATTAGTTCTATCGACCGATTTCTAAGGCCTTTAAGAGCATGGTCTTGGCCGAATTAAAGGCCGTCACATTCGATTCATACGCACGCATGGCACTGAGCAGGGTGACCATCTCCTCAACAACATTGATATCGGGGAGATAGATGTAGCCCGACGGGTCGGCATCGGGATGAGAAGGATTGTAGACCATCTGGTACTCTGTGGGAACCTCCACGATCTCAGCCTTCACTCCTCCCCTTTCCAAGTCGAGTCCGCCCGGGAGGACGGAGGTTGGGGAAAGATGGTTCGGGTGGGTCCTGTGGAGATAGCTTGCTAACATGATCTGGTTTGACAAAAGATCAGGAAAGCGATGATTCGGGTCCACGGGGGAAAGACGGGCCTGCATCCTCCGATAGGACTCTCCTCCTTGAGAACCGGTCGTATGAACATGGGCCAGGTTCATCGAGATGGAATGAATCACCGACCTCTGGGCTTGAAGACCGCTAGCACTGATTCCCATAGCTTGAAAAAGGTCCATCGGGTCTACCTCCCTGCTTCCATAAGGGTTATTCGGATGGCTTCGAGCTTCTTAATCAGAGTCTGAACACCCGCTTGATACATCAAGTTGTTCTCTGCCAGTCTGGCCATCTCCCGGTCGATGCTCACCTCTTCACCGGAGATCTCGACCTCGAATGGATTTCCCTCCTTTCCCGAAAGATGGTCCTTCTTCGTCTTTTGGGGATCGAGATTCGAAGATTGGATGAGGGAACGCTCCAGCATTCTCTGAAAAGGGATGTCCTTGGGGCGGTGAAGGGGGGTAGCGGCATTCGCAATATTGTCCGAGAGGACTTTATGTCGAAATGTTCGGATATCCAAGGACCTTTGTAAAAATCCGATGGTCTGGTCGAATAACCCGGTCGGCATCAGAACCTCCTTTCTTCGTCACGATGAACGTTAGGGCCTGTCAAAGAATAAGCTGTACAAGTTGTCGGGCAAATCCGTTCGTGCTGAGGTATGGTTCGATACCTCACCATGATCGGAAAGACCACTCGCCCTGAGCCTGTCCTGAGGTATCGAAGGGTCAGGGCGAACGGCTCCCAGACCGATTTGTCCAGGTTATTTTCGAACAGGCACTTAGACGATCAACGATGAACCAGGCTTTTTCTTTCATGTTCATTGTTCATTATCCATCGTTCATTGTTTGAACTGGCTCACCATTATTGATCTTATACTCATTGAGCTTGTTCCTTAACGTTCGGATGCTGATCCCCAGCATCTCAGCGGCATGAGTCCGGTTTCCCTTCGTCTTCTCCAGGGCCTTAAAGATCATCTGCTTCTCCATCTCTCTAAGGGAGAGCGCAGGAAATTCCGCCACGGGAAGCCCTCCCCGAAGAGGCGGATCGTCGTCACAAAAATCTTCCACCCCCAGAACGGATTTTGTGGCAAGGAGGATCGCCCGTTCCATCCGGTTCTTGTACTCCCTCACATTCCCCCGCCATGGCTGTTGCTTTAACCAGGCCAGAGCTGAGTCCGAGATAGAAGTCACCCCCTTTTCATGGAGGGATGAGAACTTCTTCAAGAAGAACTGGGCAAAGAGGTCGATATCTTCCGGACGCTCTCTCAGAGGAGGAAGTTTAATGTTAATGACGTTAAGCCGGTAATAGAGATCCTCCCGGAATTCTCCTTTCTCGATGCCGGCCGCCAGATCCCGGTTCGTGGTGGCGATGACCCTCGTGTCGACTGGAATGGGGTCTCGACCCCCGATGCGATCGACCTCGCCCTCCTGAAGCACCCGCAGAAGCTTGGCCTGAAGAAGGGAGCTCATTTCGCTGATTTCATCCAGCAAGAGGGTCCCCTCATGGGCCAATTCGAATTTGCCTATTTTTCTGCCCACAGCCCCGGTAAAGGCCCCTTTTTCGTGACCGAAGAGTTCACTCTCGAATAATGTATCCGGAAGGGAGGCGCAGTTGACAGCGACGAAAGGCTTGTCTCGCCGCGGGCTGTGGGAATGAATATATCTTGCAAAAAGCTCTTTTCCCGTACCGCTTTCCCCCTGAAGCAATACAGTTGCCTTACTGGCAGCGATCTTCTGGCAGAGATGGATGACCTCTTTCATCCTTGGATCCTGGCTGACAATGGGCATCGTGAGATCCTCATGGAGACGCCCGTTTAAGGCGATTCCGATCCGCTGCTCCAGCATTTCCAGAGAAAAGGGCTTCAGGAGATAGTCAGAGGCCCCTTTTTTCATGGCCTCCACGGCATTCTGCACGGTTCCGAATCCGGTGATCATGATCACGGGGGTATGAAAGGAATTGTTCTTGATCCTCTCTAATAGAGAGAGGCCGTCTCCATCGAGAAGTCTGACGTCGGTGATGACCAGGTCATGCGGTTTTTGGACGAAGAGCCGCAATGCCTCTGCCGTTCCCTCAGCCATGGAGAGGACATATCCGTTATCCGAAAGGCCTTCGAAGAGAACCTTTCTCATCTCAATTTCATCGTCAACAATGAGGATCGATTTTCTTTCCATTGCGCTGGGTTGACCAATGCTTCTCTTTGGCCAGGTTTCAAAAAAGCAATTATTATGCCATCTCTCAAATAAAAAAAACCAAATAAAATCCTAGGTTTGGAAAGAGCTAGCCATTCTTGCAGCCAGTTGAGAAAGTCAAAAATGATAGATTAATGTCATTATTTTGACCCTTCGATACCTCAGGGCAGGCCCTTCGATACCTGAGAGCAGGGGCTTTCGACAAGCTCAGCACGAACCGCCTATGTGGATAGGAACTGGACCCTTCGATACCTCAGGGCAGGCCCTTCGATACCTCAGGGCAGGCCCTTCGATACCTGAGAGCAGGGGCTTTCGACAAGCTCAGCACGAACCGCCTATGTGGATAGGAACTGGATAAGGAGAAATTGGGCTTCCCTATTAGTACTACTCCGACGGATGACAGATAGCCCATCCCCCTCCTGACCCTTCGACTTCGCTCAGGACAGGCCTCCCCCTTGCTCGCCGCGCTGTCGCGCAAGCGCGCAACAATTTCCCTCCCCTTCAGGGGGAGGGCTGGGGGGCGGGTGGGGCTAATCGGCTTATATATGTGGGAGTAACGTCAGATTGTTAAGATACGAAGGTTGTTTTATTGGATTTATTGATTAAGAATTCGAGCGGGTCAGATTCTGCCGCTTGATCTTCTCGATCAGCGTCGTCCGGTTGAGATGAAGAAGTTCGGCGGCCCTGTTCTTGACCCAACCCGTTTTGTCTAGGGCCTGAAGGATCAGCTGCCTTTCAAATTCATTTATAGCCGTTTCCAAGGAAAGGCCCCCTTCAGGAATTTCGAACCGTCGAGAGCCATCCGGTTCATGCTGAGGGAGGAGCTTTTCCGGGAGATCCTCCACCGTCAGCATCTCATGGTTTGTGAGAATGATCATCCGTTCAACCATATTCTCAAGCTCTCTCACGTTACCGGGCCAGTCATATTCCGTCAGGGTTTGCATCACCTCATCGGCGATCCCGGCGACCTTCTTCCTTCTGTGCTCGTTGGATTGCTGGATGAAGTGGTGGACTAACAAAGGAATATCCGTCTTCCTCTCCCGGAGGGAAGGCAATTCGATGGGAATGACGTTCAAGCGGTAGTAAAGGTCCTCGCGAAATCTTTTCTGTTCTACGGCCTTTTTCAAGTTCTGATGGGTGGCTGCAATGATCCGGATATCGATCCTGATCGGCTTCATTCCACCGATGCGCTCGAATTGCCTCTCTTGCAGGACTCTCAGCAACTTGCTCTGCAAGGTAAGGTTCATGTCGCCGATCTCGTCCAAGAAGAGCGTGCCGCGGTTTGCAAGCTCAAACCGTCCAATCCGGGTCCGGATGGCATTGGTGAATGCCCCCTTCTCATGGCCAAACAGCTCACTTTCCAGAAGTTCGCTTGGAATGGCTGCGCAATTGACCGGGATGAAAGGATTCTCCTTCCGGTAGCTATTATAATGGATAGCCTTCGCGATCAGCTCCTTCCCCGTCCCGCTCTCGCCCAGGATAAGGACCGTGCTATCCGTGTCGGCTACCTTCTCAATCCTCTCAAAAACTTTCTGTAGGGGCTCGCTGTCGCCAATGATATTCTCGAATCGATATTCCCTCTTGAGTTGATTTCTTAGATAGATATTCTCCCGCTTAAGATTTCGGTGCTCGAGGGCCCTTTCGAGGGCGATCTGAATTTCGTCCAGTTTCACGGGTTTTGTAAAATAATCAAAGGCCCCTGCCTTGATAGCTTCGACAGCACTCTTGATCGTTCCGTATCCCGTCAAAACGAGGCAAATAGATTCGGGGGAGTTCTCTCTGGTATAGGCCAAGACATCCATCCCTCCAACATCAGGCATCTTTATATCCGTAAGGACGATGTCGTAGAAATTGTTCCCGATCATCGAGATGCCGGTGAGCCCATCGGAAGCTGTCTCTACCTCATAACCCTCAGAGGTCAAATAGGTGGAAAGAATCTCAAGAATCTCCTGTGAATCGTCGATCAGAAGTATCTTTTCGTTTGCCACTTCTCTCCCCGGAACTCCCCCCCTGCCTTCGATGCCCCTCTATAATACAGAATTCGAAAGGTGTCAAGCATTTGACTCGAGATTTCTGGAGGGAATGGCAGTTTTTCGGGTACACGATCTGGGTGGAAGCGATAAGGGGTTTAGAGGAGAACCATGACCAACTTTCCGACACCTTTTTTGAGGAAACCCAGTTTTTCGGCCAGCCCATAGGAAAGGTCCACATCCCTTCCGGCGATGAAAGGACCCCGGTCGTTGATCCTACCGACGGCCATCTGACCGCTCTCGGGATTGATCAGTTTCACCACGGTCCCGAGGGGTAAGGTCTTGTGGGCCAGGGTGTTCTTATACATATCGAAGGTCTCTCCGCTGGCTGTTGGTTTATTATGATACTCCTTGCCATACCAGCTCGCGGTAACCACCTGAGGGGGAATAACTTCCTTTTGAATCCTCAATCTTTGCCCGGGGTAGATCAAATTCGGGTTGGCAACGCCATTTTCTCTTGCGATCTTATAAGGATCCTCCCGGAAGATCTCCATTCCTATCTTCCAAAGGGTGTCGCCGGGTTTCACGACATATTCTTGAACGGTCTGTGACGCAGAGGGTCCTTGCTCGCTTTGATTCTGCAAGCTGGCCTGCAGGATTTCCGGGAAATTCCCCTTGGGCCTTACCTCATGAGAAGTCTCTGCAAAACTGGTGAATAGAGGGGATCTCGGACTGACTTTGACCATCATTCTGTTCCTATTTCGAATAGTCCCCGCGGTAAAATTTCTCGATTTCCACAGCGGAAATGATTCCGGCATCGGTCAGGATGCTTTTGAGCGGATGTGAAGAGGGTAATTTTTCCGAAAGGAGGATCAAACGATCGAGCCCTTGTGATAAAAACTGGATGAGAGGCTCGATTTTCTCAAGGGGAACCTCTGAATTTGACAAGGCTCCCTGGTAGGTCTCCAGAAGCCCTAACGCCCTTTCAGTGGCGAGAACCCCTTGAGTGGAAATGGGAGCGGCATCCTCCTTCACCTCCCTCAGGGCGTTGAGAGGCGAGAGAGAAGAGATTGGACCGGGAGGGAGATCCATTCCGGCCGGGTCCGTTTCGTTCAGTTTTGCGGTGGAGGTCTCAAGGAGGGCCAGAAAACTTCTTCCCCCCGATCGATCCGCCTCTATTTTCCCTTTGTGAGGAATCGGTGAACCTCCTTGATGAATTTTCTTTATTTCCATGAATAGAACCTCCGCTTAATTGAAATGCAAATCATATGCCATCCACTTATGTAGAAAATAAGTTTCGTCTAACGGTAAGGGTATAGTTCGATCCCGCGCTTCGCGACACTCACCATGATCCTTCGACAAGCTCAGGATGACCGGTCATGGTAAGCCCCGTCGAACCATCGTCCTGAGTCCCGCGAAGCGCGGGAAACAGTGCATTCTCTCTTGTCCATTGTTCATTGTCCATCGTTCATTGTTTGAAATGGTTTCCTTTGAGTTATTCGCTGTCATTCGAGTGATTTTTCCAGGAAAATTCTTGCCCCTGCCCGGCAGATCTTGCCGAGTTGATCATGGATAGAAAATCCCGGGCCTCCCTGAAATCCGACTTCACCTTCAAGGCCAAACTCAGTCTCTCAACAGCCTTGTCATACTCACCTTTCTCGTAGTAAACCCTTCCTAAATTGTAGTAAAGGACCTCATCATCAGGATCGATCGAAAGAGCCTTGAGGTAATTTAAGACGGCCTCATCGAACATCCCTTCCATACGGAGCTCGATCCCAAACTCATTGAAGGTATGTTTATTCTCTTTTTCAAACAAGGTTTTGATACCGGAGAGCTTTTCAAAGATTTTTTTGCCCGCTTCCTTTCTTCCCGAGCCAAACAGGGTCTTCCCCTTTCCGAGGTTGGCTCTCAGATGATCTCGGTCGATATCAAGGGCTTTATCATATTCATGCTCGGCGCTAAAAAACTCCCTCTTCTCAAAATGCCGATCTCCGACCTTTATATGGTCCTCCAAGAGAGCCTCCCGGGGGCTTTTTCTATTCTTGAAGTAGTCCGGACAATAGGTATACCCCTTCAGATCCTCTTTGGAAATGACCGATGGGGGTCCAATTGGCTGACCGGAAAAGTCCAGCAGCTGGAGCTCCACTTGATCTTCATCCGTTTCGGCGACCTGATAATAGTCTTCGACGGTCGTCACCTTCGCCGTAGAACCCACTCCGACCTTAATCTCCTCTCGCTTCAGAAAGATCTTCTTTTCCATTTGCTCTTCCCACTGACGAATTTACTGATAAATGAACTCATCAAAATAAATTCTTCTCACCCAGGGCGACCCGAAAAGCTGATTCATCTTGGCGAGAAGTTCCTCCTTTAGGCGACTCTTGCAATCGGGCTGCATTAAATCTTCCATTCGTTTGTCACACAAGGTGAGGATCGCCGCATCGGCCAATTCAGGCATGCGTGATTGCACTTCTTCGACCCGATCCTTTTTTCCAATCTCTAAGACGATCGTCGCCTTGAGATAGCTTCTTGCGCTCTCCTCTTTTAAATTGATGATCAAAGGGGAGAGCTTCACAAGGGAACCGATCTCCTGAGGATCCGAAGCCACAGGGGGAGGCGGAGGGGGGCGCGGAGAAGAATGGGCAGGGGAAAGCCCAGGAATTGAAATGTAACCCATATACCCTGCTGCCCCTAAGCCTCCCAAAAGGAGCGCCATGCCGGCCACACCGATCATAATGAACTTTACGGGAAGGAGCCTTCGGATTCGAGAGGCTTTTTTCTCTTCGCCCAACGAAGGAGCCGGAGAAGGAGCCTTTTCGTTCCTGCGGGCCTTTTCATCTTTTTCAGGCTTCTCTTTCTTTTCTGCTCCCCCTTTTTTTTCAGCTTTCTCAGAGTCGGTCTTTATCAAATCGATCTTTGTCTTCATCGCCTTCCCGCTAATTGACGTTAATCATTTGACAGATCACTTGAGGAATCCGGTCAAGGGGTGCGATTCTTTCAACGGCTCCCAGCTTGATGGCCTCCTTTGGCATGCCGAAGACGACGCAGCTTTCCTCATCCTGGGCAATGGTTCGAGATCCTGTCTCCTTCATCTTTAACATTCCCTGGGCGCCGTCCGAACCCATCCCCGTCAGGATGACCCCAATGGCATTCGATCCGGCATACTGAGCCACCGAGCTGAATAGAACGTCTACGGCCGGCCGCTGATGATGGACAAGAGGCCCGTCCTTCACGCCCACATAGTATTTTGCGCCGCTTCTTCTCAACAACATATGGAGGTTGCCCGGCGCAATCAGGGCACTCCCATTGACCACCGAATCCCCATCCTTCGCCTCCCTGACTTCGATCTGACAGAGGGTGTTCAACCGTTCAGCAAAGGCCTTTGTAAACTGGGCAGGCATGTGCTGGACGATAAGGAGGCCTGGAACATTCAGCGGAAGATGGACCAGAATCTCCTTTAATGCCTCTGTCCCTCCTGTGGAGGCACCGATGGCAATCACTTTTTGTGTCGTTTCGGTCAGAATCCTTCCAACGGGTTCGACCTCCCCTTCCGAAGGGGGGGTCCATCGGAAACGATCCCGCCGAACCATGGCTGCTGCCCGGATCTTTTCCTTCAATTGGAAGCTCATATCTCCCACGGAGTAGGAACTTCCGGGCTTGGAGAGGACTTCCACGGCTCCCAGTTCGAGAGCTTCCAGAGCTAGTTTGCTCCCTTCAGGAGTAAGAGAACTCACGATGATCACCGGGAGAGGATAGTGGTGCATTAGTTTCCTGAGAAAGGTCAGCCCATCCATTCGAGGCATCTCGATGTCGAGGGTAATCACATCGGGTTTCTTCTGGACGATCTTGTCCCGGGCCACAAAGGGATCCGGAGCGGTCCCCACCACCTCCATGTCGGGTTCGTTTGACAGGGTCTCGCTAAAGATCTTGCGGACGATCGCCGAATCGTCCACGATGAGAACTTTGATCTTCTGGCCTCTCATTTTCTCCATCCAAAGTCTATTCCCTTTCTAAACCAGAAAGAGGAGCCATGGGCCTCACTTTCTTACTGAAACGAGCCGATGCACGAACTCTTCGAACCGAAGGGGGGATCAAACTCCAAAGCCAGCTTCACCCGGTGGCCCTCGGCCTCGAAATCAACCGTGAGTCCAGAATCCTGGGCACCGCCATCCATCCGCTGGGAGGCAAAGAGTTTCGTCTTCGGGATAGTAAGGACATAGGGCGTTTTTTTATCAAACTCTGAAAACAAGTTTCCACAGGTCATATTACACAACTCACCCACCATATCGGTCACTTGTTCCTTGGTCACCTCATCCTCCTCTAACCCTAAAAAATTCATCACCATGGTTCTCGCCAATTCATCGGAGAGAAGAAGGACCAGTTTCCCCGAATACGTCCCTTGAAATCCGATTTCCCCCTTATAGAACATCGAAGCGGTCGTACTGGACACCCCTTCTTGGGGTCCCTCCTCTTCGACTTCTAAGGGGATAAAAAACATGGTTTCAAAGATCTTGGCGGTAACGGCAATAGCGGCTTTCCGGATATCCTCAGTCATGTTGTCCCTCCATAATTCGGGTCAACAGATCCCGAATGACCTCTGCATGAAAGGGCTTTTGGATATACCCTCGGATGCCCAAACCATAGGCCTCTTCCAGACGTTTTTCGTTCCCCTCTGTGGTGATAAGGACAACGGGAGTGCGTTGGTGTATGTCGTCTCGTTTCAGCTCCCGGAGCATCTCCATACCATTCATTACGGGCATGTTGAGGTCCGTCAGAACGACATCCACCCAATGCGTCCTGATCACCTCAAGGGCCTCCCGGCCGTTCCCTGCCTCCCAGCAATCTCCGATATCAAAGCCAGAGATCATCACGGTTTTTCGAATGACCTTTCTCATGGTCTGAGAGTCATCGACAATCAAGAGATTATACGCCATTGTGTCACCCCGTTGGCCACTACCTGGAACAGTCCGCTTCTTCAACCTCCAACAGGCCTTCCAACTTTCTCGCCTATTCCCTTCGGTCTGGAGGGGCACCCGGAAGCACGTGGAGATCCAGGATCTCCCTGACCCGCTGAAATTCTTCCTCCAGCAGGATCATGAATCGTTCAACATCTTTCTCCTTCAAGCCGAACTGTCGCATGACTTCTCCAGAAGCATGGTAAGAGAGACCATCAGCCCCGCCTCCGATCCCCGTAATCATGGTCACCACGTCGCACAAATAGATCAGTTGGATAAACTCATGATCCTCGGGAGTGATAAAAGGAATGTGATGGTATCGGACCGCCGAAACGATCACTTTTGGAAAGGACCATTGCTCGACGATTTGGCTCCCGATCTCGGCATGGTCAATGCCTAAGACCTCCTTTTCCGCCTCAAGAAACGAGAGGGGCTTCCTCTGCATCACCTTCTTAATATCCCCGAAATATTCGTTAACATACTGGCTCAACAGGATCTTTCCGATATCGTGGAGGAGAGCAGCAGTAAAATGGGTGGCTGTTGCCCCCCGACCCAACCGTTTGGAGATAATCCTCGTCAGGAGCGCACAGGCGACTGAATGCCGCCAGAGATCCCCATCTGCAAGATCATATCCCTTACATGCCGTGGAAAAGAACTGAAGACTGGCCTGACTTAAGACGATCTCCAGCAATTGTTGAAACCCGATCAGAACCACGGCATCCGTCAGGGAATGGACTGTCCTCCGGAGGCCGAAGTAGGAGGAATTGCAGAGCTTGAGGATATTGGCTGTAATGGATGGATCATATTGTATCACATCCACGACATCCTGGGCAGAGACCCTGGGATCATCGACTAACTGAAGGGCTCTCTGGATCACTACCGGAAAGGGCGGCAGCTGGGTGGCTGATTGACAAATGATGTCGGCGAGGCTCATATCTCTTTAGTCCCGTTTCCGGAGGTCCTGACCCGGACTTTTCCTGTCAAAAGATCGAGGGAAACTGTTCGATTCACGTTCCCTCCCACCTCTTCACTTTTGATAAGCACGTTGTTCATCCAGAAGATCTTGCGGAGGGCCATATGGTTACGCTTGCCGATGTTGAAAAATCCCGATTCGTCCAGGATCTGAGCCCCGCCCGCCAGCTTCACTAGGATCCTCTTCTTCTCGGCCCCGAGTTTATAGGCTTCCTTGAAAAAGAGGGGGACTCCCGTATCAGCGAACATCCAAGGGTTTTGCTGAGCTTTTTGAACATCAATCTTGGATTCCGGCAACATAATGTGGAGGATCCCTCCCACTCTCATCAAAGGATCATAGATCGTCACACCGATACACGATCCTAAAGAATAGGTGATCAAGGTGGCTTCGGGGTCATTCGTCACCTGCATATCTGCGATTCCAACAATAATCTTCATCGCGATCCGTAATGGAATGATGGAATATGGGCAGAGAAAACTGGAATGTTGGAATACTGGAATATTGGAATACTGGAATATTGGAATATTGGGTAAAACCCTCAACTTAACACTTCATCCTTTTTCCATCATTCCATTTTTTCATCATGCTATTCTTTCTTTTCCCATTATTCCATCATTCCAATATTCCATTATTCCTGTAAGTTCTCTATTTCCTGTAAATGGCTGGTCTCACATAGGTGAAGGGATGGACAATGCCTGTCAGGCTCTCGGAATGGCCGATGAGCAGTGTCCCTCCCGGGGCTAAACATTCGTACAGCCGTCTTACGAGATCGCTCTGGGTTTTCTTATCAAAATAGATCATGACATTTCTGCAGAAGATGCAATCAAAAGGCTTCTTAAAATAGAAGGGCTCGATCAGGTTCAGTCGCTCAAGACGGACCTTCTTCTTGACTTCGTCCTTGATCTTTACATAGTCCTGCCACTGATGATCCCCTCTTAAGAAATACTTCGCCACCACTGCCTGGGGAAGGGACTGGGTCTTGTCTCTGTGAAATACTCCCGATTCTGCCACCCCAAGCATCCTTGTCGAGAGATCTGTCCCCAATACGCTGGCTTCCCATGGGCAATGGGATCCCATCATCTCCATGATAGAGATGACGATGGAATAGGGCTCTTCTCCTGAGGAGCACCCCGCACTCCAGATACGGATCGAGTGGTCCTTGCCTTGCTTCCTGTCCATCAATTCGGGCAAAAATTCGAAACGAAGGTAATCGAAGTGCTTCTGCTCCCTGAAGAAAAAGGTGTAATTGGTTGATATGGAATCCAACAGATGGATGATTTCCCGACCTGTGTCGTCGTCAATCACATATTGATAGTAATCCTGGAAGGATTTGAATTGGCCCTTCCGGATCCTTTTTCCCAACCTGGCACGGACGAGCTCTCTCTTTCCTTCGTTCAGGTTGATTCCACACCGGTCATAGACAAAACGGCTGATCCGTTCAAACTCGCTATCTGTGAGTTCTAGAGGTTGGAGATTTGGCACATTAAACATTCTTCGACTCCGGCAGTTACTTGAAACAGACTTCCACGGCAAAATTTCCATTTTGTGTGCTGAAGGGGATCGACAGAATGGGACCTCTCGTAATGTGCTTGACTTCGTGACCCTTTCCTGAAATGACGCAGGGGATCGCCCCCAGAAAATGATACCCAATAGCATCAAGACGCCTTCTGGAATCGCCCGAGATCATGTTGGTGAGTTCCCCCACCGCATCCTTCACTTCCTCGTTGATCTCCTTCTGGTCTTCGCCGAACATTTTGCTCACAATGGCAAGGATGCATTCTCTCGAGAAAGTGATGCAGATGGATCCCTCTGTCATTCCCGTAATCCCCACGATTCCGGTGATATCGCCCACGGCCGAATGTCCTGTCTTAATATAGGGTTTTCCCGGTTTCGGTTCCACGAAGGCCATCGTTTTTAGGACGGAGACGGTCGCTTCCAAAAAGGGATTGATCACTTCTGCTTTAAGCTCCATACGTAACTCCGACTTAAACATCGACATGTTATAAAGAAAACTTGAGTCCCCCTGGCCAACGATGAACCTTAAACGATAAACCAAAACCATTGGAACGATGGAATGATGGAATAGTGGAATAATGGGTTAAAAAGTTTTTCTTTTTGCTTTGTCCAGTATTCCATTATTCCAATCTTCCATTATTCCTGAATTTCTTTGTTCATTGTTCATCGTGCATTTTACGTATCAAGTATATGACGGACTCTCCGAATCAAAACTGGAAGGGTGAATGGCTTCTGAAGGAGCGCTTGACCAAGATGGGGGTTCGGATAACCCGACATGAACAGCACCTTAAGATTTGGCCGGGAAGCCTTTGCCCGGTCAGCTAAATCCTCTCCGTCCATTTCGGGCATCGTGACGTCGGTCAACAGAAGGTCGATGCTTTCCCCACATCTCTGAATCAGGCCCAATGCCTCTTTTCCATTCCCGGCTTCCAAGACCCGGTAACCCTCTTGAGACAGAGCTCCTGCAAGGACAGAACGAACCGAATCCTCATCGTCGACCAGAAGCACCGTCTCGGTCCCTTGCGGTAAGGGCTGGTGATCTTCCCCACGCGGCATATTTGAAATTCTCTCAACAATCCCCCTCCCGCTTCGATGGGGGGTGCGTTGTTATGCCCTTAGGGCATCTCATTGCCATTATGTCCTCCAACCAGCGCTACAAGTTCGCCGACAAAACCTTTCATCTGTTCTGCCTGGGCATTCATCTCTTCGGTTGCAGAAGCCGACTCCTCCGCACTGGCCGCATTCTTTTGGACCACTTTATCCATCTCCAACACTGCACGGTTGATCTGCTCGATCCCCTGGGCTTGCTCACTCGATGCCGCGGCAATCTCTCCAACCAGATCATTCACTTTCTTCGCACCAACGGCAACCTTCGCAAAGGCATCATTCGTCTTTGAGACAATCTCTGATCCGCTCTTGATCTTCTTGACCGACCCGTCAATCAGGTTCGCCGTATTCTTTGCGGCATCCGAGGCCCGCAATGCCAGATTCCTCACCTCTTCAGCTACGACTGCGAACCCGGCTCCCGCCTCCCCGGCACGGGCCGCCTCCACTGCCGCATTCAAAGCGAGCAGGTTCGTCTGAAAGGCGATCTCATCGATCGTCTTGATGATCTTCCCCGTCTCCTCGCTGGCTCTGGAAATCTCTTTCATCGATTCGTTCAATTCAACCATGGAACGGTTGGCTTCATCGACAACCCGGGTTGTCTCTGTCATCAGGGTATTCGCTTGATTGGCATTGTCCGCGTTCTGCCTCGTCACGGAGGCCATCTCCTCAACCGAGGAGGAGGTCTCTTCCAATCCGGCCGCCTGCTGTGAAGCCCCCTCCGCAAGGGATCTGCTCGCTGAGGAGACTTCTGATGAAGCCGAAACCACTTGCCCGACAACATCGCTAAGACCTTCGATAACACGGTTGATAGGTTTAGTGATACTATGCCTCATGATCACTCCGAATCCTACAACCGCGCAAAAGAATATAATGAAAAGCATGGCGATGTTTGTCCAAAAAGCACGCATGGCCCTCGACCAAAATTTCGTGGAATCCTGCTGGACCATCAGGACCCCGACCACAGCCCCGCTCGCATCCTTGAAGGGTCCGACGCCTGTCACGAAGTGCCCCTTGGAAGTATCCACGTCCCCGACTGTAAACTCTTTTAATCCCTTATCCAGATCGATTCTTGAAGCGATCTCGATCGCCAGTCCCTTGTCCGTGCCTTCGAGAAGGGTAAATCCTTTGATCTTGTCCCCGTTCACCTGTGCCGACTTTTTCTGGATAAAATCATCGGTGAGGAAAATAGCGACTTCGCTATTCGTCGATCCTTTGAATAGAGGGAAAAGGTGGTCAATCTCCTCGCCAACCTCCATGTATCCAACGAGAGAACCGTTATGTTTCACCGGCTGTATCGCTCGAAGGGAGAAGAAGTTTTTTCCCATCTCGATGCCGCTTGCAAGTTTCTCCGTTCTCTTCGCTTCCGAGTAGGTTACCCTTTGGAGAACATCTCCATGGTCTGCAGGCTTGTGAGCCCTGAGTAAGACGGCTCCCGAGGGATCTACAAAGTAAAGGTGAGTCATCCTGTACTTGTTTTTCAATTCGTCGAACAGGGGTTTTGCCTTAACGATGAGACCATTCCTGTCCTTCCTTGACAGGAGCCTGGCAAATTCATCGATATGGGTAATTCCCGTGAGGACCTTGGCCAGGGCCTCCCTGTCACTCTCCACATTGGAGAAGAAAATGGTATAGGAGCTGCTGACCTTCTCCTTCAGGGTATCATTCAACCTGGAAATCTCGTTTCTGTAGTTAACGATACTGAAGGCAAGCCCTCCCACGCTGAAGAATAGAAATAAGAGTGCTAGCAATACCTTGACACTGACAGTTTTTGTCTTCATGGTGCCCTTCCTCCTTGATGATTTACAGGTTTACGGACACCCCCCTATCAGGACCGAGTGGTTCCTCTTCATCCGTGTTACCTCTTAGAACTCCTTAAAATCTTCTTCTTCCATGGGGATCACCTCATCCGGCTTCATCTCTCTGGCCTTTGGGACCACCACTTTCATCTCCTTACCTCTCTTCATCAGAGACGCCTGCCCTTTCTTCAGATCAGTCTCTGGATGATGGGAGATGGCTCCACCATGACGTCCATTCGCGTCCTGATGAGGTTGGGCCATTCCGGAAACGAATCCATTGCCGTTTCTGCTGCCCACCAGAACGACTAACTCATTCACAAACCCCTTCATCATCTCCGCCTGGGCATTCATCTCTTCTGATGCCGATGCTGACTCTTCCGCACTGGCCGCATTCCTCTGAACCACCTTGTCCATCTCTGCCACGGCCTTGTTGATCTGCTCAATCCCCCGGGCCTGCTCCTGAGAAGCTGCTGAGATCTCCCCTATCAGCTCACCCCCCTTATTCGCTCCGGCGGCCACCTTCCCAAAAGCCTCATTGGTCTTCGCAACAATATCTGAACCGTTTTTGATCTTCTTGACGGACCCTTCAATCAGGTTCGCCGTGTTCTTTGCCGCGTCTGCTGCGCGCATCGCTAAATTCCTCACCTCATCAGCCACAACTGCAAATCCGGCTCCTGCCTCTCCCGCTCTTGCAGCTTCCACCGCCGCGTTCAAGGCAAGAAGATTGGTCTGAAAGGCAATCTCGTCAATCGTCTTGACGATCTTTGCCGTCTCCTCACTGGCTCTGGAAATCTCAGTCATCGACTGCGTCAATTCCTTCATGGCTTGATTGGCTTCTTCCATCACCTTGCTTGTGTCTCCCATCAGATGATTGGCTTGATTGGCATTGTCAGCATTCTGCTTCGTCATGGAGGCCATCTCCTCAATGGATGAAGAGGTCTCCTCGATCCCGGCCGCCTGCTCGGAGGCCCCCTCGGCCAGGGATTGGCTCGCGGATGAAATCTGCCCCGAAGCCATGGCCACCTGATCCGACCCCTCTGTTAAACCCTCTACGACTCGGTTGATCGGTTTAGTGATAGAAAAGGTCAAGAGAATACCAAAAGCCAACGCAACAAGGGTACCGAGACCCGCGCCGATCAGTGAAATCGTTTTGGTTTGATTGGCCTGAGCCTGGGTCGTGCTCTTTGCCTCAGCCAGATGCTTTTCCACTTTCGGGATGATATCGGCTAAGATGGTTTGAACCTCTTTTAAACTGCTGCTTGTCTCGCTTCCATAATACGAGATAGCTTCCTTACGAGATTCCTTCCCCTTCTTAAGCATCTTCTCCAGATTCTTAGCCGAATCATGCAACCTTCTATGGGGCTCCTCTACTTTTTTTAGAAGATCACTTATCTCCGGGATTTCAACTTCGCCTTTTTTCCGATCTTCGCTATAATACCATCTCCCGAAGGCACAATTGCGTTCATCTTTTTCCACACTCAATTCTGTCATACGCTCATTTCTCTGAAACTCCCCCACCTTCCTCGCCCAGAGGAAATGGTCGATCTCCCTCTGCAATATCTGCTTTGCGATATCCTCTGTGTAACTCATCCTCTCTGTCACTTTTAGCGTGGTGGAAACACCCTTCCAGCCCACCAGGCCCACTCCTGAGACTATGATTGCTACGATTAAAAAACCTCCTATCAACTTTACACTTAACCTCAGTCTTTTCACTTTCGCGCCTCCGTTCGAGTCAGAAACGAATCCTTCTCATTCCCGATCCGTAGAACTCAGTCCAGGAGAATGGGGAGATCATTGATTTAGAACTCTTTGAATTCTGATTCCTCCATGGGGATCACCTGATCCGGTTTTACCGCTGCGGGTTTCGGAACCGGGGCCTTCGCCTCCCTGCCCTTCTCTCGCTGGACCTTCGGATGATCGATTGGTGCTCCAAGATGCCTCCCATTTCCGTTCTTGCGGGGTTGTGCCCCCTCTGAAAGGAATCCATTACCGTTCTGTCCGCCAACCATCGATACTAACTCGCCCACAAAACCCTTCATCTCTTCTGCCTGGGCATTCATCTCCTCTGCGGCAGAAGCCGACTCCTCCGCACTCGAAGCGTTCCTCTGAACCACCTTATCCATCTCGACTACGGCCCGGTTGATCTGCTCGATCCCCTGGGCCTGCTCATTCGAAGCCGCTGCAATCTCTCCCACCAGCTCACCCACCTTCTTCGCCCCTACGGCGACCTTCCCGAAGGCATCATTCGTCCTCGACACAATCTCTGATCCGATTTTGATCTTCTTGACAGACCCCTCGATCAGGCCCGCCGTATTCTTTGCAGCGTCCGAGGCCCGCAATGCCAGGTTCCTCACCTCATCCGCCACCACGGCGAACCCTGCGCCCGCCTCTCCTGCACGGGCCGCCTCCACGGCTGCATTCAAAGCGAGCAGGTTCGTCTGAAAGGCAATCTCGTCGATCGTCTTGATGATCTTCGCCGTCTCCTCGCTGGCTTGTGTGATCTCGGTCATCGATCGGGTGAGTTCTCTCATGGCCTGGTTGGCCTCTTCCACTACCTGGCCCGTCTCCGTCATCAAGTGATTGGCTTGATTGGCATTGTCGGCATTCTGCTTGGTCATGGAGGCCATCTCCTCAATGGATGAAGAGGTTTCTTCGATCCCGGCCGCCTGCTCGGAGGCCCCCTCGGCTAAAGATTGGCTGGCCGAGGAGACCTGGGAAGAAGCCACGGTCACCTGGCCCGCACCACCGCTAAGGCCCTCCATGACACGCTGGACGGGCTTGACGATCAACCTTAAGGTTAGGAAGTAGAGGGCCACAATGGCGATGAGACATCCGGCCGCTCCTGTTATGATGTTCCTGTTTCGTAGTGCAGCCAGGTCACTGTAGACCTTTTCGGCATTCTGCCGGACCATCAAACCGCCGAGGATAGGTCGGCTTGACTCATGGCACTGATGGCACTGCGGTTCATTTAAGATCGGACGGAGCACCGATAGGTACGTTTTGTCTTCAAGCACTTCATCGTAGGCCGTTCCGGAGGACTTCCCCTCTTGCAGCAACCGGTCGATCGCTCGGAGCAGCTCCGGCGACTTGATCTCTTTCGTCAAGTCCTTGCCCGCCTTCTCCTTTTCAGAGGCATAGGTAGCCCCCTTGTTCAAACCGAAGATGTAGATCTCCAGGTCATTCATATTCTTCTTAAAGGCGATCATCTGCTTTTCAACCGTCTTCCCGTCTCCCGCGGACATGGGAGAGATCATGCCATTGTAGACCGTCTCGGCTACCACACTCGCAGTGTGCTCTGCGTCTGCGATGTCGTGACTCCGCTGACTGAAATAGGTTAAGCAAATCATGGCCCCCAGAATGACGAGAAACAGAACCATAAGCGCACCAATCAGTTTTACTTGCAGGCTTGCGTTCTTCATCGGGACACCTCCAGTTACTTTTTACATTCTTACATGGTTAAATTTGAGAATTTATCTCTAACTTTCTCCGAAATATCTCCCCTCCCTTCGGTGGGAGGGGATGAAGGGGAGGGGGAATGGTTCGACAGGCTCACCACAGGCCTGCCCTGAGCTTGTCGAAGGGTCCACCCCCACCCGCACCCTCCCCCATCGAAGGGGGAGGGGTCATTGGGGAAATTTCAAATATCTTTGGCTAGAATTCTTTAAAATCCCCCTCATTCAGGGGGATAATCTGTTCCGGTTTCACCTCATTCGATTTCGAATTAAAGGCCTTTAACCCGTTCTCCTTTTTCGAGGCTGCGATCATCGCCTTTTCAATTCCGGATGGGGGCTTGGAAGCAACTGATTTCGCTTCAAGACATGCTGCGCCGCCGTTGCGGCTACCTTTCCGGGAAGCCGCACCATGACCGTTTCCGTTCCGTCCGCCAACCAACGCCAAAAGTTCACCGACAAATCCCTTCATCGTATCCGCCTGGGCATTCATCTCCTCTGACGCCGATGCCGACTCTTCCGCACTGGCCGCATTCTTCTGAACTACCTTGTCCATCTCTCCCACGGCCTTGTTGATCTGTTCGATCCCCTGGGCCTGCTCACTCGATGCAGCGGCAATCTCGCCCACCAGCTCGCCCACCTTTTTGGCCCCTCCCGCCACCTTCACGAATGCTTCGTTGGTCCTCGATACGATTTCCGACCCGTTCTTCACCTTTTTCACTGTCCCTTCGATCAGGTTCGCCGTGCTTTTGGCCGCCTCTGCGGCACGGAGCGCCAAATTCCTTACCTCGTCAGCTACGACCGCAAACCCTGCGCCCGCCTCACCGGCGCGAGCTGCTTCCACGGCTGCATTGAGTGCCAGCAGGTTCGTCTGAAAGGCAATCTCGTCGATCGTCTTGATGATCTTCCCCGTCTCCTCGCTGGCCTGA
>Ga0214473_10000940_pt1 | contig 39684 bp, 28 predicted proteins | sample RVTome_7_FD_203509 | JGI IMG/M metagenome (GOLD analysis project Ga0214473, IMG submission 203509) | Soil microbial communities from uranium-contaminated site in the Upper Colorado River Basin, Wyoming, United States - RVT98D197 | ecosystem: Environmental > Terrestrial > Soil > Contaminated >...
CTAAAACAGCTCAATTAGCCCTTTTTACGTAAATATCGAATATACTCAGGCGATCTGACCTGAAATATAAGCCCTGCGCTCCTACGAGAATTTGACTTTATTTCAGAGGCATGACACTGGGATTACCCGGCTCCAGGACCTGTCGAATCTTCCCCGCCCAGCATCCGCTCGATCTGTTCCAGGCTCCGGCCCTTGGTTTCCGGGATACAGAACAGGACAAAGACCACGGTCACCGCGCAGAGCGCGGCATAGACCCAGAACGGGAAAGCCCGGTGGAAGGCAGCCACCAGCCAGGGATTGTCGTTCAGCATCGGGAAAGTCTGGCTCACCACCAGATTCGCCGCCCAGAGGCTGATCGTGGCGATCGCCATCGCCCGGCCGCGGACCCGGTTGGGAAAGATTTCGGCCAGCACCACCCAGGCCACCGGCCCCATGCTGCTGGCGAAGGAAGCGATGTAGAACAGCACCCAGAAAAGGTTCCAGTTCCCCAGGTAGCCCTGATAGAGGTTACAGCCGAACCAGATGAGCGCGATTCCCATCCCCGCGGCGCCCACCAGCATCAGTGGCCTGCGGCCCAGATAGTCGACAGTCCAGATGGCGACGATGGTGAAACTCAGGTTGACCACACCCACGGTCACGGTCTGCAGCAGGGCGGTATCGGTGGCCGCTCCCATTTTCTTGAAAATCTCCGATGAATAGTAGATGATCACGTTGATCCCGGTCACCTGCTGGAGGACCGCCAGGGCGATACCCACCAGCAGAAGCCGGCGCAGGCCCGGCCCGACCAGCTCGCGCAGGCTTCCCCGGTCGCCGGCCAGAGTCGCCCGGATCTCTTCGATCTCCCGGCCGGCGGCTCTTTCCCCGCCGGTGCGTGTCAGCACCGCTCGGGCTTCTTCATCCCGGTGCCATCTTACCAGCCAGCGCGGGCTTTCCGGCACGAAAAACAGCAGCACCAACAAACCCGCCGCCGGCAGCGCCTCCGAACCGAACATCCAGCGCCAGCCCGTTTCCACGTTCCAGGCCTGGTCGCCCAGGCCGGCGATCCACCAGTTGACGAAATAGACCAGCAGGATTCCGCTCACGATGGCGAACTGGTTGATCGAAACGGTGCGACCGCGCACCCAGGCTGGCGAAACTTCCGCGATGTAAAGCGGCGCGGCCATCGAGGCAGCGCCCACGCCCAACCCGCCGATCGTGCGGAAAATGATGAACTCGGTGATGTTGCGCGGCAGGGCGGTCCCCACCGCCGAGACGAAATAGCAGACCGCGGCGGCGATCAGCACCTTCTTGCGGCCGAACCGGTCGCTGGCCGCGCCGGCCGCCGCCACCCCGGCGATGCAGCCGGCCAGGGCGCAGGAAACCGCCCAGCCGGTCATGGCCGGGCCCAGGCCGAATTTCTGCTGCAGGGAGCCAATCGCCCCGGAGATCACCGCCGTGTCATAGCCGAACAGCAGCCCGCCCAGGGAGGCCACCGAACTGATGAAGATCACATAGGCCAGGCTGCCATCGTAGTCGGCCGGCCCCGGCCGGCTGCTATCCGTTTCCCGGACCATTATCTCTCCCCGTTGAACTCGCGCACCGCCTCGATCATCGCTGCCATGTTTTCCACCGGCGTGCGGGCCTGGACGTTGTGGATCGAGTTGAAGACGTAGCCGCCGCCCGCAGAAAAGACCTCGAGCCGCCGCAGCACCTGTTCGCGCACTTCTTCCGGCCTGCCGAACGGCAGCACCCGCTGGGTGTCGATCCCGCCGCCCCAGAAAGTGATCCGGTCGCCGTAGCGCTTTTTCAGCTTCTCCGGTTCCATCCCGGCCGCCGAACACTGCACCGGGTTGAGGATGTCGAATCCCGCCTCGATAAACAGCTCGATGAACGGCTCCACCGCGCCGCAGGAGTGCTTGAAAGTACGCCAGCCCGTGTTGCGGTGGATCCAGCCGTTGATCTTCCGGTAAAACGGCAGGAACAGCTCCCGGAAATCCCCGGCTGAACAGAAGGTGGAGGTCTGCGTGCCGAAATCGGTGCCGCAGATGAACACCACGTCCACGTCCTCGCCCAGGACCGCGTAGATTTTCGGCAGGTTTTCCAGGGCGATTGCGGTCTGCCGGTCGAACACGGTCCTGACATAGTCGCGGCGGGCGGCCAGCGAGATGTACCATTCGGCCACGTCGCGGATCCCCCGCGGGCGCTTGAGGAACACCGCCGGCACCAGGGCGATGTCGCCCAGGGCCATGCCGCCCAGAGTGGCCACCACCACCCGGCCTTCGGCCCGGGCTTTTTTCACAGCCTGCCGGTAATGGTCCAGGTCAGCCTCGGCAATCGGCCCGAACTCCTCGAGGTTATCCTCCGGGTCGAGCTTTTCCTCAGCGATCGGCTCCTGGCGGATGACCGCATCGAAAAAGTAGCCGCCGGAGGGCATCCTGCCGCTGGCTGGAGCAGCGGTGTCGCCCTGGGGATAGATCAGGGTGTCGCCGCTTTCGTCCACTGCCGTGTTGAAGTCTTTCGAAACCAGCACCTCCAGCCCGTCCGGCATCCGCCACGGCTTCCAACCATAGTTGGGAAAGCCGAACATGGTGTTGCGCGGGAATACGCCCTGGGTGTCGACTCCCAGCGCCTGTTGCAGGTCTTCCTCCACCAGGGCCAGCATCTGGTAGGGTTCGTGCACCTTGACCGGCCGTTTTTCCAGGCCGTAGTAGTCGCGCAGCATCGCCACGCAACTGGCGTGCATGCCGGTCACCGCCGTGCCGCCGAAATCCACAGGCACCCGGCCGCCGCCTTTGCGGTCGATTGCGTCCAATAATTTTTGTCTGTCGGTCATGATTGTGACTCCGCCGGTTCTATTTAATCAGGATGGTTCGAGCGCCTCATCGCCGCCGGTCCGGGCTGTAATGATTCCGGTCGGCTTGCCGCCCGGAGGACGCCGCTGGTGTCTGAACAAATTAAGCATCTCTGCCCGCCGTCTCAACAATATTGAATCTGACGGGGCCGACGAATATTATAATTCGGAATCAGTCACGGAATATTCCGCGCTTTTGTGCTTTCACTATCCCCGGAGGGAACCGTCATGGCGATCAAATACAGCGAATTCGACAACTACGGCCTGGAGCTGCCGTTCGACCAGAGCGTGATCGACTCCGCCGGGCAGCTCGTACCCGGCGCCTGCCTGGTGGACATCCGTGCCCAGGCCCTGCGCCTGCCCCCGGCGAAGCGGGCCCAGTTACTGAAAAAGCCGCCCAAGCCCCGTTACTCGGCCGGGATCTGGTTTTTCGGCGAACATTCATCGCGCTTCCATGGCTCCTACAAAAAGAAAATGGAGCTGGCCCGCAGGCTGGAGATTGCGGCCGAGCTTGCCGAGTTCGGCCTGCAGGCGGTGGAAGCCCACGATCCCTGGGAAATCAGCCGGGAAACGCTCGATCTGTACGACAAGCTGCGCCAGCAGAGCGGAGTGACTGTGTCGGTGGTAGCCGGGATCGGGGGCGACTTCCGGGCGGTGGACAGCCAGTTCGGCACCACCTCCAGCCCGATAGCCAAGGTGCGTAAGAAATACGCCGAACACACGGTCAACCAGCTCAAGCTCTGCAAAACCATCGCCGAAAGGCAGGGCTATCCCCCGGTGGCGGTCTGCTGGCCCGGTATCGACGGCTATACCTACCCGCTGGGCACCGACTTCTTCGACATGTGGGACCGCTTCGAGGCGGCCCTGGCCGAGGCGATGGACGAGGTGCCGGGGGTGAGGGTGGTGATCGAGCCGAAACCGTACGAGCCGGCGATCAACAACATCTGGCGCAACACCGCCGATGGCATCCTCATGGCCCGCAACGTGGAAAAACGGCTCAAAAACCCGAAGAACATTAAGCTCCTGGAAAAAGGCCACTGCCTGGTGGGCCTCAACCCGGAAATCGGCCACGTGCGGATGGGCTTCGAGGAGGTGGCGGGCAGCTTCGCGGCAGTGCTGCGCGACGGCCGCCTGGGCCATACCCACTGGAACGCCCAGCCCCTGGGTAATTTCGACCAGGACCTGAATCCCGGCGTGGTCGCCCCCGAAAGCCTCGAAGCCCTCATTTTCGTCCTGCGCCTCTACTGCTACCGCGGCTTTTTCGGCCTCGACCTCAACCCGGAGAAGATGCCGGTGGAGGCGGCCATCGTCAAGAGTATCAACGCCATCGAGCTGGCCGGCGGCGTGGTGGACAACATCGATCCCGAAGCTCTGCTGGCGGCCTACCACAACCCGCACGAGAACCGTGGCGTGGTGGAGGACCTGGTGACCAGGGCGCGGGCCAGGGGGATCGACGAATCGAGGCTCATCCCGCGCAAGACGGTGGCCCGCTTCGAAAAGCGGCCGATGCCGTTCTGAGGACGACCTGCCCTCCTGATGTAGAAGGGTGCCAAGGGGCGCCCCGATTTTATCGGGGCTGCGCACTCCCGTGCGGCGTTTGTAAAACAGAACAACAATTCATGAACAATGCGGATCAGAATTCCCGAAAAATCCAGAAAGAATGAGCGAACCGATGAAGATAGATCTCGTACCCCTGCTCGACGAAGTCAGGCAGCACTTGCACCACGAGCTGATCCCGTACTGGCGCGAGCGCGGCGATGACCCGGAGTGCGGCGGCTTCCTCACCTGCTTCGACCGCCACGGCCGGCCCACCGGCGATACGAATAAGAACCTGCTGGCCCATTGCCGGCTGATCTACTCGTTCAGCAGCCTGCACCGTTCGGGCATGGACCCGGACGGGTCGTTCCTGGCCCGGGCCCGGAGCGGGGCCGAATGGGTGCTCGAGCATTTCGCCAACCGCGAGCTCGGCGGCTGGTTCTGGATCGTCGAGCGGGACGGCACGCCGGTCGACCGCAAGAAAATAATCTACGGCTACAGCTTCGTGATCTACGGATTCAGCGAGCTGGCCCTGGCCAGCGGCGACCAGCGCTGGCTGGAGGTGGCCGAGGGCGCCTTCGACCTGCTCGAAAGCAAAGCCGCCGACACCGAGCACGGCGGCTGGTGGGAGTTCTTCGAGGAAGACTGGCGGCGCTGCCGGCCCGGGGCCTACGGCGGCGACCGCAAGAGTTTCGACGTGCACATGCACCTGATGGAGGCGCTGACCAACCTCTACGCCGCCAGTGGCCGGCCGCGGCACCGGGAGAAGGCGCTGGAAGTGATCGAGCTGATAACGAGAAAAATGCTGCATCCGGGGTCCGGCACTGGAATCGCCCAGTTCAGCGGGGATTTCACGCCGCAGCGGGCGATTATCTTCAAGAACGTCTGGGGCTCGGACCGTGAGGCCGAGGACCTGGCCGGCCGGCCCCTGGACAACACCTCCTACGGCCACAACGTCGAATTCGGCTGGCTCTTGGGGCTTTCAGCCGAAGTACTCGGCCTCGAAACCGGCAGATTCGACCCGACCATCAAGAAACTTTACGAGCATTGCCTCGAATTCGGCATCGACCGCGAGCGGGGGGGCGTATACTGCGAGGGACCGCGGCGGGGACCGGCCAGGGAACGGAACAAGGAGTTCTGGCAGCAGGCCGAAACTCTGATAGCCATGCTCGACGGCTGCCGGCGATTCGGAGAGGATAAATACGCCGAGGCCTACCGGATCGTCCACCGCTTCGTCTTCGACCGGATGATCAACCACGAAGTCGGCGAATGGCTGCCCCTGCTGGATCAGGATAACCGGGTGATCTGGGATTACATGGGACACCAGTGGAAGATCAACTACCACACCGTCCGTTCGATGATCGAGTGCGAAAGGCGCCTGGCCAGTCTGACCGGCCGCTGATCGCAGACGGTATTGTGCGCGAAGGAATTCCTTGCTAATTTGGCGCACATTGAAAAATTTGCGGTGTATATTAATTCAAACTCGGAAATAATCACCAGATGGAGGAATACATGACCATTCACCGAACCCTTTTGACTATCAGTGCTTTGGTAATCGCCGCCGCAGTTTTCAGCTCGTGCAGCAAAGAGCCGCTCAACCAGGGCGGAACCGCTCCCACGATCAGTTACAAAATAAGTATCGTTTCCGGCAACAATCAGAACAGTCTGGTGGACGCTCCATTCCCCCAGCCGCTGCGGGTTTTCGTCACCGATGAGAACGGAGTAAAGCAGGGGGCAGTCAGGGTTCAGTTCGAAATTATCGACGGCAATGCCCGGCTGTCTGCTTCGGACGTAGCGACCGATGCGCAAGGTTACGCGGAGGTGACCCTGACGCCGACAACTCTGCCGGGTGACATCCGGGTGCGAGCGAAGGTTTATGGTTCCACTGCGGAAGTCAATTTCTTCGAAGTCGGTAAATAAAGCGGCCGGCGGTTGCGGATCAGTTACACAGATAGGAAGATTCTTGAGTTCTGGTCCGACCGCTCCAAGCCGGTTTACACTCTCGGACAATTCCATAATACTATTGTAGACCAGATTCATTCCTGCAGTCGAGCATGATGATTCTGGTCTCTTTTTTTCAAGGCAGCCAAAACACTCCAGAGGAGCTGACGGGGAGTGGGCCGTTACGTCGAAAAGATTAAGCAGGTCGGCAAAACGACCGGCCTCTGAATCCTTTCTTATTCCGCCAAAGGGCCGTCCGACCGCCTTCTTCCGGCTCCCGGCCTCGACCGGGGACGATCTCTTCCCCCGGCTGGCCGTTCCGCCGGATAGCAGTCAAATTAAACATTCCGCGCGTACTGGTGTATTTTGCAGTAGTGGTATCGGGATGGTTCCGATGAAATCGGTCCTCAGGCTCCACCACTCGGTTACCCTTTTCTTACTGTGATTTTTGATTATTTTAAACGTTTAATCGGGAATATCGCCTCGAATGGACGGCCGGGTATCAATCCAAGGGAGAGTGAGCCGCAGGCCGGTTCGGAGGCGCAAGCCATTATATAAAAATAATTAAGGAGTGAAGCATGCGTCCGGTAAAGTTCAGCGCGATAATAACTATATTACTATTGCAGCTTTCGGTGGTGGTTTCTTCCGCACTTGCGGCGGATCTCGTCATCGAAACCTATTCGGCCTATCCTACCCAGGGGAACTCGCAGAGCAAGGTCTGGTTCGCCCACGAGTCATGGTGGTCCTGGCTGCCGTTCGGGCCGTCCGGCGGCCGCATCTGGCGCCTGGGCCAGGACTCCGTCTGGTCTGCGGAAGAGCATCTGGACCGCACGCTCCGGCTCTTGCCCGGCAACGCCGATGTCTGGACCGATGGCGACATGGCGGCCGGTGCGCTGCTGGAAAGCGGCCGGATCGTGATCCAGGCCCTCGCCTGGGACAGCCTGAAAAACCAGTATGGCATGAGCTCGATCCCGTTATCGATAATAGAAGAAGGCACGGCGGGTACGATTACCATCGACCGGGAAGGCGAGCAGGGAGCGTTTTGGATTTGTTACCCGCTCACTTCCGGTAAAAACGTCAAAGTGGTGGTCAGGAGGCTTACTCCCAATTTCCGCTGGCCGGTGGGAAATTCGGTGACGCTGGTGGAAAAACTCGATGCCAACGACGTCTGTGCCGTGGCCCGGGTGGACAGTACGGTCGGGATAATGTGGTCGGATATAAAAAATAAGGTGCTGAGGTTCCGCACCCGCATCCCAGGCGGTGATGAAAGCCAGTGGACCGAACCGGTCACTGCCGCCCAGATCGAAAAGATCCCCTACGATGGGATCAGCCTGTGCCGCCCGCCGGACGTCAGGGCGGTGAAGCTTTTGGCGGCAACCAGTGCCCTCGGCAAGGACAAGGACCATCCGGTGCTCGTCCTGCTGGTTCTGGATGCAGCGGGCACCTGGCACAGCCTGCAATTCGCCGAACAAACCGGCAGCGAAAAGCCCGTCCATCCGGTGGTTTTCTGGATTTTCGGCCGGCCGGTGGTCGCCTATACGCTGGCCGGGCAGGCGACCCAGGAAGCCTCGATCAACCAGGTCCTGGTCCAGCAGTTCTCCCCGGACGGCAGTAAAACTCTGGGCGACCCCCTGCCCATGGTTCCGCAGACCGATGGCATAGATTACGTCTCCGCACCCAAACGCTTACCGGCCGGCGGCTCGAGCCTGATGTTCTGTTCGGACTATCTGGGACGGGTGGTAGAAATCGGGCTCAAAGTGGCCAAGCAGTCGGAGCAGACGAACTGAACCGCCGGCGGGACCTGTTCCGAATAAGCACGACCCGGAGCCGCCGCGACAGCTCGTCCGAGCTTTAGCCGGGAAGGACTCAGGGGAATAACAGAATCAATAGCTATCGGTATCCGGCGAATCGACCGTTGGGCTGTGCGGCCCCGGCCTCTTCCTGCATCAGCCTCAACCGCTCCTGGCTTCTTTCGGTGGCGATTCCGGAGGCCGCGGCCATCCGGTCGGGCAGGCCACGGGTTTGCTCCAGGACCGGAGCGCTCTCCAAGCCCTGGCCTGTCGAATTTCGGCCGGTGCGGGGTGGGACTCAGTTGACGAATTTAAACCCGTACTTCATGCTTCCGTCTTCTTCCTTTTTAGCCCACACGAGCTCTGCTTCCCGCGCAAAGAAATCATCCTGGGATTTCATCCTGATCCAAATCCGCAGAGCGCCCTTGGTCGTGAACTGTACACCGGAACTCGACAAATCCTGGGAAATTGCAACGAGCTTATCCTCCTCCGGGATGATCTCGATCGGCGCTTCGACGCTTTTGCGTTCGCAAATCCTTCTTTCTTCCGACTTTTTCCCCATGAGAAAACACCTCCGCGGTATACAAAATTATCCTAATGCTTCCTTAGCCAATGCGGCAATAAGGGAAAATTCTTCGGCGGTTACTTGGAGCATGATTGTATTGTCTTTATCGTGTAGACATCTAATTCAGACCAGCCATCCAGTTGATTCTTTCTGGAATTTTCTCCGGCAGGAGCACCTTATCGGCCACTCCGGCTCTCACGGCTTTGGCGGGCCTGCCGAACACAACGCGCGTTTTTACATCCTGGGCCAGAACCCTCGCCGACGATATAATTTTCAAAGTCGCTGAAGAAATTGCCGGAAGAGTTGATCAGGCGGATTCAAACAGTAGTCGCTTGAATTTTATTTTTATCTTATCACTTTAACATAAAGCAAGTCAAGGTATTTTAATTGCTTGCGTACTTTTGAAGGAACATAATTTTTCTCCCAGACTCCAATACCAATTTCTTTCGGGGCGCGGCCTTTTGTATCCTATCCGGGAGGTTTTTCACAGCCTGACAGCCGGAGTGAGGCGCGGTCCCTAATTCTGCAATCGAGATGTTCCCTACTCGTACCGCAGCGACTCCACCGGGTTGGCCTTGGCCGCTTTCAAGGCCTGGTAGCTCACAGTGGCCGCCGCGACTGCCAGGGCTATTACTCCGGCAAGGACGAACGTGTACCAGTCGAGATCGATCCGGTAGGCGAAATTCTGCAGCCAGCGGTTCATCAAGTACCAGGCCAGCGGCCAGGCGATCAGGATCGCAATGCCCAGCAGCATAATGAATTCGCGCGACAGCAGCAGGATTATATCGATTATCGAGGCCCCCAGCGCCTTGCGGACACCGATCTCCTTGGTGCGGCTCTCGGCCGCCTGCGTGATCAGCCCCAAGAGCCCCAGGCAAGCCAGTAGCACCGCCAGCAGGGTGAAAGTCCCGATGATCAGCGTCTGCTGCTCATAGCTTTCGTACCTCCGGGCGAACTCTTGGTCGAGGAAGATATACTCGAACGGCTTGTCCGGGAAAAATGCCTGCCACTGTTTCTGGATGTGATCCAGCCCCGGGGTGAGCGAGCCGGGCCTGGTCCGCATCAGTACATTGTTCAGTCTGGTGCTGCTGGGCATCAGCGCCAGCGGCTCGATCCGATCGACCACAGACGCGTAATGGAAATCCTTCACCACACCGATCACCTGGCCGTAAAGATCCCCACCCAACGATGCCTGCTTACCGAGGGCCTGCTGCGGAGACCAGCCAATCTTACGGGCCAGGGTCTCGTTGATCACATAGGCTTGCTGATCAGTGGGTCTGTTCCGGGAAAATCCGCGCCCGGCCACCAGCTCCAGCCCGAAGAACTCGATAAAGTCGTAGTCCACTTCTATGAACTCAACTGGCCAAGCCTCATCTATGCTCTTAAAGCTGTCCCCCTCGTAACGGAAGCCCGCATTCCAAGTCTTCAACCAGAATGGGTAAGCAGCGGCAGTGACCGACTCAATCGCGAGGTTCCCGACCAGACTATGACGGAAAGCTTCATAGCGGTCCCGCATCTCAGAATTTTCCGGCAGGCAGATCACCTGGCTGGCGTTCATACCGAGATCCTTGCTTCGCATGTACTTCCACTGTCCGTACACCACCAGGGTGCAGGTGATAAGCAGCAGAGAAACAACAAACTGAGCGAACACCAGCGCCCGTCTCAGCCACCTCCTACCCGGCCCGCTGGTGGCGTCCCCCCTCAACACTGCCGAGGGCTGGAAAGAGGAGAGCACCGCGGCGGGGTAGCTGCCCGCCAGCAACCCAACCGCCAGGGTGGTAGCGACCAGAAAAAGGCTTAGCTGCCAGTCGGACAGATAGAGAAACTCCAATCCGGTCCCCAACCGGGAGTTCAGCCGGGGCAGCGCCAGCTCCACCAGGGCGATCGCCGCCAGCAGGGCCAGGGCCGCCAGCAGCACCGACTCAGTCAGGAACTGCCGGGCGACCATCGGACGCGAGGCTCCCAGCGCCTTGCGCAGGCCCACCTCCCGGGCCCTGAGGTTTGAGCGCGCCGTGGACAGGTTGATGAAGTTGATGCAGGCCAGAAGCAGCACAGTCAGGGCAAGCCCGGCGAACAGGAAGAGTTGCAGTTTATTTTCCGAACCTTTTCCGAAGCCGGTCGGCGAGTGAAAACGGATCTGCTTCACCGGCATCAGTAACAGTCTGTAATTGTTGGCGTTTTCCCCCAGGTGTTTTTGCAGGAAACCCTGCAGTTTTCGCTCCACCTCCTCGGGATTGGCCTCCGGCCTCAGCAGCAGGTAGGTGAATAGGCAGTTGGTGCTCCACTCTCTGTTATTTCCCCAGGGCTGCCTGTTTTCCAGTGAGCTGAACGAGATCAGCGCCTCGAACCGCAAGTGCGAGTTACGCGGCAGCTTTTTCAGCACACCGGTGACCGTGTAGCTTTCCCCTTCATGGGTCACGACCTGGCCCAGCGGATCTTTCTCCCCGAACAGCCTGAGCGCCAGCTCTTGGCTCACCACCAGGCTGTTGGGCTGTTGCAGGGCCGTGGCAGGATCACCCGCCAGGAGGGGAAAGCTGAAGATCCGAAACAACGCGGAATCGGCGTAAAATGCACCCTCGATGCCGTACAACTTTTCCTCGCAACGTGCGACGAACTCGTACCGAGGCCTTAATAACCGGCAGAAGCTTTCAATCTCTGGGAGTTCTTCCTGCAGGGCTGGCCCCATTGGAGGCATGGTGGTGGAAACGTATCGTGGCTCCATACCGGCAAAGCTCTGGTGCTCATAGAGCCAGCAGATCCGGTCAGCGTTGGCGTGGAAGCTGTCGAAGGACAGATTGAAGAACACCCAGAGCAGGATGGTTATGCAGGTGGCGAGGCCCACGGCCAGGCCGGCGATGTTGATCAGCGAGAATCCCTTGTATCTGAGAAGGTTCCTGAGGGCGATTTTCAGATAATTCCTGAACATGTTTTTATCCTTCAATAAACATTTACTCGTACCGCAGCGACTCCACCGGGTCGGCGATGGCGGCTTTGACCGCCTGGTAGCTCACGGTCGATGCCGCTATAACCAGGACGATCAATCCTCCAAGAATGAACGGAACCAATCCTATCTCGACACGGTAGGCGAAGTTCTGGAGAAAAAGGTTGAACGCAAACCAGGCCATAGGCCAGGCAATCAGAACGGCGATCCCAATGAGTACGAGATACTCCCTGGACAGAAGAAGTAGAATATTGGTCACCGAGGCACCCAGCACCTTCCGGATGCCGATCTCCTTGGAACGTTCCTGCGCGCTGAAGGAGATGAGGCCCAGAAGGCCCATGCAGGCAATAAAGACAGCCAAGAAAGACGCGGCGCCTGCTACCCAGGAACCTATCTTGACAGGCTGGTACATTCGGACTATGTCCTCATCCAGAAAAGTATATTTGAAAGGCCGGTTAAGCTCATACCTGGACCATATCCCCTCGACTAATTTCAGCGTTCCCTGCGTATTGTCTTGGGTGATCCTCAAGGACAGTGTTCCAAAGTCCCCGGGTGAAAGTTGCAGTATCAGAGGCTGGATTTTGCTCTGCAGAGAGGCATAGTTGAAATCCTTCAGAACCCCGATGACTGTACCCATCCCGCCTCTAATCCCGAACCCTTTTCCCACGGCAGAATCCCAGCCCAATTTCTTTGCAAGCGCCTCGTTGATGATATAGCCCTGGCCGGGATCAGTCGCAAAATCTCTCGAGAAGTTTCTTCCCTGAGTCAGCTCGAGGCCATAGAAAGGAACAAAGTCATAATCGATCGACATAAAAGAAGCATTCCAGGAATCCTCGGGATTTCTTCCTTCGAAATCGTATGCAACTATCTGGTTGATCCCTCCAAATTTGCTCGAAGAAGCGGTCACGCCTGTAATCGAAGGAATACGAAGAAGCTCCTGCCGAATGGTTTCATATTGGCTCCGAATCCTGTCGGTCATGGGAATGGTCACAACCTGCTCTTTATCAAAGCCCATATCCTGTTTCAGAAGATAGTTGACCTGGCGGCTGATCAGCAGGGCGCAGACTATCAGGAATACGGAAAAGGCCAGTTGTGTCACTACCAGTATCCTTCTCAGGAGCAGCCCTCGTGACCCTGTCTTCGAGATTCCCTTCAGTACCCGCAGCGGTTGAAAAGAGGAAAGAACGAGGGCTGGATAACTGCCCGCCAGAATTCCTGCGAACATTGCGATTGCTATAAAACCGAGATACAGCACCCAGTCCAGTTCCAGTGGCATTTTAAACATGTCGTCGCAAACTGGCAGGGCTAATTCTATCACGCACACGACCAGCAGCATGGCCACCAAAGCCTGAATGATCGATTCTCCCAGGAACTGCCTGACCAGGTGCATCCGGCCCGCCCCGAAAACTTTACGCATGCCCACTTCCCGCGCGCGATAAGCCGCGCGGGCTGTCGAAAGGTTCATGTAGTTGACGCAGGCAATCACAAGGATCAAAAGGGCAAGTGCGGATATAAGACATAAAAGAAGTGCCATCGGGGCTTCGCCGCTGATATGGCCCGAGCGGAGAAGAATATCTTTCATCGGTTGCAGATAATAGGCGATCTTGTCGGCATCTTCGGCAAAATATTTTTTCGAGAAGGCCGGGAATTTGCTTTCCAGATTCCCGGGATCCGCTCCCTCTTTCAGCAGAACGTAAGTGACAAGGCCTATCCTTCCATACTCTTCGATCCAGTTGAATCGTTTTTTATCAATGGGCATCAGATAATGGAACCCCATAAGAGAGTTTACGGGAACATCTTCCATTATCCCGGTGACTTTGAAATCCCCGGCATCTGGAAAGTACAGGATTTTCCCGAGCGGTTCCTCATCTCCGAATATTGTTTCTGCAGTCGTTTCCGTGAGAACGATGCTGTTGGGTTCCCTGAGGGCGGTCTTGGGATTACCGATTATCAGCTTGAAGCTGAACACTTCAAAGATGGATGGATCGGTGCAGACGGACTTTTCCAGGTCGATCCATTTCCCATTGTACCTTGCAGTCGAGTGCCATTGCCAGATGAATCTGGTATAATTCTCAACCTCGGGATAATCGTTCATCATGCTCGGCCCGATCGGCCCGGAAACGCTCGGAGTGTGCATGGGACTTTGACGCTCCGATGTCAAGATGCTGATGACTCTGTAAATCCGGTCGCCTCTCTCATGGAAATTGTCGGTGGAAAGTACAAACCGGATAAAAATCATGATTCCCATGCAGCCGGCCATGCCCAGGGCCAGGCTCAGGATATTGATCGCCGAGTAGACCTTGTGCCGCAGCAGGTTGCGGACAGCAACTTTGAGATAGTTGCTAAACACCCAAAACCTCCCGGACGTTCTCGGTAACCACGCGCCCGTCCAGCAGGTGCACCGTCCGGTGGGCGTACTCCGCGTAATGTACCGAGTGGGTAACCATTACGATGGTGGTCCCGGACTGGTTCAGGTTCAGAAGCAGGCTCATCACCTCATCGCCGTGGGCTGAATCCAGGTTCCCGGTCGGCTCATCGGCCAGGATCAGCTTCGGCTTGGAGATTACTGCCCGGGCCACGGCCACCCGCTGCTGCTGCCCGCCGGAAAGCTGCTGAGGGAAATGGTTCCGGCGATGCGTGATCTCCATCTGGTCCAGCACCTCCCCGACGCGCTTCCGGCGTTCACCGGCCTTGGTCCTCAGGTAGAGCAGCGGCAGCTCGACGTTTTCATAAACCGTCAGCTCGTCGATCAGGTTGAAACTCTGGAAGACGAAGCCGAGGCTGGCTTTGCGCAAGGCTGCCCGCTGCCTTTCCGAATAGCGGGACACCTCCAGCCCGTTGAGGTGAAGCTGGCCGGAAGTGGGCTGATCCAGCAGGCCGAGCAGGTTGAGCAGGGTGGACTTGCCGCAGCCCGAGGGTCCCATGACGGCGACGAATTCCCCCTGCGACACCTCGACGTTCACGTTGTTGAGGGCAGTCGTTTCCACTTCTTCGGTGGTGTAAACCTTGCAAAGATCAACCGTCTTAATCATTCATGCCTCCAGTTGGATTGATTGGACGAGGCTCGAGGCCTCACGTGATAAGACCACATTGTTCTTCAGCCGGTTTATTTTTCCAAAATCAGCTTATCGATGTTCTGATAATTTTCGTAGCTCGAGGTTATCACTTTCTCTCCAGGTTCGAGTCCCTCGAGCACCTCGAAGAAATCGGTGTTCTGACGTCCCAGGCGGATCGGCCGCCGTAGCGCGAACTTAGCCGAGGGGTCGACTACGAAAGCCCAGTTGCCGCCGGTAGCCTGGTAAAAGCCCCCTCTTGCCACCAGAGTCGCGTCGGACAGGTCTCCCAAGGCAAGCTTGAGCTGAAGGCTCTGGCCCCGGTGGATATCCTCCGGCACTCTCTCCACAAACTCCAGGTCCACCTCGAACTGCCCGTTGCGCACCTCCGGGTACACCTTGTTGAGAACGAGCCGGTACTGGCTTCCTGTCAGTTCGCAGGTAGCGGTCTGCCCCTGGTTTACTCTGGAGATGTAGTACTCGTCAATCTCGGCCCTGACTTTGTACCCCTCCGGCACGTCGATCTGGCCCAGACGCTTACCCTGGGGTATCTGTTCGCCGATCTCGGCCTCGAGCAGCGTAAGCTGGCCGCTCGCCGGCGCCCTGAGAAAAAGGTTCTCCAGGTTCTGTTTTACCGCCGTCAGGTTCAGTTGAAGGCGCTGCACCGAGGATTCCAGGTTGGCAATCTGTCCGCTGCGATAGAGCGAGTCCTGGTACAGGGTCTGGACCATGAATTCCCGCCGCTTGCGCCAGTACTCGAGATTGTTACTGCTCGTCTCGTACTGCGTCTTGGCGACCAGCCCCCTGTCGAACAAACCGTTTTTCTGCTCGAAGTCGATTTCCGCTATCTTAAGCTGGTGCTCGGTCTCGATCAGTTGGTTCTGCCTTTCAATCGCCTGCTGATCGAGGCTGATCCGGATTGTCTGGAAGTTGTTCATCTGCTCCAGCAGCAGCGCCTCCTGGCTCATGACGGTCAGTTCCAGGGCGGGATTGGACATCTGGAGGATCGGATCGCCTTTCTGGACCGTGAGGCCCTCTTCCACGAATCTTTTCTCCACCCGCCCGCCTTCCACGGCGTCCAGGTAGATGGTCTTGAGCGGAACCACGTTACCCCGGACGGGGATGAATTCCTGAAACGGCCCCTTGCTCACCGTGGAAACCGTCACCCGCTCGAGTTCCACGTTCAGCTTCGCGCTGTGGTCTCCCAGGATAAAACCGTACAAAGCTGCCAGGATAAACAACACGCTGGATGATGCGATCAGGATGCGTTTCAGGGAAAACCGCTTTTTCTCGATTATTCGATCCATAGCACCCTTCTTCCTAATTTCTCTTCCGGGAGCCGGAGAACCAGACAAATATTATGGAAGCCGCCATCAGCAGCATGACCGCCTGAATCCAGACTCCGATTATTTTATCCAACAGAGGCCACATGTTTCCTCCTTTTATAGACCGGACGGTAACGTCATCAATTCATCCGCTGCTGATCATATCGCGACAAGTGTGCCATTATCGTAAGTAATTTATTTTTAAATAATTACTGAGATTGTGCGTTTTCTGGATAAGGAAAAGTGTCCGCTGGCGATACACCACTGTCCGTTGGCGGGTCAGAATTTGTTACATACTAACCGGTTGATGGAATTAGATTAATATGGAGGTTACAGGAACAGAAATTTCGAATGGTATAAGTTATTGATGCTATGTATAATACATGGATCAAGAGAGGAATATCTTAGCGTGCTAAGCAGATTTGGCACGGATAGTGCTTTTATCATGTTGGCGTTGATCGTGGCTCTTTCCGAGAGTAAATAACTGCTGAAATAGAGAAATGATGGATTCGGATTCACAAGTTAATAAAATCAAGCGACACGAAATGTGGAGGGCGCAATACCGGGCACGCCGGTACATGGAACATCTCGCAGATGATGAGCTTCGTCAAAGAGCGAAAGATATCTTTTTAAATCTCCTGGTTCTTGAGAAAAATGTAAAAATAGGTCTTTTACAGATGAATTCTGAGGGGCAACAATGGATGATTCTATGTACTCATATTCTCGAAGAATTTTCCATGCGATTCGGGCCTTACCCGGCGGGGTTTGCGGATGGTTTCATGCAGGATTTACAAATTCCTTATGGCCCGCTTGCCAAACGAGCGACAGAAGCTGTCATAGCTCGAGGAACTGTACTCGGTAATTACTTGGTAAAATATGGCAAAGCAAAGTACCTTAAGGCCGCATTCGAATCTGGCTCATTAAGAGTTGCACCGGCCTCGTCATATTCTGATCCTTCATTGCATCCAGCGATTCATGACAAGGAGATGGAATTTACCATCCAGCCTCCTGGTGAATTTCACATAAAAGTGTTCGATCCTGAAAACGGTAGAGTAAAGGGTAAATTGCAGCCAATTGGGAACAAAATCACAATATCAATCCAATCTGATTACTATGTGTATTGCCTATCCAGTCTGTTCGCACCACGGCTATTTCTTGATTTTAATCAGGCAGATGCTTGTCTTCTTATTACAAAACCTCAAGATTTTTTAGAGCGCATTATTAATGAATTCGAACGAGTTGCACCAGGTTGCGTCACCCATGATGAACCGGTTCATTACTTTGATCCGCTGAGTACACTTTATGATGAAGTTGACATTTATTTCTGTAAGCACTTTAGGTATGCATACCAAAAAGAATATCGTATTGTATGGCTACCAATTGAGCATCGTAATAAGCTTGAATTTTTTAACCTTACACTGGGCAGTCTGGAAGACGTGAGTGAGTTAATCACGGTATAGATAGCCTTAAGCGAAGCTCCTTGATATCCTGAGCAGAGGGAAGATGAAAACAAACCAGCAATTCAACAGAATCCTGGTTATCGATGACGACGAGGATGTCCTGCTGAGCGCCCGTCTATTCCTCAAGCAGCATGCGAACATTTTGCACACCGAAAAAGACCCGCGCCTGATCCCCAGCCTTCTGCGGAACGAAAGCTACGACATCATCCTTCTGGATATGAATTTCACTCAGGACTCCACCAGCGGGGTGGAGGGGTTCCACTGGCTTGACACGATACTCGAGGTCGATCCCGATGCGGTGGTCATCCTGATTACCGCCTTCGGCGATGTTGACCTGGCGGTGCGGGCGATCAAGGCCGGAGCGGTGGATTTCGTGCTGAAGCCCTGGCAGAATGAGAAGCTGCTGGCCACGCTTTCCTCGGCCATGAAACTGCGGCAATCGCGTGAAGAGGTGAATCACCTGCGCTCGCGCCAGGACCAGCTCAGCGCCGACCTCGACCGCAAGTTCCAAGACCTCCTGGGCGTCTCCACGGCGATGCAGCGAGTTTTCGACACGGTCCGCAAGGTGGCCGGCACGGACGCCGATGTGCTGATCCTCGGCGAAAACGGCACGGGCAAGGAGCTGGTCGCCCGGGCCCTGCATCGCCAGTCCCGGCGGGCAAACCAGGCGTTCATCACGGTCGATATGGGAGCGGTCAGCGAAACTCTGTTCGAAAGCGAGTTATTCGGCCACGTCAAGGGAGCCTTCACCGATGCGAAAGAGCCGAGAGCCGGACGCTTCGAAATAGCCTCGGCCGGGACTCTCTTCCTGGACGAGATCGGAAACCTCCCGCTGACCCTGCAGTCAAAACTTCTTACCGTCCTGGAAAACCGGACTGTCACCCGCCTCGGCTCCAACAAGCCGGTCCCTATCGATGTCCGTCTGATCTGCGCCACGAATCACGACATACACGGGATGGTCTCCCGGAGCCAGTTCCGTCAGGACCTCCTGTACCGGATCAACACGGTCGAGATCCATCTGCCCCCGCTCAAGGAGCGGGCCGAGGATATCCCGCTGCTGGTCGATCATTTTCTCGAAGTCTATTGCCGCAAATACCAGAAACCGCCCAAGAGTCTATCCCAGGCCGCCCTGGAAAAACTCAAAAAGTACTCCTGGCCCGGCAACGTCCGCGAACTGCGCCACTCGGTCGAGCGCGCGGTAATTCTGGGAGAGGGCAGGGTTCTGCAGCCGGACAGCTTCCCTTGCTCGGGATCGGATACCAGGGAAGAGGACGGCTTGGTGTTCGAGGATTTCAATATGGAAAAAGTGGAAAAAATAATTATCCGGAAAGCCATCGAGAAGCACGGGGGCAACATCTCCGGCGCCGCCCGGGAACTGGGATATACCCGCAGCGCCCTCTACCGAAGGTTGGGTAAATATGGCCTTTAGAAATTTCCGCGCCCTCTGCCTTCTGCGGGTGCTTGCGCTGAGCGCCTCGGTGTGCCTCGTCTTCTACCTGCTGCTCAAGACCAACTACTACGCCACGATAGCCATTGCCGTAATCCTTACCATCTATCAGATCTATGCATTGATTCAATTCGTCGACACCACGAACCTTGAGTTGTCCCATTTCCTCGAGGCCATCCGACACGCGGACTTTTCCCAGTCCTTCAGCGCCCAGGGGATCGGCGCCGGCTTTGACCGGCTAAGGCTCAATTTCAACGAAGTGCTCGACGCCTTCCATCGCGCGCGGGCGGAGAAGGAAGAACATTATCGATACCTGCAGACCGTGGTCCAGCACGTGAGTGTCGGACTTCTCTGCTACCAGAACGACGGCCGGGTGGAGCTGATGAACGGCGCCGCCCAGCGTCTGCTGAAAACCACTTCGCTTGACAATATAGAATCCCTGGAATCATTCAGCCGGGACCTGGTCGCGACTCTTTTTCGGCTCAAAGCCGGCAAGAAAGCCCTGGTCAAGGTCGAATACGATGGCGATATAAGCTACCTGGCCATTTCAGCCACGGAGCTCAGAATGAGGGGACAAGTATTCACCCTGGCCTCGATCCATAACATCCAGAGCGAATTGGAAGAAAAAGAGATGGAAGCCTGGCAGAACCTGGTCCGGGTGCTGACCCACGAAATCATGAACTCGATAACGCCGATCTCCTCGCTGGCCTCGACCGCCCACGAACTCCTTCAACCTGCAGGTGGACCGGATTACCGGGAAATACGGCCGGAGGTGCTTCTGGACATCCTGGAAGCCGTTCAAACGATTGAAAAAAGAAGCCAGGGACTGCTGCATTTCGTGGAAACCTACCGGAAAATGACCCGCATCCCGAAACCGAATTTCCGGATCTTCCCGGTAACCGAGCTTTTTGCCAGAGCCATGCAGTTGATGCGCCGGCAGGCGGAAGAAAAAGCGATCGGACTCCGCTCCTCAGTGGAACCGCAATCTCTGGAGCTCACGGCCGATCCCGAACTGATCGAGCAGGTGCTGATCAATCTCGTCCTCAATTCCATCCAGGCTCTGGAAGACCGACCGGGAGGGTGGATCGAGCTGAATGCCCGGATCGACTCCGGCAGCCGGACCGTGATTCAGGTCCTCGACAACGGCCCCGGGATCCTGGAGGAGGTGAAGGACAAAATATTCATCCCCTTCTTTACCACCCGCCAGGAAGGATCCGGGATCGGCCTCAGCCTGGCCCGGCAGATCATGCGCCTGCACCACGGTACGATCAGCGTTCAATCCAGGCCGAACGAGCTGACCGTTTTCACCCTGAAATTCTGATAATATTTCGACAAATCTCAAGTACAATTATCCGGCTGAATTAATTCTATTTTCATCCCCTAAAACAGTTCGGACATGCCTCCATATTTCAGGTATATCTGGCAGTATCCCATGCTGCTGCGAAGAACTTTCTGCCCGGAGATTTCCATATCTGTCTGATATTCCACCTCGAACGTCATCTTGCCCAGGAACTCCTGTTTTCTCACCTGGATCAGATAAGCCGGCATAGCTCTATCCCTGCCTGTTTCGTAATATTTCTGCAGGGAATAAATCTCCGCTTCCCTGCCGTTTACCTTTACCCTTATGTCCCCTGCTTTCAATGCGGGCGCTATATCGATAACTTTCAACTCTTTCCCGTTGAGAGTGGTCGAATTCTCGCTTTCATCTTTAGCCTCACCGGGGGGAATGAGCGCCATCGGCCGGAAGGAAATAAAAAAGGCGCCGACTCCCCCGTTGTTCGGCCAGGCATGCAAGTTATAAACTTCCGCCGTGCCGACTTTGAAATCCAGGCGCTGGTCGGAGTCCATGATGATGTGCCAGCCCCAGGCTTCGAGGGTTTTTATTCCGTAAGTCTGATCATCCACATAAATGCTGTTGTAGGTCCGCTCCGGGAGCAGTATTTCATAATAGCCGGATGAATCGCTCCAGCCTCCCGTGGGATGGCCGAAAAAGTCGGGGCTGATCCGCAGAGCAGCTCTGAATGGCCGGCCCTCGAAGTCCTTTATCCAGCCGTAGAGCTTATAATAGCGGCATTTTATTTCTTTTTTCCTATCGGCGCCGGCCGCGCTGAGAGTCACGGCTATCCTCTCCGGATTCTCCCTGGAAAGCGTCACCGGGTAGCCAAGGCTTAAAAATCCATTCAGAATCACGTAATCGCATTTGATTTCTTCTTCACCCTCGGCGAAAACGAGAGTGTCTTTTTCAATCCTGAACCAACGTTCGAAAATCTTTTCTCCGTTTTTCAGGTACGTTTCCACCCTCAACCGGAAAGTATCGGCCGGCACCTTGCAGTAAACCTGCATGGATGCTCCGAAATATGAAGTTTCCCTCGACTCGGGCAGGGAATCCGGGTAGACATTGTACCAGTAAGCCTGGATATCCCTGTCGTTTTCGGTATCCGTAAAATTATAGGGGAGTTGGGCAAAGCTCGTCACCGATACCGAAAGCACTGCCAGCAAAAAAAGAGGAAGCATTTTCATGATTAACTCCTGTCATGGTCGGGCATGTGACCTGTCTTTGTGGATAATCATTCGATGAACAGGGCTGTCAACAAGGCCTGCAGCGGGTTGGTTGTAATTCTCTAAGACGGCAACAGGTTTTTAATGTTATTCTGCGAAGTCTCGAAGTAATGAATCAATTCGACAATTTATCTTTCAGACTCTCTGTTCGCCGAGCCAGTTTCATTTTTTCGGAAATAAAAAAGGCCGAAAATCCTTCGAGGATTCGGCCTTACGAAGCAATAACTCCCTGCCTTGAGATACAATCCCGAATAACCTTACTTGTCCGCTGATTCAAACTGACAGAATATTTCTTCTCTATCACAAATTATTTCTTTCAACTCTTTATAATCAAACGGCTTAATCAGACACTTTTCAGCTCCAATATCGCTGGCTTTTTTGATCAGTTCGGCCATATTGATTTCGCAGGTAACCACCACCGGGATATTGCGAGTTGACTCTTCGTTCTTAAGTTTTTCCAAAACCGCCAGGCCGTTGAGTTGCGGAATGTGCAAATCCAACACGATCAGATCCGGCTTCTGCTTGACCGCGGCTACTACCCCGGCCTTACCGTCGAACGCCACGATAATGTGCATTCCATCATGGGCCATCTTCCTGAACAGCTCGCGAAGAAATTCCCTGTCATTGTCGATAACCAGCACCCGCACACCTTTTTCCCGCCAGGCGATCTTTTTTCTGACCCGGGCGATATTGTCCTGGATCAGCGGGTCTTCATCGTGTTCCACTATTTTGAGCAGATCTTTGAGCTTAGGCTGGTTGTGACCAATCTCGCCGATAACCCAGACCGCACTGGAGTGCATCTTCGGATCCGAGTCAAAAAGCATCTCGCGCAGCGAGTCCTCGATTTCCCGGTGGCCCAAATTCCACAAAGCCTTGATCGCATTGGCCCGTACACGGTTGTTCCGGTCCATCTTATACCGCATCAGGATGCCGATCACGTTTGAATCCCCGCTCGATTCCAAGGCATCGATTACGTTCGCCCGAACCCGCGCATCCGGGTCTCGCAGCAGCTTGACCAGCAAGCTGGTCTCTGTCTGATTGAGCATCTCGGCGATTATTTTCACCGCGGTGGCCCGCACCCGCTCATCCTCATCGGTTATTACCTCCGCCAGCTTCTGGGCCGTAAACTCCCGGTTGTCCAGGGACAGCATATCGAAAATGACCCCGCTGATCCGGGTATCTTCCAACTTAAATTTTTCCAGATAGCTATATTTGTTATCAAGTTTTACCAACAGATCGATAAACTTCTTTTTGTGTTCGATACTGAAATCCGCAATCTCTTCCGATTCTCTCAACGAACGCAGAATAATCTTGCTTGCCGTATTGCGGGCCATCTTCCGGATAAATTCACTCGAGTATTGAGACAGGGGCAGGATAAATTTCAAATGCTTCAGACTGCCGATATCGGCCAGCTTTTTCAGGGGCTGGATCTTATTGGTATCGGTCACCTTTCTCAACGCACTCGCATACTGGTCCGCTTTATCGCTCCAGGACTTCCCTGCCTGGCCGGAAAACGGAATTTTCGGCTTTTCATCTATCTGATCCAGGTCTATCTCTGAGAGTTCTATTTCATTATTACGGTCATCTACCAGCATTTCATTCTTTCCGGAGCCTGGGATTTAAAAAAACTATATTCGGAGAATCAAACCGGTCCTACGGTTTTTCCGGGGCAAAAGCATTGTTGACGGCCAGCAATACCCTGGATACGTCGAAAGGCTTGGTGATATAGTCATCGGCGCCCAGGATCAGGGCGTCCGAGATGTCGTAGTCATCCGTATAGCCGGTCATAAGAATGACTTTGGTTTTTTTGAACCGTTCTTTTATTGCCTTCAGCAGCTCGAACCCATCGATACCCGGCATCCTGACATCCGAGATTACCAGATGAAATTTCTTTTCTTCGAGTTTCTTCAGAGCCTCCTCACCTCCTGCACTGATTTCGAGGGTATATCTCTCTTCAGCCAGCATGTCACTCAGAAAAGTCAGTATCTGCGGGTCGTCATCCACGATCAGAATCCGTTTCCCCTTCATTTTCTTTTCATCTCGTTTGAAGTTAAGGATTATCAGGGATTATCTTTCTTCTTTCCACGGCTCAAAGAGGAAGCCGCCACTTCGACTATTTTGCCTTTGTGCGTGATGAATATTTTATTCCGTATCTCCTTGGTTACATAGTTTTTCAAATCTCCGATCTGGATGGTCGCTCCCGAGAAGACCGTACCGGTTACTTTGATAGTGGGTTTTTCGTGCTCCACGATAGTCATGAGCTCTTTTTCCCGCGTGATTTTCAACTGTCCAATCTCTTCGGTAAAGGCATCCCTGGTCTTAATCAATAGCTGCAACTTACCTCTGGTATTGGCGGAAAGCTTGTCCAGATGGCCTACCGCCCTGAAGATTCGGATACTCCGGGTCACCTTGTCCAGGTATTGCTCAATCTCGATTAATTTCTGGTCCATGGCGATGACCGCCTTGTTGTAGCCAACGCACAAGTGAGTCTTAACGTTCTGAGTGTTCCCGGCATTGGCCACTTCGATGCCTTTCTCCGCGATCAGGGTCCCACCGATAACTATCCCTTTTATTCCCATGACCTTGATTATCCCGCCCGCCACCAGATTACAATACATCACCTCGCCACCCACTACAATATTTTCGCGGGCTTCCACTCTCTGCTGTTTGATATGGCCGATCGTGACATTTTTCGCCCGGATAATACCTTTGCCGGTGCCGAGGAAGCCCTCTTTTACTATCACGTCACCGCCTGCGATTATCTCCGCATCCTCGACGCAGCGGTAGACATCCACATTTTCTCCGCACTCGACCGAAAATCCGCTCTTGACATCCCCCTTGACGATCAGAGATTTCTCGTACCGGACATTTCCAGTCGCGTAACTGATGTTGCCATCAATAATGTTTATATCCCGAATTCTGAAATCCGGAAAAAATACACCATCTTTCAGGGCCAGCAGCTTCAGCTCATTATCAGGCGCAAGGCCCACATCAGGAGTGAGTTTGAATTCCGCTTCTTTCACCGCTCTGGCAGGCAGCGGCTTGCCGGTCACCAGATAACCGTCTATCCCGGGCACGGCCAGCACCCGCTCGGCGATCACTTCGCCTTTATGCACCATATTTTTCAGGCGCATCCTCTTGAAGTCCACTCTGCCCCGGGCATCCAGAAAATCCTCGGGATCTTCGCTCTTGTTTACCAGGACCGTGATGAAGCCGTCCTTTCCGCTTTCGGGCAGCTTTCCCCGGGCAACCAGGACCTCCTGATCGTATATCTGACGGTCGACTATCCGCTCCAGGTGGTCTTCGATTATCCCGCTCACCACTGGGTTGGCTTTTAGTTGTTCTTGCAACAAGTCCAGGCTCACCGAGCGAGGTTTGCCCGGATGCACCACGTTGAGGAAAGCCTCCATCCCGTTCTCTGACACCCGGACCTTAATCCGCGGGGGAATCCTTTCCGCCTCAAGCTCATCCAGTACCTCGCCGGATAACGGCCCCAGCTCGCTGCTCAGCTCGTACTTGAGCTTGTCGAGGTCCAGGTTTCGGACAAATTCCAGATATTTGTCCAACGAGGCGGATTCTTCCAGTTCTTCGGCCATAGCTTTCTTTCCTGATTTTATTATTCCGAATGTTATTAATCTGCCGGTTAAAAGTTTTCTTCCCGCTTAATGCCCGTTATCCGTGTAGTGGTCGCGGATGGTCACGATCTCGTTTTCGCAAAGCAGAAAGCCATCCACGATATCCGGATCGAAGTGAGCGCCTTTTCTTTCCACGACCATTTCTTTTACCTGTTCGTGAGGATAGCTGAAAGGCCGGTACACTCGGGGAAAGGCCAGTGCGTCATAAAAATCGGCCACAGCGATGATCTTGGCCGAAAGCGGAATGGCATGACCCTTTAGTCCATCCGGGTATCCATGCCCGTCAAAATGCTCGTGATGGCTCCGGGCGATTTCCAGCCCGAGCGAAAGAAAGCTCTGTCCTTTTACCCGGGCCTGGATATCCTCAATCGACTTTGCCCCCTTAATAGTATGGGCTTGCATGATTTTGGTCTCTTTCGGGGTCAGTTTGCCGGGCTTGTGCAGGATCACATCCGGAATGCCTACTTTACCGATATCGTGAAGGGGAGCCGACTCGTACAGATGGCTCACGAAATTATCGGTCAATATATCCCGATAGAGCCCCATCTTTCTCAGCGAGCGGGCCAGGGTGACCCCGTAGGCCGCCATTCTTTCCAGGTGATAACCCGTTTCTTCATCTCGGGATTCGGTCAATCGCGCCAGGCCGAAGATCGTGGCTTTCCGGGCTGCCTCCAGCTCGGTAGTCCGCTCTTTGACTTTTTTTTCGATATCTTCCAGGTACTGCTTGCGTTCTTTGCGAATTTCTCTTTCTGCGAGAGCTTTTTCCGCGCGGATCAGCAGCACGTCAACATCCACCGGTTTCTGCAGGAAGTCATAGGCGCCCAGCTTGATCGATTCCACAGCCGAACCGACCTCGGCGTAACCCGACAGCATGATCACTCCCAGCTCATCTCCGTATTTCAACAGCTCGGGAAGCACTTCCAAGCCGGAAGGGCCGGGCATCATGATATCCAGCAGCACCAGAGAATAACGGCCGGGATTTTGTTTGACCATCTCTATGCCCTGCGGCCCGTTCTCCGCCAAATCGACTCTCCAGCCGATCTCTTCGAAAATACTCTGGACAAATTTCCTTATCTGTTCATCGTCATCGATGGCCAGCAGCCAGACATTTTCTTTCCGCTTGCCCACTGATTTTGTCCCCCGCTTACGTTTTCCGGTCAAGAACTTCTCTCACCACACGGGCCAGAACTTTTATCTGGTAAGGCTTGGGAATGAAAACCTTCACTCCCTGCGCCAGAAGGTCATCTTCATTCTCCAGCGAGAACCCGCTGGACATAATCACCTTGGCCTCCGGGTTGATCTTGCGGATTTCCACGAACAGCTCCGGCCCATTCATCTTGGGCATCACGATATCCAGGATCACCAGGTCTATCTCACTGCCTTTCTCCTGATAAACTTTCAAGCCTTCCAGCCCATTGGCAGCTGTGTAGCATTTGTAGCCCAGCTCGCCGAGCAGGCTGAAAACCAGGTTGAGAATCATATCCTCGTCCTCGACAATCAGCACGGTCTCGTTCCCGCCTTTAATAACCGGCTCCGCTTCGCTTTTGGCCTTAACTCTACCGGTTGTCTGCGGCAGGTAAATTTTGAAAGTGGTTCCTTTGCCCTTCTCGCTGTAAACGTTGATAAAACCTTTATGGTTTTTCACTATGCCGTAAACAATGGACAGGCCAAGTCCGGTGCCCTTGCCAACCGATTTGGTGGTGAAGAAGGGCTCGAAAATCCTGGAAAGCAATTCCTTTTTTATGCCCTCCCCGGTATCGGTAAAGGTGAGCAGGACAAAGGGCCCGGGCTTGGCATAGAAGTGGTTCCGGATATACTCCACCTCGATCTGAATATTTTCCGTTTCGATCCGTATTTTCCCTCCCCCGGGCATGGCGTCGCGGGAGTTCACGCAGAGGTTCATCAGGATCTGTTGCATCTGGCCGCTGTCGGCGCTGACCAGTCCCAGGTCCGGGCTCAGCTTGCTCTCGATGGTAATAGTCGGCGGAAGGGTTCTTTTGAGAAAACCCAGAGAGCCGTTGATTACCTCGTTCAGGTTGATTGTCTCGAGTCTCGGAGTCTGTTTCCGGCTGAAAGTCAACAACTGCTTGGTCAGTTCAGCCCCCCTTTGTGAAGCCTTCTCTATCTCCTCGACCCGCTTCCTGATTTTTTCCGATAGTTCGGGCACCTTTTTCATCGAGGAGGAATAGCCCATGATCGTGGTGAGAATGTTGTTGAAATCGTGGGCCACCCCGCCGGCAAGCTGCCCGATAGACTCCATCTTCTGAGCGTGACGGAGCTGGTTCTCCAGGTTAAGCTCCTGGGTGACATCGCGCTTGACCGCCACGAAATTGACAATCTGGCCCGAGGGCTTCCTGACCGGGGAAATGGTCGCTTCCTCGGTATACAGCGTACCATCCTTTTTCTTGTTGGTCAGGTGGCCTTGCCAGGTCTGGCCGCCCTTGATCGTGTCCCACAGGTTCCGGTAAAAGGCTTCATCCTGGAGGCCGCTTTTCAGTATCCGCGGGTTCCCGCCGATGGCCTCCTCGCGTGCGTAACCGGTAATCTTCTCGAAGGTGGGATTGACGTACTGGATCGCGCCTTCGTCGTCCGTGATCAGGATGCACTCCGTGGCCTGGTCGATGGCGGTCTCGAGTAGACGCCGTCCTTCTTCCGCCTGCCTGAGTTTAGTGATTTCCCGGCCATATAAGTTGACATAACCGCTTTCGATTATCGGCGCAAATAGAAACAGAAAATCTCTCTCCGCACACTTGGGTTCCGCCGTTTGATTCATGCCTGTCTTGAGTGCCTCCAGACATAGTCTCCGCATTTCCACGGGCAAAAGATCGCCCTCAGCGCAGCCCCAGGTATTCAATAACAGTTCACTGGATTTATTGGCGTAGATGATTCTTCCTTCTTTATCGACACGCAGCACCGGGTCGGGGTTTTCAGCGGGAAACTTGGCCAGTTGTTTGATCTGCTCTTCGGCTTTCTTGAGCTCGCTGATATCCTGCAAGGTGGTCCGGATGCCCGTTATCCGGCCCTGCCCGTCGACAATCAACCGGTCGTCGATCAGAACATCCAGCACCGTGCCATCCTTGCGGACATACTTGCGCTCCATGGGCTTGAGCTTCATTGTTCCTGAAAGCTTGGCGCGGAGGGTTTCCCTGGCTCTTTCTCTCTCCTGCGGGGCGACAATCTCCAGGAAAGACCGACCGATCAACTCCTCCACACTATAGCCTAATAATTTCGCCTCGGTCTGGTTCACCCGGACAATAATTCCTTCGCTGTTCAGCTCGTGGTAGCCTACCGGGGCATTTTCATAAAGCTCCCGAAAAGCGGCTTCCGATTCCCTGAGTTTTTCATCCATCAGTCTGCGCTCGGTAATGTCCCGGAAGATTCCTATCAGGCAAGGCCGGCCCCCGAGTTCAAGGGGAGTGGCGTTAACGTCGGCGTAGAAGATCGAGCCATCCTTACGTTTCACCGGGAGGTCGGGTGACAGTGCAATTTCCCCCCTGATCTGGCGCTCGATCAGCCCCATTACGCGCGAGAGATCTTCCGGCGGGTGGATGTCATCCGCGCCCAGTTTCATAATCTCGTCGCGGCTGTAGCCGAGCATCCGGCAGATCGTCTCGTTGGCCACGACGAATCTCCTGGACTGGGCGTCCATACCCAGAATTCCATCCCTCGCGCCCTCGAATATTGCCCGCAGCATTTTCTCGGAATGCTCGAGCGCCTCCTCCGCCTTCTTGCGCTCGGTAATGTCCCGGAAGATTCCTATCAGGCAAGGCCGGCCCCCGAGTTTAAGAAGAGTACCGTTTACCTCGATGTGGAAGATTGAACCATCTTTGCGCTTCATTGGGATTTCGGGTGGCTGCGTCGCCTCCCCCTTGATCGCTTGTTCAATTTGCTTCATCACATGCGGGAGGACCTCAGCCGGGTGGATGTCCTCCACGCCCAGGCTTAGCAGCTCGTCGAGGCTGTAGCCGAGCATCCGGCAGATCGTCTCGTTGGCTACCACGATTTTTTTAGACTCAATGTCTACAGCCAGAATTCCATCCCGTGCGCCCTCGAAGATAGCCCGCAGCATTTTCTCGGAATGCTCGAGCGCCTCCTCCGCCCGCTTGCGCTCGGTGATATTATCGAAAACCGCGACAAAGTATCCCTTCCCCGCGCCATAAACCGCGATGGACAGCCATATCGCCAGCGGCTTGAAATCGATCTCGAATCTTTCCGGCTTGCCGGTCAAGGCCACCCGGCCGTAGATCTCGAACAGCTCCGGGCTCGACTCTCTGATCCCCGGAATAACCTCGGTTACTTGTTTCCCCACCACATTTTTCAATCCGGTCAACCGTTCGAATGCACTGTTGACAGCGAGACAGACGAAGTCCAGGGGGCGACCCTGCTCGTCGAATATCATTCTGCAATACGCGAAGCCTTCCAGCATGTTTTCAAAAAGTGCGCGATAGCGTTCCTCGCTTTCATTGACTTTTTCTTGAAGATGTTTCCGCTTTTCCTCCAATTCGATACTATTCAGGGCGAAGGCAATGTCTCCGCCGACTTCCTTCAACAGGCCGATCCCTTCTTTCTCCGGGATTACCCCCTCCTCCAGGGCGACGGTCAGCAAGCCATAGGTATTATTACCATGCTCCAGGCGGACCGCGATAAGAACCTTGCCGGCACAAACCGGGCCGAAAGCACAAATCTCACAATTGGATTGACCGTCTTTCAGATAGACAAGCCCTTCTTCACTCAGCACCTTTTCGAAGCAGGCGGGAAGCTCTCCGTCCTTTAACTGCTTTAAGCGGCGAATAAATGTTTTGCTCAAACCGCTGTCCGCGGCCCCGGTCAATTTCCCGGATTTGTCCTTAAGGATTATCCAGGCACTGCTGAAACTTTTTGTGGAGATAAGATTGTTGCAGGCGCCCTGGATAAGCCGGGTGAGATTTTTCTCCCGGGTGATAAGCTGGTTGACGTTTCTAACGGCGAGAATAATGCTGTTCAGTTGTTTGATTTTTTGGGTTCTTTCGATGACTTTTTGTTCCAGTTTCGCATTGAACTCTTTCAGCTCCTCTTGCATCTCTTCTAATTCTTTATTTTTACGCTCGAGCTCACGGCTTCTCTGCATGGTGTTATCATAGGTCGAAAACAGAAGGTCCAGAATCTGCAGGCGGTCAGAGTTTATAAAATACTTTTTCCCGGCGAAGTAAATTTCGATCCCCAGGTCGGTAGTCAGGTTTTTCCGCATATTACGGTTCACCAGAACATATTCGATCCGCGAAAGGAGAAGTTTCTCCTCGAAGGGCTTGGTAAGAAAGTTATCCGCTCCGTTGGAAAGCCCCTTGATAATGTCTTCAGGGTCCGACAGGGCGGACAAAATCAGGATCGGAATATCTTTCAGATTTTGATCAGCCTTGATATTCCGGCAAAGCTCGAAGCCATCCATCTCCGGCATGACAATGTCGCTGATAATCAGAGTGGGCTTTTTCTTTTTGACCAAATCGAGGGCTTCCCGGCCGTTCCGGGCGGCGGATACCTTGTAGTTATTCTTTTCAAGCAAATGTTGTAAATTAAGCGCCTGGGTGGGGCTGTCCTCTACGATCAAAATTTCTGTCTCATTGTTCGGGATATCATTATTGATTTCCATAAAATCACTCCTTGGTTTTCACCAGGCTGTCCACGGCCGGCCGTCGGACCTTTTTCCCCATCCGTCATTCGCGCCGGCGGCTCAAAGTCGGTTCGCCGCCGGCGATCATCGTATCAGGAGATTGGCTCTCACTCGAGTGTATTTCTATTTACGAGATTCATCAGTGTCCGGGCAATTTGTTCAGGCGGAAGAACATATTGCGCCGCTCCCAATTTGACCGCTTCGCCGGGCAGACCGAACACGGTGGAGGATTGTTTATCCTGCACGATAGTTGCCGCTCCCTTTTCCTTAAGCAATTTCAGCTCTTTTGCCCCGTCTCCCCCCATGCCGGTCAACAGTACGCCCGCGGCATTAGCGCCGTAGGCGCCGGCGACTGAGCGGAAGAGGTAGGCGATCGAAGGCCGGAAGTAGTTTTCTTTTTCGTCGCGTGTAAGCGTAATCTGGTTCCGGCCGCTCACTCCCATATTAAAATCATCGGGAGCGAAATAGGCATGGCCGGGTAATATGTACTCGCCCGCGGTAGCCAGGTGAACCGGAAAGCCGGTGCTTTGGTTCAGCCAGTCCACCAGGCCCTGGATAAAACCCTGGGCGATATGCTGGACGATTAAAATCGGGACCGGAAAATCGGCCGGCAGCAGGGAAAGAATGGTCTGAAGAACCAGCGGGCCGCCGGTGGAAACGCCGACAGCGACAAGATCTATCCGGGACGGGCTCACCGGCGGCGCGACAGTCAGCGGCGCCGCCGAGAAATCTTTCGACACTTTAAGCCGGGGGCGGCGGGTTACCACCTTCACTTCCGACATCTGCTTCACTGTCTGAATAATTTCCCTGGCTCCTTGCTCGAAATTCGGATGTCCCGGGCCTTGCGGCTTCTTAATTATGGATACCGCCCCCGCCTCCACAGCCAGAAATGTTTTTTTTATTTCATCCTGATCCCAGCTGGCGCTCACAATAATTATCGGAGTCGGACAGGTTTCCATGATCCGGCGGGTCGCCAGAAAGCCATTCATTTTCGGCATGTTAATGTCCATGGTAATCACGTCCGGCTTGAGCTGTTTTGCCAATTCTATCGCATCCTGTCCATCACCGGCTGTGCCCACAACCCGGATATCCGGGTCCATTTCCAGGATATATTTAAGGTTTTCCCGGACAACAAAAGAATCCTCCACCACCAGTACCTTTATCACCGGATGCTTCCTTTATTGTTTAGGGACAGGGTTAATTTTCATACCCGCAAGAAACGAACATACCGGTATTCCGGTCCGGTTTCGGTAATCCATTCTAACCTATCCGGGACTGTTGCCCTTAGTATTTAGCCCGTTCAATTCACAAAAAATTCCGTTTGCGTCTCATGTCGGGGCGCACCCCCGTGTGCGCCCGGCTGCGATCGAGAAATTCCCGAACAACGGGCGGCCACGGGGGGCCGCCCCTACCGGGTTTGCGTCATCTTGTAAATAATCCGGGTTAGATCAATCTTTGAATTACCTCCAGCAGATTGCTCTGGTCAAAGGTGCTTTTTACGATGTAGGCGTTCGCCCCGGCCTCTATGCCGCGCTCCCGGTCCTCGCGGGCTTCCAGGGCGGTCACCAGCACCACCGGTAATTCGGCCAGCTTTTTGTCACCGCGGATTTTTGAGGTCAGGCCGAAACCATTCAGCCGCGGCATATCGACATCCGAGACCACCAGGTCGACATCCGCGGTCCGCAATTGGGTGAATCCATCCACGCCATCCACGGCGGTCCTTACCTCAAAGCCGGCCGATTCCAGGATATTTTTCAGCAGCATCCTGGACGTCACGGAATCCTCGACCACCAGAATGGACTTTCTTTTCTCTTTTTCCGCCGCCGGAACGGGCGTCCTCGCCTGGTAAATAGACGCGCGCGAGGCGGATTTTATCAGATCGGACACATTCAGAACCGGGACCACCCGCCCCGATCCCAATACCGTGGCGCCCATGATATTTTTTACTCTGAGCAGCTGCCGGCCCAGACTTTTAAGCAACACCTCCTGCTCATTAAGGATTTTATCCACGCTGAACGCCACCAGCTTTTCCGCCTGGCCGAGGATCAGCACCGGCACTGAATCCGGATTATCCTCCTCAGCCCGGCTGGGGAGTTCCAGGACCGCCTCGAGCCGTACCAGGGGAATCGTGCGCCCGTTCAGCGAAATGGTTTCCCGGTTTTCAATCGTTTTTATCCCCGCTTTTTTTATTTTTCTGGATTGTACGACCCGCGCCGTGGGGACAGCGTAGATTTGGTCGCCCGCCTGGACCAGCACGGCCCTGAACGAGGCTAAGGTGATGGGAAGATACAATTTGAAAGCAGCGCCGGCCTGGGGCGAGGTTTCCACCGCCAAGGCGCCGCCGAGTTTTTCTACTTTTTCCCGCACGATGGCCAGACCGAGTCCCCGGCCGGAGATATCCGTAATGATTGAACTGGTGGAGACGTTCGATTCGAAAATGAGGGCCAACGTCTCCTGGTATTTAAGCTGCTTCACTTCTTTTTCCTGGATCACCCCGGTTTTTACCGCCGCCCTTTTTATTTTTTCCAGATCGATCCCGGCCCCGTCATCGGAAACGAGAATCTCGACCTGGTTGCTTTTCACCTGATTGATCGCCAGGGTCAGCGTGCCCCGGAGAGGCTTCCCGGCCCGCGAGCGTTCCGCTGGCTTTTCGATGCCGTGGTCGATAGCATTCCTGACCAGATGGATCAGGGGGTCTTTAATCTCATCCAGGATACGGCGGTCGATTTCGACCTCACCGCCCCGCATAACCAGCTCCACTTCCTTGCCCTGGTCCCTGGAAAGTTCGCGGACGATTTTTGGGAAAATCTGCAGAAGCGAGGAGGCGGGAAACATGAGCGCGCTTTTAAGGTCCGCAAGAAGATTGTCCACCATGGCGCTTATGGATCGGCCATCCCGCTCGACCGACCTTTCAAGCTCTGTCAGCCGGCCTTCCAGGACCCTGAGATGTTCGTGATTCCAATCCAGAAACTCCAGCAGGCCGCCGGCGGTCAGGCCGGTCAATCGCTGATCCCGCCCGGTGGCTTCCCCGCTGCCCGCCTGACGCAGAAGGCTTGCCTGCGGAGCGACCCTGGCCCATTGTTTTTTCCACAGCTCGAGGATCCCCTCGGTTTCCCGTAAATGGGCGACATATTGCCCCAGGCCCAATTTCACAAAGGACAGCTCCTCAGCCTGACGAAACAGCGAGTCCAGGTTAGCCGCGGAGATTCGCACTGTCTCCTTCAGCACGGATATTTCTTTCCCGGATAGGGCGGCCGGCCGCTTTTGTGTTTTACCCTTCTCCGCCCCTGGCCCCGGGTACGGCTTATATTCCTGGGCGGCCTGCTCCGGTCGATTATTGTCGAGTGCTCCTTTTTCTGCCTCCGGCGGCTGCCCGGCGCTATCGTCGGAACTGCCATTCGAAGGCTTTTCAAGCTCATCCGGAGGTGGCGGTGAAGACGGTTGGACATTTTCCGAAACAGCTTCCGGCCCACCCGCGGGAGCCAGGAGCAATTTGTTGATTGCATCCAGGCTTTGGTGAAGATTATCGAACTCTCCGGCAGCAGGCGCTCCTTTCCCCTGTTTCCAGTTATGGAATACGCTCTCCAGGGACTGGCAAATCTTTTCAATCCCGGCCAGGTTTACCGAACGGGCGGCCCCTTTCAGGCTGTGCGCCTCCCGGAATATGGCCTCGATAATCGAGGCCCGCCGTTCTTTCCGGCTTTCCTTTTCCAGCTCGAGCAATCCGGCGGTAATCGCCTTGAGATGCTCCTCCGCCTCGATTTTGAAAGCCGCCAGCAGCCTTTTTATAAATTCCTGCTCTTTATTATCCATCCTGACTCCTTAACCAACATTATTCATGAATTTTTTCCGGTTTTTTGTAGGGGCGCACCCCCGTGTGCGCCCGATTACCAGCGGGAAAATTTCGCATGATGGGCGGCCACAGGGGGCCGCCCCTACCTGAGTTCAACTGAATTTGTGAGTTGACCAGTTCAAAAAATCAGACCGGCGGTATCAACCGACTTTATAATGGCCGACCAGCTCTTTCAGGGTGTGTCCCAGCTCGGCCAATTTCTGCACGGTGATTTCCAGTTGCTTAGTGCTTACCGCGTTCTGGCCCGTGGCCTGCTTGATATTCTCCATCGCCGAGACCACCTGATCGGTGCCCGCAAGCTGCTGCTGGCTGGAGGCGGCAATCTGCGCCCCGGCCTGGGCCGCCTCCGCCACGCTGTTGGCCAGGGCCTGGATCGACTCGCCGGCCTGTTCCGACTGCTTCACGCCGGCATCCACCCTCTTGTTGCCCTGCTCGGTGGCCAGGACCGCCTCGCTGGTCGCCTTCTGGACCTCGTTCAGGATCGTGCGCACCCGGGTCGTGGCCTGTTTCGATTGTTCAGCCAGGCTCCTCATCTCCTGGGCCACGACGGCGAAGCCTTTCCCGTGCTCGTCCGCCTTGGCCGCCTCGATCGCCGCATTGACCGCCAGCAGGTTCGACTGATCGGCGATATCATCCACCGCGGCGATTATCTCCCCGATTGCCTGGCCCTGCTCGCTGAGCTTCATGATGCTCTCGCCGATCGACTCCATCTGCGCCCGGATATCGGTCATACTTTCGATGGTGGTTTGCACGGCTTTCCGGCCGTCCTTCGAGACCTGCTCAACCTGGCGGGCGGTATCGGAGACATACTTGGCCTTCTGGCTGGTTACCTGGGCGGTCTGTTTTATCTCCTCCGCGGTGGCCGAGGTCTCGCTCACGGCAGTGGAAGTCTCAGCCGTGCTGGCGGCGAGCTGGGTGACCGAAACAGAAATCTCGCTGGTGGAGGAGGCCAGGTAATTGACTGTCTCAATTACGGGTAAGGTAATGCTTCGGGTGATAAAGAAACCGGCGAGGCCCAGGAACACCACGCCGAACAAGACGCCGAATATGATCGTCCGCTGCGTATTTTCGGCGGCCTTTTCAGAGGCCAAACGGCTTTGTGCAAGCAGGCTGGTCTCTTTATCCTCCATCTCATTGATAAGGTTCCTGATTTTTTCCAGCGAATCCTGCACTTTTGTTGATTGAACCAATGCAAGTGCGGCTTCAAATCCTTTATCCCTGCGTACCAAATACTGTTCCTCGAGGATTTTCAATTCTTCATCAATTATCTGTTCCAGATCACCCGTCAGGCGCTTGTGTTCAGGGTTATCGGCCGTCAAAAACTTCAGTGAATCGAGATCTGTCTTTATACTCGATAAAGCATCTGTATAAGGGGTCAGATATCTTTCCGATCCTGACAACAGGTATCCCCGCACACCGATAACGGCGGCGCGATTATCCGAAAGAATTTTTTCAATCATTATTAATGTTATATTGTTTCTTATTCTCAAGGCATTGGTTTCAAGAAGCTGATCGATACTTCTGTAGGCCAGTCCGCCAATAATACACAGAATTACCAGCGGCAAAGCGTAGCCGCCGCCGATTTTTTTGCCGATAGACCATTTCATGACCTGCCTCCATTCAAAAATGAAAAATTATATATCTTGTTGAAATATTCAGATTTCCACTTCTTCATTGATAATTATTTCGCAATCGGAGAGCAGCCTCCCGGCATCGAGAATAACCACCCGCTCATCAGTCACGCCTTTCAGATATTTTTCATTTATACCGGCCCCGATGGCGGCCGGCGGCTGGATTTTATCTGCCGGAATGGACCGCACGCCAAGAATCCTGTCCGCCTGTATGCCGAGCTCCAGGTCATCCGCTTTAAGAATTATAATTTTATCGAGCTCGGAAAGCCCTTTTCCCGGGAGGTTTAAAAATTTTTTAATATCCATCAGCGAGAGAATTTGCCCCCGCACATTAATCAGCCCGAGAATAAAAGAAGGAGTACAGGGCAGCGGAGTTAAATTTTTCAGGGGATAGACCTCCCGGATGTAAGCTGTCTCGATAGCATAGGTTTCATAGGCCAGGATAAAATCGACTATCTCGATGCGCTCTTCGGCCGGCCGCTCCGTTTCCAGCTCCCGCGACAGGGTATCCGCCCGGGCCCGGAGGATTTTCTTGATCTCGGCCGGAGGCGGATCGAGGCCGCGATCAATAGGAAGTGGACCGGACTTTTTTTTCGTTTTTCCCATAGCTGAATCTCCCTTTAAAGCATGCGCGAAATTATTTCGGCAAGCCTCCCTGCGGTCACACCTTCAGATTCCGGCAGAACTTCCGCCAGCTCTCGCTTTTTAGTCAGCAGGAGGGCGTTTCTGAAATGTCTTTCGGACTCCCGGTTCTTTCCCTGCTGACGGGTGAGGTTTCCCAGGGCGAAATGGGCCAGCACAAAATCCGGGGCCAAGTACAGGGCTTTTTTCAGCGCGGCCACCGCCCCCTCGATCCGACCCTCCTCCTGAAGGATGGTAGCTTGAAGATAGTAAGCCCCCGGATTCAGTTTATCCGCCTGCACCATTTTATCGCACCACTGCAGGGCATCCGCCAGTTTCCCCTGGTTAGCATAAGCTCTCGCGACTAATGCAATCGCCCGGATCTCCTCTCCAGCCGAACCGGTCAACTTCTCCACAACCGCCGGGTAGCAACCCTGGGCATACAATGACAAGGCTTCCTCGAATGGCGCAGGGCCGTTTTCATGGACGAATTCCGGCTGCGGCGTAAAGGAATCGGAACTTGCCTCGGGAACGGGGACCGGCGTTAAGTCAGCAGATGGAAAACTGTTAGGCCCGGCAGCGGATACCAGGTCAAACGGCTGGCTATCGCTTACAGATTGGCTGGAAGCCGTTATATCCAGTACAGGGTTGGGTTGTCGCCTGACTTTTTTGTAAAAGGTGGCCCCTGCGAAATTGACTGTCTGAAACCGGGAAAACAGAATATGAGATGTCTCGCAGGGACTTACTATCAACCAGCCTTTATATACCAGGCAGTTATACAGGTTCTGAACGACTTTCATTTGACTTTTCTGGTTGAAATACATCAGCACATTCTTACACAATATTACATCCATCGCATTTGAATCGTTCAATAGTGATGGATATGTATCCTCCGCTAAATTGAGATAACTGAACCGCACCATTTTCTTGATATCAGCCCGGATTTGATAGCTATTATCTTTCGATTTCGTGAAATAATTTTCTTTTACATCCAAAGGAACGTTTCGAAACGACCATTCCTTGTAGAGACCTTGTGAGGCTTTTTCGAGAAAATGGGGGTTGATGTCCGTGGCCAAAATTGTGATGTTCCAGTTTTTAATGTCGGGAATGAGACTGCTGAGGAGAATGGCGATGGAGAAAGGCTCCTCACCGCTTGCACAACCTGCGCACCAGATCCTCAGGCGCCGGCTGGTCTCCCTTCGGGATTGAATCAATTCCTTGAAGACTCGCTCCTTTAAAGCCTCAAATATCGGTTTCTCCCTGAAAAAATAGGTTTCGCCGACAGTGAGGTGGCTGGCCAGAATCTCGATCTGCACCCGGGTCAATGGCGCGGCCATAAGCCCCTGAATGCACTCTTCGGCATCAGTGAAGCCGAATTCGGGCGCGGCGCGACGCAGGCCCCTTTGGATGTCGGGCCAACGCTCCTCGGGAAAGTGTAGACCCATGTGCGAGGAGATGAATTGACTGAACCGGAGAAGGTCTGATGCCGCAATGCACTCAGCCATGCGTCAGCTTTTTCCTCTTTTCGATAGCGTGACTCAAAATCTTTTCCTCTTTGAGCGAGAGGAACCTTTCAAGATCGTGAATTAATATCATCCCGTCTTCAAGCTTGATTACACCATCAAAAAGCTCCATTCCAGGTGTAATCATTTCAGACGGAATTTGCTGTCTCTCCGTGGGTTCGATCACGCCCTGGACCCTGTCAGCCACCAGCGCTACAGCCCGCTTTTTTGTCTGAGCGATGATTATCCGGTCATTCAGGTTTGTATCTCTTACGGGCAGCTTGAACCTTTTACGGACATCAAAGACCGCTACGATCCGGCCGCGGATGTTGATCAATCCTAAAATGAAATCGGATACTTCAGGCAGCGGAGTAATTTCCACTGTGCGGATAATTCTCTGCACGGCATGAAGATACAGCGCATATCGCTGATCCTCCAATTCGAAGATAACGAGTCTGTCCGGCTTATTCATAAAAATCTCCGATCCCCGATACCGGGAAAGGCGGTCAAGTTTAATTTTGTGGTGAATGAATGAACCGGCGTCCAATTAGGCGCCAGAGCCGCTCATTCGGGCCGGTGATAATTGTATTAATTTCCTGACTTGAACTGGGGATAGTTTCTGATTTGATAAGCTTGCCGCTCGATGCGATCCAGCAGATCGGCATCCTGTTTAAGCGTCTCCTGGCGGTTACGGGGCTGTAATAATAGCTGCTTCCCGGCAGCTCCATCATCGCACGCTCCGCCTGGACACAACCAAGCTCGGCCCGGTGGCGAGCGATTAACTCTCTTTTTCCCGGCTTCCATGAACGTCGCTCACTTTTTAACAGCTCGTTCTCCGGGGCCAGCTTGCCCACCACCCGCTCCAGCTCACGGATACGGGCATCCCCAACCAGAAGATCAGGATCATTATCACGGGCCAATTTGCCGGCAGTGTAGTCCATGCACCGGCGGATGATAAGCTGAGGGAAAATATCATATCGGCGGGATAACTGTGCCTGGGTGGCTGATCCAGACAGAGATTTCTCCACTACCATGCGCCTGAAGACGTTTGTGAACCATATTTTCGTTACCATGAAGAATCCCTCTCCCGGACTCATATAATCATTTTACTTTATTCGTGTACCAACTGTCAAGCTTATGGAACGCACCCCATCCAAGCCGCCGCCAGGACAATAAAAACTTTCCTGATATTATTTAGAAAATATCCTAAATTTTTATATTTTATTGAAACCTTTGATTTAATCGCTGTATAATTTTTCTCGCAAAATTCGATAAAGTTTATTAACTTGTTGTGGTACATAAAGTTAAACCACAACAAGGGGATTTAAATGGTTGGTCAGCTCAAGCC